>JABAHQ010003461.1_pt2 | contig 24746 bp, 13 predicted proteins | sample 7062091 | NCBI WGS metagenome assembly JABAHQ01 (sample SAMN14534359, study PRJNA622989) | marine sediment metagenome | biome: marine biome [ENVO:00000428]; feature: marine pelagic biome [ENVO:01000023]; material: deep marine sediment [ENVO:00002113] | place: India: Gulf of Kutch | collected...
CACCGGAAGGGCGCCACCCGGGCGTTCCCGCCGGGACACCCCGACCTGGGTGAGGTCTACCGGGACCTGGGGCAGCCCGTCCTCATCCCGGGGGACATGGGCCGCTACTCCTACGTCCTGGTGGGCACCGAGGGGGCCTTCGACGAGACCTTCGGCTCCACCTGCCACGGGGCGGGCCGCCGGATGAGCCGCACCCAGGCCAAGAAGCAGACGAGGGGCCGCAACCTCACCCGGGAGTTCCGGGATCGGGGGATCGAGGTCCGGGCGTCGTCCGGGGCCACCGTGGCCGAGGAGGTTCCCGAGGCCTACAAGGACGTGGCGGACGTGGTGAGAGTCGTGGACGCCGCGGGGATCGGCCGGAAGGCGGCCCGCCTTCGGCCCCTGGGCGTGCTCAAGGGGTGAGCCTCGGGCCCCGGCCCATGGCCGGCTTTCCGCCCGGGCTCTTCCGGGACCGGCGGCACCGGGTGCTGGACGCCCTGGGAGATGGAGCGATGGTCCTTCCCGCCGCGCCCACCCGCTTCCGCTCCCGGGACACGGAGTACACCTACCGGCCGGACTCGGAGCTATTCTACCTCACCGGCTTCACGGGGCCCGGCGCCGTGGCCGTCCTCCGGGGCTTCGCCGACGAGGACCGCTATCTCCTCTTCGTCCGGGAGCGCGACGAGGAGGCGGAGCGCTGGTCGGGGCCCCGGGTGGGAACCGAGCGGGCCTCGGAGCTGTACGGCGCGGACCGAACCCCTCCCCTCGGCGAGCTCGAGGAGGCGCTCCCCGTGCTCCTCGAGGGCGCCCGGGCGATCCACTACCGCCTGGGGGCGGACACCGGCACCCAGGATCTGGTGGAGCGGGCCCTGGCCCTGGCCCGCCGGAAGGGGCCGCGGCGGGGGAGCGGCCCCCGGGCGGTAGTCGATCCCGGGGAGATCCTGGACGAGATGCGCCTGGTGAAGGACGAGGAGGAGCTGGGCCGGATCAGGAGGGCGTGCGGGATCACCGTGGAGGCATTCCGCGCCGCCGCCCGGGCCGTGGCGCCGGGGGCCGGGGAGTGGGAGGTCGAGGCCGAGCTGGAGCACGCGGTCCGGCGGTCCGGAGCCGCCGGTCCGGGCTTTCCCACGATCGTGGGGGGCGGCGCCAACGCCTGCGTCCTCCACTACGACACCAACGGCGCGTCCCTGGCCCAGGGCGAGGCGGTCCTGGTGGACGCCGGAGCCGAGGTGGACCTCTACCACGCCGACGTCACCCGGACCTTCCCCGTCTCGGGCGAGTGGAGCCCGGAGCAGCGGGATCTCTATCGGGTCGTGGAGTCGGCCCGGGAGGCGGGCGTCGAGGCCGTTCGGCCGGGGGCCACCTCGGCGGACGTCCACGACGCGGCCCTGGGAGCGCTGTTGGACGGGATGCTCGCCCTGGGGCTCCTCACCGGGGATCGGGAGGCGCTCCTGGAGGAGGAGGCCCACAAGGCGTTCTTCCCCCACAAGACGTCCCACTGGCTCGGGCTGGACGTCCACGACCCGGGGGACTACGCCCGGCGGGGGGAGCCCCGGGCGCTCGTCCCGGGCATGGTGCTGACGATCGAGCCGGGCCTCTACGTGCCCCCCGGCTCGGAGGAGGGAGCGGCGCCCTTCGCCGGGATCGGGATCCGGATCGAGGACGACGTCCTGGTGACCGACGCTGGCCGCGAGGTCCTGACGGCGGCGATCCCGAAGGAGCCCGGCNNGGGAGCCGAGAACCTGACCCGGCAGCTTCCCACCGACCCGGACGAGGTGGCGGAGCTGGTGGGATGAGCCTGGTCGAGCGGCTCCGCTCCCCCGAGCCCCTGGTCGGCCTGGAGCTCCGTCCCCCCCGGAGCGATCTGGATTCCTCGGGGAGCATGGACGCGTGGATCGACATGCGGCACGCCGTGCGCCGCCTCGCCGGCGAGGGCCACTGGGTCTTCCTCACCGACAGCGCGGTGGGCCAGGCCGAGGAGGAGAACCTGGGCCACCTGGTCGCCAACCTGGAGGGCGAGGTCGACTTCGTCCGTCTGGTCCCGTTCCTCACCTGCAAGCACCCGCTGGAGTACTGCCTCCTCTACGCCGAGCGGGCCGCCTCCCGGGGGTTCCGCTCCCTGACGGTGGTGGGGGGCGATCGGGACGTGGGACCGCCCCGGTGCGTGGACCACGCCTACCTGCTGCGGGAGAAGATCGAGCGCCGCGTGCCGGAGCTGGAGCTCGGAGGCTGGGTGAATCCGCACCGGGACGCGGAGGAGCAGGTGGGATACCTGGCCGAGGCGTTCCACGGCGACTACTTCCTCACCCAGGTCGTCTCCCACCACAGCGCGAACCGGGCGGAGGCGCTCCTCCGGGAGGCGAAGCGCAGGGGCGTGGAGATCCCCGGGGCGTTCGGCGTCTTCTACTACCGGAGCGCGAACCCGGCGACCCTGGAGCGCCTGGCCGAGTTCTTTCCGGTCCCGGCCGTGGAGCTCACCCGGGAGTTCGAGGCCGGCGCCGGGCCCGAGGAGATCTGTGCCCGCTCGATCCGGGCGCTGCGGGACGCCGGCGCCCGACACGTCTACGTGAGCAACCTCGGACTCCGCAGGGCACCCTCCCGCCTGGCGGGAGTCCTGGAGCGGGTGTCGGGCTGAGGAGGCGGGGGAGCGACGCTCTCACGCCGGGGGCGCGGCACTCGCCTTCTCCCGGACCGCCCCCAGGAGCTCGAGGGCCGATCCGATCCGGCTTCCCGGGACGCTCAGGTGGACGCCCCGCACCAGGGAGCGGACCCCCTCGAAGGCCTCCCGGGCGATCGCCACGCCCTCGGCTCGGGCCGAGGCGGCGCCCCGCTCCTCGGCGTCCCGCATCCGCTCGATCGCCGGCGGGGGCACCCGCACGCCGGGGACCTCGTTGGCCAGGAACTCGGCGTTGCGAAGCGAGGTCAGGGGCCAGAGGCCGGCCAGGATCGGCACCGGCTCGATGCGGTCCCGGACCCGGTCGAGAAAGCGCTCCAGGTCCCCGGGGTCGAAGATCGGCTGGGTGACCGCGAAGTCCGCCCCCGCGTCCACCTTCCAATAGAAGCGCTCCACCTCCCGCTCCAGGTCCGTGGCCCCGGGATTCACGGCCACCCCGGCGACCCAGCGGGTGGGGGCGTCGATCCGGTTGCCCCCGGGATCCATCCCCCGGTTCAGGCCGTGGACCACGTTCACCAGGCCGATCGAGTCGATGTCGAAGACGGCGGTGGCGTCGCGGTACGGACCCATCGCCGGGGGATCCCCGGTGACGATCAGGACGTTGCGCAGCCCCCCGGCCGCCGCTCCCAGGAGGTCGGAGATCATTCCCAGCATGTTCCGGTCCCGGCAGGTGTAGTGGATCACGGTCTCCACCTCCACCTCCCGCTCCACGAGGAGGGCCGCGGGGATCACCCCCATCCGGCTCTGGGCCCGGGCGCTGTCCAGGATGTTCACCGCGTCGACGCCGGCCGTCTTCAGGCGTCGGGCCCGCTCCAGCAGGGGCTCGGGGTTCCAGCCCCGGGGTGGGCTCACCTCCACGGTGGCCACGAAGTCTCCCTCGGCGAGCTTGCGGCCCAGGCGGGAGCGCTCGGCCAGGGGGACGGGCTCGGCGGCGCCCACCTCGACCGTGGCTCCGATTCGAACCCGGTCGGCCTCGATCTTCGGCTGCACGGCGGCGACGACGTCCCGGAGCCTGCGGATGTGGTCCGGGGTCGTCCCGCAGCAGCCGCCCACGAAGCGGGCGCCGGCCTCGATGAGGCGACGACCGTAGTTCGCCATGTATTCCGGGCTCGCCATGTAGATCTTGCGGTCGCCGACGGCCCGGGGGTGGCCGGCGTTGGGCTGGGCGGAGACGGGGCGGTCGGCGACGGCCGTCATGCGCTCGATCGCCTCGAGCATCTCGGCCGGTCCCACCGAGCAGTTCAGGCCCACCACCTCGGCCTCCCACTCGGTCAGGCTCTTCGCGATCGACTCGGCCGAGGTGCCGTAGGAGGTGAACCCCCCCTCGCCCACGGTCATCTGGGCCACGGCGGGGAGGTCGGGGGCCGCCTCGCGGGCGGCGAGGAGCGCCTGGTGGATCTCTTCCAGGTCGGCGAACGTCTCCAGGATGAAGCCGTCCACGCCGCCGGCCACGAGCCCTTCGATCTGTCGGCGGAAGTGGCTCCGGGCCTCGTCCCGGGCGGTGGGACCGAAGGGCTCGATCCGGATCCCCAGGGGGCCGATGGCGCCCATCACCGCCACCTCCTCTCCGGCGGCCTCCCGGGCGAGCTCCGCCGCTGCCCGGTTGATCTCTGCGGTCCGCTCCTGGAGCCCCCAGCTCGACAGCTTCACCGGGTTGGCGCCGAAGGTGTTCGTCTCCAGGATCTCGGCCCCGGCCTCCACGTACTCCCGGTGCACCTCCAGGACCTTCTCGGGCTCGCTGACGCAGAGCTCGTCGTAGCAGACGTTGACGAAGTAGCCCCGGGAGTAGAGGACCGTCCCCATGGCGCCGTCGAAGAGGTGGACCCGGCCGTCGTCCAGGAGGGGGCGGAAGCGGCTCATCCCTCCCCCTCGCCTTCGGGCTCGTAGCCCAGGCTCGGGGAGAGCCACTCCTCGGCCTCCTCCACCGTCCATCCCTTCCGGGCGGCGTAGTCCTCCACCTGGTCCCGGCCGATGCGGCCCACCCCGAAGTAGAAGCTCTCCGGGTGGGAGAGGTACCAGCCGCTCACGGTGGCGCCGGGCTGGAGGGCGAAGCTCTCGGTCAGGCGGACGCCGGCGGCGTCCTCGGCCCCCAGGAGCCGGATCAGCGGACCCTTCTCCGTGTGGTCGGGGCACGCCGGATACCCGGGAGCGGGCCGGATCCCGACGTACTCCTCCCGGATCAGGGCCTCGTTGCCCAGGGCCTCGTCGGGGGCGTATCCCCACAGCTCGGTCCGCATCCGCTGGTGCATCCGCTCGGCGAAGGCCTCGGCCAGGCGGTCGGCCAGGGCCCGGGCCAGGATCGCCCGGTAGTCGTCGTTCTCGCCTTCGAGCTCGGCCACCAGGGCGTCCAGGCCGTGGCCCGCCGTGACCGTGAACGCCCCGAGCCAGTCCTCGAGCCCCGAGGACTCGGGGGCCACGAAGTCAGCGAGGCAGGCGTTCGCCCGGTCTTCGCCCTTGTCGAACTGCTGGCGCAGGTGGTGGAGGCGGGCCCGGACCCGGGTGCGGTCCTCGCCGTCGTAGACCGCCAGGTCGTCGTCGCCCACCCGGGCGGCGGGCCAGAGGCCCACGACGCCCCGGGCCGTCAGCAGCCCCTCCTCCACGATCCGGTCCAGGAGCTCGGTGGCGTCCCGGTGCAGGTCCCGGGCCTGGGCTCCGGCCGCATCGTCGTCGAGGATCTCGGGATACCGTCCCCGGAGCTCCCACGCGGCGAAGAAGGGGGTCCAGTCGATGTAGCAGCGCAGCTCGGCCAGGTCGTAGCCGTCGAAGACCCGGATCCCGGGCTCACGGGGACGGGGCGGCTCGTAGCCCTCCCACCGGATCGGTACCCGGCGGGCCCGGGCCTCCTCCAGGGGGAGGAGGTCCCGCTTCCGGAGCCGTCCTTCGAAGCGGTCCCGGAGCCGGGCGTACTCCTTCCGGATCCCGGCGACGAATCCGTCCCGCTTCGCCGGATCCAGGAGGCTCCCCATCACGCCCACGGCCCGGGAGGCGTCGAGGACGTGGACGGTGGGCCCCCGGTAGCGCTCCTCGATCCTGACCGCCGTGTGGGTCCGGGAGGTGGTGGCTCCGCCGATCAGGAGGGGGAGGTCGAGCTCGAGCCGCTCCATCTCCTTGGCCACGTGGACCATCTGGTCCAGGGAGGGGGTGATGAGGCCGCTGAGCCCGACCACGTCGGCCCCCTCCTCCCGGGCCGCCTCCAGGATCCGCTCGGCCGGGACCATGACCCCCAGGTCCACGACCCGGTAGTCGTTACACTGGAGCACCACGCCCACGATGTTCTTCCCGATGTCGTGGACGTCGCCCTTCACNNCGTGGACGTCCCCCTTGACCGTGGCCAGGACCACGGTCCCGGCGGCACCGCCGCCCCGCTCCCCCGCCGCCTTCTCCTCCTCCAGGTAGGGAACGAGGTGGGCGACGGCCTTCTTCATGACCCGGGCGCTCTTGACCACCTGGGGCAGGAACATCTTGCCCTCGCCGAAGAGGTCGCCCACCACGTCCATTCCCCGCATGAGGGGGCCCTCGATCACGTCCAGGGCCCGATCCGCCGCCTGCCGGGCCTCCTCGACGTCCTCGACGATCCAGTCGTCGATCCCCTTCACCAGGCCGTGGACCAGGCGCTCCTCGGTGGGCTTCTCCCTCCACGACAGGTCCTTCTCGGCCTCCCGGCCCTTCCCCCGGTACTTCTCGGCCAGGGCCGTGAGCCGGTCGGTGGCGTCCTCCCGCCGGTCGAAGAGGACGTCCTCCACCGCCTCCAGGAGCTCGTCGGGGATCTCGTCGTAGACCGGCAGCGCCCCGGCGTTGACGATCCCCATGTCCATTCCCGCCCGGATCGCGTGGTAGAGGAACGCCGCGTGCATCGCCTCCCGGACCCGGGGCACACCCCGGAACGAGAAGGAGAGGTTGCTCACCCCGCCGCTCACCAGGGCGTGGGGGCAGGCGGCCTTGATCTCCCGGGTGGCCTCGATGAAGTCGATGGCGTAGCGGTCGTGCTCCTCGATGCCCGTGGCCACGGCGAAGACGTTGGGGTCGAAGATGACGTCCTCGGGCGGAAAGCCCTCTTCGTCCACCAGGATGCGGTAGGCACGGCGGCAGATCTCCACCTTCCGCTCCCGTGTCTCGGCCTGCCCCTCCTCGTCGAAGGCCATGACGATCACCGCGGCTCCGTACCTGCGGACGAGCCGGGCCTTCTCCCGGAACGCGGCCTCGCCGTCCTTCAGGGAGATCGAGTTCACCACCCCCTTGCCCTGGACGCGTCGCAGCCCCTCCTCGATCACCTCCCAATTCGACGAGTCGACGACGACGGGCACCCGCGCGATGTCGGGCTCGGCGGCCACGAGGTTCAGGAAGGTCCCCATGGCATCGGCCGAGTCCAGCATCCCCTCGTCCATGTTCACGTCCACCATCTGGGCCCCGCCCTCCACCTGCTGGCGCGCCACCTCCAGGGCGGTCTCGTAGTCCCCGTCCATGATCAGCTCCCGGAAGCGGCGCGAGCCCGTCACGTTCGTCCGCTCCCCGATGTTCACGAAGAGGGATTCGGGTCCGACGTTGAGGGGCTCGAGCCCGGCCAGGCGGGTGCGGACCGGCGGGTCCGGGATCACCCGGGGAGGCACGTTTCCGACCGCCTCGGCGAAGGCCCGAATGTGCTCGGGGGTCGTGCCGCAGCAGCCCCCCACCACGTTCACGAAGCCGCTCTCGGCGAAGTCGCGCAGGGCCTCCGCCATGGATTCCGGGGTCTCGTCGTAGCCCCCGAGCTCGTTGGGCAGCCCCGCGTTGGGGTGGCAGCTCACGGGAAGCCCGGCGACGCCGGAGAGCTCCTCCAGGTGGGGACGAAGCTGCTCCGGTCCCAGGGCGCAGTTGAGTCCGACCGAGAGCAGGGGCGCGTGGCGGACCGAGTTGTAGAACGCCTCGGGGGTCTGTCCCGAGAGGGTCCGGCCGCTCCGGTCGGTGACCGTCCCCGAGACCATGATCGGCGCGTCCTCGCCCCGCTCTTCAAGGAGCCCCGTGAGGGCGAAGAGGGCGGCCTTGCAGTTCAGGGTGTCGAAGACGGTCTCCACCAGGAGGAGATCCGCCCCGCCGTCCAGGAGCCCTCGGGCCTGCTCGGCGTAGGCGTCGGCCAGCTCCCGGAAAGTCACGTCCCGGTGCCCGGGGTCGGTGACGTCGGGGGAGATCGAGGCGGTCCGGTTCGTGGGGCCCAGCACCCCGGCCACCCAGCGGGGACGCTCCGGGTTCTCGCCGGTGATCTCGTCGGCCACCTTCCGGGCCAGGGCCGCCGACGCCCGGTTCAACTCGTAGACCGCGCCCTCGGTCCCGTAGTCCGCCTGGCTGATCCGGTTCGCGTTGAAGGTGTTCGTCTCCACGATGTCGGCGCCGGCCTCCAGGTACGCCCGGTGGATCCCGGCGATGAGGTCGGGGCGGGTCAGGGAGAGGAGGTCGTTGTTGCCGGCCAGATCGGCGGGGTGGTTCGCCCAGCGCTCTCCCCGGAAGTCGGCCTCCGAGGGGTCGTGGGACTGGATCGTCGTCCCCATCGCCCCGTCGAGGAGGAGGATGCGCCGCCGGATAGCGGAGCGCAGGGCCCGCCTCCGGTCCCGCGCCATGGTCATGGGATCGATCTCTGCCACGGTCGGCTCCCGCCGTCTAGGTCTTCGTAGAGGGGAAGGGCGGGGCGGGGCAGGGACGACGTTCGCCGGGCCGCCGAAAAAAGAAGTCCTCGCCGCGGGAAGCGCCGAGGACGGCTTTTTAGCAGCTTGTTTACCCTGGCCGCAATATGCCACAAATCGCCAGCTTCCCGATGATATCCGTATGCTAACCTGCCGGGGATCCGTCGGTTCCGCAACGCCGCCGTCGCAGGACGGCCCGCGCCCCGGCCCGAGTGTCCCGGGGGCCCGGGTTGAAAGGTGCGCGGCGACCGGTGCGTACGTTACCATGACCGGGCCGGTCGGGATCGGCCCCGTCCAGTGTCCTTCTCATCGACCGCCACGGCCCATGACCAATCCGCCCGGACTCGCCACCGCTCTGACCCCCGCCGGGATCCTCTCCCTGGCCCTCCTCGGGTGCGCCGGCACCGCCGCCGCCCAGCAGGCCGGCCTCGACGTGCCTCCGGGCCTCGAGGTCCTCTCCCCCGGCGACGCCGTCCGCCTCACCGCGGCCACCGTGCGGATCGACGACGGCACATTTCTCGGCTTCGGCCGGGAGGTGCTGAGGGTCCGGGACGAGCGGGAGGAGGTCGAGGTGCCGATGCGGGAGGTCCGGAGCGTCCACGTCCAGGGGCGGGCGACCTGGGAGGGGCTCTGGAAGGGAGCGATCATCGGGACCGCCATGGGAGCGGCGATCGGGGTGATCGTGGACGGCGCCGACTGTCCGGCGCCCTCCGACTGCGAGAACCAGTACTGGCCTCGGGTGCCGATCGACGCCGGGATCGGTCTCGGCATCGGCAGCGCGGTGGGTGCGGGCGTGGGGTGGCTCTTCCCGGAGTGGCGGCTGGTCTTCCCCTAGCAGGTCGGTGATCGCCAGGGGGGTGACGCCCTCGCTCAGGGCGTGAGCCAGTAGCTCACCTTCAGCATCAGCACGTTCTCGGCCGGGGCCCCGAAGAGGTCCCCCAGGTCCCGGTCCAGCCGGAAAGCCCCCGTGGTCGCCGAGTGGTCCCGGGCCTGGCTCCAGACCAGGAAGAGGGTGGAGCCCGGCCGGTACTCCCACCGGAGGACCGCGTTGGAGCGGAACTGCTTCTCGTTGAAGGCGGGATCCTCGAACGCCTCCTCCGAGCCGTCCCCGTCCACGTCGGCGGCGTAGCCGTCCTCCGTTGGCCGAGTCTCCAGAGGCGCGTATCGGTCCCGGTAGCGGGCCGCTCGGGGATCGGCCACCGCCTTGAACTCCGAATACGCCCCGGCGCTCACGAAGGGCTGGGCGTAGAGCTGGAGGGAGAGGGTGGGGGTGAAGGAGAAGTCCATCCGGCCCGTGAGCCCCACGGTGGTCTGGTCGAGGCGGGCGAAGACGTAGCGGTCGCCGTCCGGCTTCTCGAGGGCCTCGACCCACTGGGCGTCGTCCTCGTTCCGCCGGAGGAAGGGTCCCAGGCTCACGCTCAGCCGCCCCGACGGCCGCCATCGAACCTGGCTCCCCACGTTGTAGCGCCACGAGTCGTTGGCCGGGGTCACGCCCCAGTTCGTGTACACCTCGACCTGGACCGGGCTTCGGCTGTCCGAGTAGAACCCGCCCCATCCGCTCCAGCCGGGGTCCTCCACCACGGCCGGTCCGCCCCGGAGACGGGTGGTGGAGAGGGACTCGAAGCTCCGCATCACCCCCGCCCAGCCGCCCCAGAGGTTGTTGAGCGTGAAGCTCCCGTTCACGTTGGCGCCCGTCCCGGTCTCCTCCCCGCCGAAGCTGCTCTCGCGCCAGAAGTTCCAGTTCAGCCCCCAGCGCCGGAAGAGATCCCCCGGGTCCGACTTGTGGTATCCGAGCCAGTTGCCCGCCACCCAGTAGTCGGCGGAGCGCATGAAGCCCACGTCGTTCACCTCGAACCCCGGGGAGCGGGCCTGGAAGAACGCTGAGCCCCGCCAGTAGCCGCCGCCGCGCTTGCCCACGGTCAGGGTGCTCGCCCACCCGGCGAGGGCGGTGCGGGTGGAGTCGAAGGTGACGTGATCCGCGTCGGGCCGCTGGAAGTAGCGGGCCGAGGAGCGCTGGGTGGCGGCGATCGCCTCGGGCGAGCCCGCGACCCGGGATCCCAGGACGTCTCCCCGGACGCTCCAGTTCCCCCCATCCCCGAAGCGGTGACGGAAGTCCACGCCGCCGGTGTACGCCGAGGACCGGAGCTCCTGGGCGCCGGCGACCGAGGCGTCCCGCTTCGTGCCCGTGGCGATGATGCCCAGGGCGCTCCAGCCGTCCCGGAAGTCCTTCTGGACCCGGGCGACGGCGTAGTTCGTCCGTGGCTCCAGGGCTCGGCTCGTCCTCTCGCCGTCCTCGGTGTGGATCTCCGCCCGCTCCTCACCGGTGACCGCGTGAAGCGCGCCCACCGACCAGCCCGAGCCGGTCTTGCCCGAGAGCTTCCACGCGCCGAGGATCGTCGTGTTCTCCGGGCTGTCCGAGTAGCCGTCCCCCACGTCCACGTCCCCCTGGGGGGTGCGGCCCACCCGGCGCGAATAGAAGAGTGACTCGCTCGCCCCCTCTCCGTCCCCCAGGCCGATCCCGAAGTCGAAGATGTTCTGGCCCTCGAGGAAGAACGGCCGCTTCTCCGGGAAGAAGGTCTCGAACGCCGACAGGTTCACCTGCCCGGGATCGGCTTCCACCTGCCCGAAGTCCGGGTTCAGGGTGAGGTTCAGGGTCAGGTTGTTCGTGACCGCGTACTTGGCGTCCGCGCCCACGGTGCCGAAGAGGGCGGTCTCCTCGTAGAAAGGGTCCGCCGGGTCCCCGGGCTCCCGCTCCACCCGGGCCATGGAGTACGGCTCCACCTCCAGGCGGTTCGGCGTCTCCACCCCCTCGAGGCCCTCGAGGAGCCCGAAGCGGGAGACGATCCCGGCCTCCTTGCGGGAGAGGGGCGCCCACACCGAGGCCTCGTCGTGCCGGGCGATCTCCCGGGCGAAGTTGATCCCCCAGGTCTGGACCTCGGCGTTCTTGAATCGGAGCTGGCTGAAGGGGATGCGGAACTCCGCGGTCCAGCCCTCGTCGTCGGTCCGGGTCGCCACTTCCCACACGGCGTCCCAGGAGTCGTCCTCCCGGGTGTCCTCGAAGCGGTAGACGTCGCGCTTCACGCCTGCGGGGTTCACGGCGAACTCGAAGGCGGTGCGCCGGTCCAGATAGCTGTCCACCACCACCACCACCCGATCGGAATAGGATTCCTGGTCCCTGCGCGTGAGCTGGGCCGCGATCGAGTCGGGGGCGGAGTCCCAGGCCCGGAACGCCACGAAGAGGGCATCGTGCCCGTAGAGGACCCGGGCCTCGGTGGACTGGCTCGGGTCGGCGCCCTCCTCGGGCTCGTACTGGACGAAGTCGGTGGCGACCTCGGCCCGCTGCCACTCGGGATCCCCCAGGTCCCCGTCGATCTCCGGCTCGGCGGTCCAGATCGGGACCGCGGTGATCGTCCGTGGCGCCGCCCCTCCCCGCTCCTCCGGGGGCGTGGGCGCCACGCCGGTCTCCTGGAGCTGGGCCCTGGCGCCCGATCCCGGGATCGCCAGCGTCAGGGCCAGCGCGGCGAGCCGTCCCCATCCCCGTCCCGTCATCATCCCGGCCCCTCCGTCGTTGGTCGAGAGAGCCCCTCACGTCCTTGGACAGGCTCCGACCCCGATCGGTTGCGTTCCGCCGGTGGGACCCTACGATGGCGACACGGAGACCGTTTCACCCGCGGGGGAGGACCGCTTGGATCCCGAGCGTCGGAGGAGGCCCCGGCCCGGGCTCGAATCCGGGTTCTTCAAGGGACACGGCCTGGGCAACGACTATCTGGTCTTCGAGGCGGGCGGCGCGTGGCGGGCCACCCCCGCGGCCGTGGCGGCGGTCTGCGACCGGACCCGAGGGGTGGGCGCCGACGGGATCGTCTCCGTGGTGGGGCGGGGGGGAGACGGATGGGAGCTGCGCATGTTCAACCCCGACGGGGGCGAGTTCGAGCGCAGCGGCAACGGGCTCCGGATCTTCGGGGCCTACCTGGCCCACCGGGGAGAGGCGACTCCCGGGGAGACGATATCCGTGCGGACGGGAGCGGACGCGGTGCGCCTATCCCTGGAGAGCCGGGGCGACGACGGGACGTGCCGGATCTCCGTGGAGATGGGCCGGGCGGCGGTGGGGCCCGAGGCCGTGGGCGCCGCCCGCACCCGCCTCGACGGCAGGGCCCGGCCGGTCCACCCCCGCCTCGGACCCCTGGACGCGACCTTCGTCTCCGTGGGCAACCCCCACTGCGTGCTCCTGACCCCGGCGCCGAGCCGTGAGACCCTGGAGGCGGTGGGCCCGTGGCTGGCCGACAATCCGGCGTTCCCCGAGGGGATCAACCTCCAGGTGGCCGGCGTGGAGGGTCCGGGTCGAATCCGTCTCCTGATCTGGGAGCGGGGCGTGGGCGAGACCTCGGCCTCGGGAACGAGCGCGTGCGCCGCGGCGGTCGCCGCCGTGGAGAGGGGGCTGCTGGAGCCGGGACGGGTGAGCGCGACGATGGAGGGGGGATCCCTGGAGATCGAGGTGAGCGAGGCTCTGGACGTAGGCTTGCGGGGACCCGTGGCCGAGATCCTCACCGGACGGCTGACCGACGGATTCCTGGCTCGGCTGGGCTGAGCCGGTGGCCCCCCGTGCCCCTGCCGCTCCGTCGGGCTCCGGTTCCCTCAGGTCCGCACCCGGGCCAGGAGGGCGAGGGCCCCGGCCAGGAAGAGCACGTTGGGCGTCCACGCCGCCACGGCCGGCGCCATGGCGCCGCTCTCTCCGATGGCGCCGAACACCTTGAAGAGGACCATGTAGAGGATCGTGGTGCCCAGGGAGACCCCGATTCCGAAGGCCGATCCACCCCGCTTGGAGGTGGTGGCGAGGGGGGCGCCGAAGAGGATGATCACCAGCGTGGCCACCGGGATGGCGAGCTTCTGCTCCCGTTCCACGAGCAGCTTCTGGGGATCACCGCCCGAGCGGCGGATGATCCCGGCCAGGCGGCCCATCTCCCCGTACGTCATGAGCTCCTCGTCGCCGACCTCCTCGAGGAGGTCCTGGGGCTTCTCGTCGAACCCCCGGGACAGGAGGCGCTCGAACTTCCAGGTGAGCTCGTTCCCGTCGGGCTCGATGCGGCGCAGGTATCCGTCGTGGAAGACCCAGCCATTCTCCTCGTCGTAGACCCCCCGCTCGGCCACCACGTGGGTCATCGTCTCGCCGTCCAGGGGATCGCCGTCCTCCATCACCACCCCCCGGATCGACCCGCGATGCGTCGTGAGTCGGCGGATCGACAGGGACCGGCCCCCTTCGGTCTGGAAGACGAAGTTGGAGCGCCACGACTGACGGACGTCCCGCTCCTTCCTGATCTCCGCCGCGATGCGGTTGGCGTCGGGCACCAGATCGGTGAGCCAGAGGGCGGCGCCGGTGAGGAGGACCCCCAGGACGAAGAGGGGCGCCACCAGCCGGTGGAAGGACACCCCCCCGGCCTTCGCCGCCACGACCTCCCGGTTCACGGTCATGGAGTGGACCGTGAACACCGCCGCGATCAGGCCGGCGATGGGGAAGGACCAGAGGAAGAACTGTGGCAGCTCGAAGAGGTACGAGCGGGCCACCTCCGGAAATCCGAGCCCACGGTCCAGATAGTTGTCGAGCTGCTCGGTCACGTCGCCCAGGACGAAGAGGATCGGGGCGCCCAGGACGAAGAGCCCGAAGATCCGGAGGAAGGTCGCCGCCACCAGCCGGTCCAGGATGCGCATCAGGCGGACCCCTCTCCCCGGAGCCGCCGGACGGGGCTGGCCGCGAGGCGCTTCAGGGTGAAGAGGAGGTCGTCCCACCCACCGCCCCGGGCCGTGGCCACCCACCGTCCCAGGCGCATCGACATGGCGAGCCCCGCCAGGAAGAAGAGAATGTTCGGGGTCCACATGGAGAGGGCCGGATCGACGATCCCTCGATCGGCGAGGCGCTCCCCGCCGATCAGGCCCATCCAGTAGATCGCGAACACCCCGACGGATACGGCGATCGTCATCCCCACACCGCCCCGGGGGAAGCGCACCGCGATCGGGGCCCCGATGAGGACGAAGACGATGCACGCAAACGAGATCGTGTACTTCTTGTGGATCTCGACGCGGTAGCGCGACGCCGTGAGCCGGAGCGACCGCTCCTGGGAGGCCTTGGTGCGGGCAACCAGCGCCACGCTCTCGGTCAGATCGTCACGGGGCAGGGCGGTGGAGGTCCGGCGCGCCACCGTGGATGCCACGGCCCCGCCCCCGTCCTCTCCGTCCGCGTCCTCGGTCTCCAGGCCCAGGGCCTGGCGGACCGCCTCCAGGGAACGGGCCCGGAGCTCCTCCGCGGCCTCGCTCGCCTCGGCCTCCTTCTCCCGGGCGCTGGAGGCGAGCATGGAGATCGACATCTCCCGGTCGCTCCGCTGACCTCCCCCGGTGCGGCGCTCCAGGATATCGCCCACTCCACGGAGCGGCACGACCTGCTCCTCGAAGGTGACCCGGGTGAACCCGCCTTCCCGATTCCCTCCGGCCTCGTAGATCACTCCGTCGTGGAGCGTGAGGTAGAGATCGGTGCCCAGCTCGTTGAACGCCATGGTCCCGCTGTCGGCGTAGGTGGTCCGGTGCCGGGTCGGATCGCTAACATCATAGATCGTGACGTCGTACAGTTCGTTCCGCTGCCGGTCGATGCGCGCGGCCTGGAGGAAGTAGCGGCTCCGCCCGTCCTCGGCCCGGACCTCGTTGACCACCTGTTCCCTGAGCTCGAAGGTGGGGCTCTTGTTCCCGATGTCGACCAGGAGGTTCTTGAGGTTGTGGTTCGCCTCCGGAAGGATCCGGTCATTGAAGTAGAGCATGCCGGCCGTGACCAGCGTGCCCGCCGCCACCATGGGCAGGAGGATGCGCGACGGCTTCACGCCGCCGGCCGACATGGCGGTGACCTCGTTGTTGGCGGCGAGGTCGCCGAAGGCGTAGAGCACCGCCACCAGGACCGCCATGGGGAGGGTGAGAGCCACCGTGTGGGGAAGGGAGAGGACGGCGAACTCCAGGATCACGCTCCACTCCAGGCCTCGTCCCACAAGAGCCTCGAGGCGCTGGGCGATGGCGTTCAGGAAGAGAAGCCCCGTGAGGGCCGTGAACGCGAAGAAGAACGGGCCCAGGTGCGCCCGAAGGAGGTAGCGAGTCAGTATTCCCATGGGTCCGACGCTCTCGGCCACCCCGCGGGGGCGAGCCGGGTGACCCCTGGCAGCGTGACGATCTTCGTTCCGGAGGAGTTTCCCCCCCGACCAGCCCCGGTACACGAGAACCCTCTCGCGGATCCCGGGGTGCGTCTCCGACGATGCTCCCGGCGCCCGTCCTGCTGACGGCACTCGTCGCGCCCCTGCTCCTCGCCGGCGCCGCCACGGCCCAGATTCCGGCGGCGGACACCGTTCCACCCGCTGACAGCCTCCCGCCGGCGAGCGCCGTTCCGGTGGCGGACACCCTCGGAGACTCCGGAGAGGGCGCGGCCGGAGACACGATCCCCGCCCCGGGAGAAGGCGCCCTGGAGAGCGTCGTCACCGACCTCACGGATCTGGGGGTCCGCTTCCGGGGCCGCATGGAGCTCGGGGGCGACTGGACCCGCTTCCGTCCCTGCGACGCCAACGTCCGTACCAGCTGCGACCCGAGCCTGATCCCCCGTCTCACCCCGGATTTCCAGTTCGGGGTTCAGCTGGCTGGCGAGGTGACCGAGCGGATCCACGTGGACGTGGACTACGACGAGACCCGGGAGTTCTCGGCCACGAACAACGTGAACGTCTACTACCAGGGCCGGCAGGGAGAGCTCCTCCAGCGCGTCGAGGTGGGGGACGTGAGCTTCGACCTCCCCGACTCCCGGTTCCTCACTCAAGGGATCCCCGCGGGCAACTTCGGCTTCCGGGCCGACGGCGAGGCGGGTCCTTTCAGCCTCCAGACCGTCTGGGCCGAGCAGAGCGGAGATCTCTCGTCGCGGACGTTCCGCCTGAGCGGCTTCGGGGACGACCGGGCGTTCGTGCAGGAGGACACCCTGGTCCTGGACGACGCCGACTACGCCCGGGGTCAGTTCTTCTTCCTGGTGGATCCCCGTGCGCTGGCCGGCTATCCTCACGTGGATCCCCTGGCGCTCACGCCGTCGGCGGCCCCCGACTCGGTGGTGCCCGGCGCCCCCCCCGTGCAGCTCTATCGCTTCGAGACCGACCCGGTGACGCGGCAGCAGGTGGAGGGCTACATCCAGGCCGACGCCGTCGCCTCCCTCAACGGAGAAGAGGTCCGGGAGTCGGGCTGGTTCCGCTATCTCCAGCCCGGGGTGGACTACACCGTCCACGCCAGCGGTCTCTGGGTGGGCCTGCGCCGACCCCTGGGCCGGGACGAGATGCTGGCCGTCACCTACGTCACCGCCGCGGGCGACACCGTGGGCCAGTACAATCCGGAGCGCATCTACAACGCGGGGGGCCGCCCCCGGCTCCGCCTCCTCAAGGCCGCGGGGGCGAGCCATCAGCCCGGGCGCCCCACCTGGGACCTGGAGATGCACAACGTCTACCGGGTGTCGGGCTCCGACGACGTGGAGCCGGGCTCGGTGCAGCTCACGATCTCGCTGGGCGAGCGGAGCGCCGGCCGGACCTTCAAGCGGGGCCCCCGGGGAAGCGACATCACCTTTCTCCGTCTCTTCGGCCTCGACGAGCAGTCTCCGGTGGACGAGCTGGACCGCACCTCACTCTACACGCCCGCGCAGGAATCCCTCCTGGACCGTCCGCCGGTGTCGGGAACGTTCCTGTTCTTTCCCACCCTGGAGCCCTTCCGGGAGCCGCCGCCCCTGCCGTCGCTGAACCTGACCGCGGAGGAGACGGGGGGGATCCTCGGCACCGACGCCAATCCGACGATCTACGAGAGCCTCGATCCCTTCGAGCGGGAGAACGGGGGCCTCTACCGTCTCACGATCCCCTTCCGCATCCGGAGCCGGGGGGTGATCTCGTCCTTCTCCCTGGGCGCCCTCGGAGTCCGGGACGGCAGCGAGCGGATCTGGATCGGCGACCGGCTTCTGGAGCGCGGAACCGACTACCGGATCGACTACGAGGTCGGTCAGGTGGTTCTCCTCGATCCCGACGCGCTCTTCGCCTCCGCACCCGACGCCGAGGTGCGGGCTATCTGGGAGCAGAAGTCCGTCTTCCGCCTGGCCTCCACGTCGGTCTTCGGCCTCAAGGCGCGCTACGACCTGGGAGACCACGGCGGCCTCGACCTCCTCGCCCTGCGCCAGTCCGAGGACGCCCTGACGAACCGGCCCACGCTGGGGGTGGAGCCATCGGCGATCACCCTGGGCGGGATCAGCGGAGGGCTGGAGTTCGGGGCGAGCTGGCTCGACGCCGCCCTGGCGCGGGTTCCGGGGCTCCGTCCGGGGGACTCCTCCTCGGTGAGCGTCCAGGGCGAGGTCGCCCTCTCCCTCCCCGAGCCCAACACCCGGGGCGACGTCTTCCTCGACGACTTCGACGCCGCCAACGCCGTGCCCCTCTCCCTACTCGACTTCGACTGGCACCTGGGCAGCGCGCCCGCGTCGGTTGAGGGGGCGGCCGACGTTCTACCCGCCGGTCTGGACGCGGTCACTGCCACGACGCTGGTCTGGCAGCACACCTGGGTGGAGCAGACGCCGGCGGGCGACTCCCTGGGCGTGCTGGAGGGCTTCTTCCCCCGGGAGGAGATCGACCGGCAGATCCGGGTCGCGGGGACCTCCCGCCGGGAGCCCGGAATGCTGGTCACGTTCGGGCGTCCGGGGGAGGAGCCGGTGGCGGACCGGCGCTGGCGCTCCGTGACCACCCTCCTCAGTCCTCAGGGAATGGACCTGACGAAGAGCGACTTCCTCGAGTTCTACGTGGCCCGGGGAGAGTCCCTGACCCTGGTCCTGGACCTGGGGATCGTAGACGAGGACGCCTTCTTCGTGGACCGGGAGGGCCGGACGTCGGGGACCCAGGCGGAGACGGGGGAGGCGTGGGGCCTCGGGATCCTGGACGAGGAGGCGGATCCGAGGCTGGGCGAGATCTGGAGCGATGCCGCCGACCTGCGGGGGGTCTGGGGCGAGGGTTGTATGGCCGAGCGGGGCCGGGTCTACCGGGAGGGGGATCCTCGAGCGAACTGTCCACGGGGGAATGGACGGCCGGACACCGAGGATCTGGACGGGAACGGCAACCTGGACGACACCGAGCGCCACCTCCGCTACGTGGTGCGCCTCGACGACAGCTCACCGTACCTGGCTCGGACCCGGGAGGAGACGGGCACGCAGTTCCGCCTCTTCCGGATCCCGATCCGGGGCCCCGGCGCCGTTCGCGTGGGGGGGTTCGTCCCGGAGAGCGATCTGCGCTCGGTGAAGCACCTCAGGCTCACCGCCGTGGGCGACGGTCGGGCATCGCTGATCCTGGCCCGGATGCGGATCGTGGGCTCCCGTTGGGTGAAGCGGGCGGGAGATGGCGTGATCCGCGGGATCCACGGCGAGGCCCCCGGGGTGGGAGGGCGGGTGGACGTGGGACCGGTGAGCGAGCTCAGCGAGGGGGCCGCATACGCGTCCCCGCCGGGGGTCCTGGAGCAGCTCGACGACCCCACCGCGGCCTTCGGCGAGGGCGGCGTGGAGTTCAAGGAGCGGGGACTGGGGCTCGATTTCGAGGAGATCGGGGCGGACGAGCGGGTGGAGGTCTTCAATCGCTTTCCCCAGCGGCCCCGGGACTTCCTCACCTACCGCCGGCTCAGGATCTGGGCGGTGGCCCGGGAGGGCGAGGGGTGGGGCGTCGGGGGCCCCCTCCGTTTCTTCGTCAAGGTGGGGAGCGACGCCGACAACTTCTATCTGTATCGGACCACCCTGGAGCCCGCGGCGGACCCCGGGGCCGTTCGGGGCCAGGATTGGACGCCCGAGGTCGTGGTGGAGTTCGACCGCTGGACGGAGCTTCGCAGGCAGGCCGAGATCGCCCTGGTGGAGGGATCGGCGGAGTCCGGGTCAGGGCCCGTGGAAGTTTGGGATGCCGACTCCACCTACGCGATCGTCCTCCAGGACCGGGGCCGCGCCCCGAACCTCGCGGCGGTCCGGGAGCTGTCCGTGGGCGTGTGGAACGACGGATCACAGATCGAATCCGGGGAGATGTGGGTCAACGAGCTTCGCCTCGGCGCCGGGTTCGGCGACGTCGGGAGCGCGGGTCACGTCAACGTGGACGTGGCCGCGGGTGAGGTGCTGAGCACGCGTCTCACCGTCTCGGATCGGGGCGCCTTCTTCCGGCAGCTCGAGACGCCCATCCCGTACCAGGAGGCCCGGTCCCTGGCCGTGACCTCCACCCTGAGCCTGGACCGCTTCGCGCCGGAAGGTTGGGGACTCCGGGCGCCGGTCACGGTGGCGCACTCCCGGTCCAGCCGCGATCCCTTCTTCCTCGAGGGGAGCGACCTGCGGGCCGACCGGCTCGCGACGTTGAGGGAGCCTGGGGACCGTCAGACCCGGTTGTCGGTCACCATCCGCCGGGAGGTCGAGGAGGAGGACCCGTCGTGGGTCCAGGTGGTGACCGGGGGCCTGGAGGCGGGCGCCGGATGGAGCCGGAGCCGCTCGACCACGGTGACCAGCGAGCTCGCCTCCAACGGCGTCGACGCCCGTCTCGGCTGGTCCCGGAGACCGCAGGGCCGGCAGGTACCCGTGATCCCCGCGTTTCTGGAGGGCGTGATCGACGCCCTCCTCCCCGGATTTCTGGAGGACCGGATCCAGCAGAGCCGCTTTCGCTGGAGCCCCGAGAGGATCTCCCTGGGCACCTCCTACTTCCGACGGGAGAGCGAGGCCCTGCGCTTCGCGGAGATCGTGCGCCTCGCCTCCGACGCGGAGGTCCGGCCCACGCCCTCGCCCCGGGAGGGCCTGGAGACCAACGCCCGCATCGACCTGCGGCCCTTCCGGTCCCTCTCCGCCGGGATCGAGCTCCTCACGGTCCGGGATCTCCTCGCCCCCGAGGAGGCGATCGGGGACCCCGCCGTCCAGGTGCTCCTCCGCCGGGAACGGAGCGGGCTGGGCGGCCTGGACCTGGGGTGGGAGACGAACCGGACCCTGCGCACCCGGCTCGGATGGGAACCCCGCCTGGTGGGATGGCTGGCCAGCGATCTCAGCCTCACCACGTACTACGGGTCGATCCGGGACGCCAACCTGGTGGAGCGGCGGCTCCAGAACCAGGACACGGTGCTCGAGCTCCAGCGCAGCGTGAGCGGGCAGCGGGACGTGCGTGCCGCCTTCCGCCTCGATCCCGACTCCCTGGCGGGGGCGCTGGCCGGGGCTCCGGAGCCCGGGGACGGGACGGCGGAGCGGACCCTGCAGTCGGTCCTCCGGGCCCTCGAGCCCGCGTCCTTCACCTGGGAGGACGGGATCACCTCCCGCTTCGACCGGGAGGCGGTGGATCCTGGAGCCGGGTTCCAGTTCGGGTGGGGCGCCGAGGACTCCTTCCGCGTGCTCCAGGGCGACACCGCCGCCCTCCTCTCGGACCGGAGCGCCTGGAGGGCCGAGGGAGGGGTGCGGCTGCCCCTGGAGCTCCTGGTGAACGTCCGCTACTCCGAGTCCAGGGGGCGCACGCTGGACTCCCGGAGCGAGCGCGTCCTGGAGCGGGTGACGTGGCCCGACCTCTCGGCCCGGGTGGCGGACCTGCCGCTCCCCGGATCCCTTCGTGCGGCCCTCACCCGGGTCTCCCTCTCCGTGGGACTCCGGGAGAGCGAGCAGCTCCTCTCCTTCGGCCGCGGGGGCGAGCAGCTCCGCTCCGAGGTCAGCGACGAGGTCCCGGTGGACGTCTCCCTCTCGTGGGCGGGAGGGCTGCGGACGCGCTATCGGGGGCTCTTCCAGGACGGCCGGGGCTCTGACCCCACGGGGGAGACCGACCGGGACCGGGTGCTCCACGGCGTCTCGGTGACCGCGAGCCTCCAGCCGCCCGGGGGAATGCGGGGTCGGCTCGATCGGCCCGTCCAGATCAGCCTCGGGCTCCAGTACTCCCTGGACCGGAACTGCCGGGTTCCCCTGGGTCAGACCGAGTGCGTGCCCTTCGTCGACCGGCTGAACCGGTCCGTGAACCTGACCATGGACACCTCGGTCTCGGACCTGGAGCTCGGGCTCACCCTCAACTTCGTGGACCGACAGTCGTCGGTGGGCCAGCGGCTGGGCTCGACCCAGTTCCAGCTGGGCTTCTTCGGACAGTTCCAGTTCAGCGCGGGCGACCTGCCGCGGTTCGGGTCTCCCCCGGGAGGGCGATAGGGGCCGGCCCCCCGCGGGCCGATCCCGGCATCCCCCGGCCCCGCCCCCGGGGCCACCGTCGGGGCCATGAGTCGGCGGGACGCCCGCACCTTCGTGGCGGCATCGGCGATCCTCCTGGCCGCGAGCCTGGTCCGGCACCTGACGGTCCCCGTCGGGGCCCCGGATCTCCTGCCCGCGGATTCGGCGGGAGTGCGGGACCTCCTCTCCCGGCGGAGCCGGCAGGCCCGGGAGGAGCAGGCGCGCCGCGCCCGCCCCCTCGCCGAGGGAGAGCGTCTGGATCCGAACCGGGCGCCGGCCCCGGAGCTGGATCGGCTCCCGGGAGTGGGTCCGTCCCTGGCCCGTGCGATCGTGGAGGAGCGGAGGCGGGGCGGCCCGTTTCGCACGGCCCTGGAACTCTCCCGGGTGCGGGGGATCGGCTCCGCCACCGCGGAGCGCCTCGCTCCCCTCCTCGACCTCCCGCGGGCATCCGGGAGGGGCGCCGTCTCCGCCCCGGAAAGGCCTCGTGATCCGGACGCCGGATGGGTCCGTCCCCTCACGGCGCCCGTCCGGGGAGCGGAGAGGGGGCGAAGGTCTCCCGTGGACCTGAATCGGGCCGACGCCGGGGAGCTTCAGCGCCTTCCGGGGATCGGACCGGCCCTGGCACGGCGCGTCCTCGAGCACCGCCGCCGCCTCGGGGGTCGCTTTCGCGCCGCGGAGCAGCTCCTGGAGGTGCGGGGCATCGGCCCTGCGACCCTCGAGCGCATCCGGGGATGGGGGGTCGTGCCCCCCTGAGTCCGGGGGCGAGGGCTCCTCGTCGTGCCCGGGGCCAGGGGCGCGAGGTCTCGAGAAGGGGCCAGGAATATCGCTTGACCCCCGGCTCGGCCGAGGCCTACCTTTTTCATTGGGGCGTTCGCCCCCCCCTTCAGTTCGAAGCCCCCTTACGACGGAACCCCGTGATGCCAACCACTGCCGCGCAAGATCGTCTCGGCGATCTCCTGGTCCGCCAGGGCCTCGTCACCCAGGAGCAGCTCCAGCAAGCCCTCCGGGATGCCAGGGAGAACGGCACCCGGGTCGGCTACTCGCTGGTCAAGCTCGGGTTCGTGGCCGAGGAAGAGCTCACCCGGATGCTCTCCAAGCAGTATCGGGTCCCCGCCGTCGACCTGGACCGCTTCACCGTCAAGCCGGAGATCCTCAAGCGCGTTCCGGGGAACATGGCGGTGAAGCACCTCGTCCTCCCCCTGCGGAAGGTCGGCCGGACCCTGACCGTGGCCATGGCGAACCCCTCCGACCTGAGCGCGATCGACGACCTGAAGTTCATCACGCGCATCGAGATCGAGCCGGTCATCGTCGGCGAGTACACCCTCCGGAAGCACCTGGACCGGTACTACGACGTCTCCGAGGATCGGATGGAGGAGATGCTCGGCGAGCTGATCGACGAGGAGGACGTCGAGTTCGTCGAGGATGAGGAGGAGGACATCTCGGTCGCCGCCCTCCAGGAGCAGGTGGACGCGGCGCCGGTGGTGAAGTTCATCAACGGCCTCCTCACCGACGCGGTCACCAAGGGCGTGAGCGACATCCACATCGAGCCCTACGAGAAGGAGATCCGGGTCCGGTACCGGATCGACGGGGCGCTGCAGGAGGTGATGAAGCCGCCGTTCAAGATGAAGGCGGCGCTCACCTCGCGGATCAAGATCCTGGCGGACCTGAACATCGCCGAGCGGCGGGTGCCCCAGGACGGCCGCATCAAGCTGAAGATGAAGAACAAGGTCGTCGACTTCCGGGTCTCGACGCTGCCGGTGATCTTCGGCGAGAAGATCGTGCTCCGTATCCTGGACAAGGGGAACCTGACCCTCGACCTGGAGAAGTTCGGGTTCGAGCCGAAGGCCGAGAAGGACTTCATGGAGGCCATCATGAACCCCTACGGGATGGTGCTCGTCACGGGCCCGACGGGCTCCGGTAAGACCACCACCCTCTACTCGGCCCTCTCGAAGATCAACACCGAAGAGGTCAACATCATGACGGCCGAGGATCCGGTGGAGTACAACCTCCACGGGATCAACCAGGTCCTGGTCCGCAACGAGATCGGGATGACCTTCGCCGCGGCGCTGAAGGCGTTCCTGCGTCAGGACCCGAACATCATCATGGTGGGTGAGATCCGCGACATCGAGACCGGCGGGATCGCGATCAAGGCCGCCCTCACCGGCCACCTGGTCCTCTCCACCCTCCACACCAACGACGCCCCCTCGACGGTCACCCGTCTGATCGACATGGGGCTCGAGCCCTTCAACGTGGCCTCGGCGCTGAACCTGGTCACCGCCCAGCGGCTGGTGCGGCGGATCTGCACCGAGTGCAAGACGGAGACGACCTACACCGACGAGCACCTCGAGGCGGCGCGGGTGCCCCTGGACTGGGCCGAGAAGATGACCTTCTACAAGGGCGAGGGTTGCAACGCCTGCGGCGAGAGCGGCTACAAGGGCCGGCAGGGCCTCTACGAGGTGATGGCGGTGACCAGCCGCGTCCGGAAGGCGATCATGACCGAGGCGAGCACCGACGAGCTCCAGGACATCGCCCTGGAGGAAGGGATGCTCACGCTCCGCATGGACGGCCTGAAGAAGGTGGAGCGGGGCATCACGTCGCTGGAAGAGGTGATCAAGGAGACGGCGGCGCAGACGTAGGGATCCGAACTGAAACCGACCCGAACGCCAGGGTAGAGCATAGACATGCCAGAGACCCAGCAGGCCCAAGCGAAGCAGCAGACCGAGGTGAACCTCCGGGTCCTCCTCCAGGAGATGATCCAGAAGGGCGCCTCGGACCTCCACATCACCGTGGGAGAGAAGCCGAAGCTCCGGATCGACGGCAACCTCTTCGACTCGTCCGTGAACAAGGTCCTGACCCCCAAGGACACCCTGCAGCTCGCCTACTCGATCCTCACCGAGAACCAGAAGAAGCGCTTCGAGACCGAGGACGAGCTGGACTTCTCCTTCGGCGTCCAGAACCTGTCGCGCTTCCGGGGCAACGTCTTCAAGCAGCGGGGCTGCGTGGCCATGGCGATCCGGCAGATCCCCTACGAGATCCGGGGTATCGAGGAGCTGGGCCTGCCGGGCTCGGTGGCGAAGCTGGCGGACCGGCCCCGGGGGCTCGTCCTGGTGACCGGTCCCACCGGGGCCGGGAAGTCCACCACCCTGGCGGCCATGCTGGACAAGGTGAACCGGGAGCGGCGGGGCCACATCATCACGATCGAGGACCCGATCGAGTTCGT
>JABAHQ010000803.1_pt3 | contig 24725 bp, 28 predicted proteins | sample 7062091 | NCBI WGS metagenome assembly JABAHQ01 (sample SAMN14534359, study PRJNA622989) | marine sediment metagenome | biome: marine biome [ENVO:00000428]; feature: marine pelagic biome [ENVO:01000023]; material: deep marine sediment [ENVO:00002113] | place: India: Gulf of Kutch | collected...
CCCGCCTGCTCCGGACCCACCGGCATGGCGAACAATATGGCGAAGTTGAAGGTCCCGAAGTTCATATAAACTAGGACCAGGCCGAATAGGAAGAACAGGTCGCCGATCCGGGTGACGATGAACGCCTTCATCCCGGCCGCGGCGGCCGCCGGTCGCTCGAACCAGTAACCGATCAAAAGATACGAACATAAACCGACCAGTTCCCAAAAGATGTACAGTACCAGGTAATTGTTTGCTAACACCAGGCCGAGCATCGAGCCGATGAACAGGGAGATCTCGGCGTAATAGCGCGGTTTGCGGACTCCCTCGCGATGCATGTATCCGATGGAGTAGATGACGATCAGCGTGGAGATGGTGCTCACTACCACGAGCATCAGCGCGGTGAGGGTATCGACGTAGATCCCGAGATTAAACTGGAAGGTGCCGATGGCAAACCAGGTGTGGCCCAGCTCCAAGGTCTTCCCCCCGAGGGCCTCGATGACTACGGGGATGGAGAGGACGAAAGAAAGAGAACTAGAAATGATGGCGATCCAACCGCCGCCCTCCCGTAGGCGATGACCGTACGCGGCGATCAAAAGAAAGGCCACTAAAGGGAAAATGGGAATCAGAAAGGCTATCTTCATTTTACCACCGCAGCCTCCGCAGCCTCGAAAGGTCGATGGAGCGGAACCTCCGGAAGAGGGCGATCATGATCGATAGCCCCACCGCGGCCTCCGCCGCGGCCAGGGCGATGGAAAACAGGACAAACAGATAGCCCGCCTGGCTCTCCCAGAGCCCCGAGAAGGCGGCCAAGTTGATATTGGCCGCATTGAGCAGGAGCTCGATGCAAATCAGGATTTTAATTCCATTTCGGGAGGTCAAAAGGCCCCAGATACCGATGGCAAAGAGAATCCCGCTGACCGTCACATATCCGGTTACCGGGGCCATCACCGGCCCTCCTTCTTGGCCAGGAAGACTGCCCCGATCAGCGCGGCCAGGAGCAAGACGGAGAGGGCCTCAAAGGGCAAAAGATATTGGTTGAAGATGGCTTGGCCGATCCCAAGGAAACTCTCCACTCCTTGGGGCAGGGCCCGCCAGGGGACGGGGGTCAAAAGAAAAGAGACCAGGAGGGCCAGGAACAGCCCGGCCAGTGCTTTTCTTAGATTATTCATCCTCTCCCTCCCGGCGCTGGGCGAACATGATGGCGAACAGGATCAAGGAGACGACCGCCCCGGCGTAGACGATTACCTGAATCACGGCCAGAAACTCCGCTCCTAAGGTCAAAAAGAGTCCCGCCACCCCCACCAGGGTCGCCGCCAGCCACAGGGCGCTGTAGGTGAGCGTCTCNNATGATGAACAGGCTCATCTCACGCCTCCCTCTGTCTGGGATTCCCCTTTAGCGTTCCCCTGGTGGAAATCTCCTTCGAGAGCTCCCAGCGCCTCCGGGGAGCGCAGGAAATGGTCCCGATCGTAGCGGGCCAGTTCAAAGTCCTCCGAGTGGCGGATAGCGCTGGTAGGGCAGACATACTCGCACCAACCGCAATAGGCACACATGGCGATATCCACCGCGGGGTTGAGCCGCACCTCGCCTCGGGGGGCCGCCGGATGGCCGAACTCCTTCCCTGGCTGAGCCGCCTTCCCCCACTCCACCATCCTCAGCGCCCCGTTGGGACAGGCCTCCTCGCACATGCCGCATCCGATGCAGATGTTCGTATCCAAAAACAGCCGACCGCGAAATCTGGGGGGGAGCTCGTCCCGCCGCTCCGGATAGCCCACGGTGATCCCCCGGCGGAGGAAGTTTTTCAACGTTACGCCCATCCCCCGCAGCGCTCCGATCAGGGGAACCCGGACCGCCATCAGCCGATCACCTCCACCACGACCGCGGTAAACAGCAAGTTCACCAGGGAGAGGGGGAAGAGGATTTTCCAGCTAATGTCCAGAAACTGGTCGATCCGCACCCGGGGGAGGGAGTTCCAGATCCAAAAGGCNNATTCAGATTCGGCCTCCGGGAGGTCGAACGGGATGACCCCAATCTTTCCGATCAGGGCCACCAGAAAGACAAACAGACCCAGGGGCTGGTAGATCGCATACCACAGGCTCCCCTGCCCGGTCACGATATCCTTGGTATTGGTGCTCCCGGCGAGCATGATCACCGCCACCGCGGAGATGAGCAGCGGAAGCTCATAAGCCACATCCATCGCCGCGGCCCGCAATCCCCCGATCATGGAGTATTTGTTGTTGGAGGCCCAACCGGCGACGAGCTCCCCCAGGGGAGCCAGGGCGGCCAGGGCGAAGATCAAGATCAAGCCGATCCGGACGTCCGTCACTAATAACCCTTTTCCGAAGGGAATCGGCGACAAGGCGATCACCGCAGGGACGAAGGCCAGATATGGGGCGAGGCGGAAGCCCCAGCGCTCCGCCCGCAAGGGAATGATATCCTCCTTGGTGATCAGCTTCGCCCCGTCGGCCAGGAATTGGAAGATGCCGAACGGCCCGGCGCGGTTGGGTCCCCACCGTTGGCCGAAATCGGCGAACAGCTTTCTGAATACGTAGGTCAACAACCCCCCGGCGGTGAGGAACAGAAGCAGAATCCCCAGCGACCCGCCGATATAGATTCCAAGCCGTGTCCAGCTCATCTCCGGTTATCGATCGACACAGCCCATCACCAGGTCTAAACTCCCGTTGATCGCCACTAAGTCAGGGATAATCTGCCCCCGGGCCAACTCAGGAAAGACGGAGAGGTTCTGAAAGCAGGGGGAGCGAAGCTTCATCCGATGGGGAAAGGTCGTCCCGTCGGCAATGATGTACACGCCGATCTCTCCTCGCGCTCCCTCGATCCGGGAATAATGCTCCCCCTCCGGCCGCACCAACAACTGATATCCCTTCTCCTGCCCTTCGGTGATCACCGGGCCATCGGGCATTTTTTTAAACGCTTGACGGATGATCCGGCAGGACTGGCGCATCTCCTCCATCCGCACCAAGAATCTGGCATAGACATCGCCTGCCTCCTCCACCGGCACGTCGAACTCCATCTGCCCGTAGGCGAAGTAGGGCTCGGCCTTGCGCAGGTCAAACTGCAGGCCGGAGGCGCGGAGCAGCGGCCCGGTCACCCCCCAGTCGATGGCCTCCTCCCGCGAGAGGACCCCGACCCCCGCAGTCCGCATCAAGAAGGTGTCGCTTCGCTCCAGGAAATCGGAATATTCCTCGATCTTCCGCTCCAGGACGTCCAGGACTCTCCCGGCTTCAGCGATGAACCCCTCGGGGAGGTCCGCTTTGAGCCCGCCGAACCGGTTGTAATTGTGGTGCATCCGCGCCCCGGTAGCGGTCCGCATCAGGTTCAGTATGAGGTCCCGTTCCCGGAAGCCGTACCAAAAGGCGTTGAGCGCTCCGATGTCCAGCCCGAAGGTCCCCAGCCACAGGAGGTGGCTCTGAATCCGGTCGAATTCCAACAGGATCACCCGGATAAACCCCGCCCGCGGCGGCGGCTCCAGGCCGAGGAGCTCCTCCACCCCCTTGACATAGGCGGCCTCATAGCCCATGGAGGAGGCGTAATCGGCGCGGTTGCAGTCCACTATAAAATGGGCAAACCGCTCCCGTTCGGCCATCTTCTCCATGGAGCGGTGGAGGTAACCGATCACCGGCTCGGCATCCAGGACCTGCTCCCCGTCCAGGGTAAGTTTCAGTCGCAGCACCCCGTGAGTCGAGGGGTGCTGCGGTCCCATGTTGAGGGTCATTTGCTCGCCATTGGGGACTTCGGCCACTCTTACCAGCCCTCCTCGGGGGAAAAGCTGACCACGTCCTCCCCGCTCGGCCCCTTGCTCACGAACTGCTCCTGCTCCATGTGATAGTCTTTGCGCAGCGGGTGGCCCTGCCAGGGCTCGGGGAGGAGGATGCGCTTCAGGTCCGGATGGTCTTCGAAGGCAATTCCCATCAGATCGTAAGTTTCTCGCTCCAGCCAGGCGGCGCTTCTCCAGACCCCGGTCAACGAGGGAACCGCCGGATGGTCTCCGGGGCAACGGGTCTTGAGAACCAGGTGGCAACCCTTCTCGTAGGACCAGAGGTTATAGATTACCTCGAACTCCCCCCGCTCCCCGCGGCGGTCCACCCCGGTGATGCAGGCCAGATAATCATAACCGAGGGTTTTCGCCTCGCGGGCCAGCTCCCCCAACCCCTGGCGGCGGACCACCAGGGCGGGTTTGTCCACGAGCAGTTGCTCCACCAGGATGTCTTCCGGGAATCGTTCCCTCAAAGTCTTTATATCCTCATTCATCTTCACTGTAGGGGCAACCCCCCGTGGTTGCCCTGGGCAGGCACAGGGGCCTGCCCCTACCGATTGTCCCCCGGCTCCTTCTAATCTTCTCCTGCAGCCTCATCAAACCGTCGAGCAAGCTCTCCGGGGTCGGAGGGCAGCCGGGAACGTAGACATCGACGGGGACGACCTGGTCCACGTCTTTGACCACGCTGTAGGTGTCCTGATAAGGCCCGCCGTTGATGGTGCAGGCCCCCATGGCAATGACGTACTTCGGCTCGGCCATCTGTTCATATAAGGTCCGGACGCGGGGGGCCATCCTTTTCGTCAATGTCCCGGCGAGGATCAGCAGGTCGGCCTGGCGGGGGGAGGGGCGAAAGACCTCGGCCCCGAAGCGGGCCATGTCGTACCTGGAGTCCTGGGCCGACATCATCTCCAGGGCGCAGCAGGCCAGCCCGAAGGTGAGCGGCCAAAGCGAGAAGCTCTTCCCCAGGTTGATCAGCTCCTCGGCCTTGGCCAGAAGGACCGGGATACCGGGGCCCCTTTCTGGATCTACTTGAGCCACTTCAGCACCCCCCTCTTCCAGGCGTAGCCCCATCCCGCGAGGAGCAGCAGGACGAAGACGAAGACCTCCACCAAGGCCGCCCCGCCGAACTGCCGGATCTCCACGGCCCAGGGGATGAGGAAGACGACCTCGACGTCCAGGATGAGGAAGATCAGGACGTACACATAGTATTTAATGTCGATCGGGACTCGGGTATCGCCGATGGGCCTCTCGCCACACTCGTACGGCTCCAGCTTCTCCCCCATCGAGCGCCGCGGGGTGAGGAGGTTGGCCAAGAAGAGGATCCCCGCGATGGTCACGATTCCTGCAACTGCCAGGATGATCACCGGCAGGTAACCGGCTACCGGGCTCAATTGATTCCCTCTCCAAATTTAGTAAGATTCCTGTCTGCCTGGAACATAGCGACCATTTATCAGACGCGGGGCCGCCGGGTCAAATCGCCCCCGCTCTCCCACTACTCTAAGCTTCCTGCCTGATCCAGGCTATGACGCAGGTCACTCCGTCTGTTAGCCTAAGTCATCATTCTTCGCTGAGAAGCCGATCGATGGCCCGGGCGGCCCGTTTTCCGTCGGCGATCGCCTCGATCATCGAGGCCGGGCCTCTCACGCCATCGCCACCGGCGTAGACCCGGGGCCTGGAGGTGGCCTGAGTCTCCGGATCGACGACGATCTCTCCCCACTTTTTTAATTCTAAACCGCTGCTCTCCCCCAGCCAGCCGCTCTCGGGGTTCTGTCCGATGGCGAAAATGACTGAATTTACGGGGATTTCGAACTCCGAGCCCTCCACGGGGACGGGGCGGCGGCGGCCCGACTCATCCGGCTCACCTAATCTCATGCGGATGCACTTCAGGCCCGCCACCTGGCCCTCCCGACCGAGGACCTCCACCGGCTGGGTGAGGAAGTGGATCGCCACCCTCGGCCCGCCTGCGCCGAGTTTTTCAAACAGGTCGGACTTCATCCTGCGGACGGTCTCCCGGACCGCCTCCCGACGACAGGGGATGGTCAAATGCTCGTAATCCTGCTGGAGCCGGTCGAGCATCCGACAGCGGTGCTCCGCGGCGAAGGACTCCTCAAGCTGGTGGAACTCCGCCATCGCCGTCTCCTCTCCCAGCTCGACCACCTCATCCCCGGTGGCCGGCATCTCCTCGGGCGCGCGGCGGTAGACGAAATGGACCCGCTCTGTTTGGCGGAGGGCCGTGCGGACGGCGTCCATGGCCACATCCCCCCCGCCGATCACCGCGACGCTCTCTCCCAAGGGGGGGTCTTCGCCGCGATCGACCCCCCACAGGTAATCGAGCGAGGTCATCGTTCCTTTGAAATCATTCCCGGGGATGTTCAGCTTCCAGGAGCCGATCGCTCCGGCACCGATGAAGACGGCATCGTATTCCTCCAGCAACCGGTCCAAGCAACCCTCCCCGGAGATCAAGTTATTTGGATTGATCTGGACGCCCAGCCACTCCAGGATCTCGATCTCCCCTTGGAGGACCGTAGTTGGAAGCCGATAATCCGGAAGGATGTTGAGCGTCCCCCCGGGTTTTTCATCCTTCTCGAACACTACCACCTGATGTCCCCGACGGAGCAGGTGGTAGGCGCAGGTCAGGCCGGCNNGCCGGAGCAGGTGGTAAGCGCAGGTCAGGCCGGCCGGGCCGGAGCCGATTAGGGCAATCTTCTTTCCCGTCGGTGGAGATATGTCATATTCCAGCTCCCGCTGATCGACCTTATCGGCCAGATATCTTCTCAAGCGCGGGATGTTGATCGGCTGGCCTTCGACCCCCTTGAGGCAGGCGTCGGTGCAGGGGTGGAAGCAGACCCGCCCGCAGGTCCCCGGCAGGGGATAGCAATCGATGATAATCTGTAGCCCGCGTTTGAAATCCCCCTCGATGATCGCTTTGCAGTATCCGGGTACGTTGAGGTTGGCCGGACAGGCCGCAACACAGGGGGCGTCCTGGCACTGCATGCAACGGCGGGCTTCAGCCCGGGCTTGCCCGTCGGAGTAACCCTGCATGATCTCGGGGAAGCCCTCCAAGCGCTCCTCCAGGGGGAGCTTCGGCTCTTCCACCCGCTGATACTCGTAAAGGCCGCGGAGCAGTTCTTCCAAGTCCGCCTCGGCCTTCCGCTCGCCGGGGCTTAGCCATCTGTTCGTCTTCATCTCCGGTCCCTTTGAGGCTAGAGTATAGTCGCAGGTCCTCGGCGATGCAAACGGCCCAGGGTGCCCTGGATCACCTCCGGCGCGGACCGAGCAGAGCCCCGTGGTAAACGACCTTCCTTTCTCAAAAGTTGCCCGCAGGTTAGCTTTATCCCATGCGCGAGGGGAGGTCATTTTCAGATTACCTCCAGCTAGAGCTGACTCCCGCGGTGGCCCGCTACCGCCGCGGCGCGTTCATCTACCTTCCGGGCGACCCCAGCGATGCCGTCTATCTCATCCGCGAGGGGCGCGTCCGCCTCTCCTTCATCGACGAGGAGGGGGAGCGCCAGACCTTGGCCATCCTGGGGAAGGGGGAGTTCTTCGGCGACCTCGTCCTTGAGGGCTTTGTCCCCCATGAGTTCAGCGCCCAGGCCGTTACGGAGACGACGCTTTATGTGATGGACAAGGGGAAGCTCCCAAGCACCGTGGGGCATAAGTCACTGCTAGCCGATCAATTGAGCGAACTCCTCGGTTACAGGAGGGATTTGTACCTCTTCTATCAGCGCTAGTCCCTCTCTCTTCCACCGCCTATCCGCAGCGCTTCGGTTCCCTAGAGTCAAACTTGGGGAAGGGGTAAGAGCCTGCCGGGGGCCGAAATCATTGAGACGGCGGAGGGTAACCGGGAAAACCTCTTCGGGGAGCTAGACTGGGCCTTGCGCGCGGACAACCATCGGGCTATAAAGGGCCTAGGATGAGCGGGAGGATGAGGAAGCGGATCGAGGGCTGGCTCCGCGAGGAGGGCCAGTTCGCCCGGTATCTGAAGGATGAGAATGCCAACTGGGTCATCCTGGCTAACCATCCGAAGAACCAGCCGACGACCATCACCCTCTTTAATCCCCTAGCCAGTCCGGGGCGGGTAGTCCTCCAAGCGGTTCTCAACATTGCCGAGGGGTCCCAGCAGCCTTTCCGTCAGATGAGCCGGGAGGAGCGCGAGACCTTCCTTCTCGAGCTGCGGATGGAGGTAAACCGCCGTCCCACCGAGTATGGGATGGTTCACCCCGAGGGGGTCCTCCAGCGGATCACTTTCTCCTATGAGATCTTCGAGGATGCGCTAACCAAGAATGAGCTATTTCACGGAATGCGGGAGGTCTTTAAATCGTTGCTCCAGGCGCAGTGGCTTCTCCAGTCCCGGCTAGGCCTGCGCTCTCGGGGAGGAGAGGATCAATCGGAGATCGGCTTTCGTTGACCTACGTCGCCCGCTCCTCAAGCTTCCCCGACTCCAAGAGGTACCGGTAAGCGGAGAGCGCTGCCTGAGCCCCCTGCCCGGCGGAGATCACAATCTGCTTGTCTAGACCTTCGATGACATCTCCCGCGGCGAAGACCCCGGGCACCGAGGTCTTGAAGTCCCGATCCACGATGATCTCGCCCTGCTCATTCAATGCGATGAAGCCGCGGAGGAAGTCGGTATTGGGAGTGCGGCCGATCTCCACGAAGAGTCCCTCGACAGCCAACTCCTTTCGCTCGCCGGTTTGCCGGGCCTCGATCACCAGCCCCTTGACGAATTGGTCGCCCCAAATCTCCACTACCCTATGTCCCTGGTAAGTGCTGACCTTTTTCGCATTGATGACCGGGCCATGCAGGATCGGATCGGCGAACCACTGGTCGGCGATGTCCACCACGTGGATCTCCGTGGCGATGGGCAGAAGGTCGATGGTCCCCTCAAAGGCGGTGTTCCCCCCGCCGATCACCGCGACCCTTTTGTCCTTGAACAGGGGAGCATCGCAGGTCGCACAATAGGATACCCCGCGGCCGGCAAATTCCTCCTCCCCGGGAACGTGGAGCTGCTTCGCTCGCCCGCCGGTGGCGATGAGTAACGCCTTGGCGGGGATGGACTTCCCCTCAGCAGTTACGACCTCAAATTCTGCAGACCGCTTGATCTCGACCGCTTCTGCGGGCCGTTGCTCCACGCCGTAGTGCTCGACATGTCTTCTAAGTGACTCGGACAGCTCGAAACCGCCGGTCTTGATTGTCCCCGGCCAGTTCTGGATGTTCCCGGTCAACAGGAGCTGGCCGCCCAGCTCCGGGGCCAGAAGCACGGTGTTCAAGACCTTGCGGGCGGCGTAGATCGCTGCGGTCATCCCTGCCGGTCCGCCGCCGATGATTGCCAAGTCGTACATCTCGCCTACCTCACTTCTAAGTACTACGTTCTAAGTACTAGTGCTCTGTTACAGTTACCTTGATGAGGAACTTCCTCTCCCCTGGAGGGAGAGGATTGAGGTGAGGGGGATTAGAATCATCAGCACCCCCATCCCAACCTTCCCCCGTCAAGGGGGAAGGAGTCTTTCAAACCAAGCGTAACAGAGCACTAGGTTTTACTTGTCCCTTGAAGCCCGCTGTTATCATTCGTTTACACCTCGGACTCTAGACCCCAGACTCTTAGACTCTCGACCATTTCGGGCATGGCGATGGTATCAATCGGGGCGGGCTCATGCAAATAGGGTTCCCGCTCAGCCGAGCAACCCCTTCCAGGCGACGTGCTCCTCGATCAGCCCTTTCACCAGCTTAAGTTTGCCCTCCTCGGGGTAGAGCCGGGGCTCGACGGCCTCGGCTCGCCGGGCGGCGGCATAGGTGTCCTCGGGGACGAGCAGGACCGGAATTCCCAGTTCATCGGCCTTGGAGAGGAGGGTCGGATCGGGATATATCCCGCCGCTTAAGATCAGGCAACTGGTGGAGACCTCCAGAGCGGCAAACTGCATGTCGGCGCGGTCGCCGCCGGTGATCAGGGCGACGTTCCTGTATCTTCGCAACCCCTTGAGGGCGTGATCGACGGTCATCGCCCCAACTAAGGTATGTTCAATTCGTCCGTCTAAACCCTCCTCGCCGGCGAGAATCCTTGCCTTAAGCGCCTCGGCCACTTGGCGGGGGGTGAGGGGGGCCAGCTCCTCGGACCAGGGGATGATTCCCAGCACCTTCAACTCTCGCTCTTCTAGAGCTGATCCGGCTACTTCCCTCACCTCCTCCAGCTCCCCCTTGGGGACCCTGTTGATCACTACCCCACAGAGTTCGGCACCCAGAGAACGGAGGGAATGGGCGGCGGCGAGCGCCTTGTCCACCACCACCCCCAGCCCGCCGCTGGCCACCAGGAGGACCGGGCTTTGAAGGACCACTCCCAATTCTCCTATCGAGAGCCGCAAAAAGCTCCCGTAGGAGTAGTTACGCGGTCCCTCGATCAACATCAGCTCCTTCTCCGGGGAGAGCTCCTGGAATCGTTCCACTACCGCCCGTTTCAGATCCTCCCCGCGGCGGTCCTCGATCAGGGTGGCGTAGTCGTGGATCAGCGACATCCGCCGTGGCTCATCCCCGAGGCGGAGTGCCTCATGGAAGAGCTTCGCATCGCGGTCGTAGACCAGCTCACCCCGCGAGGCGATCCGGTCGCTCAAAGGCTTGAAGTAGCCGATCCTCCTCCCCCGATCCTGGGCCAGCAGTCCCAGGCCCAATCCGACCGTGGTCTTTCCCGCCGATGTTCGCGTCGAAGCTAGCAGGATCTTCATCAGCTCACCTCGCTTATGGTCATCCGCGCATCGAGGACGAGACAACCCTCTCCCTCCGGCATCACCCGCATCGGATTGATGTCCAGCTCGCTGATCTCCTCCATCTTGGCAGCCAACGCGCCGACACGGTAGAGAGCTTCAGCTAACGCTTTTATGTCTTTCCTGGGCTCCTCGCGCACCCCCCGGAGGAGGGCTGCTGACTTGATACTCCCGATCATCTCCCGCGCCTCCTGTCGCGAGATGGGGGCGACGCGGAAGGCGATATCTTGGAGAACCTCGACGTAGATCCCCCCGAGGCCGAACATCAGCGTCGGGCCGAATGAGGGATCACGGGAAGCCCCGATGATCACCTCTGTTCCTCCGGGGATAAAATTGGTGGCTAGGACGCCGCGGAGTGGCGCTCGGGGGTGGCTGCGCTCCACGGCGGCGATCAAAGCCTTATAGGCCTCTTCTACCTCCTCCGGGCTGTTCAAATTCAACCTGATTCCCCCGGCCTCCGTCTTGTGAATGACCTCCTCGGATATGATCTTTAAAACCACGGGAAAGCCAAGCTCTTCCGCCGCCTGGCGGGTCTCCTTCAGGGAGCGAGCGACTCGATATTCCGGCACCTTCAGGCCCAGGTACTCTAAGACCTGTTTCGCTTCGGGCTCCAGGAGTTGCAATCTTCCCTGATCGGTAGCCCCCTGGATGATCCCTTCGATCCCCGTCCAATCGACCTTCAGCTCTGGCTCAGCTACGTCGGCAGGCCGCTCCCGGTACCGCTTCCAGCGGTAGAGCGCTCCCAACGCCCGGACTGCCTCCTCCGGCTCTTCGTAGGCGGGGATGGCGGCGCGATTCAACTCCCGGACCGCCGCCGCCGTCTCCGCCCCGCCGAGCATGGAGACGGCCAACGGCTTGCTCGGATTCTCCTTGTATTGCTCAACAATCGCCTCGGCGAAGTCCCGCGGGACCTGCTCGGCCCCCATGCTGTACAAGAGGATGACCGCATGGATCCGCGCCTCACCCAAGGCCGCTCTCAGGGCCAGGCGATAGTCCTTCGGCATGGCCATCCCGGTGAGGTCGATCGGATTCTTCAGCGACCCATACTCGGGGGCAGCATCGCGGAACAATTCTTGCAAAAGCGGCAGGTCATCCAGGAGGTGAAGCCGTTGTGCCTGGCTCTCATCGGTTGCCAGGACCCCGGTTCCTCCGCCGTTGGTGATGATCACGGCGTTCCGGCCCTGGGGAAGAGGTTGCGAGGTGAGCGCTCGGGCCCAGTTGAAGGCTGCATCGGCGCTCCTAGCGCGAAGGATCCCCGCCTGGGCGAAGGCCGCGGAGAAGATCGTATCGCTCCCGGCGAGCGAGCCGGTATGGGAAGCCGCGGCCCGCGCTCCGCGCTTGGAGCGCCCGGCCTTGATGACGATGATCGGCTTCCTTTGCGCCACCTCTCGAGCAACCCTCAACAGTTCCCGCCCCCGGCGCGTCCCCTCCATGTAAATCAGGATCACCTTGGTATGTTCGTCCGCGGCGAAGAACTCCAACAATTCCACCTCGTCCAGGTCCGCTTTGTTACCCACACTGGCGATGGCGGAAAGGCCGATCTCCTCCATGATCGTCTTCCCGGTGAGGGCGATCCCCAGCGCGCCCGATTGGGTGATGAGCGCGATCTCCCCCGGGATGATCTCCGTAGGACCAAAGGTGGCGTTCATTTTCGCCGGGGCGTAGTAGATCCCGAAGATGTTTGGGCCCAAGATCCGCGTCCCGTAGCGGTGGGCGATCTTGACCAGTTGCCGTTCCTCCTTGACCTTGCCCACCTCGGCGAAGCCGGAGGCCAGAATGATCAGGAAAGGAACTCCCTTCTTCCCGCACTCCTCCGCCACCTGGGGGACGATCGCGGCGGGCACGGCAATGATTCCCAGATCGATCTCCTCGGGCACCTCGAGCACCGACCGGTAGCACTTATATCCCAGGACCTCTTCCGCGTGGGGGTTGATCGGGTATAGCCGGTTGGGAAAGTCGTTCTCTACCAGGTTGTAGACGACCTTGTGCCCGACCTTGGCCGGATTGGTCGAGGCCCCGATCACCGCGATTGCTTCTGGCCGAAAGAGGCGCTCCAGGCTTGGGGCCGTGGTATGCTTCAAATTCTGCTTTGCTAACATCGGCGTCAGTATAGCATCTCCTCCCCCGGCGGCAAACCAGCGACTCTCGGCGAAGGCCTTCTATCGAAGGGCCTGCTCAATCCTCCGCAAGCCTTCCCTAAGGGATTCCATCGAGGTGGCAAAGGAGATCCTGATATATCCCTCGTAGCCGAAGGCGGGGCCGGGGACGACCGCCACCTGGGCCTTGCGGAGGAGATATTCGGCAAGGGCTGCAGAATCCCCATTGAAGAGCTTAGATACGTTGGGAAAGGCATAGAAGGTCCCTTTGGGGAGATGGCAGCGCACCCCCTGAATTTTGTTTAAGGCCTCCACCGCAAAGTCGCGTCTTCGGCGATATTCGGCTACCATCCGGGATACGATGCCTTGCGCGCCACCGAGGGCCTCCAGGGCCGCCCTCTGGGAGATGGAGCAGGGATTGGTGATGGAATGGGATTGGATCACGGTCAAGGTCTTGATCAACTCCGCCGGCCCCAGGGTAAAGCCGACCCGCCAGCCGGTCATGGCGTAGCTCTTGGAGAGCGAATTGACGATGACCAGGTTCTCCTCCTCGAACCGGGCCGCCGAGGAAGGAGACTTCTCATAGACGATTTTCTCATAGGACTCGTCGCAGATTACGTAAAACCCGCCGGCCCGGGCCAGCTTGATGATGGAGGCGAGTTCCTTCGGCTCGATGAGCGCCCCCGTGGGGTTACAGGGGGAGTTGATAATGATCGCCTTGGCTTTCGGGGTGAGCCGCTCCTTGACCGTGTCCGCCTTAAGCTGGAAGCCGTCCTCCTCGCGGGTGGGCAGGATCAGGGGCTTGGCCCCGGCAAGCTTGATCAGCTCCGGGTAGGTGACCCAATATGGCGCTGGCAGGAGGACTTCGTCCCCCTCATCGAAGATGGCCAGAGCCAGGCTGAACAGAGCCCCCTTCGCCCCGGCGGTGACCAGGATCTCCTCCTTGCCAAATGAAACGCCGTATTCCCGCCGGTATTTGGCGATGATCGCCTCCTTGAGCTCCGGGATGCCACCGGCTTCAGTGTATCTGGTAAAGTTCTGGGCGATCGCCCTCCGGCCGGCCCATTTCACCCGCGCTGGCGTGTCAAAATCCGGTTCTCCCGCGCTGAGGTCGATTATCCCCGCTCCGGCTTGCTTCAGTTCATTGGCTTTTCCCCTCGCCTCCATCGTGCCTGAAGCCGCCAATCTTAGGACCCGCTGCGCCGGTTTCAGCGAGACCACCGCTTTCCCTCCTTCAACAACAATTCAATCCCCGCAAGATAACTCTGCACCTTCCCTCCGGCGATCTGCCCGAGGCAGACCGGCTTGATGACCGACCTCCGCCGGAAGGGCTCCCGCCCCTTGATATCAGAAAGGTGGACCTCGACTGTGGGAAGCCCTACGGCGGCGATAGCATCCCGGAGGGCATAGCTGTAATGGGTGAGCGCCCCGGGGTTGATCACGATCCCCTCAGCCCAACCCCTGTGCTCCTGGATCAGATCGATCAGCTCTCCCTCATGGTTCGATTGGCGGATCTGCACCTCCGCCCTGCGCTGAGCGGCGAACCGGTCAATCTCCGCGTTCAGCTCTGGGAGCGTCATCGTGCCGTAGACCTTCGGCTCCCGTTCGCCCAAGAGGTTCAGGTTCGGCCCGTGGAGGATCAAGATTCGCATCAACTCTCCCCCAGGATGTGCGAGATCGCGGCCAGGATCTCCCCACCGCTCAACTTGTCGCTGATGAGCGGCTGGCCAAGCCTCTCGAGGAACACAAAATTGACCCGCCCGTCCAAGACCTTCTTGTCATGATGGACCTGTTCCAACACGCCCTGGGGCTCGAGCTGGGGAAGCGGTGCCCGCGGAAGCCTCAAGAGCAGACCTCCGATACGCTTGTAATCGCTTCTTGGGAGAAGGCCCTTGCGGTGGGAGAGCCAAACCGCGGCGAGCATCCCCCAGATGACCGCCTCTCCATGGCGAAGCTCGTTGTAGCCGGTGGCGGCCTCCAGGGCATGGCCGATGGTGTGGCCGAAGTTGAGGACGCGACGGGGGCCGGCTTCCCGCTCGTCCTGGGCGACGATGCGGGCCTTGATCCGGCAACAGGTGGCGATGACCTCCTCCAGCAGTCTCCGATCTCCCGTCATCAATCTCTCCAGCTCTCGCTCCAGGGTCCCAAATAATCCTTCATCTTCGATGAGGGCGTATTTGACTAGCTCGCCTAGCCCGGCATGGAATTCCCTTCGCGGGAGCGTCTCCAGAGTTTCCGGGTCGATGAGGACGAACTTCGGCTGGTAAAAGGCCCCGATGAGGTTCTTCCCCAAGGAGTGGTTCACCCCGGTCTTTCCGCCGACTGAGGAATCCACCTGAGCCAAAAGCGTGGTTGGGACTTGGATCCATGCCACACCCCGTAGGTAGGTGGCGGCCACAAAACCGGCGATGTCCCCCACAACGCCGCCGCCCAAGGAGATGACGGTCGTGCGGCGATCGAAGCGGCCCTCGATCAGCGCATCGTAAAGCCGCGCCGCCGAGGCCAGGCCCTTTTGCTCCTCTCCTGGGGGAAGGACGAAGAGTCCCGTACAAATATTGTTTTCCTCAAGAGCCTCCTTTACCCTTTGGGCATACAGCTCGGCCACGCGCTCATCGCTGATCAGCGCCGCCCACTCCCCCAAATCATGACGGTGGTATAGCCCTTCCAGCTTCTCCAAGCCCCCGGCCTCGATGTAGAGAGAATAGCTCCTCTCCTCTCCCCGCAGCTCAACCTTGATGGTGTGCATCTTTCAACCTCTCCAAGATTTCGTTGACCAGCTCTCCCGCGGAGCGGTCTTGGCATTCGACGATCTCATCCGCTCTTCTGTAGTAGGGTTCCCGCATCTCCAGCAATCTCTTAATCTCTGCCAGCCTATCCTGGCCCTCGAGCCTTCTGAGCAGCGGGCGGGACCCCTCCTCTTCGAGTCGGCGGAAGAGTATCCCGGGATCGGCCCGCAGGTAGATCGTGGTCCCAGTAGAGCTGATTGTTTGCCAGTTTTCCTCGCGCAACGGCGCTCCACCGCCGAGGGCGACGACCTGACCGTTTTTTTGAGATAGCTCTTCGATAACCTGCCGCTCCAGCGCGCGGAAGCGGGTTTCACCCTCCTGGGCAAAGATCGCGGTGATCGGACGACCGGCCCGCGCCTCCACCAACTCGTCCGTATCGCAGAATCCCCTCTTCAACCTCCGTGCCAAAAGCTTTCCAATTGTGCTCTTCCCCGCTCCCATGAAGCCGATCAAGTAGATATTCATCGGCCCACCGCCCCCTCCTTGAGTGAGCGGACGAATGCCGCCAGTGCCTCAGGTGGGAGCCCCTTCGCGATCTCGGCGACGATCCTCGAGCCGACGACCGCCCCGTCCGCCCCGGCTTGAATGACCGCCCGGATATGCTCCGGCCGCGCCAGCCCGAACCCCACTGCCAATGGCAATCCTTCCGGGATCAGGGAACGGGCTCTCCCAATCAGCAGCCTGGTCTCCTCAGTCAGCTCCTCCTTCGCCCCAGTCGTGCCGTAACGGGCCACCAGATATAGAAAGCCACTGCACTTTTGGGCGATCTCTTCGATGCGCCCATCGCCCGATTCCGGCGTCACCAGGAGAATCAGGGCCATATCGTGAGCCCGGGCGGCCTCGAGCAGGGGCCCGGCCTCCTCCAAGGGGAGGTCCGGAACGATCAGTCCGTCCACCCCCGCGGCGGCGGACGTGGCGATGAGCTCTGCCTCCCCCAGCTGGAAGATAGGGTTGTAATAGCTCATCAGGGCGATCGGTATCTCCGATTCTCGGCGCAATTCATTTGCAATCTCCAGGACCCGCTCCGGGGTGGTCTCCGTGGCGAGCGCCCGGCCCCCCGCGGCTTGGATCGTCGGCCCGTCGGCCACCGGGTCGGAGAAGGGCACCCCCAGTTCGATCAAATCTGCCCCGCCCTCCACCGCGGCGAGCAGATACTCCAATGTCCTCTTCGGTTCAGGGTCCCCGGCCATGAGGTAGGCGATCAGGGCTCCCTCACCCCTCACCTTCAACAGCGCAAAGCGCTCAGCGATCCTCGCTGTGCCCATAATCCTCTCCCAGAGCGGAGATCACCATTTCAAGGTCCTTATCGCCGCGGCCGGATAGGGTGACCACGACGATCTCCTCCGGGCTCATCTCCCCGGCCCGCTCGATCGCGGCATAGACGGCGTGGGCCGGCTCCAAGGCGGGGATGATTCCCTCGAGCTTCGAGAGCAACTGGAAGCCCCTGAGAGCCTTCTCATCGGTGATCGAGACATATTCCGCCCGTCCCAGCTCCTTGTAGAGAGCATGCTCCGGCCCGACGCCGGGGTAATCGAGCCCCGCGGCGATGGAGTGGGTCTGGGCAATCTGGCCCCACCCGTCCTGCAAGAGGTAGGTCTTCGCCCCGTGGAGCACCCCGACCCGCCCGCGGACCAGGGTGGCCGCGTGCTCCTCTCCTCCGCCTCCTCCAGCCTCGGCACCGAGAAATTCGACAGCATCGTCGACGAAGGGATAGAAAGTCCCCATGGCGTTACTTCCTCCGCCGACGCAGGCCACCAACAGGTCCGGCAGCCTGCCCTCCCTTTCCAGGATCTGTTCTCTTAGCTCATCCCCGATCACCCGCTGGAAGTCGCGCACGATCATCGGATAGGGATGAGGACCGACGACAGATCCGATCAGATAATGGGTATCCCGCACGTTGGTTGCCCAATCGCGCAGGGCCTCATTGATCGCATCCTTCAATGTCCTGCTCCCGCTCTCCACTATGTGGACCTCCGCCCCCAGAAGCCGCATCCGAAAGAGGTTCATTCGCTGGCGCTCTGCGTCGAGCGCCCCCATGTAGATTGCGGTCTCGAGCCCCAAGGCCGCCCCGGCAAAAGCGGTGGCCGTGCCGTGCTGTCCCGCGCCGGTCTCGGCAATTAACCGCCGCTTGCCCATCCTCCGCGCCAGCAGGGCCTGCCCCATCACGTTGTTGAACTTGTGGGCCCCGCCGTGGATGAGGTCCTCCCGCTTCAGGTAGATCTTCGCCCCGCTGGCATATTCTGTGAGTTTCTCAGCGAAATAGAGCGGGGAAGGCCGGCCGCCGTAATCGCGCCTGTAAGCCTCAAGCTCTCTTTTGAAACCCTCATCGTTTTTGATCCGGCTGTAGGCCTCCTCCAGCTCAAGCAAGGCCGGCATCAGGATCTCGGGGACGAACCGCCCGCCGTAGGGGCCGAACTTACCTTTCCGGGGCAGCTGGCTCAGCCTCATCTTTTGCCCTCCGCAAAAGCTCCTCTACCTTCCTTGGCGATTTTATTCCCTCTTCTTCCACGCCGGATGACACATCGATCCATTTTGGCTTTACAATCTTGATCGCCTCCCGGACGTTATCCGGGGTGAGGCCTCCGGCCAGGATCACCGGGAGGGGATAAATGGCCTCGCGGATCGCGCGGCTCTTCCTCCAGTCGTGCGGTCTTCCGATCCCCCCGCTCTTGTGGTCAGACTTGGTATCCGAGACCAAAGCATCCAGGGGAGCGCGGGCCAGCGCGCACGCCCGCTCGATTAGGGCCGTCTTGGCCTCGGAATCGGAAATTCCCAGCAGGCCGTATAGTTTCACCCCGGCGGGCAGGGCGGTGCGGACCTCCTCCCATTTTCTGAATGATAGCTCCGCGTGGACTTGGAGGATATCGGCCTCGAGCGCGAAAGCGATTCGGGCCAGGGTTTTCGGCTCGACCGAGGCGGTAACGGCCACCTTCAGTTGCCCCGGGGCGGCAGCGGCCATCAGCCGCTCGGCCAGCCCCAGACCAATGTTGCGCGGCGACTCCGGGGTGACGACAATGAACCCCAGGGCGTCCGCCCCCTGGCAGGCCTTTACATCCTGTAGGCTCCGCATGCCGCAGATCTTCACCTTGATCATCAAGCCGCTCCTAGCTCCTTTAGCTTGCTGTGCGGATCGTCCGCCCGCATCAGAGTGGTGCCGACCAAGAAGGCCTGTGCGCCTGCTTCCCTGAGCCTGCGGAGCTCCGCGGCGGTGGAGACGCCGCTGAGGGCCCAGATGAGGTGCNNTTGATCGTCCGGTCCAGGTCGAGCTCCAAGGTCGTAAGATCGCGGCTGTTGATCCCAATTAGCTCGGCGTCCGTCTCCAAGGCACGGTGGTATTCCTCAGGCGAGGTTACCTCGAGCAGCACCTCCAGCCCGAGCCGTTGGGCGCGGGCGATCATCTTCCCAAGCCCCGTTGTGGAGTAGCCGCGCCGGAAGAGGCTCAGGATTAAAAGGACGCCGTCTCCCCCCAGGCGGACGCAGGCCTCAAGCTGGACGGGGTCCAAGATGAAGTCCTTCATTAGGACCGGCAGTTTCAACTCGCTCACCGCCTCCAAGTGCTCCGGAGAGCCTTTGAACCACTCAGGCTCGGTGAGGACCGAGAGCCCGGCCGCCCCGCCTGCCTGATAGGACCGCGCGATCTCTTCAATTCTTCTCCCCCGGAGAAGATCTCCGGCAAGGGGCGAGGCGGGCTTGAGCTCGGCGATAATCGGGTTGCCCATGGCCTCGGCAATGCTGTCCAGGAAGGAGCGGCGCTCCTTCTTAACGTGTGTCGTGATCCTGTAATAGCCACTGGCGACCCTGGCCTGCGCCTCTTCCGCGAATCTGTCCAGGCAATCCATCCTTTAGCTCACCTTGAGGTTTCCGTCGGTCTTCGCGATCAGCCCGATCAATTTCTCCAAGGCCCGCCCGCTGGCGATGCTCTCTCGGGCCCCTTCCAGCCCATCCTCGATCGTCGCTGCGCCCCCGGCAACGTAGAGCCCCGCCCCGGCGTTGAGCAGGACGATCTCATAATACTCGTCTTTCAACCTGCCCTCTAGGATGTCCATTGCGAGCCTAGCGGAGGCCTGAGGCTCAACGTTTGCGATTCTTTCAATCGTGGTCTTCTTCAGCCCGAACTCCTCCGGCCGGATCTCATAGCGGCGGATCTCATCCCCGTCCAGCTCGCCCACGTACGTGGGTCCTAGCGTGGAGATCTCGTCCACGCCGTCGATCCCGTGGGCCACCATGGCCCGCTTGACCCCTAGCTGCTTGAGGACCGCGGGGAATTTTTCGACCAGCTCGGGGTGAAAGACGCCCATCAAGTGGGCCTCCGCTCCGGCGGGGTTGGTCAGCGGGCCGAGCAGGTTGAAGACCGTGCGGATGCCGAGCTCCCTCCGCGGCCCGACGGCATGCCGCATCGCCGGGTGGAACTTGGGCGCGAATAGGAACCCGACCCCGATCTCCCCGATCGCCTCCTCCACCGCCTTAGGGCTTGCCTCCAAGTTTAACCCCAGTCCCTCCAAAACGTCGGCGCTGCCGCTCTTGCTGGTGTTACTACGGTTGCCGTGCTTGGCCACCGGGACTCCGGCTCCGGCGATGACGAAGGCGCTGACGGTGGAGACGTTGAAGGTCTTGAGGTATGCCCCGCCGGTGCCGCAGACGTCGAGTAACGCTCCATTCACTTGAGGGCGTATCTTTACACTTCTCTCCCGCATCGCCTGGGCCATCCCGGCGAGCTCCTCCGGCCCCTCGCCCCCCAAACGCAGGCCCATCAGGAAAGCCCCGATCTGCGCCGGGGTGCAGCGGCCGTCCATCAGCTCCAACATGGTGGTCTTTGCCAGCTCCGGACCCAGCCCCTCCCCGCCCGCCAATCGATGCAGCGCCTCCATCATCATTCTCGCTCCCATCGTCCGACCTCCTCCAAGAAGTTCGCCAGGACCTTCTTTCCGTGTGGTGTGAGCACCGATTCGGGATGGAATTGGATCCCCTCGATTGGGTAGGCCCGATGTCGCACCCCCATCACCTCACCGTCCTCCGACTCCGCCGAGACCTCCAAGATCCTTGGAAGCGACGCCCGCTCCAGGACCAGCGAATGGTAACGCCCCCCCAAGAATCCGTTCGGGAGCCCCCGGAAGACCCCGCGGCCGTCGTGGTAGATGGGCGAGATCTTGCCGTGGCGCAACTTCTTAGCCTGGGCCACCCGGCCGCCGAAGACGAGCCCGATCCCCTGATGCCCGAGGCAGACCCCCAAGGTCGGGAGGTGCGGGGAGATCTCCCCCAGCACCTCTGTGCAGACCCCGAAGTAGCGGCGCTCGCCGGGGTGGCCGGGGCCCGGGGAGATCACTATTCCCTGAGGGGCATGCTCCCTTATCTCGGCGCAGCTCAGCCCATCGTTACGATAGACTAGCGGCTCTGCCCCCAGCTCTCCCAGGAACTGGACCAGGTTATAGGTGAAGGAGTCGTAGTTATCGATAACCAAGATCTTCATGGCCCCACCTCCGATTCCAAACTGAGGGCCGCGACGAGGGCGCCCAATTTTCCCTCCGTCTCCTTCCATTCCCGCTCCGGAATCGAGTCGGCGACGATGCCCGCACCGGCCTGCAGATAAAGCTTTTGTCCCTTGGCGAAGATCGTCCGGATGGCGATCGCCGAGTCCATGTTGCCGTTGGAGGAGAAATAGCCTACGATTCCGGCATAGGGCCCGCGGGGGCTCGCCTCCAGTTCGGCGATTAGCTCCATCGCGCGGATCTTGGGGGCCCCTGTGACCGTCCCGGCGGGGAACAGGGCAGCGAAGGCATCGAAGGAGTCCTTCCCCGGGCAGAGCCTCCCCTCGACCCGCGAGACGAGGTGCTGGACGTGGCTGAACCGCTCGACCACTAGGTATTCCGGCACGTGGACGCTACCGAAGCGGGCGACCCGCCCGAGGTCGTTGCGGGCGAGATCGACCAGCATGTTGTGCTCGGCCAGCTCCTTCTCATCTGCCAGGAGCTCTGCCCTATGAGCCTCCTCTTCTGCGCTGCTTTCCCCGATGGGTCGGGTCCCTGCGATGGGGTAAGTTGTCAGGAGATCGCCCTGCGCGGCTAAGAGCATCTCCGGGCTGGAGCCAGCGATCTTTATCTCGTCGAAGTCCAGGTAATACATGTAGGGCGAGGGGTTGAGCTCCCTCAAGCGTTCGTAGACCGCGAGCAAGTCACCGGAGAACTGGCCGACCAACTGGCGCGACAACACCGCCTGATAGATGTCCCCGGCTCGGATGTATTCCTTTGCTCGCCCGACCTTGGTGCAGAACTCGGCCTTGGTCGTATTCGGGCGGAGGTTTCTTAAGGCGAATTGGCCACCTGGAGTCCCTGTGGCCGCAAGAGCGGGCATAAGTTCAGGGGAGCGGTCTTGATCATGGGAGAAGTAGTAACACCGCCCTTCGCGGTGGTCGAAGATCACCCCGTCCAGATAGAGCCCGAACAGAAAGTCGGGGAATTCCGAGGATTTCCGGCTCAGGCGCTCGAGATACCCGGCGAAGTCATAGCCGACGTAGCCGACCAGCCCGCCGAGATACTTGAATCTGGTTTTAGAAGGGACTCTATAGCGATCCAGCACCTGCCGGAGATAGCTGAGGGGGGCGGCTGACCGGCCTGCATACGCTCCGTCGATGGTGAGCCGGCCATCCTTCAGGCCGATGACCTGCTCTGGCGCAAAACCGATGAAGGTATATTCGGCGAGTCGCTCGGGGCCCGGAGCGCTCTCCAGGATGAAGCTACCCGAAAAGCGGCGGCGGATCGTGCAGTAGAAAAGGAAGGGGTCTTTAAGATCGAGCTCCTTGAGGATCAGCTCGGCGGGCTTAGACGGAAGGCGGGACTTCGCTGAGCCAAACGTGATCACCTCGTTTAAGCATCTACCATCACCTCCGTTTCGAGAAGTTAGATTGGTTATAGCCATGATGCCTCACCGGGCAAATCTTCCCTCGATCTCCGCCATGGAGTCGCCGCCGAACTTTTCTAAGAGAAGATCGGCCAGCACCAACGCCAGGACGGCCTCGCCGACGACCGCGGCCGCAGGGACGGCGCAGACGTCGGAGCGCTCCCGGTGGGCCTTCTCCTCTTCCTTGGTGAGGAGATCGACGGAGGCGAGCGGCCGCATCAGGGTGGAGAGGGGCTTCATCGCGGCGCGCGCGACGATCGGCTCCCCATTACTCACCCCACCCTCGATCCCCCCGGCGCGGTTCGACCGACGTTGGAATCGCTCACCTTCAGAGGTGATCTCATCTTGAACCTTCGAGCCCCAATGTTGGGCGGCCTTCAAGCCGAGCCCGATCTCCACCCCCTTCATCCCCGGGATGCTCATCAACGCTTGGGCGATCCGCCCGTCGAGCCTCCGATCCCAATGGACGTAACTGCCCAGGCCGACGGGGACGCCGAAAGCGAGCACCTCGAGGACCCCGCCCACGGTATCGCCCCCCTCCTTGGCCCGGTCGATTCGCCCGATCATCTCCCGTTCTGCCTCCGGGTCGAGGCAGCGGAGCGGCGAGCGGTCCGCCCGCTCGTTGAGCTCCGCCGGGGGAAGGCCAAGCCCCAGGGCGCTCACCTTGCTTTTGACATCGTGGAGCTGCACTACGTGGCTGGCAATCGCGATGTCCAAGGCTCCCAAGAGTTGCTTGGCCACCGCTCCCAGAGCCACGCGCACCGCCGTCTCGCGGGCGCTGGCCCGCTCGATGACCTCCCGCAGGTCGCGATGCCCGTATTTGAGCCCCCCGGCGAGGTCGGCATGGCCGGGACGGGGGACGGTGACCGGCTTATAAGCCTTAGGCTCAGTGAAAGGGTCCATTGCCGCGTGCCACTTCTCCCAATCGCGGTTCTCGATCATCAAGGCGATGGGGGCGCCGGTGGTCCTCCCGAACCTGACTCCCGACAACACTTTGACCTGATCCCGCTCGATCGCCATCCGCCCCCCACGCCCGTAGCCGCCCTGGCGCCGTTTGAGCTCAAGGTCGATCCTCTCTCGATCTACCTTGAGCCCTGCCGGGAGGCCCTCCAAGATGCCGATCAAAGCCTGCCCATGCGATTCTCCGGCAGTCAGGTAATACAGCTTACCCATGGCAAACTCTTTCTCGCAGATGGGTCCTCAGCTCGGGCACGATATCCTGATCGAATTCCAGCCCCGACCAGATCTCAAGCGACCTGAGTCCTTGGTAGATCAGCATCTCTAGGCCGTTGATCGTCTTCGCCCCGCGGGCCTCGCCCTCCCGGAGCAGCCTGGTCTTGGGGGGATTATAGACCAGGTCGTAGACAGTCAGGCCATCGTGGAGGAGGCCGGGCTCGATAACCGTTTCATCGCTGGGAAAGGTCCCTACCGGGGTGGCGTTGACCAGGAGTTTGGCATGGGCTATGTCATCCTCGATTTTCCCATCCGTAAGCCCTCGTGCAGTGATGGTTGAAGCATCGGGTTTGGCGAGCCTCCTGGCCAGAGCTGCTGCCCGCGCGGGCGTTCTGTTATAGAATGTAATTCGGGCCACCTTGGTTTCGATCAAGGCGTAGGCCACAGCCGCCGCTCCCCCACCCGCGCCCAGGATCACGACGTTCCACCCCGCCGGATTGAGGCCTTGGGCCTTGAGGGACTCCCCAAAACCGCTGGGATCGGTATTGTAGCCGATCAATCTTCCTCGAGCGTTGAGGATGGTGTTGACCACCCCGAGAGCCTGAGCCTCGGCGGCAAGCCCATCCAGGTAAGGGACGACCTGCTCCTTGTACGGTGCGGTGACATTGAGCCCGCGGACCTCTAAGCCTCGCATCCCTTCAAGCGCCCCCTTCAGGCGCTCCCTCCTGACGCGAAAGGCCAGATAGCAATAGTTCAACCCGGCCCTTCGCAGGAGAAAATTATGCAGCTTGGGGGAGAGGGAGTGGGCGACAGGGTCGCCGATGATCCCCAAAAGCTGTGTCGCGGCATCGAGTTCAGCCAATCGTTACCCCCTCTAAAGCTTCGAAGAATCCCGGGAAGGAGACATCGGCCCATTCGGCCCCGCGGATGATCGTCTCCCCCTGGGCTAGAAGGGCGGCGACGGCGCAGGCCATTACGATACGATGGTCGCCCTCGCCCTCAACGATAGCCCCCTTGAGCCTCGTCGGCCCCCAGATCACCATCCCGTCGGGGAACTCCTCCACCTGCGCGCCCATCCTCCTTAAGTTGGCGACGGTAGCCTGGATGCGATCGGTCTCCTTCATCCGCAATTCCCCCGCTCCGCGAATGAGAGTCTTTCCTCTAGCCTGGGTGGCGACCACCGCCAGGAGAGGAAGTTCGTCGATTAGCCTCGGAATCAGGGAGCCGCCGACTTCGATCCCCTTAAGCTTTGCCGATTTGACCAAGAGA
>JABAHQ010001296.1_pt9 | contig 24724 bp, 20 predicted proteins | sample 7062091 | NCBI WGS metagenome assembly JABAHQ01 (sample SAMN14534359, study PRJNA622989) | marine sediment metagenome | biome: marine biome [ENVO:00000428]; feature: marine pelagic biome [ENVO:01000023]; material: deep marine sediment [ENVO:00002113] | place: India: Gulf of Kutch | collected...
GGCAAAGGCAACGACCAGGTGCGCTTCGAGCTGGGGGCTTATGCGCTCGACCCGGATATCCGGGTCATCGCCCCGTGGCGCGAGTGGGATCTGACCTCACGCGAGAAGCTGCTCGATTACGCGGCCCGCCACGGCATCCCGGTGGAGTACATGCGGGGCAATCGTTCCCCGTACTCCATGGACGCCAACCTGCTGCACATCTCCTACGAGGGCGGCGTCCTCGAAGACCCGTGGGTCGAGCCCGAGGAGCAGATGTGGCGCTGGACCGCGGCGCCCGAGCGCGCACCCGACGAGCCCGCCTATGTGGAGCTGACGTTCACCCGCGGGGACGTGACCGCCGTCGACCGCGTAGCGATGAAGCCTGGACAGGTGATGCACCGCCTGAACGCCCTGGGCGCCGCGCACGGCGTCGGGCGCATCGATATCGTGGAGAATCGATACGTCGGCATGAAGTCGCGCGGCTGCTACGAGACACCCGGAGGCGCCATCCTGCTCAAGGCACACCGCGCCATCGAATCCATCACTCTCGATCGCGAGGTCGCCCACCTCAAAGATGAGATCATGCCCCGCTACGCGAGCCTCATTTACAACGGCTACTGGTGGAGCCCCGAGCGCAAGCTCCTTCAGGGACTGATCGACGAATCGCAAACCCCAGTCAACGGCCGCGTGCGGCTCAAGCTCTACAAGGGCTCGCTCACCGTCACGGGACGCGTCTCGGAGAGCGACAGCCTGTTCGATTCGAGCATGGTCACCTTCGAGGAGGACCAGGGCGCCTACGACCAGAGAGAGGCGAGCGGTTTCATCCGGCTGAACGCCCTGCGCATGCGCATCGCGGGCAAACTCGGGCGCGGCTGAAGCCCGCGATGCCGAATCACGACGGCCGCGCGGAAAGGGAGGGATCACGATGAACGGATTGCGTAGCTGCGCCTTCGCCTACGCCGCAGGCAGCGTGGGCGGACTGGCCAACAGCATCGCGGTATGGCTGTTCGGAGCCATCGGCATCACGGCCGCGCTCGGCGTCGCCATCGGTCCGGCGCTGACGCCGCCGTGGTTGTATCCGCGTCTGGTGTGGGGCGGTATCTGGGGCGCTCTGCTGTTGTTGCCGATTCTCCGGCGCCGGGTGGTGCTGCGCGGGCTGCTGTTCGGTCTGGGACCCACCATCGTGCAGCTCGGGATCGTCTTACCCATCAAAGCCCAGAAAGGGATGCTCGGGCTCGAGCTGGGTACGTTGACCCCGGTTTTCGTGCTGATCTTCAACTCGGTCTGGGGGATCGTCGCTGCCTGGCTCTACGCCCGGCTGCGCCGCGCTGGCCACTGATTCGATGGCGGACGAACACGAACGTCCGGTGGCGGACGAACCCAGGGGCTTCGAGAAGGAATACTCCGAGGACGATTTCTGGAAGAAGGTCTGCGGCTATGCGCGCACCGCGGGCCGGGAGGTCGTCGAGCTGGCGCTGCAGCTCTACTACGCGGCCCAGTCACCGGATACCCCCCACTGGGCGAAAGCGGCTATCTACGGCGCTCTCGGGTATTTCATCAGCGTCGTCGATGCCATTCCGGACATCACCCCCATTGTCGGCTATACGGACGATCTCGGCGTGCTCGTCGCGGCGCTGGCGGCGGTCGCCCGTAATGTCACCCCGGAGATCAAGGAGAGGGCCGCCTTCAAGGCGCGTGAGTGGTTCCCGGAGTGAAGACAGGCTCTTCGCGGATTTCCGGGGGACGGCGCTCTCCCAAGGCGATGCTGGGTCCCGGGGCATGCACCTCTTCGTCGCAAACCCCGAACCGATCCGGCAACCTCGAACGCTTGCGGGGCCGGGCCGTGCCTGCGTGATGCTCCCGCGGGCTTCCTTCGACCGTATATCGGGCCCCGCGGTACTCGAGTCATCTCGCGGCCCCGCTCCTCGGGGCTTGCGACTGCGCGGCACATGCCCCGGGCCCCATCTGGGACGGTGCGCGTCAGCGTGGTTTCCTGGTAATCCGCGAACAACCGACTTCAGTCGCGGGGGCGCAAGTGGGGGAAGAGCAGTACGTCGCGGATGGAGGGCGAGTCGGTGAACAGCATCACCAAGCGATCGATACCCACGCCCTCCCCCGCCGTCGGCGGCAGGCCGTGCTCGAGCGCGGCGATGTAGTCCTCGTCGAAATACATGGCTTCCTGGTCGCCCGCGGCGCGCGCCGCGACCTGCCTGCGGAAACGCTCCGCCTGCTCGTCGGGGTCGTTCAGCTCGGAGAAGCCGTTGGCGATCTCGCGCCCGGCGACGAAGAGCTCGAAGCGTTCGGTCACGAACGGGTCGCGATCGGAATGACGGGACAGCGGGGACACCTCCACCGGAAAGTCGGTGACGAAAGTGGGGTTCTTCAAGCTCGCCTCGGCGGTCTTCTCGAAGATCTCATAGAGCACCTTGCCCAGACCGTAGTGTGATGGCACGGGTATCTCCAGGTGGCGCGCGATCTCGGTGGCCGGCTCGAGCGCCTCCAGCTCCGACGTCTCGATCCCGGCGTTGAAGCGCAGGATGGCCTCCTTGAGCGTCATCCGCGCAAACGGCTTCGAGAAGTCGTAGGATTCCCCCTGGTAGGTGAGCGTGCTGGTGCCGAGCACCTCGCTGGCCAGCGACCGCATGAGCTCCTCGGTCAGATCCATGAAGTCCCGATAGGTCGCGTAGGCCTCGTAGAACTCGAGCATNNCGATTGATCTCGAAGACCTTCTCGAACCCCCCGACGACCAACCGCTTCAGGAACAGCTCCGGGGCGACCCGCAGATACAGGTCCATGTCGAGTGCATTGTGATGCGTGACGAAGGGTCGTGCCGCCGCGCCGCCCGGTATGGCCTGCATCATCGGAGTTTCCACCTCGAGGAACCCCCGATCGACGAAGAAGCGTCGCAGGTGATCGATGATCGCGGAGCGCATCCGGAAGACGCGCCGGGATTCCTCATTGGCGACGAGGTCGAGATAGCGTTGCCGGTAACGGGTCTCCCGGTCGGCGAGTCCATGAAACTTCTCCGGCAGGGGTCGTAACGCTTTCGTGAGCAGCCGCACCGAGCGCGCCTTCACCGAGAGCTCACCGGTTTTGGTTTTGAACACCGAACCTTCAACGCCGACGATGTCGCCCAAATCCAGTTTCTTGAACTGCGCATAGGTCTCGCTGCCCACGTCCTCCCTGCGCACATAGATCTGGATACGCCCGGACATGTCCTGCACATGGGCGAAGCTCGCTTTTCCCATGACCCGCCGCGTCATCATCCGACCGGCCACGGCGACCGCCGGCTGCTCCTCCTCCAGCGCCGTCTCGGATTTGCCGCCGTAGCGCGCGTGGAGGTCGGCGGCGAGCGCGTCGCGCTGGAAGTCGTTAGGAAAGGCATTGCCCTGCTCGCGCAGAGCATTCAGCTTGGCACGCCTCTGAGCGATCTGATCGCGTTCGTCGATGTCGGTCATGGCTCCTTGATCACTGCGCCTTGGTCATTCGTCATCTGCCCGTGAGCCAGGGCCGCCGATCCATGCGGTATCTCGAGGTCGAGCCGAACCATGTCGTCGATGATCCACGACAGTCACCGATGAGAGCTTACAGGCCGGCTTTGAGACTCGCTTCGAGAAACTCGTCGAGGTCACCGTCGAGAACGGCCTGCGTATTGCCCTTCTCAACGCCGGTGCGAAGATCCTTGATGCGCGACTGATCTAGCACATACGAGCGGATCTGGCTGCCCCAGCCGATATCGGCCTTGGTGTCCTCCAGTGCCTCCTGCTGCTCGCGCCGCTTGCGCAGCTCGATCTCGTAGAGTTTGGCCTTGAGCTGCTTCATCGCGGTCGCACGGTTCTTGTGTTGCGAGCGATCGCTCTGGCACTGGACGACGATCCCGCTGGGAAGGTGCGTGATGCGCACGGCCGACTCCGTGCGGTTCACATGCTGTCCCCCTGCGCCGCTCGCGCGATAGACGTCGACTCTCAGGTCGGCGGGACTGATCCCGATGTCGATGTCCTCGTCGACCTCGGGGGACACGAAGACCGCGGCGAACGAGGTGTGTCGTCGATGTCCGGAGTCGAAAGGAGACTTGCGTACCAGGCGATGCACTCCGGTCTCGGTGCGCAGCCAACCGTAGGCGTGCTCGCCCTCCACGCGCACCGTTGCGCTTTTGATGCCCGCTACCTCGCCCGCCGACGCCTCGATGATCTCCGACCGAAAGCCCCGGCGCTCTGCCCAGCGCAGATACATCCGCAGCAGCATCTCCGCCCAATCCTGGGCTTCGGTGCCCCCGGAGCCCGCCTGGATGTCGAGAAACGCATTGGTGGCGTCCATCTCGCCCGAGAACATCCGCCGGAATTCGAGCTCTGACAGACGCTTCTCGAGGTGCTCGAGATCTTTCGCCACCTCCTCGGCGGTCCGGGCGTCGTCCTCGTCGCGCGCAATGGCCAGCAGCTCCTGCGCATCGCTCAGTCCGGCCTCGAGGCCACCCACCGCCTGGATCACGTCCTCGAGCTGGGCGCGCTCACGGCTCAGCGTCTGGGCGCGCTCGTGGTCGCTCCAGACCCCCGGATCTTCCAGCTCGCGCTGAACCTCGGCCAGGCGCTCACCCTTGCGATCGATGTCAAAGATACCCCCTCAGGGCGTGGGCGCGCCCTTGCATGTCCTTGATGCGCGAAAATAGTGGATTCAGCTCGACCATTGGCGGTTTCTCGTTCGGTACGGGGTAAAACACCATCCTAACACGATAATGAGGTGCATCCCTCGGCTGTACGGCCCTTGGGCAAACGCGCAGATAGTACTATATGTGCGCCACCTCCACACAGAAGGCCTGTGCTTGGGCGGTGCACCGCGATTTCGCCTCGCGGCCTCGGAATCGCAAGCCGGCCCACGTTTCAAGGTCGAGCACTTTTCCCAACGCCGTAGATGCGGGCAGATCCGCGCCCGCAGCCGTGGACTGGCGAGAAATGCAGGCTAGACTTGGGAGAATGACGCCAACTGCGGTACACGGCGTACCGCCGCGCCGAGCAGACGGAGATGCACGCCAGAACACAGCTCGAGTCACACCCCGGATCGGAGCCCGGCGCAGGACGCCCCCGGCGCATGCGCGACGCGCCGCACGCGGCAACCGCCGCGACGCCGGAGCAGACGAGCCCACGAGGGGTGCCTGTTTTGCTCGCCGGAACAAGCGCGCGCGAGGCGCGCCGGGTGTGCGGCGTTATCGACGGCGCCGAGGCCGACGCCTTCGCGCTCAACCATGCCCTTTCGCTCGAGGACTGCGCTCGAGCCCTCGACGCACAGACCTATGCGTTGATTCTGGTCTCCCTGCGACCCCCGCGCCGGGGCGCGCTGGCCACGCTCACCCGCATCCGGCACCTGGCTCCCGGCGTGCCCATCGTGGTCCTCGTCAACGAGACGCACGAGCGTCTCGCAAACGCTGCGCTGGAGGCGGGTGCGGAGGATTACCTAGTCAAGGAACGGATAACGCGCGAGCTGCTGGTACGGACCCTGCGCTACGTCATGGACCTGCACCACGCTGCGCTCCGGCTGAGTGCCGGCAGGGAGCATCACCGGCTTCTGTACGTGGACGGCCCGTTCATGTTCTTCACTCTGGGGCCGGACGGGACGATCTTATCCGCGAGCCGCTACGGCGCCGAGCAGCTCGGGTATACGGTAGAAGAGCTCACCGGAATTCCGCTGGCTAGCATCACCCACAACGGGCACAAGCGTTCCACGCTCGCGCACGTCAAACGCGCGTTCGCGTCCCCACGGCGCGTCCACCGATGGGAAGCGGCCATGCGATGCAAGGACGGGCAACGACTGTGGGTACGACAGACGGCGCGCGCGGTTCGAGGCAACGACGGCATCGAGAAGCTTGCGTGCGTGTGCGAGGATGTCACGGAGGCTCGCAACCTCTCCGAGCAGCTGAGTTACCAGGCCAGCCACGACGCCCTGACGGGATTGGTCAATCGCCGGGAATTCGAACGTCGCCTTCATCGGATCCTCAATGTCGCCCGCAATGATCACACCGAGCACGCCTTCTGCTATCTCGACCTCGATCAATTCAAGATTATCAACGACACCTGCGGCCACGTGGCGGGCGACGAACTCCTGCGCCAGCTCGGCGCTCTGCTGCAGCGTGTGGTGCGCAAATGCGACACGGCCGCGCGCCTGGGCGGAGACGAGTTCGGTGTGATCATGGAATACTGCACGCTCCGGCAGGCACAGAGAGTAGCTCAGGCGCTGCACCGCGCCGTCGAAGATTTTCGCTTCAGCTGGGGGGACAAGACGCTGCGGGTGGGCGCCAGCATCGGCATGGTGCCCATCGACGACGCCAGCGAGAACATCAGCTCCATTTTGAGCGCCGCGGATGCAGCGTGTTATGCGGCGAAGGAGCACGGTCGTAATCGGATTCACGTCTACCGCGAAGGCGACAGCGAGCTCGCGCGCCGATACGGCGAGATGCAATGGGTAGCGCGCATCGAACGAGCGCTGGAAGAGGATCGGTTCGAGCTGGAAATGCAGCCTATCGCCCCCGTCGATGCCATCGACGAACCGCATGCGCATATGCTGCATTACGAGTTTCTGCTTCGTATGCGCGACGAGCGTGGGCGGGTAGTGCCGCCCACCGCTTTTCTGCCCGCCGCCGAACGCTACGACCTGGCGAGCCATGTCGATCGCTGGGTGATCAATAGAGCGTTTTCGTGGCTGATCAGGAACCCGGAGCACGTCAAACAGCTTTTCTTGTGCTGCATCAATCTCTCCGGGCGTTCGGTGGTCAACGAGGATTTCTTGGGCTACGTCATCGGGCGCTTCGACAAGACGGGCGTGCCACCGGAGAAAATCTGCTTCGAGATCACCGAGACCGCAGCCATCGCGAATCTTGCAAGCGCCGCGCGCTTCATCCGAGCGCTCAAGGAGTGGGGCTGCTGCTTCGCCCTGGATGATTTCGGCAGCGGTCTCTCCTCCTTCGCTTATCTGAAAAATCTCCCGGTGGACTTTCTGAAGATCGACGGCGTGTTCGTGCGCGGGGTGTTGGACGACCCTGTGGACCTCGCCATGGTCAAGTCCATCAACGAGATCGGACAGGCCTTCGGCAAGAAGACCATCGCGGAGTTCGTCGAGAGCGACGCGATCCTGGAGAAGCTGAAGCTGCGCTACATCGGCGTGGATTATGCGCAGGGGTACAGCGTGGGGCGGCCGCAACCGCTCACCTGCGCGGTGGAGTAGGCTCCCGCGCAGGCAGGCCCCGTCCGGCGAGAAATGCGAGCTAGAGCGGCTCGATATGTTCGATGACGAGCTGCGCGCTCGCGGCGCCCCGGAAGAGGTTCACGTCCAGTCGGTAGGCCGCGTGGACGCGCCGCACGGCCTCCAGCGCCGGGCCTGCCTCGACGGTGTTGAAGGCGATGGCCTCCACCGGCGCGCCGCCGTTCGGCAACCCGAGACGTAGCTTCCAGTGCCGCTCGCCGACGACGCGGGCGCCCGCCACCTCGAACTCGTCGTCGAACACGGGCTCCGGAAATCCCTGCCCCCAGGGCCCGGCCCTTCGCAGCGTCTCCGCCACGCTCAGCGTCAAATGCTCCGGGGCCAGCGGCCCGTCGCTGTGCACGAGCCCTTGCAGATCGTCGGCCGTCAGGAGCCTGCGCACCTCGGCGTCGAAGGCGGCCCGGAAGACTTCGAGATTCCCGCGTTGGAGGGTCAGACCCGCCGCCATGGCGTGCCCGCCAAAGCGCCGGATGAGGCCCGGATGTCTGGCCGCAACGGCGTCCAAAACGTCGCGCACGTGCACGCCGGGCACCGATCGCGCCGAGCCCTTGAGCTCGGCCGCGTCCCGCGGTGCGAACGCGATCACCGGACGGTGCACGCGCTCGCGCACGCGCGACGCCACGATGCCGATCACCCCCTGGTGCCAGGATTCCCCGAAAAGGCATAGGCCGAACGGGAGCCCGTCGCTGCCGCGCAGGCTGAGCGCATCGAGCCGCGCCATGGCTTCGGTCTGCATCTTCGTCTCGATGGCGCGGCGCTCGCGGTTCAGCGCGTCGAGCTTTCGGGCCATGCGCGCGGCGGCCCCGGCATCGTCGGTCAGCAAGCAATCCACTCCGAGGTGCATGTCGGTCAGACGACCGGCCGCGTTGAGTCGGGGAGCCACCGCGTAGGCGAGGTCGGACGCCACGGCGCGGTCCGCGTCGCGGCCCCCGATGTGCAGCAACGCCTTGACCCCCGGCTGGCTGCGCGCTTGGCGGATGCGCGCGAGCCCCTGGGCGACGAGAATGCGGTTGTTCTGATCCAGCGCCACGACGTCGGCCACCGTGCCGAGCGCCACCAGATCGAGCAGCTGTGCCAGATTGGGCTCGGGTGTATGCGTACACGCGAACCAGCCGCGCTCGCGCAAGCGCGCCCGCAGCGCCGCGAGCACGTAGAACATCACGCCGACGCCGGCGAGAGATTTGCTGGGGAACGCATCGCCCGGCAGATTCGGATTGACGATGGCCTCGGCGTCCGGCAGGCGCCCATCCGCGCGCGGCAGGTGGTGATCGGTCACCAGCACCTTGATGCCGCGACGCCCGGCCGCGACGACGCCCTCTATGCTGGAGATGCCGTTGTCGACCGTGATGAGGAGGTGCGGGGCACGCTGGGCAGCAACCGCGACGATCTCGGGCGTGAGGCCGTACCCGTACTCGAAGCGGTTCGGGATGAGGTAGTCCACGTCGCGAGCGCCGAGGAGCCGCAACCCGCGCACGGCCACGGCGCAGCTGGTTGCGCCGTCCGCGTCGAAATCGGCGACCACGAGAATACGCTCTTGCGCGCGCAGAGCCTCCTCCAGCAGATCGACCGCCGCGTCAATTCCCGACAGATCGGTATACGGGTGCAGGCGGTGCAGGGAGTGGTCCAGCTCGGAGGCGCAGCGAACGTTACGGGCCGCGTAGACTCTGGCCAGAACCGGGTGGAGGCTCGGCGCAACGGTCTCCGGATCGACCGTGAGCGCACGCCGTATCACTCGTATGCTCAGCCGCTAATCCCCCCATGATGCAACCAAGCCAAGCGAGCGTGAGGGGCGAATCTTAGTCAGAGGTGTTATTGGCAAGGCATGCTACACGGATAGTACGACGAAGTGAAGAGGCGCATTCAAAAAGATCCGACCACAGAGTGCACAGAGGTTGAAAGACTGTAGAAGAGCAACATGAACCAAGCGGATCATGTTCCTGTGTCCTGCGTGGTGAAGCGCCGAGGATCAGAGCACAACCGGTCGAGGCTTGTCATTCATCGCGAGTCATCCAGACGGAGAGCGGCTGGCGCCGGCGCCACCAGCGTCGCAGGCTGCGGCGCGTGCAACGATGCACCAGTCCGCGATCCGTCAGGATGGTGACGCTAACGAGCTCGCCCGCCCTCAACGCGGCGCCCAGCGGCGCGAACCAATCCCGCTCCAACGCCTGCAGCAGAGTGCGCCAGGCGCTCACATCGCCCACACGCGCACAACCGTACGCGCGATCGTCGGCGATCAGGTGAGCACCCGGACTTGCGCGGGACAGCCACTCGGCAGCGTTCGCGGGCAATCCATCGCACGCGATGTCGCCGAGCCGGGCCAAGCCGAGGGCCAGCGTATCGTCGCTCCACACGTGCACCCACAGGGCCTCCGGAGCCGCCGGTAGGGTCCCCGCACCCCACAGCCACACGCTGTTGACCGGAAGCTCGCCCCGCCGCTCGCGCTCCGCGTTCGCCGGGCTGGCATGCAGCGCCATCTGCACCTCGTTCAGCAAGCGCCGCCAGCGATTGCCTTCCTGACCGAAAGGCAGAAACTCATCGAGGTTGGCCCCCACCACGGCGGACGGAGGGTGCGTGCGGACAGCGTGCGCCTCGGGCGCGCGCAGGTACCAGCGCGCCGGATGCGGCGCCTCGAGCGTGCACCCGGCCTCGTCCAGGTGCTCCGACGCCGCGGCCGCCAGCTCGCGCGCCTCGGCTTCGTCGATGATAAAAGCGCTGGCGTCGAACAGGATCACCTCGCGCACATCGGCCCGCAGGTGCACAGGGTCGGCACGCACGTACCAGCCGGGCTTCGCCCCCTCGGCATCGAGCAGATGGGTGACGGCCGCAGCCGGCCAGTCCGCATCGCGCGCACGGGCGTGACCGAAAAGCTCGAACAGCATTCCTTCCACGGACTCGTCCTCGCCAGGGCGAGATCCGCACGTACTGCGCGAGAGAAGGGTCTCGAGGGCACCGAGCGTCATGCCCTCGCAGATGCGCTCCGCCGCCTCCGGCAGGCGCGGCCCCAGCAGCCCCGGCAGGAACAGGGTGACCTCGCGCTTGGTGTCAGACATGACTTATCAGAGAGGATGAAAGGCCCCAAAAGATCCAACCACAGAGGACACAGAAAAGTGGTGTCTGACACCACTTTCGCTCTGTGCCCTCTGTGTGATCCTCTGCGTACTCCGTGGTTCGTCTTTGCTGGGCCTTACGGGAGGTGGTCGACGATGGCCGCTCGCACCGCCTCAAGGGTGGCGTCCACCGCCACCACCGGCTCGCTCTGCCGGATGGCGACGTCGGGATCCTTGAGCCCATGCCCGGTAAGCGTGCACACCACCGTGCTGCCTGCCGGGATGCGGCGGTTCTCGATGTCGCGCAGAGCGCCCGCGACGGAGACCGCGGAGGCGGGCTCGCAGAAGATCCCCTCGCGCTCGCCCAGACGCTTCTGCGCGGCGAGGATCTCCTCGTCGGTGAACCGGTCGAACCATCCCCCCGACTCCCGGGACGCCGCCCAGGCCAGGTCCCACGACTGCGGCCGCCCGATACGGATGGCGGTCGCCACCGTCTCCGGCGCCTCTACCGCGTGCCCGCGCACGAAGGGGGCCGCGCCGCTCGCCTGGTAGCCCAGCATCACGGGGCGGCGACCGCCGGTCGCATCCCGGGCGAAGCGGCACTGCCCCTCGCAGAAGTTGCAGGCCTCGGTCAGCGCTTCACCGCTCGCGCTCGCGCACTCGCTGTAGCCGATCCAGTGCGCAGTGATGTTGCCGGCGTTGCCCACCGGCAGGCAGTGATAGTCCGGCGCGCGGCCGAGCTGCTCGATGATCTCGAAGGCGATGGTCTTCTGGCCTTGCAGCCGGTAGGGATTCACCGAGTTGACGATGGTCACGGGCGCATTGCCGGCCACGTCCTTGACCAGCTGCATGCCCTGGTCGAAGTTGCCCTTGATCTGGATGACCACCGCCCCGTGCATCATGGCTTGGGCCAGCTTGCCCATGGCGATCTTGCCGTCCGGGATGATGACGAAAGCCGTGATGCCCGCCCGCGCCGCATAGGCGGCGGCGGAGGCCGAGGTGTTGCCCGTGGAGGCGCAGATGATGGCGCGCGCGCCCGCGCCCACCGCCTGGGTCACCGCGACCGTCATCCCGCGATCCTTGAACGAGCCGGTGGGGTTGAGACCCTCGAACTTCGCGTACACCTCCACGCGCTCGCCGACGTCGGCGGCCAGATTCTCCAGGCGTACGAGCGGGGTGTTCCCTTCGCCGAGGGTGATGGCCCGCACCTCCGGGGCAAGCGGCAGACGCTCGCGGTATTTTTCGATCAGCCCGGGATAGCGCTCCACGGCGGTCGGGCGGCGTGCCCCCTCTTCGCGCATCAGTCGCCCTCCAACGGCTCCACCCGGATGCGAGTGATTCTGCCGCTCACGCTGCCGAGGGACTCGATGTGTGCCATGGCCTCGTTCACCTGCCCTTCGCGCACGCGGTGCGTGAGCATGATGAGGGGCACCTGATCGGCCCCGGGCGGCGGCTCCTTCTGCACCAGCGCCTCGATGCTGATGCCGCGCTCACCGAGTATCGTGGCGATCTCTCCGAGCACGCCGGGTCGATCCACCACCGTCATGCGCAGGTAGAAGGCGGTGACGACCTCGTCCATGGGCACGATGGGCAGGTCCGATATGGCATCGGGCTGAAACGCGAGGTGCGGCACGCGGTTCTCGGGATCGGTGGTGAGCGTGCGCACCACCTCGACCAGGTCCGCCACCACCGAGGAGGCCGTGGGCTCGGCGCCCGCGCCGGCGCCGTAGTACAGCGTCGGACCCACCGCGTCGCCCTTGACCAGTATGGCGTTCATGACTCCGTCGACGTTCGCGATGAGGCGTCGTGTCGGAATGAGCGTCGGATGGACGCGCAGCTGTACGCCCTGCTCGGTACGCCTTGCCATGGCCAGCGGCTTGATGCGGTACCCGAGCTCCTCGGCGTAGGCGATGTCCTCGGGCGTGATGTGGCTGATGCCCTCGGTGTAGACCTTCTCGAACTGAAGCGGCTTGCCGAAGGCGATGGCTGCCAGGATGGTCAGCTTGTGCGCCGCGTCGATGCCGTCCACATCGAAGCCCGGATCGGCCTCCGCGTAACCGAGCCGCTGGGCCTCGGCCAGCACCTCGGCGAAGCTTCGACCCTCCTCGCGCATGGCGCTCAGAATGAAGTTGCTCGTGCCGTTGACGATGCCGGCGATCCAGGCGATGCGATTCCCGGCGAGACCCTCGCGGATGGCCTTGATGATGGGAATCCCGCCCGCCACGGCGGCCTCGAAGGCGACCATGACCCCGCGACGGCGGGCGGCCTCGAAGACCTCGTTGCCGTGCAGCGCGATGAGCGCCTTGTTCGCCGTGACGACGTGCTTTCCGTTGTCGATGGCCCGAAGCACGAGCTCCCTCGCGAGCCCCGTGCCGCCCATCAGCTCGACGACGATGTCGATGTCCGGGTCGTCGACCACCTCCAGAGGCCGCGTGGTCAAGGAAAAGTCGGCGGCCGGGCATCCCCGCGGCTTGTCCACGTCGCGCGCGCTCGCCCGCACCACCTGGATGGCGCGTCCCGCCCGGCGCGCGATCTCCGCGCCGTTGCGTGCCAGCACGTTCACGGTGCCCGCGCCCACGGTGCCGAGACCGATGAGCCCGATCTTGACCGGCTTCACCGCCCACCTCCGGCCGCCAATGTGCCGCCCCCATCGCGACGTAGCATGGCGCGGATGCCGCGCAGCGCCTGCCGTGTGCGATGCTCGTTCTCGATAAGCGCGAAGCGCACGTGATCGTCCCCGTACTGCCCGAATCCGATCCCCGGCGAGACCGCCACGTTGGCCTCGGCGAGCAGCCGCTTGGCGAACTCGAGCGACCCGAGGTCCCGGTAGGGCTGCGGTATCGGCGCCCACACGAACATCGTGGCGCGCGGCGTCTTCACCGGCCAGCCGGCGCCCTCCAACCCGTTGCACAGCAGGTCGCGGCGGCGGCGATAGGTCTCCCGGATGTCGGCGACGCAATCCTGCGGCCCCTCCAGCGCCGCGATGGCCGCCACCTGGATGGGAGTGAATGTGCCGTAGTCCAGATAAGACTTGATGCGAGTGAGGGCGGCCACGAGATCGCGGTTGCCGACCATGAACCCTACCCGCCAGCCGGGCATATTGTAGCTCTTGGACAGGGAGAAGAACTCGACCGCGATCTCCTTGGCGTCCGGCACCTCGAGGATTGACGGCGCACGATAGCCGTCGAAACACAGGTCCGCGTAAGCGAAGTCGTGCAGCACCCAGACTTCCTGCTCCCGAGCGATCTCGATGACCTTCTCGAAGAAGTCGAGCTCGACGCACTGCGTCGTGGGATTGCCCGGGAAGTTCAGCACGAGCATCTTCGGGCGCGGCCACGTCTCCTGGATGGCGCGCTTCAGCTCCGCGAAGAAGTCGATCCCGGGTACGAGCGGCACGTGGCGAATATCCGCCCCTGCGATGACAAACCCGTACGGATGCACGGGATAGGAGGGGTTCGGCACGAGCACGGTGTCTCCCGGCTCCACCGTCGCCAGCGCCAGATGCGCGAGTCCCTCCTTGGACCCGATGGTGACGATGGCCTCTTGATCGGGGTGGAGGTCGACGCCGTAGCGCTCCCCGTACCATTCACAGATGGCGCGGCGCAGCCGCGGGATGCCGCGTGAGGCGGAGTAGCGGTGCGTGTCCCTGCGCCGAGCGACCTCCACGAGCTTCTCGACGATATGCTCGGGCGTGGGACGCTCCGGATTGCCCATACCGAAGTCGACGATGTCGTCTCCTCGGGCCCGCGCCTGTGTCTTGAGGTCGTTGACGATATTGAACACGTAGGGCGGAAGACGCCTGATTCTTGGGAATTCGGGTCTCACGGATTGGCTCCCCCGCGTGCGTTCAGGCACTGATAATCGGACGCGGTCGGTTCAAAAAATGTTTAACGGTAATCAATGCTTTTCAATCCTGTCAACGAAGCGTCAGGGCGCGCCGAGGACCGCGCAGCGTGTGTTCGGGTCCTCAGCGGCGCCGGCAGGCGTTATCATTAGGCTTCCTCAGCACCAGAGCAGCAAGAGCGCCCGCCTGGCCGCGGAACACCCGTGTCAGCCACTCCTCAGCCCGCCAGGCGTGCTCAACTCGTGAACCCGGGAGCCGAAACCCATCTGCCATGAGCAACGCCCTCGACATCGCACGCCAGCACATTCTCACGCCCTCGGGGCTCACCGAAGAAGAGCTCCAGGGCACGCTCGACCGGCTGCTTCAGCACAATATCGACGCGGCGGATCTCTACTTTCAGTCGACCCGCTTCGAGTCGTGGGTGCTGGAGGATGGCATCGTCAAAGACGGCAGCCACAACATCGAGCAGGGCGTGGGTGTACGGGCGGTCAGCGGAGAGAAAACCGGCTTCGCGTACTCCGACGAAATCGTGCTGCCCGCCCTCACGCAAGCCGCCACGGCGGCGCGCGCCATCGCCCGCAGCGGCGGACACGGCCAGCTTCAGGCGTGGCGCGGGCACAGCGTGCAGGAGCTCTATCGTCCGGACGATCCGCTCCTCAGTCTGTCCCAGTCCGAGCGGGTGACGCTGCTGGAGGCCATCGACGCCGAAGCGCGGCGCCAGGACCCGCGAGTCAAGCAGGTGATCGTCACGCTCGCCGGCGAGTACAACACCGTCCTGATAGCAGCGAGCGACGGGACCTTCGCCGGCGACGTCCGGCCCCTGGTTCGTTTGAATGTCTCGGTCATTGCCGAGCAGGGCCGGCGGCGCGAGCGCGGCGCAGCGGGCGGCGGAGGACGCCTCGACTATGCCTACTTCCTGACCGAGGATCGGGGCCTCGCGCACGCGCGCGAGGCGGTACGGCAGGCCCTCGTGAACCTCGAAGCAGAGGACGCTCCCGCCGGGACCATGCCCGTCGTGCTTGGACCGGGTTGGCCGGGCGTGCTTCTGCACGAGGCGATCGGACACGGGCTCGAAGGCGACTTCAACCGCAAGGGCAGCTCCGCCTTTGCGGGACGGATGGGCGAACGCGTGGCCAGCGAGCAGTGCACCGTGGTCGACGACGGCACCCTGCCGAGGCGGCGAGGCTCGCTCAACGTGGACGACGAAGGCACCCCGACCCAGCGCACGGTGCTCATCGAGAACGGGCGGCTCACCGGCTACATGCAGGACAAGCTCAACGCGGGGCTCTCGGGCGCGAAGCCCACCGGGAACGGACGCCGCGAGTCCTATGCGCATCTGCCCATGCCGCGCATGACCAACACCTACATGCTCCCGGGTCGATACGATCCGGGGGAGATCATCGCCTCGGTCGAGCGCGGTCTGTATGCGGTGAACTTCGGCGGCGGCCAGGTGGACATCACCAACGGCAAGTTCGTCTTCTCTGCACCGAGGCCTACCTCATCGAGAACGGCAGGATCACCCATCCCGTGAAGGGCGCCACGCTCATCGGCAATGGTCCCGACGTGCTCACCCGCGTGAGCATGGTGGGCAACGACCTCCAGCTCGACCCCGGCATCGGGGTCTGCGGAAAGGAAGGCCAGAGCGTACCGGTGGGCGTCGGCCAGCCGACCCTGCGCGTGGACGCATTGACCGTCGGCGGGACCAGCGTGGGCGAGAAGCCATAACCCGAAGCACGACGCAATAACCGCGAAGAGCACGAAGTTCACGAAGAGCGTCGCCACCCACGCCTGCGGGTGAGCGCGGGGGTCCGCATCCAGGAGATCACCCCCGCCGTTTCGGGGCAGCTGAGCATGACTTCGTGCCCTTCGTGATCTTCGTGCTAGACGCCGAACGTTCCAGCTCAGTACGACGCGAGCTCGTCGGCCCGGCGAAGTTCTCCGAACGCGTGGCCCTGTGCGTAGTCGATGCCGATCTCGCGGAGTTTTTCCAGCGCCGCCTCGTCGTACACGCACTCGGCAACGGTCTGCTTATCCATGACCCGAGCCAGCTCATGGATAGCGCGTACGATCGCGAGGTCCATGGGATCCGTGTCGATCCCTTTGACGAACGCCCCGTCAATTTTCAGAAAATCCACCGGGAGGTTCTTCAGATAGGCGAAAGAGGACAGCCCGCTGCCGAAATCGTCGAGCGCGAAGCGGCAGCCCCGACCTCGAAGCGCGGTCATGAAACGCATGGCGCCCGATAGCTGCGCAATGGCGGCCGTCTCCGTGATCTCGAAGCAGATCTTGTCGGCGGGGACGCCCGTCTCGTCCAGCTGACACACGACGTAGTCGAGAAACCCGGGGTCGTCGATGGACTGACCCGAGAGGTTGATGCAGCAGAGATGAAGGTCGGGCAGATTTCGCGCGTGGCGCGCGAGCCAATCGAACGCCGCCCTCACCACCCAACGGTCCAGTCTTCCGATCAGGCTGTAACGCTCCGCGGCAGGCAGAAATTCACCCGGCTGGATCGGCTGCCCGTCGTCGTCCTCCATGCGCAGCAGCAGCTCATAGTGTGCACCCTCGCGCCGCGTGGGATCCACCGGAACGATGGACTGCAAAGCGAGGTGAAAGCGGTTCTCCTCGAGCGCGTGCTGTATGCGAGCTACCCACTGCATCTCGCCATGGCGACGCACCAACTCCGCGTCGTGCTCATGGTATACGTGGATACGGTTGCGCCCCTGGTCCTTGGCTGCGTAACAGGCAGCGTCGGCGGCGCTCAGTAATGCGGTCATACCCTCGGTCGCCCCCGTGATCGGCACCAGGCCGATGCTGACGCCGATGCCGAAGCTGCTTTCCTGCCAGAAGAACCGGAACCCGTTGACTGCGTCGCGCATCTTCTGCGCAAGACGCCGCGCGTGCTCGGGCGTGCAATCCTCCATGAGCACACCGAACTCGTCGCCTCCAAGCCTGGCGATAAGGTCGCACTTGCGGGTGTGCTCCTGCAGCACCAGACCGAGCTGACGCAGCAACGCGTCACCCGCCACGTGACCGCAGGTATCGTTGATGATCTTGAACTGATCGAGATCCAGATAGCACAAAGCGTGCTCCGACTGATTTCGGCGTGCAGACTCCAGGGCCTTCTGCAGGCGGCTCTCGAACTCGCGCCGATTCACGAGCCCGGTGAGCGTGTCGTGGCTGGCGTGGTAAGAGAGGAGCTGTGAGAGATGGTGCGCATCGGTGATGTCCTGAGTCACGCCCACGATGCGCTGGACGTTGTTACCCGCACCCCGCAAAGGGATGAGACTGCACGCAAACACGCGCTTGATGTCGTCCTGGCTCGCAGTGAACTCGAATGCGCAAGGATGACCCACTGCGGCTCGTGCGAGTAGAGAGCATACCCGTTCGCGGTCCTCCGGATGCACGAGATCGAGGTACGAGCGGCCCCGTACGTCCCGCTCGTTGACGATACCCAGCATTTCCAGCCCGGCGGGATTGATCGCTTGCAGGCGACCGTCGACGCCCATCTCGTGGATGCACACGGGCGCGTTCTCGAGCAGCGTGCGCGAACGCTCCTCGCTCTGGCGCAGCGCCAGCTCGGCGTGGGCACGATCCTCCTTCTCCGCCTCCAGCTTGCGGTTGCTTGCTTCCAGCGACTCGTTCGTGCGCTTGAGATTGTTGATGAGATCGCCGTTCTCGAAGGCAAGGCTCAGGGAACGCATGATGGTGTCGTTGTAGTGACGCGCGGTGAGCAGCAGGGCCGCGCAATAGATCGTTATCATGACCCCCATGGCTAGATGGATCGGGTCCCATTGCACATGGAACCACACGACCACGGGAAGCATGGTGGTACCGAGATAGAGGAGATAAGCGCGCAGAACGCAGGCCAGCATGGGGATGGCACCCGCCACCATCCCGCCGAGAAAGAAAACGATGATCACCTGCGTATCCAGCTCGCCGTAGGGGGGGAACAACCATCCCGCCGTCCCCCAACCGAAGCCGGACATCGCCACTCCGACGACGAAGCAGATTCTCCACTGGACCGCCTCCTCGGGCGCCGGGCGCACCTGGCGGTAGCGGCACACGAGCCCCCCGCGGAGCAACGTCACCACCACGATCACGGTGAACCAGGTCAGCAGGAGGGCGTGCGGTATCTCGGTCCATAGCAGCCAGACTGCGAGCACGCCGATGAAGAGATTGACCGTCAGGCCGAGGGGCGCTTGCTGATACAGGAGGCTGACTTGCTCGGCACCGATACGCGCCGCCGCGGGCGCCGCCTCGGCGCCCGCCTTGTCCCGGGCGTCTGCTGCGAGATGCGGCGCGCGCATTGCGACGGACCCGTTCGCCGACGCCAGCGTGTCGGCTCGCAGCGAGCTCAAGCGGGTGTGCCTCCTCTCCGCGTTCACCTCAGCCATAGGTCACTATTTCGGCCTGCGCCGGGGCCACCTTTACGGGAGCGCGCGTGCATGATGCTGCTTCCCACGCCCGTCTCGACCCTCGTTTGCGCGCTCAGTAGAAGCGAGCTGCAGAACGCCGGCGCGGCCACACGAAGTACAGGAAGGTCAGTACCTGCAGCGCGAGCATCACCCCGAAAGCGCTCTGGTAGGCGGCCATCGGATAGGCGCCGGAGGCGCTCGGCGTCCAGCGGCCAATGACGGTGCCGAGGCCCCACTGGGCGAGAAAGGCCCCCGAGAACACGAGCACGTTCAGGCTCGTGATCACGCGTCCGGTCACGCGCACGGGAAAGCGCTGCGAGAGCACCGCGTAGAGGAGTATCCCGGTCGTGCCGAAGAATCCGAACGGCCCCCAGAGCACGAGGGGCGGTGCATCCGCGCCGCTCACCACCGCGAGCTGAGCGAGCATGTACAGAACCATGCCGATCCCGGCCACGGTGACCAGCCGCACCCCGAGCCGCGTCAGACGCTCGGCCGCCACGCCCAGGACGACGAACCCCGCGATCATGCTGGCCGCGATGCCCAGCAGGTGGCCCGCGACCTGGGCGCGGCCCAGACCCGCCACGTCCTCGAGCCAGGGTCCCGTCCAGAGCCCCTGGATGGCCATGAAGCTGGCCTGGCTGGCGGTCGCGAGCGGCGCGATGCGCCAGAAGAGCGGGCTTGCGAAGACGCGCCCGAGCTCGCGCAGCTGCGCGGGCAGGCGCTCCTCGAAGCCGGCCTCGCGATCCCGGCGTTCGGGCACGACGAAGAAGATCAGAGCGGCGACCACCAGCGTGCCCGAACTCAGCAGCAGGAACAGTCCCCGCCAATCCATGACGCGCAGCAGCACCTCCACCGGCGCCGTCGCCGTCAGGGCACCGAGCCCGCCGGCCGCCATCACGCAACCGTTGGCGAGGGGCACGCGCACCTTTTCGAACCACGATGCAAAGGCTTTGAACGCGGCCATGAGGCAAGCGGAAACCCCGAGCCCGATGCAAGCACGTCCGAGCACGAGCGTGCCCGCCGAATCGCCCAGAGCGAAGATGCAGGCACCCAGCGCCGCCGCCAGCAGCAACGCGCTCTCCACGCGCCGCGGCCCGAAGCGATCGAGCAGCAGCCCCAGGGGAAGCTGGAAGGCGGCGAAGGCGAGGAAATAGGCGCTGGTGAGCAGCCCGAGCGCGCCCGCATCGAGGTCCAGCGACGCCCTCAGATCGGGGGCGATGACCGCGTTCACCGTGCGGTAGACGTACGAGAGAAAATAGCCCGCGGCGAACGGCACGAAGACGCGCAGCGCGATCGGCCAGCTCACGATCGCCTCACGCGGCATGAGAGAAGCTGGGTATCGCGTGCGGCTCGCTCAGCCGTCCCAGAACCGTATGTCCACGAAGTGACCCGCCACCGCCGCTGCGGCGGCCATGGCCGGACTCACGAGGTGCGTGCGCCCGCCGTGACCCTGCCGGCCCTCGAAGTTACGGTTGGACGTGGAGGCGCAGCGCTCGCCCGGCTCCAGGCGATCTGCGTTCATGGCCAGACACATGGAGCAACCCGGCTCACGCCACTCGAACCCCGCCGCGCGGAATATCTCGTCCAGACCCTCGGCCTCGGCCTGGCGCTTGACCATACCGGAGCCCGGCACGACCATGGCCAGCTTGATGTTGGGCGCCACCATGCGCCCCCTGACCACGGCGGCCGCGGCGCGCAGGTCCTCGATGCGGGCGTTGGTGCAGGAGCCCAGAAACACCTTGTCCAAAGCGATCTGCTCCACCGGCGTCCCCGGATTCAAGCCCATGTACTCGAGGGCTCTCTCCATGCCCCGACGGCGGGTGGCATCGGACTGCGCGCTCGGGTCGGGCACGCGCCCCGTCACCGCCACCACCATCTCCGGCGAGGTCCCCCACGTTACCTGCGGCACGATCCTCGAGGCCTCGAGACGTACCACGCGGTCGAATGCCGCGTCGTCGTCGCTCTTGAGATCACGCCATGCGCGCACCGCGCTCTCCCAGAGCTCTCCGCGCGGCGCCAAAGGCCGTTCGGCCACGTACTCGATGGTTTGGTCGTCCGCCGCCACCAATCCCGCACGCGCCCCGGCCTCGATGGACATGTTGCACACCGTCATGCGGCCTTCCATGGAAAGCGCGCGGATGGCTTCGCCGCCGTACTCGACGGTGTAGCCGGTAGCTCCGGCGGTGCCGATCTCGCCGATGATGGCAAGCACGATGTCCTTGGCGGTGACGCCACGCCCCGGCATTCCGTCCACCGATATCAGCATGTTCTTCGCTTTCGTCTGGACCAGGCACTGGGTGGCCAGCACGTGCTCGACCTCCGAGGTACCGATACCGAACGCCAGCGTGGCGAACGCACCATGGGTCGACGTATGCGAGTCTCCACACACCACGGTCATGCCGGGAAGGGTTGCGCCCTGCTCGGGCCCGATGATGTGCACGATCCCCTGCCGCGGGTCCTCCATGCGGAACTCGGTGATGCCGAACTCGGCGCAGTTCCGATCCAGCGTCTCCACCTGCAGGCGTGACACGGGGTCGGTGATGCCGCCCGTGCGATCGGTGGTGGGAACATTGTGATCCGAGACTGCAAGGCTGGCGTCGGCGCGCCACGGCTTGCGCCCTGCCAGCCGCAGCCCCTCGAAGGCCTGCGGAGACGTCACCTCGTGTACGAGATGCCGGTCGATGTAGAGCAGACTGGTGCCGTCGTCGTTGACTCGGACCTCGTGAGCGGCCCACAGCTTGTCGTAGAGCGTCTGCCCGCTCATCTCCCGCTCCACCTGCAAGACCCGTCTCATTGTACCCAAAACCCCGGTCGTGCACCGCCCGGGCCGCGACGGCTGGGTTGATCTGGGCTCTCTGACACGAAGGGCGTGTCTACACCCACCGACGGGTCGCGGCGGCCTCGCCGGCCTCGCCTGTGCCGATCCAGCGCCAGACGATCAGAAAGGCGACACCACTCAGCGCCGCGGCCGCAAACCAGGTCGCCACCGCACCCGATGTGCTCCAGAGGTATCCGCTGGCGAGGCTGCCTGCCGCGCCGCCGGCGCCGAAGCTCATGCTGCTGTAGAGCGCCTGGCCGCGCCCCTGATGTCGGCCCACGAAGAAGCGGTGAACGAGCTGGATGGCGACGGCGTGATAGATGCCGAAGCTCGCCGCGTGCAGGACCTGTGCGCCCACGAGCAGCGGCAGGCTGTCCACGAATAGCGCCACCACGATCCAGCGCACCCCGGTGAGCGCGAAGCAGACCAGAAACAGCGCCCGCAGGCGCCAGCGCTCAAACAGCCGGTGCATGCAGGCGAACAGCACGACCTCCGAGAGGACGCCGAGTGCCCACAGCTCGCCGATGAGGGTTCGGCTGTAGCCGTGGTCCTGCAGATAGATGGAGAAGAAAGCGTAATAAGGCCCGTGGCTCGCCTGCATCAGGAAGCACACCGCCAGCAGCGCCAGCACCTCGGGGCGACCGAGCACCTGCCGCAGGCCCTCCTCTCGGTAAAGCTGGCGCGCGCTGCGCGGCTCACGCACGAGCATGCTCGCGCACCAGATACCGGCGAGGAGAACGAGGACCGCGTAGGGCAGCAGGCCCTCGCCCTGGGCGTCGAGCAATCGCCCCACCAGCACCACCGACGCGATGAAGCCGATGGAACCCCACAAGCGAATGCGCGTGTAGCGATGCGCGCGGGCGTCGAGGTGATTGAGGGTGATGGCCTCGAACTGGGGCAGCGCGCTGTTCCAGAAGAACCCGAACACCACCAGCACGCCCGCGAGCCACCAGAAGCCGCTCCCGGCGAGCACGCCGGCGAATCCGGCGGCGGCCAGCAGCGCTCCCGCGCGCACCAGGGACGCGCGCTCGCCGCGCCGGTCCGCGACCCATCCCCAGACGTTGGGCGCCACGATCTTCGTCCCCATCAGCACCGCCATCAACGTGCCGATGGCGGCCGGGGCGTGTCCGAGGGACTTCAGATACAGCCCGAAATAGGGGATAAGGGCGCCGAGCGCGGCGAAGTAGAGGAGATAGAAGCTCGACAGACGCCAGTAGGGAAGGTCACGGTCGCCACGCATTCGAATCGGCACAGACCTGTGGGCTCATCGTTCGCCGCCCCCGGGGCCGATGTCGCTGCGTCCCCGCGAGGCAGGCGCTGCGCTCAGACCGCGAGCCTTCAAGCGCCTCCCGGATTACCCCTGAAAGACAGCTATCGTCCCACGGGACGCCGGGCCGGGACCACGGGCGTCTCGCTGCGCACATCCATGTTCTGCGCGCGGTGACGCAGGAGGTGATCCATCAGCACGAGAGCCAGCATGGCCTCGGCGATGGGCGTCGCCCGGATACCGACGCAGGGGTCGTGACGGCCGTGGGTGACGACATCGACGGCCTCCCCGCGCACATTGATGCTGCGACCCGGCAGCCGCAGGCTGGAGGTGGGCTTGAGCGCGATGCTGGCCACGACGTCCTGGCCCGACGAGATGCCGCCCAGGGTGCCTCCTGCGTTGTTGCTCAGGAATCCCTCGGGCGTGATCTCGTCGCGATGCTCCGTACCTTTCTTTTCGACAACGGCGAAGCCCTGGCCGATCTCGACGCCCTTGACAGCGTTGATGCCCATGAGCGCATGGGCGATGTCGGCATCCAGCTTGTCGAAGGCCGGCTCCCCGAGGCCGGGCGGCACGCCCGAAGCGATGACCGTGACGCGGGCTCCAATGGACTCACCTTCCTTGCGCAGCGCGTTGATATACTCCTCGAGCCGGGGGACCAGCGCCGCATCCGGGCAGAAGAAGGGATTGCGCTCGACCTCCTCCCAATCGAAGGCCTGCGGGCACAGGGAACCGATCTGGGCGACATAGCCTCGAATACGCACGCCGCAGTGCTCGGACAGATACTTCCTGGCGATCGCGCCGGCGGCGACGCGCATGGTCGTCTCCCGCGCAGAGGCACGACCCCCGCCGCGGTAGTCGCGAAAGCCGTACTTCTGCTGGTACGTGTAGTCGGCGTGCGCGGGACGGAAGACATCCTTGATCTGGGAGTAGTCCTTCGGGCGCTGGTCGACGTTCTCGACGAGCAAACCGATGGGCGTACCGGTGGTGCGCCCCTCGAACACCCCGGAGAGAACCCGGACCTGATCGGGCTCGCGTCGCTGGGTTGTGTAACGCGACTGACCCGGCCGGCGCCGGTCCAGATCGCGCTGGATGTCGGCCTCGGCGAGCGCCAGACCCGGCGGGCAACCGTCTACCACGGCACCGAGCGCGGGGCCGTGACTTTCCCCGAAGGTGGTCACCGCGAACAGCCTGCCGAAGGTATTGCCCGACATGCGTTCATTCTAGCCCGCACGCAGACGGGGGTCAGGTCTTGCAATGCCACATNNTGTGGCATTGCAAGACCTGACCCCCTACGGTCGCAGCTCCTCGGCCGTCAGCAGAAACACGTTCTCACCGCCGCGCTCGAGATCGAGCCAGATGAAGGGCAGCTCCGGAAACGCGCGCTCGAGCGCGGCGCGGCTCAGGCCCACCTCGATCACGAGAACGCCGTCGGGCGCGAGATACCCGCCGGCCTCGCGCAGGATGCGCGACACGCAGGCGAGCCCTTCCTCGCCGGCATCGAGGCCGATGCGGGGCTCGTGCCCGTGCTCCGGGGGCAGCGAGGCCAGGGTTTCGAGGTCCACGTAGGGCGGATTGCTGACGATGAGATCGTAGGGACCGACCGCGGCGGCGAACAGATCCGCTTGCAGCGCCCGCACCCGATCCCCGAGCTCGTACTCGTCGACGTTGCGACGCGCCACCTCGAGGGCATCCGACGAGATATCCACCGCGTCCACCACCGCCTCGGGGAAGCGCAAGGCGCACGCGATGGCGATGCAACCGCTGCCCGTGCCGAGGTCGAGCACCCGCCGCACGCGCTCGGGCGAGAGCCAGGGCGTGAAACCTCGCTCGATCCACTCGGCGATGGGCGAGCGGGGGATGACCACCCGCTCGTCCACGTAGAAGGGCATCCCCGCGAACCAGGCCTCGCGCGTGAGGTACGGGGCCGGGATGCGCTCGTCGATGCGGCGCACGAGCAGGCCGACCACGTGCTCCTTCTCTTTCTGCGTCAGTGCGCCGTGCAGGAGTGCGTCCGGGATGTCCGCATCGAGATGCAGCGCGTGTCGCACGAGCACCGCTGCCTCGTCCACGGCGTTGTCCGTGCCGTGCCCGAAGCACAGCCCC
>JABAHQ010004224.1_pt3 | contig 24721 bp, 21 predicted proteins | sample 7062091 | NCBI WGS metagenome assembly JABAHQ01 (sample SAMN14534359, study PRJNA622989) | marine sediment metagenome | biome: marine biome [ENVO:00000428]; feature: marine pelagic biome [ENVO:01000023]; material: deep marine sediment [ENVO:00002113] | place: India: Gulf of Kutch | collected...
TTAGAGCTTTTCAAATCCATTAAATTAGATCAACTCTTTCCGATTGAACAATAATTTAAATATCTCAATGAAATTAAAAGATAATCATATTCTCGTCATTGATGATGAGGAAGCCATCCTGGATATGTTTTGTGATTATTTTGGCGCTTTATCTTATAAGATCACCACAGTGAAGGATGCAGAAGAAGCAATCCGTTTGATTAATAAAGACGACGGCATCGATTTGATCATCACCGATATTGATTTACCCGGGCTTTCCGGGATCGATGTACTTAAAATCGTACGCGAAAACAAACCGGAGGTGCCGGTTATTATCATTACCGGTCTAAAGACACTTGACTTTGCTATTTCCGCAGTAAAGCACGGTGCCCATGATTATATAACCAAACCATTTGATTTGGGCGAAGTGCGCAAGATTGTGGAAAAGGTTCTCAGATACCGAACCCGTTCTCAGAAAAAGGAACAAATCTATGAGTATACCAGCTCCATGAATGTAAATTTTGATATACCAACCAAAGACCTGGATGCTGCCGTATTTGCGGCGTACATGTCTAAATTCTTATATACATGTGGGTTCTGTGACAAAGATGGCTATCATCAATTCTATTTGGCGTTTATGGAGACGTTAATCAATGCTCTCGAACATGGCAATTTGGAATTACCATCATCGATCAAAGAGAATGATTTTGAGAAAATTGCTCTTTTTGAAGAAATGCGAGGAGAACGCATAAATGATCCTCACTATGGTAATCGACTCGTCAAAATTGCCTTCCGATATAATCCGACTCGATTTTCGCTTACGATCGTAGATGAAGGGCCGGGATTTGAATGGAGGAAATATCTGTCAGACACGCATCAAATGCGTCAACCGCTGACAGCAGCCTATGGCAGGGGGTTTATGTTAATCCATCATATTATTGATGAAGTTTATTTCAATGAGCGGGGGAATTCTATCACACTGGTTAAAACAAAAAACTGAGAATTAATTACCCTCTTTTTGCATCGTTTCTTAAATTATAAAAAATCACCAAAAGGATTGCTGTTCTAAAATAATGGAGTATTTATGGAAGTTTATAAAATTCTTGTTGTAGACGATGACTATGCCACCCGCCTGATGTTAAAGAAAGCTCTGGAACAATACCAATATGAGGTGACCCTGTGTGGCAACGGTAGTGATGCGTTAAACATATTGAAAGACGAAAAATTTGATCTGTTACTAACAGATTTAATTATGGATAAGATCAGCGGTATTGACCTGGTTGAACAGAGCAAGGAACTGAGTAAAGATATGGCTACCATTTTATTGACCGGCCATGCCTCAATCGAATCAGCTATTCAGGCGGTTCGGTTGGGAGCTTCCGACTATTTATTAAAACCTATAAATCTGGAGGAATTGCAGCTCCGGGTTAAACGAGCCTTCGAGAGAGTAGATTTGGAAAGACGATTGTACGAAGCGGAACGCAAATTGACTTACAATGCCACGATTGCCACCATGAATCATGAAATTAATCAACCCCTTACCGTTATTATTTCGGCAGTGGATATGGTGAGAATGGAAGTTCAAAAAATGAATGTTCAAAATACCAAACTCACCAATTATCTGGAGCTGATGCACAAATCAACGGTCCGAATTGCTGAAATATTGCGTAAATTAAGAGACATTACCCATCCGAAAATTCAGGATGTTCCGTTGGGGATGAAAATGATCGAACTCCAAAAAGATGAACAGGAAGCCATGACTGCTGAGGATCGATATGTGCTGGTTATTGAAGATGAAGAAAATTTACGCGAAATAATGCAAAGCGTTTTGGAATCTGAAAATTTTAAGGTAATATTAGCCGAAACGGCAAACGAAGGGGTTGATTTGTATAGAACCCACAAGCAGCTTATAGAATCGGTCATTTTAGATTTTAATCTACCGGATGCCGATGGGCTTCGGGTTTTAGAGGAACTTCAAAAAATAAATAGTGAAGTAAAAGTGTTGTTAACCTCCGGATTTCAGGTTGATGAATCCATACAAGAAGCCCTGAACCGCGGTGCTTTGCAATTTATCCGCAAACCCTTTAATCGTCAACAAATTCTGGATGTGGTTAGACAGGTCTATGCCTATCATCCTTCCAAATAAAGTACTCTTTATCTAAATGAGTGAGATACTCCATACCCTGCTATTATTGGATGAAAAATTATTCTTTTGGGTTAATCTATCATTAGCGCATCCGTTATGGGATGGCATAATGATGTTTGTTACCAATAAAGAGAATTGGTATTTACCGGGGGGGGGTATATGGATATTACTGATTTGGAAAGGGGGAAAAGAAGGCAGGGTGTTAGGGATTATGATTATATTTGCTTTGATTTTGGCCGATCAAATTTCAGCGAGTATACTAAAACCACTTGTGGGCAGAGATCGTCCCTGTAAGGTATTGGAAGGATTCAGATTGTTGGTCCACTGCGGCAGTTGGAATGGTTTTCCTTCTTCCCATGCCAGCAACATTAGCGCTCTGGCAACTCTTTTTATTTACTATTATCGAAAAACAACTATTTTTTGGCTCATTCTCGCGATTTTGATTGGAATCTCCAGGGTCTATTTGGGAGTACATTATCCCGGGGATGTTGTCGCCGGATGGTTACTTGGGATGCTGATTGCGATTGGCTTGATTCAATTATATCATCAGATCATTGAGAAAAAATTGTTTCCCCTTCAAGGCAAATCTTCGGAGCAGATAGTTTAAGGTGATCTTTATGACGAATTATGCCGCATCAGCGCATGTTGGAGTTCAGAAATAATTTGACGATCCTTTTCTGCCATGCGTCGCACCAATTCCTTGAATGAAACATGGCCTTCGGATTCGAGAACGCCGGTTCTTTCCCAGTTTTGAGTTGGCAGGGAAGACAGCAGTCTTATTAAATCTTGCCGTTGATTTAGGAAAATCTCCACAACTTTTGGTAGTGGAACATTTCGATAGTGTCCGCCCCGTTTTATTTTGTCGATTTTTATTTCCGGAATATAGGGGTGCTCTTCATGAAGGATCTTCTTTAAGCGAAATACCACAATTTCTTCTTGGATGTCAGCAACCGTATGTAGATATTCCTGCAATGAAAATCCGAAATGGTGTCTCTCTACCTGACGATCTTTGCTATCGACATGTTGAAGGAGCTGGTAATACTCCTTAAAATTACTTTCTATTGATTCTATGAGTTTTCGAACTTCCATGCCCATTGTATATATATTTAATTTGGGTTGTCATCTTTATTCACTTACTATTAAGTTATTTTAAAAAAAAATTAAGCTGAAAGATATGACTAATATCACATTTTATTCGACGATTGGGTTGGCCTAAACTAAATAATGATAATAAAATAGTTTTATTTTTCAAACGAATTTTTCTAAATTTAAATTTGGTTGAGTAATATAAAATTATTGAAAGTGCACTAGCGAATCAGGAGAGCATCACATGGGTCATTTTGAAAATTTTAGGCAAATCAGTAAACGATTAGATGAATTAGAATCCGATATGATCGAATTTCAAAAATCAATAACGGCAATCCCGGCATTGAGTCCGGTTAATGGGGGAAAAGGCGAGTGGGAAAAAGTCATGTCCATCAAAAATTATCTGGAGAAATTAGGCGTTGCGGAGCTTCAACAGATCGATGCGCCGGATCCGGATGCCGTGGAACAGAAACGCCCTAATTTGATTGCAAAAATAAAAGGAAAGCGTAGTGACAAAACTATTTGGTTTCTGGTTCATACGGATGTCGTGCCCGAAGGCGATTTAAGTCTATGGGAAACAGATCCCTGGAAAGCAGAAGTGAAGGATGGGAAACTGTTTGGCAGAGGAACTGAGGATAATCAACAAAGTTTAACCAGCAGTGTTTTTACATTAAAAGCATTTTTGGATGAAGCTATCCGGCCGGAATATGATGTCGGGGTGATTTTAGCTGCGGATGAAGAGACTGGCTCTAAATATGGCGTGGAGTATTTGCTGGAACAAAATCCATATTTATTTCAAAAGCAGGATATCATTGTTGTGCCTGACGCCGGAGAACCGGATGCCTCCATGATCGAAGTTGCTGAAAAGTCGATTATTTGGCTTCGCTTTCAAACTCAGGGTGCCCAGTGTCATGCCAGTTTACCCGGGCATGGTAACAATGCCTTTCGAGCAGGTTCTCATCTGGTAGTTCGTTTGGGACAGTTATACGAAAAATTTGAGGCTCAAGATGATGTGTTTGTTCCGCCGATAAGTACATTTGAACCAACCAAAAAGGAAGCCAATGTGCCAAATGTCAATACCATCCCCGGGGAAGATGTGTTCTATCTGGATTGTCGATTATTGCCCAGGTATTCAGTGGACGAATTTTTCAAGGAAATAAGGCGTATTTGTGATGAGATTGAGATTGAATTTTCTGTGAAAATCAAATTTGAACCCGTTCAACTAGGGGAAGCGGCTCCGGCAACTGACAAAAATGCGGAGGTGGTTGATAGACTTAAAAAAGCGATTAATGAAGTCTATGACGTGGAAGCAAAACCAATGGGAATTGGTGGGGGAACCTTTGCAGCCATTATCCGGCGCTCAGGATTTGACGTCGCAGTATGGTCAACCTTGGATGATGTCTGTCATCAACCCAATGAATATTGTGTTATTTCCAATATGGTTAATGATGCCAAAGTATTTGCCCATGTATGTTTGCAGAAGTAAAACCGTTGCATTATTTTAGTGATTATTGGTAAGCGTAATTCGAGGATTTGATGCTTAATCAAAGTGTATTATTATTAAATCAAAATTATGAACCCCTGACCATTTGCAACGCCAAGAAAGCAATTATATTGATCTACTTGGGGAAAGCAGAAGCAATCGAAAACGATTCTCAATGGATTCGTTCGATTAATTCCCAATTACGCTTGCCGGTTGTTATTCGCCTGATTCGGTATGTCAGGGCGCCTAAAAAGAGAATCATTTTGAATCGAAAAAACTTGTTGATCCGGGACAATTATACCTGTCAGTACTGTTCGCGCAGGGTTCAGCCACTAACCGTAGACCATGTCATTCCCAAGCAGTTTGGCGGCAAAGATACCTGGGAAAATTTAGTGATTGCTTGTTTGCCGTGTAATAATCGAAAAGCCAATCGTACTCCCGATCAGGCAGGAATGAGATTGGTCAATAAACCAAAACGCCCCAATCACTTTTTCTACTTTCAACACTTTATTGGTGTAAAACACGATCGTTGGAAACCTTATATCTTTATGGATTAGGGAAACGTGATGGCGAAACCCGTAGGAGCATCCAATGCCAGAAGTTGAGAATAAACGAATTTTGAGTGGTATCCAACCTTCCGGGGTATTGCATATTGGCAATTATTTCGGTGCAATCCGTCAACATATCGACTTACAGGAAAACAATGATTGCCTCTATTTTGTAGCCAATTATCATGCAATGACCAGCATATCGGATAAGCAGCAATTGGAAGACCACACCGTCAGGGTTGCATTGGATTACCTGGCGTTGGGTTTTGATCCGAACAAAGCCACGCTTTTCCTTCAATCTGACGTTCCCGAAGTCACTGAGTTGGCCTGGATGCTCTCCACAGTGACGCCAATGGGATTACTGGAACGAGCCCATTCCTATAAAGATAAGCTTGCCAAAGGATTAAATCCTTATCATGGGCTGTTTGCTTATCCGGTTTTAATGGCGGCAGATATCTTGATTTATGATTCCCAATTGGTTCCGGTCGGCAAGGACCAAAAGCAACATTTGGAAATGACTCGGGATATGGCAGAAAAATTTAATTTGACCTATGGTGACATTCTAACGATTCCGGAAGAACTGATTATACCGGAGGTTGCAGTTGTACCCGGCGTTGATGGACAAAAAATGAGCAAAAGTTATAACAATACCATCGAAATCTTTTCTTCATACAAGTCTCTCAAACAACGAGTGATGAATATCGTCACCGATTCGAAACCGCTGGAAGCCCCAAAAGATCCGGATAATTCCACCATTGTCGATTTATACAAATTAGTGGCAACCTCGGGGGAAGTAGAAACGATGCAACGAAAATATCGTGAAGGAGGCTATGGCTACGGTCATGCCAAAAAAGAATTGTTGGAAAAAATTTGGCTGTATTTTGAACCACATCGACAACGCAGGGAACGATTATTAAATAATCTCGACTATGTTGAGCAAGTTTTAAGCGATGGGGCATCCAGGGCGCGAGAACGGGCGGAAAGCTTAATGCAACGCGTTCGTGAGGCAGTGGGAATTTTGCGCTTTCAATTAGGGAGAAATTAGTTAATTCGACAGGTAAGTATAGTGGATTTCAAACATAAACGTAGAGTTTGGCGCATGGATAGTTTATGATTATCTCAGTTTCCCAAATACTCTCAGCGGCACTTGCCGTTACAGTGCCATATTTTAGTCAAATTTTTTGTCACGTTGCCATTTCACTCAAAGAAAGCTTATGTATAAAATAAAATTACCTGTTTTTGAAGGCCCCTTTGACCTGCTTCTCTATCTCATTAAAAAGAATGAAGTCGATATTTATGATATCCCTATCGCTCAAATTACCCGAGAATATTTGGAATATCTCGAGCTAATGAAGTTGTTGGATTTAGAGATTGCCGGCGAATTTATCGAAATGGTAGCAACATTAATGTTGATTAAGGCCCGCACCTTGCTGCCAGGCCCGCAACAGGAAGAGATAGAGGATGTGGAAGACCCCCGTCTACAGTTAACTATGCAACTGCTTGAATATAAAAAATTTAAAGAAGCAGCATCTCATTTACATCAATTCGAGCAACAGCACCGACAATACTTTCCGCGCAAGGTCAAAGAACTGCGCAAACAGGCAGGCAACGATCGGGAAGAAACTGAACTGGAAATTGATGCCTCACTCTTTGATCTGTTGACCGCCTTCAAGCGTGCCATAGATAACATGCCCAAAGTGACTGTGCATCAAATCCAGACCTTAAATGTGTCACTAGAAGAGCAGGTGAAGTATGTCATCGATCGCTTTGAGGAGGACGACAAGACTTATCTCTTTTTTAGTGACCTTATTAAAAATATGACCCAAAAGATTTACATTGTGGTTACATTTCTGGCTATTCTGGATTTAATGAAGGTAAAGCTTATTTCTGTCAAACAAAATGACATGTTTGAAGATATTCGGCTGGTTCGTAATCAAGAACTTTCACTGTCAAAGTATCTTTCACTGCGCGAACGCGTGTCGGTAGATGAAACCCCTCAAGGCTAGAATACATTCCAAACTTGATCTTTATAAGTTCAATTTATAATTTTATAAGTTTAAAAATGATAACTTTAAACCATATGAAATAAGTGAAATATAATGTCGCAAGAAAATGATCTCACTGTTCAGGCCGCTATCTTAGAAGCCCTCTTGTTTTCCAGCGAAGAACCTTTAACAACTGCCAAAATCCGTGAAATTGCTGAAGAATTACAGGAGGCAGATATCAAGGGAGTTACAGAGCATCTCAATCAAAAATATGACGATACGGGACGCTCCTTTCGCATCCAGATGGTCGCCGGCGGATATCAAATATTCACCCTGCCTGATTATGCGGAATACATAGAAAAGCTTTATGCAAAACGGCAGCAGCAACGTTTAAGCGCAAAAGCATTGGAGACATTAGCCATTATTGCCTATAAGCAGCCTATTACCAGACCCGAGATAGAAGACATAAGGGGCGTAAACGTGGATGGGGTACTACGAACCCTTTTGTCCCGGAAACTGATTACCATATCCGGAACAGCCAACGCTCCCGGGACTCCGTTTTTGTATAAAACAACCCGCTTGTTCCTGGAATATTTTGGCCTGAAAAGCCTCAAAGATTTGCCGAAATTAAAAGAATTGGATGAAATCCTTGAAGCGGATTCCGAACTCCAGGAAAGAATGGGGCCCGAATATTTTAAAGAAATGGCCCCCGAGTTATTAGGGCTTGAGCGAAGTGATGAAGTCGATGAACAAGATGAAGAAGAATCACCAGAGTAAGCCGGATAAAAATAGAATCCGGTTAAATCGTTATTTGGCAATGGCCGGCATTGGTAGCCGCCGGAAATGTGATGATTATATTGTAAAGGGTCGCGTTAAGGTGAACGAACAACTAACGACCCGATTAGGCACCAGGATTGATCCTGAGAAAGACGTGGTCTATTTTGACGGGAAAAGAGTGGAACTGCAAAAGGAGTTCATTTACATATTATTAAATAAACCCCTCCGAACGGTCAGCACTGCTCAGGATGAAAAAAACAGACGAACCGTATTGGATATTTTGGGAACTTCAAAACGACTTTTTCCGGTTGGCAGACTGGATTATAATTCCACCGGAGCCTTGTTGATCACCAATGATGGAAAATTGACTTATTATTTAATTCACCCACGGTTCCGGGTAAAAAAGATTTATAGGGTATTGATAAATAAAATAATGCGACCAATAGATCTGCATCATTTTCAGCATGGTATCTGGTTGGATGGTCGCAAGACTCACCCCTGTCGAGTTCGCGAGTTGCGCCGAATCGATAATCGTAGCTATTTCGAAATAGAACTCCAGGAAGGGCGCAACCGGCAAATCCGCCGCATGTTTGAAGTACTGGGGTATCATGTGGAACAATTACACCGAAAGAGATTTGCAAACTTATCGGTAGACGATTTAAAACCCGGTGAGTGGAGAGAGTTATCTGATGCGGAAGTTGAGGAATTGAAAAAATTAGTAAACGAACAGCGCGATCAGATTCAGGAAGCAGAATACTGATGGCACGCCGAAGCCCCGGCTATACTCTAAAGGGGATTTAACTTGAACCATGACAGAAAAGAAAATTAAAATCGCAATTGATGGACCGGCCGCCTCCGGGAAAAGTACCACGGCGAGAAATGTGGCCAATCGCCTGAACTATCTTTATATTGACTCAGGGGCGATGTACCGGGTAGTTACCCTAAAGGCAATTCAGGAGGGCATTCCAACTGAGGACTATGACAGCGTCGCACAGCTGGCGCGTGATATACAAATTGAGTTTAAACAAAATGAGACAGAAACGGTAGTGTTTATGGATCATCAGGATGTCTCTCAATTAATCCGCACTCCGGAAGTCAACCGTCAAATTAGTCCTGTAGCAGCCAATTACGAAGTACGCAAAATTTTGGTCAAAAAACAGCAACAGCTTGGTAAAGAGGGCGGCGTGGTAATGGACGGACGTGATATTAGCACCGTCGTTTTTCCTGATGCCGAATTAAAAGTTTATATGCAAGCCTCCGCCGAAGAACGAATGCGGCGTCGGGTTAAGGAGTTCGCCGAAAGAGGCATCAAAGTTGATCAAACAAAGGTGCTGCAGGCAATTGTCGAACGAGATCGAGCCGATCAAAGCAGGGCTCATGGCCCTTTAAAAATAGCACCTGATGCCTTTGTGATTGACACTTCCGAACTGACTATCCAAGAACAAACTGAAAAAATTTATCAATTGGCCATTAAGATCATATATGAGAAATAAATTCTGAAAGCTACCGGCAACCAACAAGCTTCCTGACGATTATAGTGGTTCTTAATGCTGCGGAATTATCTTTTTTAAAAGATCGGATGTTGCTTACGAGGTAAATGTTACTGAATAAAGTAACTTTAAATTGAACATTCAACTTGTTTAAGTCATTTACTATAAATATATTAGGCGCCATGAAAAAAACGGAGGTGTCGTAGAGAGAAAACGCTACAGATTGTAATAATACGTCACAGAATTTAGGATTTAAATTTTATTAATGACCAACTTCTTGCGATTAGTACGAAAAGTATCGTTTTCCCTTTTGCTCTTGACCTCCATTTTCCTGACCGGATTTCTTCAGGCACAAGGGTTTAATCCAGATTTGAGACCCCCTGGTGTCGTTCCTATCATCGAACGAGACCGTCCCGGACTAACACCTTTTTTTGCTGATTCCACGATTTTAAATGTAATGTTTTTGGAGTTTAATCGTGAAGTAAGATTAGACAGCGCCCAAAATCATGTTATCATTACTGAAGACCTTTTCGGTCGTCCATATCGACTTCCTGCCAAAATGGATTTGGATTACTATGTGGAAAAACGGTTGGCTTATGAAACCCGCCGATTACTCCGTCAAGGTGTCGGCAGAAAATTGAAGGAGGATGAAGAGCGGGGAGCTGGCGGAATTGAGTTAAACATTCCGGTCAAAATTAAAAGTAAAGCATTTAAGCGCATTTTTGGTGGCGATCAGGTTGGTTTGAGAGTATCCGGTAATATCAGTTTTGAGTTAGCAGGCCGTACGGAGAGCAGGGAAGGATCTGCTTTGACGTCCATCGAGCAGCGAGGAAACTTCTCTCCCAAATTTCGCCAAACTCAGCAGTTCCGGGTAGAAGGTAAAGTCGGCGATAAGGTGACCGTGTCTGTGGATCAAAATAGTGAGGCTACTTTTGATTTTGAGAATACCCTCAAGCTGACCTACGAAGGAGATGAGGATGAAATCGTGCAGAGTATTGAAGCAGGAAATGTAAATTTAACCCTCCCATCCACCAATTATGTTTCTACCACAGGCAATCATCAGGGATTGTTTGGGGTTAAAACCGAAGCCCAGGTCGGTAATTTTAGTTTTACCGGTATTGCCAGCCTGGAAAGAGGTGAAAACCAGAAATTGACCGTTACGGGTGGTGCCCGGGAGAATACTCGCCGCCTTAAGGATTATGAGTATGTCGATGATCAATTTTACTTCATTGACGATTACTACAGAGATGTCTTCGATAGCCCCCAAACGCTTGATACCACCGACATGGTGCTGAGAATCGACCCTTCCCGACGTATCCGACAATTGGATGTCTGGAAGAGTGTATCTACTACCAGTACCAATAATTCCAATGAAACTTTTGAAGGTTTTGCTGTGGTGAATCCGGATAACTTTGTGCCCTCTGATACGGTTAATCCTGTGCAGGGAGAAATTGAAGAGGGCCTCTTTAAACGATTGGATGAAAATGAGTATGAATTTGACTTTCAACGCGGGTATTTTTGGCTGAAAAGCCCGCCCAGGGAAAATCAGATTATTGCCGTGGCCTATGCATATGGCCCGGATGATCAAAACTTAACCACGAAAGGGATGCTCTCTCAAACAGTCGATTCCTTAGCAGCATCAGGCGACACCACAGACTTTGAAATCGTTTTAAGACTTATTCGGCCCCGTACACCGCTCCCCAGGCATGACGTTTGGGATTTAACCATGCGCAATGTATATAATTTAGGAGCTGCCGGAATCTCCCCGGATGGTTTTGATTTAAATGTTATTTACGCCGTTACGGGTGAAGATAACGATACCGATCAAAAATCCGGGGAAACCTATAACTATCTGATGGGATTAGATCGAATTAACGAACAAGGTCGGGTTGTTCCTAATGGGGATAAAGAGGTCGACCTGAGAAATCGATTTATATTTGACCTGGGTAATGGGTATTTAATCTTTCCTTCAAAAACACCTTTCAATCCGGATGGTCTGTTTAATTTCGATCCGGAACGTCATGTGGACATGTACAATACCACTGACCAGACCCAGAAGCGAGAAGAGAGCAAATTTGAAATTGAAATTACCACTACTTCGGCTTCCTCCAAATATGACTTGGGATTTAACGTTTTGGAGGGATCGGAAAAAGTTATTTTAAACGGACGGGAGTTAGAGCGTGACAAAGATTATGTAATCGATTATTTCAGTGGCAGTTTGGAAATCACTGCACCGGAAGCCCGTCGCGCCGATGCCCAGGTGGAAATCGAATACGAGCGCGGTCAATTGTTTCAATTGGACAAAAAGACGCTTATTGGCGGGCGCCTGGAATACGAGTTCGGGGAGCGAAGTTTTATCGGGATGACGGGCGTTTTTTACAGTAAATCGACCTTAGACCAGCGAGTGCGACTGGGACAGGAACCCACTCGAAATTTTGTATGGGATGTGAACTCCGCATTTCATTTTAAACCGAATTTTCTTACCACTGTGTTCGACAAACTCCCCATCGTGGAGACATCGGCAGAGTCAAATCTGAAAGTGGAAGCAGAATTTGCTCAAATTCGACCCAATCCCAATACCTTTAATGAAGAAGACCTGGGGGATAATGATGGGGTTGCTTATATAGACGATTTTGAAGGGAGTAAACGATTTACCTCCCTTGGAATTCGTTTTCGGGCCTGGACGGCCTCCTCGGCTCCTCAGAGGTTCCATTTGTTATCCGATCCAACCGTTGATTATGCGGCTGAAGATTTTATCTATCTCTGTGAGTGACTATATATTTGCAATGGACCGCAGCCGGTTTCAATTCAACTGGTTTAATCCATTCGATCAAATACCCATTCAAAGTATCTTCCCGGAGAAAGATGTTAATGCTCAAACCGGGACGACTACCAATGTATTAACGCTTAGATGGCGCAATCAGGACATACCGGTGGATAGCGCCTGGGCGGGCATAATGCGCAGTACAGCCAGTTTTGCCAATCAGGAAAAGACCAAGTTCATTGAGCTCTGGGTGAGAGGGGAGACCGGTCAAATTAATATAGATGTCGGTCAGGTGAGTGAAGACTATTATGTCCGGGGTGAATTTCCGGATGAGGGCGGAAATCTGATTCCCTCCTACCGCAATTTGAATACCGAAGATGTAAATTTGAACGGGTTATTGGATGTCGATCAGGGTGAAGATACCGGAATTGATGGGGTGCCCGGAAGCGACGGTTCCAATGTGCCCAATGATGCCGGAAATGACGATTGGGCGCCTCCTCGAGAAACCAGTCCAAATTTCTTACGCATCAACGGAACAGAAGGCAATTCCGATGCTCAAGGGGCCAGATTCCCGGATACGGAAGACCTGGATGGCGACGGGATTTTGAACCTGTTTAACAATTACTTTGAATACAGTTTTGAATTGGGCAAAGATAGCGAATTCCTGGTTGATTCAACTCTGTTTAGTAATGGCACACCCACCGGGTGGAAACTCTATCGCATTCCATTAAGCGACGCGCTTTTCTCAGTCGGGGATCCGGACTCCTCGTTTCGGCAGGTTTTCAATGTGCGTATGTGGGTGAATAATATACAACCCAACGGAAGTGAATTCGATTCCATTCAAATCGCTCAGTTCGATTTTGTAGGAAACGAATGGGAAGAAGAAGGATTTGCCGAAAGCGATACCAGTGAGGTGGAACCCGCCGAAGAAAAGTTTGGCATCACGGTTTACAATACGGATGAAAACCCAAACATCTATACAAGTCCGCCCAATGTAGAAGGTATTCGAGACCGGATTACAAAAGCAGTTTCCAAAGAGCAATCGTTGGTCATACAGGTTTATGATTTACCGTCCGGAGCGAGAGTGGAAGCTAAAAAGACGCTTCGGGAAAGAATAAACTTAATCAACTACGAACGTCTGGAGATGTTCGTCCATGGTGATCAAAAATTAATGGACACGGATTCACTGGTATTCTTTATTCGGTTTGGGCCGACCCGGGAAATTTTTTACGAATATCGGGAACCGGTATATCGCGGTTGGGACGAACGAAATAATATCGAGATTGTCTTTGATGAACTTTCAAAAACCAAAAATGAAGAATACCAGAGATTTGACCCGGTAACCGGAATACCGGACACGATCAACGGTAAACCGGTATTCTCCCGACACGATCCGAATTATCCTGAAAAAGAATTTTTGGTGGTGGGGAATCCCGGACTGCATAACATTAACTATATGGTGGTTGGGGTGACCAATCGTTCCGATACCCGATTAGGCCCACTTCCAATTGATAATCCCATGGAAGTCTGGATTGACGAAATGCGGGTGACCGGTGTTGAAAGACAGAGTGGTACCGCAATGCGTCTATCAACTAATTTGGGCATTGCCGATATTGCCAATATCCGTGCTCAATGGGAACTCAAAGATGACAATTTTCGCAGTGTCAATGAAAAATTTGCCAGCGAAAATGGTCGGGATCAAACCCGTGAAAGACAATCATATTTTGCCAGTTTAAGATTGCACAAATTTCTCCCCGAAAGTTGGGGATTTGAGATCCCGGTGGATGGCAGTTTTCAGCGGAGCCTGGACATTCCCAAATATTTTTATAATAGCGATCAGCGCACTAATTATGAAATATCCGGATTCGGAAATCGATTGAAAGAGTTTTTTGGGATGGCGGGCATTCCCGAAGGGCTTGAGGAACAGGTTACTTTTTCCGAGTCCAGAGCCATTGGAGCTACCTTTAAGCGGCGCGACCGTTCCCGTGATCCCTGGTATCTTCGCTACACATTTAATCAACTTGTGGTCGATGTTGACTTTTCGGAGAAGGAACGAACCAGTCCCACATTGGAATTTGATGAAAATACCTCGTTCAGCAGTCGATTAAGTTATAGCATTCCCTTTGGAAAAGATAATTTTTTCAGACCGTTGGGATGGTTAGGAGATAGCAAAATTCTTAAACCCCTTTCCAGTCAAAAACTTTACTATCTTCCTTCTTCTGCCAGTACGAATTTTTCATTATCGGATAATAAGTCCATCTCCAAAAATCGTATATCTGCCGATCCACCGGAACCGACCATTAGTGTCAAGTCCACCCGGAAATTCGCGCTAAAATATAAAATGTTGGAAAGCCTGAATTTTGATTTCAGCCGTGATTATCAATCCGATGGGCGTTTGGATTCCCGCGGCAATATCGTCGATAATCGTGCCAGCGATATATTTAATTCGATCTTAACCGAATTTGATTTTGGGCAGGATACTCGAACCACGCAACGATTTGGTGCCAATTTCTCGCCAAATATGTTTTCATGGTTTTCTTCCAATTATCGGTATTCATCAAATTATGTTTTCTCATTCGATCAACCTTCCATCAACAGTCGAGTTTCTAATCTTAATGTGAGTCAGAACGTGCATGTGGATTTCAAACCATCCATTTTGATCAATAAGATTTATAGCCCTAAATCTAAGGGGAGATATCCCTCACGTGGTAGAGGACGAGGCGGAAGACGTCCTTCCCAATCGGAAGGCGAGGGTGAAGAAGAAGAAGGGAAAGCGAAGGACGATGCGGAAGAGGAAGGTGGTTCTTTCAGCCCTCCCAATCCGGCCATGTTGTTATGGCACATTTTTGATTCGTTTAAATCCATTTCATTTGATTTCCGTTTTGATGATAGCTACGGACATCATAACCTGGATGGCACACCGGTGTGGCAGTATCAATTCGGCTTCCGTCGCGATCCGGGTGTTAGTGAAGATACTACCTTTGGAAAAATTCTTCAAGCACCCAATATTAAGAAAACCCGTGGTATCGATGGTAGTTTAAATTTGGATATCCTTCAGAATTTACAATCCAGCTTTACCTATAATTATCAAAAAGTGGATAATCAACATAACGAGCAGCGAACACAGTCCATTAGCAATACCGTTTTTTTTACCGGAGATGACCCTGATGCGAATGAAAAATTTTGGTGGGATTTAATCCCTGACTGGCGGTTTAGTCTTACCGGGGTTGAGTCATTTCCATTGTTTAATCTCTTCGCCAGAACCGCAACGCTGGAACACTCCCGTAAAGGCCGGTTTACTGAAAGTTCCCGCTTCGAAAACGAGCAAAAGAATCGGGACAACTGGAGCTATTCGATCAATTATCAACCGTTTATTGGCATTTCCGTGAACACCCAATGGGGAGTGACTGCGACCATCCGAAGTACCCGGAGTGTAACATTCGACTACCGGACCGCCGGTGCGGTAAACAAACGTGAACAATCGGGGTTGAATATCAGTGCCTCTTATTCAGTCAGCAAAGGATTCAAATTGCCAATTCCGTTTATAGAAACCAAACGGCTGAATAACGAAATCCAATTTCAGCTTGCCTTCGATCAAACCAGCAGCAAAAATTTTTCCAGAAATGTCACTGAGTCGAAATTTCAGGAATTGGATGTAAACGAAAGTTGGAAGTTGCGACCGTCAATTAGTTATCGCTTTAGTCAAAAGGTCAATGGTACTGCCTTCTTTGAGGCAAGTAGTTCTACCAACAAACGGACCGGTACTACTACCGCTAAGGAATTTGGAATTAATGTCAATATTGCCATACGCTAAAGAGGTATAAGAAGTTTATTTCCTCCTTCCAAGCTCTCCACGGGAGTCCTTTCCAAGGGAATCTACGATCGGACCAGCTTGGAAGGCTTTTGCAATGGAAGCTCCGGCTTCATCTGTTATTAGTTTTACTTAAATTATCAACTACTGAATGTCGAAGAAATGAATTCGCTATCAAACAATTACTATGAGTTACGTCTCTCTTTGAAGGGGTTTGACACAGACCTTCTCTCAGGTTCGTTATACAATCATGGTGTGTTGGGGATTTACGAAGCCGAAGAGGATGCCTGGATTATCTATTTACCGGGTGATTGGGCGCCGGAACATGTGAAGAACCTGTATGCTGCTCTACAGCAACTCAATCCCGGATTTGAAGCCGAACAGGCCAGGATTGAAAAACTACCCTATCGGGATTGGAATAAGGAATGGCGAAAGTATTTTAAACCCTGCGCTGTTGTCGATCAAGTCTGGATACGACCGCCCTGGGAGACGTTGCCGGAACAAGCGACAGGGGAGGACATTGTTATCGATCCGCAAATGGCTTTTGGTACCGGGCACCACGAATCCACCAAATTGATGATAGAAGCCATGCTGCGGTTTTCATATAAGAACGCGCATGTTTTGGATTTGGGGACCGGTTCCGGCATCCTGGCAATTTTGGCTAAAAAACTGGGTGCCACTAAGGTGACCGGTGTGGACATTGATGAAGACGCAATTGTCAATGCCCGACATAATATCGCCTTAAATAAAATGGAGGACATTCAGGTTCAAACGGGCGATGTGGCTACAGTAACAAATAAACTATTTTCTTTTATCCTGGCAAACATCTACTTTGATGTTTTATTTTCTCTGCCTTTGCAACTGTATTATTTGCTCGAGCCAGGCGGCAAATTAATTATCTCCGGTATCCTCAGGGAGGATGTTTCCCGAATCTGCTATGTTTATAAATCAGCCGGGCTGGTTGAAGTGGATCGATTATTTTTAGACGAATGGGCAGCGCTAATTTGGGAAAGAAAAAGTTAAAAAGAGATAAAAAAGTGTTTTAGTGTTCTGGTGTTAAGGTTGGTAGGAAACTTGAACACAAAAACACTTAAATACTTGAACACTATGAAGTTAATTCAGGAGTATATGATGCACAACCGCTCCATCCTGTTTTTGATATGTTGTAGTCTGCTTTTTGTATTGAGCTGTGACGAGGAGAAAGGGCCGATGGAAATAGCGCCGGAATTTGGCGTTGAGGAGTTCCAGGCCCCGACACGTTTAAACCTTAGCAATCCGCGCAATTATGATGTGTCCTTCCGCGTAACCCATCCCGAAGGTGTGCAAGCGGTGACACAGGTCAATCTCACAATTTTCAGCAGCGACCAATCCACCGTTCTATTGGAACTCCCGCTCTTTGATACCGGCGAAAACCAGTACCGGGATGTGGTGGCAGGAGACGGGATTTTTAGCAATCATTTCTTTTCGGATTCCACCCTGTTTCCAGTTGGACCGGTGTATCTGCAGGCTGTTGCGGTAGACCAGTCCCAGCAGAGCAAACAATCAGACTTTTTCAGCGCACTGGCCGGGCCCAATGCAGTTCCCCAGTTGCTCGCGGTTGATATTCCCGATACGCTTTTTTCCGGCAGCCCGCCGGTGCTGTTTTCCGCCACAGTGCAGGATAGCGATAATGTGGAAGACATCACCGAAGTCACCCTGCGTTTGAAACGGAATAATAACGAAGTTTTTGCCGCCCCACTGGAACTACTGAACCGGACTGCTGCGGATACCGGTGTTTTCGGAGCGTTTTATGATTCTACCTTTGCCGCAGAGCGCGACAGTCTTTATACTGTGGAAATACAGGCGAAGGATTTGGGGGAGGACTTTTCAGAGGTAATCACTCAAGAAATATTTTTAGAGAACCAACCTCCAGAGATTTTTAATCTAAGCATGGATGACTCTTTACAACTACCACCGAGTGGCGAAATAACCCCCGCAATAATCATGATTCAAGTAAACGATTCACAAGGACTAACCGATATTGATTCTGTCTATTTTAATTCAATTTTACCAAATGGTAATCCTGCGACGAATAATCCATTTCTCATGTATGATAATGGGCTTCCGTTTAATCCAGGTAGTGCGGAAGAAGCCGGGGATGCGGTTGCCAATGATGGGATTTTTACCTTGACGATTGGATTAAGGGCAGGTACGGACACAGGTGTTTATACGTTTTCATTTTTTGTACGCGATAAAATTGGAAATTTAACTGTGGGGCCTGTTGATTCTTTAATTGTATATCAATAATAAAAATAATAAGTTATAAGAATGAATTCTAATCCAATTACACACAGCTTTCGATCCTCTTGTCGCGGATTGGGCCTAAAAGTTGAACAGAAAAATTCCCCTCCTTACCAAGGAGGGGATGCCTCGACACTCGTGTCGAGGCAGGGGTGGTTGAATCAGCAAGGTGTTTTATTAAATTTGTCTTTTGTAGTTATTCCAGAGCCCTACTCAATCCCACCGATTATGGCGAAGTCGAAAAAGGTCCTACTTGCGAAAATAACCAATCTAACCAACCGGGAATAAAAATGCTTATGCAAAAACACCGCGATTGCCTCATATCTTCTATTTTCGTTTTTCTGTGTTTAACAACGTTTTCTATTGCACAAGTTATTCAAAGCTATGAAATAAATAATACAGTCCCCGACCGCGGCGGCCTGCTCGGAAATAGTATTACTGATCTCATCTGGGAAGACGGAACCCTCTATGTCGGCACTGGCTTTGGACTGAGCGTCACCTCCGAAGAAGGAGAGACCTGGACCAACTATGCCCCTGAAGACTACGGCGGCCGGGGCGGTGTTTCGGCGATGGATGTCAATCCCGATGGCTCCATCTGGATTGCAGTGGGCGCGGATACGGTGGTGCAGGACGATCAACGCCTCCAACTTGGCCAGGGATTACGCTACTTGCACCCGGATAGCAACGACTGGGTGCGTATCGCGCAGCCCATCGATGCCCGTGACGACACCCTTGGCGGAAAGCAACCCACCACCACCCCCGTGCAGAATATTACCTTCGATATGGCGGTGGTGGATACCAACGAAATCTGGATTGCCAGTTGGGGTGGGGGAGTGCGACGAACTACCGATCGCGGGCAAACCTGGGAAGTTATTACCACCGATGGCAAGCCTTTTGACGCCGGCGGTAATTTCAATCACCTGGGATTTTCGGTATTATCCGTCAATAACACCATTTGGGTCGGTACCGTGGGCGGCATCAGCAAATCAACCAATGGGGGGCAAACCTGGCAGAGATTCACACACACCAATCAAAACCAGCCCATTTCCGGTAACTGGGTCATCGGGATGTGGCACAATCCCTATGACAACAGCATTTGGGCAACCACCCTGCGTGGTAATGACGAAACCGGGACCGAATTCAACGCCATCAGCAAAACCGATAACGGCGGATTAACCTGGGAAATTCATTTGCAGGAAGAGCTCTCCGACGGCACTTTCCCCCGCTATGTTGCTTTTTATGATTCGGCAGTTTACGTTGCGAGTGAGAAAGGCGTCTATAAAAGCATCGATGATGGCGCTACCTGGCTCAAGCTGCCGCCGATTGTCGATTCGGTTAGCGGTGAAAAATTGTTAACCTCCACTTTTTTCTCTGTGGCAACCTCTGCCACATCGCCGCAAAATCCCGATCATCGCCTGTGGGTGGGTTCTGCGGATGGACTGGCCTCCACTGAGAATAGCGGATTTGAGTGGACCGTTTACCGAAGCTTTATCAGTACCCGGGAGCGTCCCGATCCGGCGGTGTATGCTTATCCCAATCCATACTCCCCATTGCACACCGATCGACCCTGCCGGTTTCAATTTGATATTACCGACGCCACTGATGTAACCATCGATATCTATAATTTTGCGATGGAAAGAGTGATTAGTATAAATCAGTCCCATGGAGCTCCGACGGAAGGAACCTATGACCGTTCTATTACCTGGGATGGGAAAGATAATAACGGACGTATGGTGGATAATGGGGTCTATTTCTTCCGCGCCAAAGTTGGCGAGGATGTCCACTGGGGGAAGATTGTCATTGTCAATTAATTAAGACAAATATGTTAGAAGAATAAAAAATAGTCACACAAAGGCACAAAGAACACAAAGATGAATGAGAATGAAAGTGGATGTAAACTTGGCTATCTGCTAAATTTCGGAGTGTCTCTCATGAAAGAGGGAATATCAAGAATAATCAATGGAGAAATAAAATAAATCTTTGTGAACTTTTCACAGAGTGACCACTACGTGGGTGGCTTTGTGTGAGAAAGAAAAAAAAATCACCAGTTGCTGTGGCCGATCTCGCTATGGCTTGGCGGCTAGGCATTATCGTAAAATAAAGAACGGACATAGAATATGTTGCAAAAGTGTTTTATCGGACTAATTAGCGCATTAATCAGCACTTCAACATTGTTGGCGGAAGGCAATGGCGGTTTTTCCGGTTCCTTTTTAAGGATAGGTTTGGGTGCCCGGGCCATGGCAATGGGAAATGCTCAGGTGGCCAGTGCCAATGACGGTTACGGAATGTATTATAATCCGGCTGCATTACCGAATTTACAAAAAAAACAATTCTTAGCATCATATAGCTCGATGTCTCTGGATCGACAGTTCAATTATATTGGCTTTGCGCTGCCGCTTCGTGGTATCGCCGGTGCTTCTGCGGGATGGATTAATAGTGGCGTCAATGACCTGAGGTCCTATAATTCCATTGGTGAAGATACCGGGCAGATAAATCACGGACTCAACGCCATTTATTTTTCGTTTGCTGCCAAAATTATTGCATTGGCTCAGGCAGATAAGGCATTGATGAGTTTGCCCTCGGATTTAATCAATATTGGTGTTACGGCAAAATTCATTCGTGAAGATATTGATGATGATGCAGATTTCGATTATAAAGGTCAAGGATTTGGAATTGATCTTGGAGTACTAATTAAATTACACCAGGATTGGAGAATAGGGTATCAGCTAAAGGATTTGAACGCCAATCTGCGTTCAAATACCGATGACATTTTCGAACGCGGATCCCAATTGGATAACGATTTTCCGCTAACCCAGAAAGCAGGCGTTTTTTACAAAACCCCATTCTCATGGCTTGTTGTGGCTTATGATTTTGAATGGAGTAACAAGGGAGAAGAGAGGCATCACATTGGTACCGAATTAACTGCCGATGGCGTTGCAGGGCGAATTGGTTACGATAATGATCGATTTACCGTTGGCGGCGGAATAAAATTTCAAACATTCAAAGAGACATATATGAGCCTCGATTATGCCTTTATGGATGATGTCGTCGATGAAGGTATCAGCCACGTTTTCTCCTGGCGTTTTCTTTTCTGAACCGCGAATTTCGCTAATTACGCGAATTCAATAAATGATAAAGTCAATAAACAATTAGCGAAAATTTGCTCAATTCGCGGTTTAATATCTTTTAGAGCGAACTCAATATAATAAAACTAAAATTTATAAATTAGTGTAATCCGCGTTAATTAGCGGTTAGAGTCAATAGGACAAAACCAATGAAAAAGTTACTCAACAAATTATTTTTGATGCTCGTCCTAATGCTTGCATCAGTCAATGCGCAGTCAGAGAATGAGGGTAAGACGGGAATGGCCTTTCTGAAAGTGGGAGTTGGCGCACGGGCTGCTGGAATGGGAGAAGCGTTTACGGCGGTGGCCAGCGATGCTTATGCAACCTATTGGAATCCAGCCGGATTGCTAGCAGCAACGAACTCCAATCTGGGATTTATGCATAATAGCTGGTTTGAATCCATCAATAGCGAATTTGGGGCGCTCCAATTCAAAAGTAAACAATCCAGTATTGCCCTTCACGTTTATAGTTTTAATGTGGGAGATATTCAAGTGCGTACCATCCCCAGCGAAGACCCCTTGGAAGAAACCAGCGCCCATTATATTTCTGCCGGGGTTTCTTACGCCCGTTCATTCAGCGATCACCTTGGGCTTGGGATTACCTTAAAATATTTATATGAAAAGATTTTCGTTTATTCCGCCGGGGGGATCGGCGTCGATCTGGGATTTCGCTACACCGGATTGACAGATAATGTGGTGGTGGCGGGTGCTATTCAAAATCTGGGCAAGATGGGAGAGTTTCAAAGTGAATCCACCGAGCTTCCCAAAATTGTGCGCCTGGGTGGACAATACAAAGTGCCGGGAACGATTGGACCGGTGACGTTGCTATTGGCCGGTGACGTGGTAAAGCCGCTGGAAGAAAATGCGCGAATCCATCTGGGAACCGAATTTAAAGTCTGGTCGCAATTGATTCTCCGCTCCGGTTATGCAGCTGGATATGAAGCCCGCAATTTTAGCGTTGGCATCGGACTGCGCAAATCATTTTTCCACCTTGATTATAGTTATACACCATTTCAGGATGATTTAGGCGACCGTCAACTGTTTTCGCTTTATCTCAGTCTTTGACGTATACATTTTTTGCTTCATTGCATTAAGTGAAAGAACAAATGGCCGACATATTGGCATCGAATAAACCCACATTTTCGCTCTGGCGATATACGCTCTCCCGAATTTTGCGTAATCCGATGGGGCTAACCGGTGCGATAATTGTTTCAATCGCAATTATCGTTGCGGTAGCTGCGCCTCTGCTTGCGCCCTACAATCCTTATGAACAAAATCTTGCTGAAGCACTAAGTGCTCCCACTGCGGTGCATCCCTTTGGCCAGGATGATTTGGGCAGAGATATCTTAAGTCGCGTCATTTATGGCACCCAGGTGTCTTTAAAAGTTGGATTTATTACCGTGAGTATAAGTGCTATCCTGGGAATGCTGGTCGGTGTATTGGCCGGATATTTCGGCGGCTGGATTGATGAGATTCTAATGCGCATTACCGATATTATGCTCGCCTTTCCGGGGATTTTGCTGGCGATCGGCATCATGGCCATATTGGGTCCCAGTCTGAATAATGTTTTGATCGCCTTATGCATCGTAGGCTGGAAAGGGTATGCGCGATTAGTACGCGGCGAAGTGTTGAAAGAAAAAGAGAAGGAATACGTGCAAGCTGCTAAAACGCTGGGGTATTCTCCTTTTCGTATCATGTTTTTTCATATATTGCCCAATACATTAAATCCGGTTCTGGTGATGGCAACTCTGGGACTGGCAACTATGATCATAGCCGAGGCAGGATTATCGTTTTTAGGTTTAGGCACTCAACCTCCCACCCCGAGTTGGGGCGGTATGCTCTCTCAGGGTAGGCAATATTTGCTGCAAGCCTCTCATTTAACTACCTTTCCAGGATTGGCCATCATGATTTTGGTTTTAGGTTTTTCCTTTTTAGGAGATGCTCTACGAGATGCTCTCGATCCGCATGTTAAGCTTTACAGGGATATATAGGACTTTTCTTTTTTTTAACAATGTAATGTTTATCTTTATTAGAAAACCATTTAAGCGATTTATTGGGAGTGAAAGTTGATCTGGTTGAAAGTCGGCTCTAAAGCCAAGAATAGGTAAACGGATTTTAGAAGAGGTTGTGTACGTATGAGTAGAGAAAATTGAAACCCTGGTTTGAGAAAATATCTGAAGATCTGGCTAATCAATAGGAGTGTTTATGGAAATTCCTGAAGCGCCATATAACTATTGTGATTATCGCTGTGAGAAATGCCCCTGGACGGAGCATTGCGCTATCTATCAGCAAGAACAGGCAGACCGCCTGCTGTTACAAGCCGATGAGATTGATCCCGATAGTTGGGAAGGAACTCTGGAATTGGTTCGCCGCAATTTTGAAAAAGCACATAAGATGCTGGAAGAAGATGCTGAAAAAATGGGTATTGATTTAAGTGACCCCCTGGAACCTGTACCGGAACCACCGGAGACAGAGCTGGAACAACGAGCGCATGAATGCGCGTTGCGATTACATCAATTGAGTAAAAGAATCGCTTCCTCAGAAGAATTCAGTCGATGGCAGGAAATTTTAGACGAAGCATACCAGGATCTCCTCTGGAACCAGACTCTTTTTGCGGTCAAGTTGCGCCGCGCGATGCACGGACTGTGGGATTATGAGAATGAAGATGATGACGATCTTCGTGATGTAGACTTCTCGGACGGAATGAAATCAGCTGAAGTGAGCGTCCGTGCTATGGAGAGCAATCGTGAGGCATTGGCAATACTGGCGGAAAAAATCTCGCCATTGGCCGGGGAAATCCGACAGGAAATCCGGGAACTGGAACAAATTCAGTCTGCGCTGGAAGCCGAGCTTCGAAAATACCGTGGGGAGGGTTCATCATAAGAGTGACGGATTTTTTACAGCGCGGAATAGGTGGTTTACTTCAAGGGACGAACTGAGAAAAAGATATTCATCGTCTATATTTTTTTCAAAGTTTCTGCTGGTGTATTCCTTCCCCATTCGGTTCCGTCGAAATCGCTATCCAAGCTGATATAGAGACTGTATAGAGTTTTTTGCGTAAATTTTTCATAACCAATTCTCCTTTCAGTATGCAAGGTTGGTTATCTACGTTTAGAATCTCCCTCCATGAGTAACCTTTGCTAAGTGATAACCAACCAGGTAGGACTGATTAACTGATCATCATTGCTACAATACAAAACCTCTGCGCAACTCTGCGCGCTCCGCGTCTTCCTGCCTGCTGCAGGCAG
>JABAHQ010004566.1_pt3 | contig 24710 bp, 21 predicted proteins | sample 7062091 | NCBI WGS metagenome assembly JABAHQ01 (sample SAMN14534359, study PRJNA622989) | marine sediment metagenome | biome: marine biome [ENVO:00000428]; feature: marine pelagic biome [ENVO:01000023]; material: deep marine sediment [ENVO:00002113] | place: India: Gulf of Kutch | collected...
CGGCAGCGAGAGCAGCCCCATGGTGACCACGGTCGCGCCGATGATCCCCGTGCTTGCCGCCATCAACATCCCGACCAAGGTCACCGAGATGCCCAGGCCGCCGCTCAGCGGCCCGAAGAGCAGGGCCATNNTAGATTCGATTCGGCAGCGCCGTGAGAAAGGCGGAGTCGAACACGCCGAGCAGCCCGCCGAAGAACGCGAACGCCAGGGCGATGCCGCCGAGGGACAGGGCCACCGGATAGCCGGCGAGCAGCACGGCGAACAGCGCGACGAACATCACCAGCGACAGCCACTCAACCACGGCGGTGCCCCCGGCGCGTGACGGCGGGCCTCAAAGCCCACGCTCCCGCGGGTGAGGCGCATCGAGGCCGGGCCCGAGCAGGACCTTCAGGGCATGCAGCGCTTGAGCGACGCCCTGGAGCCCGAGCAGCACGGCCATGACCGGGATCGCCGTCTTGAGCAGGTAGACGCCGGGAAGCCCCCCGGGCTCGGGGGAGCTTTCATGCAGGCTCCAGGCGCGGGCCACGTAGTCCCAGCTCGAGACCAGGATGTAGGCGCAGGTCGGCAGCAGGAGGAGCAAGGCGCCGAGCAGATCCACCCATGCCCGGCCGCGCGCTGACATGCCCCGGTAGAGGATGTCCACGCGCACATGCCCTTCGTGCTTGAGCGTGTAGGAGGCGCCGAGCATGAACACCAGCGCGTGCATGTAGGTGATCGACTCCTGCATCGCGATCCAACCGAGATTGAACCCGTAGCGCAGGACGACCACCGCGAAGGTCACCAGCACCATCGCCAACGTGAGCCAGGCGATCGTGCGGCCGACCCACTCGTTCAAGCCATCGAGCAGCCGTGTGAGGCGGTCGAGAAGATGCAAGAGCGCGCGCATCGATCTGCCGTGGTCGTTTCTCGTTCTCGGCAGCGGGCGGGCGAGAACCCCGTGCGATTATAGCGGGGCGCGCTTCTGCGGAAAACGGCGCCGCCCCGGGGTCGACGATGCATCCCGGCGGCGCGGAACGGCGGGTGGCTAAGAGCGTTGCGCGGGGCGGACGGATTCTCCGGCCAACGGTCGGTCATTGACCGGTGCGTGTCGCCTGAGCTTTGCCGCCCGTTCCTCGAGCGGCCGTTGGCGCAGATCGGGACGCCGGTGCCCCTCGTAGAGGATCCGCCCCGACCGGCTGACCAGGAAGACCGTCGGCGAGCGGCCCCTAGGGCGTTTCTTCGGGCGGGACCGTTGGTCGAGAGCCTGCGGGGCGCGAAAAGCTCCAGGAGACGTGCGCCGATCACCGACGTCGTGGCCTGGCGGGTCTGGCCGCCGCCCTAGACCCAGACGGCCTGAAGCTCGCTCTGCCGGGTGATGCGCGCCTCGAGGACCCGCCGGAAGCGCTCCGGGTCCTTGGCGGGAGTGACGCTGCCGGCGCGCGGGAAGTGTGCGGCCCGCAGGCGCGAGACCCAGAAACGCAGCGCCGCCGCCCGCAACATCACCGGCCAGGCCCCGCGCTCGACGGGCTCGAGCCCGCGCACGGCGTGGTAGCCGGACAGCAGGGCCCGGAGGCGATCGACGGCGAGCCCGCCGTCGTGCTCGCTGCACCAGTCGTTGGCCGCCACCGCGAGATCATAGAGCAGGACGTCGTCGCAGGCATCGTAGAGGTCGAGCATGCCGCTGGGCGTCGAGCCCTCAAAGAGCACGTTGTCACGAAAGAGGTCGCCGTGAATGACGCCGCGCGGCAGGTCGGTGAAGCGAAATAACGCCTGGAAGCGCAGCTCCTCCTCGAGGAGCGCGGCCTCGCCGTGCCCGAGGTGCGGCCGCAGCGCGTCGATCGTCTCACGCCACCATCTCGGTCCGCGATTGTTGGCGCGGCGACGCGGGAAGTCACGGGCCGCCACGTGGAGCCGGCCGAGCGCGCGGCCGATCGCCCCGCAGTGCGCCGGCGCAGGCGCCACCACCGGCTGACCATGAAGGCGCTCGGCCAGCGCGGCGGGTTTGCCGGTGAGGCGGCCGAGGGGCGAGCCGTCTCGATCGGGGACCGGTCGCGGGCACGGCACGCCGCGCGCGGCGAGGAAGCCCGCCAGCTCGAGAAAATAGGCCGCGTCCTCTTCGCCCGGTGACTCGAGGAGCGTGAGGACGTACTCGCCCGCCGTGGTGGTGACGAAATAGCTGGTGTTCGAGACCCCCTCGTCGATGCCTTCCTGGCAGACGAGCGCGCCCACGTCGTAACCGCGCAGAAAATCGGCGAGTGCCTGCGTCTCGACGGGCGTGTAGACGGCCATGGCGCGTGAGACGTGCGGGACGCGCCGCGCCTACCAGCGGAACAGGATCCAGCGGGGAACGTTCTCGCCTTCGCGCAGGGTGCCGTGATGGGTGTCGAGCCGCCCGTCCCCGTCGCTGTCGACCAGATAGTAGGGGTAGCCCTTAGCGGGGATGATCTTGACCATGTAGACACGTCCGTTGACGCTGTACTCCTCGATAGTCGTCTCGTCGCGCTGGATGATGGTCACCTCGGGCTCGAGCGACTGCGCGCCGTCGTCCTCGGGCATCGCGGGCGGCGGCGGTGGCTCGGCCTGCGGGGGGGCGGCGGCGGGCGCCGCCGTCCAGGCGAGCAGCATCATGGCGGTCGATAGGCGCAACCGAATCAGAGCTCCAGCATGATCTCCTGCTCCTTCGCCGAGGGCTCGAAGCCGCGGTCCTCGTAGTGGCGAAAGATCGCTTCCACGATCTCCTTGGGATGATCGAGCACCTGGAAGAGCGCCATGTCCTCGGCATCGACCATCCCGCGGGCGACGAGGGTGTCCTTGAACCACCCGATCAGCCCTTCCCAAAAGGAAGAGTGTACCAGGATGACCGGGATGCGCCGCGTCTTGCCGGTCTGGATGAGGGTCAGGATCTCGATGACCTCGTCGAGCGTCCCGAAGCCCCCCGGCATCACNNGACGAACATCACCTTGCGCGAGAAAAAGTGCCGGAAGTTCAGGGTGATGTCCTGGTACTCATTGCCCTGCTGCTCGTGAGGGAGCTGGATGTTCAGCCCGATGCTCGGCGACTTGCCGGCGAACGCGCCCTTGTTCACCGCCTCCATGACGCCCGGTCCGCCACCGCTCACGACCGAGAAGCCCGCATCGGAGAGGCTGCGGGCGGTCTGCTCGGCCAGCGCGTAGAGAGGGTCGTCGCGACCGATGCGGGCGGAGCCGAAGATGCTCACGGAGGGCTTGATGCGCGCCAGTCGCTCGAAGCCCTCCACGAACTCGGCCATGATCTGGAAGATCTTCCAGGATTCGCGGGTGAGCAGGGTATCATTGACCGGGCGCAGGCCCGGATGCATGTCGCGCGGGTTGGTCATAGTGGCCTATCGCTGTCTGCGTGCAACGGGCCCCGCGGGGGTCTACCCTCTCTTCGGCGGCCCGCTACCATTTTGCCGGGATAATACCCTTAATTCCATGCAATCCGAAAACCGATGGGCACACAGAGCTCGCACCCGCGGCTGATCCTCGTCGACGGCTCCTCCTATCTCTACCGCGCCTTCCACGCCCTGCCGCCGCTGACCAACTCGCGGGGCGAGCCGACGGGCGCCATCTACGGCGTGGGGAACATGCTGCGCAAACTGCTCGAGGAGTACGACCCGCAGAACATCGCGGTCGTCTTCGACGCCAAGGGCAAGACGTTCCGCGACGAGCTCTTCGAGCAATACAAGGCCAACCGCCCGCCGATGCCCGAGGCGCTCGCGCCGCAGGTCGAGCCGCTGCTGGACCTCGTCCGTGCGCTTGGCCTGCCCGTGATTCGGGAGCCCGGCGTCGAGGCCGACGACGTCATCGGCACGCTCGCCCGCCAGGTGGGCGAGGCCGGCGGGCACACCCTGATCTCGACCGGCGACAAGGACATGGCCCAGCTCGTGAGCGAGCACGTCACGCTGGTCAACACCATGACCGATACGGTGCTCGATGCCGAGGGCGTGCGCGAGAAGTTCGGCGTCGGTCCCGAGCGCATCATCGATTTCATTGCGCTCGTGGGCGACCCCTCGGACAACATCCCCGGGGTGGCGAAGGTCGGCCCGAAGACGGCGGCGAAATGGCTCACTCAATTCGGGTCGCTGGAGGCGATCATCGAGCACGCGGAGGAGATCCCCGGTAAGGTCGGTGAGAGCCTGCGGGCGCACCTGGAGGTCCTGTCCCTCTACCGCGAGCTGGCGGTGATCCGGACCGATGTGCCCCTCGAGATGCGCGCGCAGGAGCTCACGCGCCGGCCGCAGGACGTCGCCGAGCTGCGCCGCCTCGCCATGCGCTTCGAGTTCACGAGCTGGCTCGAGCAGCTCCCCGAGGCGGAGGGGGTAGCCGGCGCCCGGACGGGCGCCGTGCCCGCGGCGGACTACGAGGCGATCCTCACCGAGGCGGCGCTCGAGGAATGGCTCGCGCGCCTCGAGGCCGCGGAGCTGTTCGCATTCGACACCGAGACGACCAGCCTCCACTACATGGAAGCGCGCATCGTGGGGGTGTCCTTCGCGGCGGCCCCGGGCCGCGGCGCCTACGTGCCGCTCGCGCACACCTATTCCGGCGCCCCGCCGCAGCTCGAGCGCGCGCACGTGCTCGAGCGGCTGCGCCCGTTGCTCGAGGACGCGCAGCGGGCCAAGCTCGGGCACAACCTGAAATACGACATGTCGGTCCTCGCCCATCACGGCATCGCCCTGGCGGGGATCCGCCACGACACGATGCTCGAATCCTACGTCCTGAATGCCACGGCCAACCGCCATGACCTCGACTCGGTAGCCCTCAAGTATCTCGGCCACAAGACCATCCGCTACGAGGACGTGGCCGGCAAGGGGGCCGCGCAGATCGGCTTCGAGCAGGTGGCGATCGAGGACGCCACCCCCTACGCGGCCGAGGACGCCGAGCTCTGCCTGCGGTTGCACGGGCATCTGTGGCCTCAGCTCGAGGCCGCGCCGCCGCTCGCGCGGCTCTACAGCGAGCTCGAGATCCCGCTGGTGCCCGTGCTCTCGCGAATGGAGCGCAACGGCGTGTTGATCGACCGCGAGGCGCTCGCCCGCCAGAGTGCGGAGCTCGCGCGGCGCATGGACGAGATCGAGGCGGAGGCGCATCGTCTGGCCGGCAAGCCCTTCAATCTGGGCTCGCCCAAGCAGATTCAGGAGATCCTGTTCACCGAGCAGGGGCTCCCGGTCGTGCGGCGCACGCCGAAGGGCGTGCCATCGACCTCCGAGGACGTGCTCGCCGAGCTCGCGAACGACTATCCGCTGCCGCGGGTCATCCTCGAGCATCGCGGGCTGGCCAAGCTCAAGTCCACCTACACCGATCGCATCCCCGAGCAGATCAACCCGGACACTGGCCGGGTGCATACCTCGTTCCATCAAGCCGTCGCGGCCACCGGCCGACTCTCGTCCTCGGAGCCCAATCTGCAGAACATCCCCATCCGCAGCGAGGCGGGCCGGCGCATTCGCCAGGCCTTCATCGCGCCGCCGGGCCACCGCCTGATGGCCGCCGACTACTCGCAGATCGAGCTGCGGATCATGGCGCACCTCTCCGGCGACCCGGGCCTGCTCGGGGCCTTCGAGGACAACCTCGACATCCACGCCGCCACCGCGGCCGAGGTGTTCGGCGCGGACCTCGGGGAGGTGACCGCCGAGCAACGCCGCGCGGCGAAGACCATCAATTTCGGGCTGATGTACGGCATGTCGGCCTACGGGCTCGGGCGCCAGCTCGCCATTTCCCGCGAGGAGGCCCAGGCCTACATCGACCGGTACTTCGCGCGGTATCCCGGCGTGAAGGCCTTCATGGACCGCATCGTCGAGCAGGCGCGGCGCGAGGGATACGTCGAGACCCTGTTCGGGCGGCGGCTCTACATCCCCGAGATCGGCGCCAGCAACGGGCAGCGGCGCCAATACGCCGAGCGCACGGCGATCAACGCGCCGATGCAGGGCTCGGCCGCGGACATCATCAAGCGGGCCATGCTGCGCGTCGACGCCTGGCTGTTGGAATCGGGGCTCGACGCCCGCATGATCATGCAAGTGCACGACGAGCTGGTGTTCGAGGTCGCCGAGGCGGCGCTCGAGGCGGTGCGCGAGGCCGTGCGCCGGCGGATGACCGCGGCGGCCGATCTCTCCGTGCCGCTGGAAGTCGATGTCGGCGTGGGCTACAACTGGGACGAGGCCCACTGACGAGCATCGAGAGCGTCGGGAACGCCAGCGCCCGCGCCGGTCCATCCGCAGGAACTTTGCCGCGGCGGGCGGGTCTAAATGTAGTGAACGCCGTAACCCGGCGCTCGCCCGCTCTCCTCCCTGAGCGGGTCCGCAGCCCGGCTGCTTCCAAGTCGGGTGAACCCTTTGCCCCGGTGTACTCCCCCCCTTGACGACCGGGGCTTTTTTTTGCGCTTCCGGCGGGGCCCGGCGCCGCTCAGGCCTCACCCTCCGCCCGGCTCAGCCCGAGCCAATGATCGAGCACCGCGTGCACCTCGTCGACTCCTTGGCGGGCAGGGGCCGAGAACAGCTGGCCGGTTGCCTGCGGGTGGATCTTCGCGGCCGCCCGGCGCAGGGCCTCGAGCGCCGCCCGGGCCCGCCCGCGCTTGAGCTTGTCCGCCTTGGTCAGAAGCACGTGCACCGGGCGGCCGCGATCGGCGCACCACGCCAGCATCTGGCGGTCGTGCTCGGTCAGGGGGTGGCGCGCGTCCGCGGTGATGATCACCCCGGCGAGCGCGCGCCGAGTCGCGAGGTAGCGGGGCAGGAGCTCGGCCCAGTGGGCCTGCACCTCGCGCGGGACCTTGGCGTAGCCGTAGCCCGGCAGGTCGATCAGCCGCAGGCCCCCCGGGAGGGCGAACACGTTGATGGCCTGGGTGCGCCCGGGGATCTTGCTGGTGCGCGCCAGCCCTCGGACACCGGTGACGGCGTTGAGCGCGCTCGATTTCCCACTGTTCGAGCGCCCGGCGAACGCCACCTCGGCGCCCGTGTCGGGCGGCAGCGCCTCGAGCTCGTAGACGCTCTTGAGGAACCGGGCCATATGGTAGAGCGGATTCATGGCGGATTCGCGGCGGGCCGCGGGTCGCGTCAGCGGTGGGCGGTGTCCTCGCCCATGGGCGGGATCGGCGCGCGCCCCGCCGGACGGTTGACCCCTCGGGGCACGGCTGATATATACGTGTGCGCTTTCGAACACCCGCCTGCGCCCGGCTGGGCGTGACGGCCCCTCGAGGCGGCTCCCCCGCTCGAGCTCGGCTCCCGATCTCAAGGCACAGAGGATATAGGAGTTCTCCGGATGAAGAAATTCTCGCTGCCCGCCGCCGCTTGCGCGGTCGCGCTTATCGCCGGCACGGCGCCGGCCGCCGAGACGTCCACCGAGACCGCGGACGAGCAGACGATCCTGGAGCGGGGCGACTCCCAGCGGGGCAAGCACAAGGCCCGGGCCTGCATGGCCTGTCACGGCGCCGACGGCAACAGCACGAACGCCCAATACCCCAGGCTCGCCGGCCAGCACGCCAACTATACCGTCAAGCAGCTGCGCGAGTTCAAGAACGGCGAGCGCGAGAACGCGATCATGAAGGGGCAGGTGGCGAGCCTGTCCGAGCAGGACATGTGGGACATCGCCGCCTACTACGCCGAGCAGGAGGTGAAGCCCGGCGCCGCCGATGAGGCGCTGGTCGACCGCGGCGAGCGCATCTACCGGGCCGGGCTGCCGGCCGAGGGGGTGCCGGCGTGCATGGGCTGTCACGGCCCGGCGGGCAACGGCAACCCGGCGGCGAATTTCCCGCGGCTCAAGGGCCAGCACGCGCAGTACACGGTGGCCCAGCTCACCGCCTTCAAGAAGGGGGAGCGCGCCAACGACGCGGGCCGGATGATGCGTAACGTCGCCGACGATATGGAGCCCGAGGAGCTCGAGGCCGTGGCCTCCTATATCGAGGGGCTGCACGACTGAGCGCCGCCGGGCCGCGCCCCGGCCGGCGCTTGTCGTGGGTCAATTTAACCTTCGATCCCACTCCGTACCATAATAGGGGTTTCGCTCGGCCCCTATGATCCCGTGACCGACATATCGTGAGCTCGCGTCCCGCAGGCCGCTCCACGGGCTCGATCCTGCTCGAGTTCCTGGGCTCCATGAACCTCGCCATCACGCTGCTGGTGGCGGTGGCGATCGCCTCGGTCATCGGCACGGTGCTGCAGCAGAACCAGCCCTACACCGACTACATCATCAAGTTCGGCCCGTTCTGGTTCGAGGTCTTCCGCGTTCTCGGGCTCTACGACGTCTACTCGGCGACGTGGTTCCTCGCGATCCTGGGCTTCCTGGTCGTCTCGACGAGCGTGTGCATCTATCGCAACACGCCGGCCATGGTGCGCGACATGCGCCGCTTCGGAGAGAACGTGCGCGTGCGCGCGCTGCGGGCGTTCACCCACCGTGCCGAGTGGACGCTCGGGGCCGGGGCCGCGACGACCACCGAGCGGGTGGAGCGGTATCTGCGCGGCCAGGGCTATCGCGTGCGGCGCAAGACCGGCGAAGACCACATGGTCGTCGCCGGCAGGAGGGGCGCCGCCAACCGGCTGGGCTATATCCTCACCCATGCGGCCATCGTGGTGATCTGCCTCGGCGGGCTGATCGACGGCAGCGCGGGCCTGAAGCTCGCCACGCTCACCGGGCAGCTCGAGATCGAGACCCGCGACATCCCGGCCTCCCAAGTGCCCGAGGCGAGCCGGCTCGAGCCCGGCAATCCGTCCTTTCGCGGCTCGGTGACGGTCCCCGAGGGCAGCCGGGCGAACATCGCGTTCATCAACATGCGCGACGGCTACGTGGTGCAGGAGCTGCCCTTCGCCGTGGAGGTGCGGGAGTTTCGCGTCGAGCACTACAGCACCGGCCAGCCGAAGTCCTTCGAGAGCGACCTCGTCATCCACGACGATCGGCTCGAGGCGCCGCTGGAGCGCACCATCGCCGTCAATCATCCGTTGACCTATCGAGGGTACTCGATCTATCAGGCGAGCTTCGGCGACGGGGGGTCGAAGCTCGATATCAAGCTGTGGCCGCTCGCCGAGCCCGGCGGCGAGCCCCGGCGCCTCTCGGGCGAGGTCTTCGGCGAGGGCCGGGTGCCGGGGCCCGAGGGTCCGCTCACCCTCGAGTTCACCGATTTCACGCTGTTCAACGTGCAGCCCGTCAGGGGCGAGGACGGCGAGACGGAGCAGCGCAACTTCGGGCCCAGCTTCACCTTCAAGGTCCGCGACGAGACGGGCCAGGCGCGCGAGTACATCAACTACATGTCGCCGGTCGACATCGAAGGGGGCACGTATTACCTGAGCGGGGTGCGCTCGAGCCCTGCCGACCCTTTCCAGTACCTCCATATCCCCGCCGGCCCGCAGGGCGGCATCGAGCGGTTCATGCGGTTCTACGCCCTGCTCCACGACGAGGCCACCGTGGCGCGAGTCGCCGCCGCCGCGGCGCGGCGCTCCGTGCAGGCGACCGAGGTGGCCGGCGGCGCGCTCGAGACCGACATCGCCGATGGGCTGCACCGCCTGGTTCGCATCTTTCGCAGTGGAGGGTTCGACGCGGTCGTGCGCCACGTCGAGCGCGTGGTGCCCGACGACCAGCAACGGCAGGTCATGCAGGCTTATCTCCGGGTGCTGCAGCAGATCCTGTGGGAGCTTTACGCCGGGGAGATCCTCGGCGTCGAGCCGCAGGCGTCGGCGGGGACGGCCGAGGCCCGATTTTTCGACGACGCCGTGAGCGCGATCGGGGTGCTGTCCAATTACGACAGCCCGTTTTATCTGCAGCTCGCCGGCTTCGACCACGTGGAGGCCTCGGGCTTGCAAATCACGCGGGCGCCGGGCAAGAATATCGTCTACCTCGGCTGCGGGCTGCTCATCGCCGGGGTCTTCGTCATGTTCTACGTGCGGCTGCGGCGGATCTGGGCCTGGATCGAGGAGCGCGAGGGCGGCACCCGCGTGCTGCTCGCCGGCAGCGAGAATCGCAATTCCCTCGATTTCAGCCGGGAGTTCCAGCGCCTGCGGCAGGGGCTCGATCGGGCCCTGGGCGCGGAGAGCTCCAAGGGGTAATGCCATGTCGGTCACCCACGACGAGGTGCTCGAGAGCCTGGACGGGCGCGGCTTCTGGCGCCGGCTGACCGGGATCGACTGGGCCTGGGCACTGGCGGTGGCCGCCGGCGCCGGCCTCGCCCTGTCCCACTACTTCGCCGTGATGACCGGCTATGAGGTGGTGATTCTCGTCGGCGCGGCGGCGGCGTTGATCGGCGTGGGCTGGCACTGGAAGCCGGTGCGCGCGCTCTCGGCCGCCGTGGCCGCTCTCTCGCTCCTCGCCGTGTGGATCTATGGTGATGACCTGGGCGTCGCCGAGCGGAATTTCCTCCTCGAGTATCTGATCTCCAGCCAGTCGGCGACCATGTGGATGAGCGCGCTGTTCGTGGGGGCGATGCTTGTCTATTTCGGCGCGCTGTTCGCCAACTCCGAGTTCACGGGCAAGGTCGCCTCGGCGCTGGCGTGGAGCGCCGTCACCCTGGGGCTCACCGCGCTGTTCGTGCGCTGGCGCGAGAGCTACCTGCTCGACCCCGAGTTCGGCCACATCCCGGTGAGCAACCTCTACGAGGTCTTCATCCTCTTCTGCATCATCACGGCGATGCTGTATCTCTTCTACGAGGACCGGTATCGCACGCGCAGCCTGGGCGGCTTCGCGATGCTGGTGGTGAGCGCCGCGGTGGGCTTCTTGCTGTGGTACACCTTCGATCGGGAGGCGCACCACATCCAGCCGTTGGTGCCGGCTCTGAAGAGCTACTGGATGAAGATCCACGTGCCCGCGAACTTCATCGGCTACGGCGGGTTCTCGCTCGCCGCCATGGTGGGCGTGAGCTATCTGCTGCGCGAGCGCGCCGAGCGCAGGGCCCCCGAGGGCCTGCTCGCGGCCCGCCTGCCGAGGCTCGAGCTGCTCGATGACGTCATGTACAAGGCCATCGCCCTGGGCTTCGCCTTCTTCACCGTGGCGACGATCCTGGGGGCGCTGTGGGCGGCCGAGGCCTGGGGCGGCTATTGGTCGTGGGACCCCAAGGAGACCTGGGCCCTGATCGTGTGGTTGAACTACGCGGCCTGGCTGCACATGCGCCTCACCAAGGGCTGGCGCGGCGCCCCCATGGCTTGGTGGGCGCTGGTGGGGCTGGGCGTCACCAGCTTCGCCTTCCTCGGCGTCAACATGTTCCTCTCGGGGCTGCATTCCTACGGCGAGCTGTAACCCGCCCGCCGCCCGCGCGGTTGCGTTCCACCCCGGAACCCCATAGGCTGGTTTCGACCGCGCTACGGGCCCGCGCGCAGGTCGCGGGTGTCCGTCCTGCCGCGAACTCACCCAAGGAGCCCAAGGCAAAAGACAAATGAAACGCATCGTATACTGGGTGCTCGTCCCCCTGCTGCTCGCCCTCCCGCCCCTCCTTCCCGCCGCCGAGGAGCCCTACGCCGAAGGCTTCGACTACGAGCGCATCACGCCGGCCTATCCGCTGGACGACGATGCCGAGGTGGAGGTGGCCGAGTTCTTTTGGTATGGGTGCCCGCACTGCTACCGCTTCGAGCCGTACCTGCGCCGCTGGCTGGAGAGCAAGCCGGAGCACGTCGACTTCCAGCGGGTGGCGCCTCCGCTGAACCCCGGCTGGCGGGTGCACGCCAAGGCCTTCTACGCCTTCGAGGTGATGGGCGTCACCGACGCCCTGCACCGCCCGTTGTTCGACGCTATCCACGCGGAGGGCCGGCGCCTCGGCAGCGAGGAGGCGCTGGCCGACCTCGCGGCCGAGCACGAGGTCGACCGCTCGGAGCTCACCGATACCATGCGCTCGTTCACCGTCGACACCCGGGTGCGGCGGGCCATGCAGCTCGCCCGGCGCTACGGGGTGAACAGCGTCCCCACCGTCATCGTTGCCGGCAAGTACCGGGTGACCGGCCCCTTGGCGGGCACCTACGAGAACATGATCAAGATCATCGGTTACCTTGTCGAGAAGGAGCACGCGTCCGGCGAATGAGCGTCCAGGCGCGCGTGCCGGGCCATGAGGATCGCTGAGCGGCCGCGCGGAAGAACGAGATGAAAGCGTCCGAGCTGTTCGTCAGATGTCTCGAGAACGAGGGCGTCGGATACATGTTCGGCGTCCCGGGCGAGGAGAACCTCGACATCATGGACGCCCTGCTGGATTCGCGCATCGAGTTCATCACCACGCGCCACGAGCAGGGCGCGGCCTTCATGGCCGATGTCCACGGCCGTCTCACCCAGAAGGCCGCCGCGTGTCTCTCGACCCTGGGCCCGGGCGCGACCAATCTCATCACCGGCATCGCCGACGCCAATATGGACCACGCCCCGGTGGTCGCCATCGCCGGGCAGGCGGGCACTAACCGGTTGCATAAAGAGTCCCACCAAGTGCTCGATCTCGAGCGGATGTTCTATCCGATCACGAAGTACTCGGCGCGACTGCTGACCCCGAACGTGATCGTCGAGGTCACCCGCAAGGCCTTCAAGCTGGCCCAGACCGAGAAGAAGGGGGCTTGTTTCATCGAGTTTCCCGAGAACATCGCGGAGATGGAGATCGCCGACGAGCCGATGCCTCCGCGCTTCCCGGCGGCCCCGGAGCCGCCCTCCGAGCGCGTTTTGCGTGCCGCCAAGCTCATCAACGAATCCCGCAATCCGATCATCCTCGCGGGGAACGGGGTGATCCGCGCCGGCGCGACCCAGGAGCTCGCCGATTTCGCCAAGCGGCTGAACATTCCGGTGGCCAACACCTTCATGGCCAAGGGTGCGATCCCGCTCAAGCACCCGATGGCCCTGGGCAGCGCGGGGCTCCAGTCGAACGATTACGTCATGTGCGGGTTCTCGCGCGCGGACCTCGTCATCTGTGTAGGCTACGATCTCGTCGAGTACCACCCATACCTGTGGCACCCGACATGCGACCGGGTGATCGTCCACATCGATACCGAGCCCGCCGAGGTCGATGCGAGCTATAACGTGGAAGTAGGCGTGGTCGGGCACATCAAGCACTCATTGCGGCGGATCGCGGAATTCGCCGAGCCGCGCGAGCAGAACGTGATGCGCGTCCTGCGCCAGGCGCTGATCGAGGAAATGGACCAGCACAAGGACGACGTGGGCTTCCCGGTCAAGCCGCAGAAGATCATATGGGATCTGCGCACGGCGATGGACCTTCAGGACATCGCGATCTGCGACGTAGGTGCTCATAAGATGTGGATGGCGCGGATGTTCCGGTCGGAGTATCCAAACACATGCATCATCTCCAACGGCTTTGCGAGCATGGGCATCGCCCTGCCGGGGGCGATCGCCGCCAAGATGGTCAACCCGGACAGGCATGTCGTCGCGGTCACCGGCGATGCCGGTTTTCTCATGAACAGCCAGGAGCTCGAGACCGCGGTGCGGCTGGAGACGCCCATCGTGGTCCTGATCTGGAACGACTACGGGTACGGGTTGATCGAGTGGAAGCAAATGAGCATATTCGGGCGACCCGCGCACGTGAAGTTCAACAATCCGGATTTCGTGCGCTTCGCCGAGTCGTTCGGTGCCAAGGGCTATCGGGTTAACGGTGCGGAAGAGCTGTACCCGATTCTCGAAGAGGCGTTGGGAAACGAGACCGTCAGTGTCATCGACTGCCCGGTCGATTATGGAGAGAACCTCAAGCTGACGGAGAAGCTGGGCGAGATGGTATGTCCGATCTAGCCGGGCTGGTCCCGGCGGGGACCGTCCATCGGGAGGAGTCAGGCCAGCCCGAGGCGCCGCCCCGGACGCTGCGGCTGCTCTCGTACAACATTCAGACGGGCATCGCCACCAGCAACGTCTACCACTATCTCACCCACAGCTGGAAGCACGTGCTCCCCTATCCGGAGCGCATCGAGAACCTGGACACCATCGCCCGGATGCTCGAGGATTTCGATCTCGTCGGGCTGCAGGAGGTGGACGCGGGGAGCTTTCGCTCGGGGTTCGTGAATCAGGTGGAGTACCTGGCGATGCGGGCGGGGTTCCCCTATTGGCACCATCAGACCCTGCGACGCTTCGGCCGAGTGGCGCGTCACAGCAACGGGCTGCTGACACGGTTCGCGCCGGCACGGGTGTCCGAGCACAAGCTGCCCGGCGCCATCCCGGGGCGCGGTGCCCTGCGGGCGATGTACGGACGCGACGAGGAGGCCCTGGTGGTGCTCATCGTTCATCTGTCGCTCGGGCGACGCACGCGTCTGCGCCAGATCGGTTTCGTGTCGGAGCTGCTCAACGGCGCACGTCACGTGATCGTGATGGGAGACCTCAACTGCCGGTCCGACAGCCGGGAGATGGATCTGCTGATGCGCAACACCCATCTCTCCGAGCCAGCGCACGGGCTCCACACCTTTCCGAGCTGGCGGCCACGCCGCAACATCGACCATATCCTGGTCTCGAGTTCGCTCGCGGTGGGGCGGGTGAGTGTCCTCGATTACCCCCTGAGCGACCACCTGCCGGTCGCAATGGAGGTCACGTTGCCCGAGGGGGTGCGGCTCGCTCCCTGAGCGGCGGCCGCCGGGCCGCCGCGGGAGGGGGCTGGCCCACGGTCGGCAATCCGGCGACAATGAGTCGGTGGCGTCCGCCGCGCCAGTGACGAGAAGGACAGCGCCAGGGAGGAGTCCGTGACCGAGCCAAAGCCGAACCGCCCCATCCCCGTGGGCGCGCCCGATCCGGAGCTGAGCACCTCGCCCGTGCTGGAGGCCACCGATCCCGATCTCGAGGACATGGCCCCGGTCCCTGACGAGGAAGCCGTCTGTTATTTCAATAACCGCGTCTACGCCCCGGGCACGTTCGTCTGCGCCGGCACCTCGGAGCTGCTGCGCTGCTGGAACGGCGTGTGGGTGCGCGAAGGAAGCTGCGATCCCGACAATCCCTAGTCCGGCCCGAGCAGCGGGAGCGAGGGATCGCGCCCGGCCCGCGGCGCCGAGGAGCGTTCGGCGGGGACCGCGCCCGGCCGCCCTCGCCCGCTCTGGGCCGGCCCGACCCCCGACCTCAATAGGTCAGCTCGCTCGGCACGTCGGCGAGCCGCTCGCGCATCAGGCGCACCACCTCGTTGAGCGCCCCCTTGTCGTTGTCGATAAAGCAGAAGACGTTCGCCATCACGCAGACGGTGTATCTGGGCCCGCGCACCATCCAACCCCGGGTGGGCGTCACGCCGCAGCCCGGGCCGCAGAACGACTCGAGCAGGTCGGCCTCCCGGCGGAGGGCCATGGTATTCGCTCGACACATGACGGACGCCATGCTGGCGTGCTCGTCAGGCAAATATCCTTCATGACGGAAGGACAGCTTGTCGCCGTGAAAGGCGTACTCGCCGGCGGCGACCACACCCGGCTTGGATATCAGCAGCGCGATGATGCTCACGTCGCCTCCTCTGGGCGGACTCGGCCCCTCACCCCGACCTTAGTCGCTCTCGGGCGGCCTGCACAAGCCGCCGCCGGACCGGCGGCGCCTGGCGCACGGACGGCGCGGCGCTATCTTGTGGTGTGCACCGCCGGCGGTGCGACCAGCGCTGTGAACGCGCCCGCGGTCCGGCGCGGCGGGAAGCGGCAAGCCGGCGTCCGATGCCGGCGCACGATGCTGCACCTCGGAATGCCTCATGGCGGCCGTCGCACCGAGAGGAACGCGAGCGAGAGATGATCGGCAAGGCGCCGCGGCGTTTCGTCAAGGCCTGTCACGTCTACTGCTCGCGGATCGCGCGCCGTGCGATCGTCGTCGCGCTGTACAATCACGCCGGCATATTCACCGAACGCGAGGGTGAGGCGCAGGTCTGTGACCTGGACGACGTCGAAGGGCTCGCCCGCCGGATCGTGGTGGCCCTGCAGGACTGTCGCTACGAGGCGCCGCCCGACCACGCCGCGCGCTGGCGCGACGATTGGCCTGCCTATCGGGCATCGGGCTACCGCGCGGTGCGACGCTTCACCCACGATTTCGCGCGCATGACCGTCGAGGGGACCGACGAGGCCAACCGCAGCTGCCTGATACAGAGTCCGCCCACGCCGCACGGAGGCGAGCGACTGGCGGTGACCGTGCCCGCGACCGCCGAGGCGCTGGGCCCGGCCGTCAGCGAGCTCTACGCCCGTTACGTCTCCGCACGGCTCGATTGACCGCCCGGCCGCGCGCCACGGCGCCGCGAGCTCACCGATGCGGCCGGGAAGAGGGGTCGGGCATCCGTCGCTCGTCCGGCTGGTTTCAGCCGGTGTGCCATGCGACCCGTGCGCCCGGCCGTCCGGCGATGTTCTTCAGGGCCTGCTAGAGGCAGCGGCGCGGCAGGCTGCGGTTCCAGGTCTGGCTGTAGAGGCGGCGCCCGTTCTCGTAGGCGTCGAGCGTGGCGTGGATGTGGAACTCGGCTCGGGTGCAGGTGACGATCGTGTGGGTGACAGTGCGCGCCGACCATGCCCCGCGCCGCAGGCCGCGCGTGGCCTGCACCTCGCCCCGAATCGACTGGAAGTCGTCGCCTATGAACCGGTACCACTCGAGCGCCTTTTTCTCGACCGTGAGGTCGATCTCTTCGATGCGGTACACGCCCTCGTCGTTGATCACGTGGAGGGTCGACTCCTCGCCGGCGAGATCCCTCAGGATGAGCCAGTTCTGATGGGCCGGCTCGATCGTGGTGAGCTTCAGCGGCGGGGCCTGAACCGCCTCCTCGAACTCGAGCAGCCGGGCGTCCTCCTCGGGGCGCGGCGGGCGCACCGGGAGCGTGAACCGACAGCCCTCGGCGTATACGGTGAGACGGACCGGCTCGGGCGGCAGCCAGGCCAGGGGCCAATATGAGGTCGAGATCGCCAGCCGCAGGCGGTGGCCGGCGGGAAAGCGCTGCGCGATGTGGTTGAGGGGCACCCGCACGCGGTAGCGCCGCCCGGGCTCGAGCGGCTCGGGGTGCGCGTGGCCGTCGCGGTGGCAGAGATTGAGCAGACCGTAGGTGACGCGGGTGGCCTTGTCGTTCGGGCGCAGATCGGAGAGACGAATCGCCACCATCGCCACCGGCCTGTCGGCCGAGAGGTCGAGCTCGAGCTCCGGCGCGCCGAGGATCTCGAGCGGCGTGTCGAGCGGCCGGCTGTCGAACACGAGCGAGCCGCCGTCCTCCTCACGCTGGTCATAAGGCAGATCGGGCGCTCCGGTGTAAGAGCACCACTTGCCGGCGAACAGCCCGACGCTGATCGGCGACTGGATCGCCAGCGGCTCGGGCGCGCCGCCGAATGTTTCGCCGGGATCGAGTATGCGGCCGGGGGCCAGGGCGCGGGTCTCCTTGTGCACGTTGGGCGAGGGCCAGCACGGCTCACCGATCCATCGTCCCGGACGCTTGCGGTAGTCGGCCTGCGGCTCGACGCTCTCCTGCATCCACACGCGCAGCTTGGGGCCTGCCTCGACGCCCGCGTGCTCGCCCCGCAGCCACTGCTCCCACCAGCGCACGCACTCCTGCAGGAACCCGATCTGCGGCCCCGGCGTGCCCATGTGGGGATAGGCATGGCTCCAGGGCCCGACGATTCCCTCGCACGGCGCGCGCAGGTGCTCCACCACCCGGAACACCGGATTGGAGTAGCCGTCGGCCCAGCCGCTGACGATCATCACCGGGCACTCGATCGCCTCATAGTCCTCGCGGATCGAGGCGTGCCGCCAGTATTCGTCGCGATGGGGGTGCTCCATCCACGTCGCGACCCACAAGCCGCTGCCGGCGAGGCGCTGCATCCACATGTCTCGCCATCGCGCGCCGACGACCTCGGGATCCGGCGGCATAGAATTGAAGGCGAACATGGTCGAGGCCCAGGAGAGGTTGTCGTTGAGCAGGCACCCGCCCATGTAGTGCACGTCGTCGGCGTAGCGATCGTCGCTCGCCGCCACCGCGATCACGGCCTTGAGCTGCGGCGGCCGGCGGGCGGCGACCTGCAGGCCATTGAAGCCGCCCCAGGAGATACCGATCATGCCGACCTGGCCGTCGCACCACGGCTGCTCGGCGAGCCAGGCGAGCACGTCCTCGGCGTCCTCGAGCTCCTGCTCGAGGTACTCGTCCTCGAGCACGCCCTCCGAGTCGCCGCTCCCGCGCAGATCCACCCGCACCCCGGCGAAGCCGTGCTCCGCGAAGTAGGGATGCATGCGCACGTCGCGCGCGCGCTTGAGGTCGCGCTTACGATACGGAATGTACTCGATGATCGCCGGGACCGGTGATTGCTCGGCGCCCGGCGGCAGCCATAGCCGGGCCGACAGCCGCGTGCCGTCGCGCATCGAGATCCACACGTGCTCGATCTCGCTGACGGCCGCCTGGATGGAGGTCAGCGTCGTCATACCACTCGCCTGTCTCCTTCGTTGCGCACCTCCAGGTCGAGCAGCTCGAGGACCCTGCGGTGCTTGTCCAGGAGCTCGCGTTGATTATCCGCCCCGAGCCAGATCCACGCCAGCTCGCAGCTGTAGGCGTCCTGGTCGTGAAGCGTCCGCAGGTCGGTGCCGGCGTCGACCAGCACGCGCACGGTGGCCGCCGGGACCTCGCGCTCGATGCGCCGGATATTCGCGCGGGTGGGCACCCGGGTGATGCGCGCATCGCCATAGCCGCGCAGGAAGAATTTTCCCGCGACCCTGAACCGGCCCTGGCGCCTGGGCATCGCGGGGCGACGTCCCAGGGTCAGGTCGAGGACGACCTGCTGGTGGGAGACGCCGTCGACCTTCTCGAACAGGTCGCAGTGGGACTGGGAGATGCGGGGGTTGATCTCGAGCAGCCAGATGCGATCGCGCCGGCGCTCGTAATAGAACTCGACGTTGAACGCGCTGTCGTCAAGGCCGAGGTGGCGCACCACCCGGGCCGCGGCATCGGCCATGCGCCGTTGCACGCTACGCGGCAGCCGTGAGGGATACTGATAGCGGGCGAACGAGGAGCGGTTGGGCTCGCGGATGGAATCCACCACGCCGTAGATCTCGGGCTCACCCCCGTGGACGTAACCCTCGAGCGTGCACTGATCTCCGGCGATCGCCGCCTCGGCGATCGCCATGTCCGGGCGGAGCGCGGCGATGTCATCGGGCAGGGCCGCCAGCCCGAGAAAGTGGGCGAAAGGCCTGGCCAGACGCCCGATCCCGGCGCGCATCGCGGTCATCGCCTGGCGGAAGTCCTCGGGCCGCGCGATGCGAAAGGCCAGGTGCGAGCGGTAGGCGTTGAGCGGCTTCACCCAGAACGGGTAGTCGAGGCCGAGCCGCGCCGGCGCGCGCGCGTCGAAAGGATCGACGAGCGCGAAGCGCGGCACGCATTCAGGGACCGCCTCGGACTGCAGCCGACGGCTCCAGTACTTGTGGTTGCAGCGCAGCACCGCCTCCAAGCTCGGGCCCCGCAGCCCGAACCGGGCGTTGAGCACGGCGGTGATCTCCACGGCCGGGAAGTCGAGGAAGCTCACCACTCCGGCGACGTCGCCCGCGAAAGCCTCGAGCCGCCGCCGGGCCCGCTCGAGCAGCGCGGCCACATCCGGGGTCTCCACGCCCCTGAGCTCGTCGCTGTCGATCAGCGCGTGGAAGGCGTAGCGCTCGCGCTCGGGCAGGCGCTCGAGCAGGCCGCCGAGGTAGTCGTCATAGCCGACCACGAAGATGTTGGCGCGGGGCGGTGGCATCGGTTCACCATGAGATGCGGGCGCAGCGCAGGCGGCACGGCGACCGGACGGCGGCCCGGGGCGCCCGGCCGGGGCGAGAGCCTTTTATATCATCGCAACCACGAACGTCCAGAGGGGCCTGCATGCTCCACACCGCTTACGCCCCCCGCGGGATGGCCGTGGCCCCGCACGGGCGGGCGGCCGAGTCGGGGGCCGCCGTGCTGCACGAGGGCGGCGACGCCGTCGAGGCCTGCGTCGCGATGGCCGCCGGGCTCGCGGTGCTCTATCCGCACATGAGCGGGATCGGGGGCGACGGCTTCTGGCTCGTTCACGAGCCCGGCCGTGAGCCGTGGGGGGTCGACGCCTGCGGCGCGGCCGCTGCGGGGGCGAGCATCGAGGGCTTTCGCGGCGCGGGGCTCGCGGCCGTCCCCGTGCGCGGCCCGTGGGCCGCGAGCACCGTGGCCGGCACCGTGGCGGGCTGGCGGGCGGCGCTCGCGACTAGGGCAGGGCCCGGGGGCCGCGGTCTGCCCCTCGCGCGCCTGCTCGAGGACGCCATACGCTTCGCGCGCGAGGGGTATCCCGTGAGCCCCAGCCAGTCGCAAGCCGCCGCCGCGCACCGCCGGGAGCTCGCCGCTCAGCCGGGCTTCGCCGGCACGTTCCTCGTCGAGAGCCGGGCGCCGGCGGCCGGCGCGCGCCTGGCCCAGCCAGCGCTCGCCGACACCCTGGAGCGGCTGGCGCGTAGCGGGCTCCAGGATTTCTATACGGGCGAGCTGGGCGCCGCGATCGCGGCCGATCTGCGCGAGATGGGGAGCCCGCTCGGGGCCGAGGATCTCGCCGCCCACCGCGCGGAGATCGTGGCGCCGCTGGCGCTCGCGCTGCGCGGGGGCACCCTCTACAATCTGCCGCCCCCCACCCAGGGGGTCGCCTCGCTCCTGATCCTGGGGCTGTTCGAGCGCCTCGCGGGCGGCGCGCTCACCTGCGACGGCGCCGAGCACGTGCACCTTCTGGTGGAGGCCACCAAGGTCGTGTTCGGGCTGCGGGATCGCTACCTGCGCGATCCCCGGGACATGGGCGCAACGCGCGTCTCCGACTGGCTCGGCGAGCCGTGGCTGGGGCGGCTCGCCTCCGCCATCGATCCCGCCGCCGCGGCGCCCTGGCAAGGCTCGGGCGAGGGCGGCGACACCACCTGGCTCGGCGCGATCGACCGTTACGGGCGCGCGGCCAGTTGCATTCAGAGTCTCTACCACGCGTTCGGCAGCGGCGTCGTGCTGCCGACCACCGGCATCCTCTGGCACAACCGCAGTCACGCCTTCGGCCTCGACCCCGCCGCGGCCCGGGCGCTGCGCCCGGGACGCAAGCCGCCGCACACGTTGAACCCGGCACTCGCCCGGCTGGCCGACGGAGCGACGATGGTCTACGGGGCGATGGGCGGAGACGGCCAGCCCCAGACCCAGGCGGCGATATATACGCGCCACGTCGTCTTCGGGCGGCCGCTGCAGGAGGCGCTGACCGCCCCCCGCTGGCTGCTCGGCCGCAACTGGGGCGCGCCCTCGTCCGGCCTCAAGCTGGAGTCCCGCTTCGCGCCCGAGGTCGTCGAGGGGCTGCGCGCGCGGGGGCAGCCGGTCGAGGTCGTCGCCGCATTCGATCCGGTGATGGGGCACGCGGGGGCGCTGGTGCGCCGCGCCGACGGGCTGATCGAGGGCGCGGCGGATCCGCGCAGCGACGGGGCCGCCGTGGGGTGGTAGAGGGGAAGGTGGCGCGCCCGGCAGGATTCGAACCTGCGACCTTCGGCTCCGGAGGCCGACGCTCTATCCAGCTGAGCTACGGGCGCGTGCTGGCGAGCACGACGATTGTAACCCGGCTTGCGCGCCCCTGCGGGGCGCGCGCCCGGCAGCACTGACGCGGGGCCGGCGCCGAGCAGCGCGATCCCGGGCGACGCAGCGACACGGCAGGCGCCGACCGGGCGGGTCAGGATACCTCCAACCGCCACGGCCGTCCACGCCGCGCGGTTTCCCGCCAGGGGACATTCCCGTTATACTTCCGGCCCTTCGCCGCCCCGGCGCTGCGGGGGATCCCCGCCCGGCGACGGGGCGCGGCCGGGATTCAAGCTGCCAGGGGAGAGTCGACAGTCGTGAGCGATCAAGACAGGGCCTTCTTCAGCACCTTCCTCCTCATCCTCGTGCTTCTCGTCATCATGGCGGTGGCGTTTTACATCATCGCCAACGTCATCTCGGGCTACACCGAGACGAGCGCGGAGCGCAGCGCCGACGGCATGCAGCAGGCGGCGGTGGAGGAGCGCCTGACGCCGGTCGGCCGCGTGAACGTCGGCGGCGAGGCGACCCAGGCCGCCGCGGAGGCGGCGGGTGCCGGCGAGCCCCGATCGGGGGAGCAGGTCGTGCAGGCGGTATGCGCGTCGTGCCACCAGGCCGGCGTGCTCGGCGCGCCGAAGATCGGCGTGAAGGGCGACTGGAGCGCGCGGCTCGACAAGGGCATGGAGTCTCTGACGGACAACGCCGTCAACGGCTTCAAGCAGATGCCGCCCAAGGGCGGCGACGGCTCGCTCAGCCGCGAGGAGGTGCGCGAGGCGATCGTCTACATGCTCGAGGAGACCGGCTTGAAGGTCGCCGCGGCCGAGGCGGCGGCGCAGACCGGTGCGCAGCAGCAGCCCGCCGCGGCCGGGTCGGACGGCGGCGGTATCGTCCCGGGCACCATCGATCTCACCAAGGGCCGGCAGGTCTACGGCCAGGTCTGCATGAGCTGTCACGACACCGGAGCCGCGGGAGCGCCCAAGAAGGGCGACGCGCAGGCCTGGCAGCCGCGCATCGAGAAGGGCTGGTCGACGCTGGTCGATCACGCGCTCAACGGCTTCAAGGCGATGCCGCCCAAGGGCGGGCGGCCCGGCCTGCCCGACGCCGACGTCGAGGCGGCGGTGGCCTATCTGGTGAAAGAGAGCCGGTAGCCGGCGCCCCCGGGCGTCAGGTGCCCGGGGCGAGCAGGCCGCGCAGATTCGCGAGGTGGGCCCGGCCGCGCTCGCGCGTGCGCTCCGCGTCGCCGGCCCCGCCGTTCCCCTCCCAGACGACGTCCTCCTCCGGCAGCTCCGCCAGGAACCGGCTCGGCGCGCACTCCACGGTCTCGCCGTAGCGCCGGCGCCGGGCGGCGAAGGTCAGGGTCAGCGTCTTGCGGGCGCGGGTCATGCCCACGTAGGCGAGGCGCCGCTCCTCGGCGACGTCGTCGGCCTCCAGGCTGCTGCGGTGGGGCAGCAGCGACTCCTCGAGCCCTACCATGAGCACGTGCGGGAACTCGAGCCCCTTGGCCGCGTGCAGCGTCATCAGGTGCACGCGGTCGGCCTCGCCGGCCTCCTCCTGCTCGCGCTCGAGCACGTCGAGCAGGGTCACCTTGGCGACCAGCGCCTCGAGCGAGACGTCGCCCTCGGCCTCGCGGCGGCCCAGGCGCTCGAGCCAGGCGAGGAGGTCCTCGACGTTCTGCATGCGGCGCTCGGCGCTGTCGAGGTCCTTCGATGTCTCCCGCAGATGGCCCGCGTAGTCGATCGACTCGACCAGCCCGCGCGCGACGCCGGCGGCCTCGCCGCGCGCGGCGCGGTCGCGCATCGCCACGAGCCACTCGGCGAAGGCGCGCACCCGCCCGGCGGGCCGCGCCCCGAGGCGCTCGGCCAGATCCGGCTCGAGCGCCGCCGAGACCAGGCTCGTGCCGCGCTCGCGGGCGAAGGCGCCCAGGCGCTCGATCGTCGTCGGGCCGAGCTCGCGGCGCGGGGTGTTCGCGATCCGCAGGAAGGCGGCGTCGTCATCGAGGTTGGCGGCGAGGCGCAGATACGCCATGACGTCCTTGATCTCCGTGCGCTCGAAAAAGGACGTCCCACCGGAGAGGTAATACGGGATCTGGTGCTCGCGCAGCACGCGCTCGAAGGGGCGCGCCTGATGGTTGCCGCGATAGAGGATCGCATACTCCCCCAGGCGCGTGCGGTGCGTGAACCGATGGTGGAGGATCTCGGCGACCACCCGCTGCGCCTCGGCATCGCCGTCGCGGCAGGCGATCACCCGGATCGGGTCGCCGTAGCCGAGCGCGCTCCACAGCCGCTTCTCGAACACGTGGGCATTGTGGGCGATCAGCCGGTTGGCCGCCTTCAGGATGCGACCGGTGGAGCGGTAGCTCTGCTCGAGCTTGATGACCTCGAGCCGCGGGAAGTCCCGCGCGAGCTGGGCGAGGTTCTCCGGCTGCGCGCCGCGCCAGGCATAGACCGATTGGTCGTCGTCGCCGACGGCTGTCAGCCCCTCGCGCACGCCGATGAGCAGGCGCACGAGCTGGTACTGCGCCTCGTTCGTGTCCTGGTACTCGTCGACGAGCAGATGGCGCACCCGGTTCTGCCAGCGCTCACGCGCCTCGGCGTCACCCTGCAGCAGTCGCACGGGCCGCACGACGAGATCGTCGAGATCGACGGCGTTGTAGGCGCGCAGCGCGCGCTCGTAGCGCGCGTACAGGCGGGCCCGGTAAAGCGCGCGCGCGTCCTCGGCCTGCGCCAGCGCTGTCTCCGAGTCGACCAGCGCGCTCTTCCAGCGCGAGATCCGCTCGCGCGCGCGCTCGTCCTCGCCCGCAACGGTCTCGCCGCGCATCAGCTCGCGCAGCAGCGCCAGGCTGTCGTGGCCGTCGAGCAGCGAGAAGTTGTGGCGGTAGCCCAGCCGGGCGTGCTCGCGCCGCAGCATGTCCAGCCCGAGCGTGTGGAACGTCGATACGGTCAGCCCCTTGGGACGCTTGCCGCCGAGCAGCGCCGCGGCGCGGGTCTTCATCTCGCGGGCGGCCTTGTTGGTGAAGGTGAGCGCGAACAGGTGCCCGGGACGATAGCCGCAGGCGTCGATCAGATACGCGAGCTTCTCGGTGATGACGCGGGTCTTGCCGCTGCCGGCGCCCGCGAGCACGAGGAGCGGGCCGTCGATGTGGCGGACCGCGGCGCGTTGCTGGGCGTTGAGGGTGCTCACGCGGGACGGGCGGCTCCGGGACGAAGGCGCCCATTCTAAACGCCGCCCGGCGGGCTGACACGGCTTGACGGCATCCGAGCGTTGGGTTAGACGGCGCCTGTCAGCCGACCGCGCCGCGATCGAGCGCGCGGTAGCCGATCGCCTCAGTGAGGTGCGCCGTGGCGATCGCCTCGGCG
>JABAHQ010000542.1_pt3 | contig 24697 bp, 19 predicted proteins | sample 7062091 | NCBI WGS metagenome assembly JABAHQ01 (sample SAMN14534359, study PRJNA622989) | marine sediment metagenome | biome: marine biome [ENVO:00000428]; feature: marine pelagic biome [ENVO:01000023]; material: deep marine sediment [ENVO:00002113] | place: India: Gulf of Kutch | collected...
ACCAAAATGCGATCACGCCTTTGCCGAATGGAGACCTCAATGGCACCGGCCCAGTTTGGAGTCCAAGGGGAGATCAACTTGCCTTTATTGGCTGGGACGAGAGCAATCAAATCGGCTTATATACTTTTGATTTGGCGACACTTGCCCTCGACCGGCTTTACGCCAGCCCTGACTGGATCGGTTCTTTGGCCTGGTCCGATGACGAGACCTGGCTCTTTTTTACTGGCCGAGAAGCTGGTAACCATGATCTGATAGCGTTGAATCGTCTCACAAGGCAAGTTATGCAACTGACCCACAATCCGGCCTGGGACGATTTTGCCGCTCTTCGTCCGGGGCAGGCTTTCGCCCCCGCCCCTATTGATAGTCAACCCAAAGGCTATATGTCCACTACTTTTGGCTATGGGGTAAATATGGCCGATTTGAGCAATGCCTCTCTAATCCAAGATATTGGCTTCAACTATATCAAAGGCTATATCAACTGGGGGACTATTGAGCTCCAGCCAGGAGTCTATCGCTGGATTGATCCTGATAGCCTCCTACAGGTAGCCGAAGAGGCAGGGGGCCGGGTACTTTTCCGCATTCAGGGGACACCAACCTGGGCGCGGCCTGAAGATTCTTCTTTTACCCATCCGCCTCTCGACCTGGCTGACTTCGAGCGCTTCATGCGGACGATTGCCGCTCGCTACCGGGGTCGCGTGGCAGCCTATGAAATCTGGAACGAACCTAACCTGGATTATGAATGGGGTCACCGCCTGCCCGACCCAGCCGAATACACCGCGCTTCTTAAAACGGCCTATACAGCCATTAAGGCTGAAGATCCTCTAGCCCTGGTTATTACTGGCGGCCTGGCTCCAACTGGCGTAGGCAACCCGCCAGCCGTATGGGGAGGGCTAGCCTTTATTGAGGGCATGTACCGGGCCGGGGCAAAGGGTTATTTCGATGCCCTGGGGAGCCATCCTTACAGCTACAGCCGCCCACCCGACTTCGAGAGTCAGACCGAAATTACCTTTGATCAAGTGGTTCAAGAGCACGAACTGATGACCAGGCATGGCGATGCTGACACACCTATCTGGATTACCGAAATGGGCTGGGTGTTGGAGACCCACTGGGACTTGGGGGAATACCACAACCAGGGAGTGACTCAATTGGACCAGGCTGCCTATCTCAAACGAGCCTACCAAAAAATCGAAACTGAATGGCCCTGGGTCGAGGCTGCCTTTCTTTTTAACCTTGACTTCAGCACCGCGCCCTGGTATGCTGCTTCCGAGCAGATGCGCTGGTTCGCCATTCTTAATCCAGACCGCACCCCTCGGCCGGCTTACACGGCGCTGCGGGCGTATCGAAGGGGGAAAAAGTAAATTAGTTGATAGGAGAAATCAAACCGCAGTCTTATGAGAATCGTTGTTAAACTTGGCACCACCACCGTTGCCAGTCAAAACAAGACTGTCAATCGCCCTCGCTTACTGGAAATCGTCCGCCAAATGGCTAAATTACATGCCAATGGCCATGAACTTGCCCTGGTATCGTCAGGGGCTATTTTTGTGGGGCGGCGTGAAGTTGATAACCTGCCCCATCGCAAAGATATTCCCTTCAAACAAATGTTGGCTGCCATTGGGCAGGTAAAATTGTTGCACATTTACGAACAGCTATTCGATATCTACGGTATGACGATTGCGCAGGCGCTGTTGACCCGTAGCGACCTGACCAATCGGGCTGGCTACTTGAATGCACGTAACACCCTCAACTTGTTGCTGGAAAGGGGAGTCATACCCATCATCAATGAGAACGATGTGGTTGGGGTAGAAGAAATCAAGATAGGGGACAATGATACGCTTTCGGCGCTGATTGGCAATCTAATTGATGCCGACTTGCTCCTTATGCTGACCGACCAACCCGGTCTTTTCACTGCCGACCCGCGTACCAATGCCGATGCTGAACTGATCGTCGAAGTTGATTCGATCACCGATTCGATCCGCGCCCTGGCTTCCGGGAGTAGGACCAATATGGGGGTGGGCGGCATGATCACCAAACTAGAGGCGGCGCAATTAGCCACCCGCTCCGGCGTTGAATGTATTATCGCCTTCAGCGGTGAGCCGGATGTATTGTTGCGCATTATCGAGCAGGGAGAGATGTTGGGTACCCACTTCCCGGCCAAAATCAGCCACATCGAAAGCCGCAAACGCTGGATTTTGGCGGAACCAGCCCAGGGAAGTCTGATTGTTGACCAGGGAGCCAAATATGCTATCATCAAAAATCAAAAAAGCCTCTTGCCGGTTGGTGTCTTGCACGTTATGGAGAATTTTAAACGCGGTGAAACGGTCATTGTCAAAGATCAACAAGGGCAAGCACTTTGTCGGGGCATTACCAATTATAAGGCCAGCGATATTGAGGCGATCAAAGGTCACCATTCTGATAAGATTGAGGCCATTTTGGGGTATAATTATGGTAATACTATTATTCATCGCGACAACCTGGTGATTTTGTAATCGAGGAAAAGCCATGGCTGAGACTAATAATGCTGCATCAGCAGAAGAAACAGAAGAAATCGCCGAAACCTGGCAGTTTCGGGGCTACAACATGCGACCAGGCGAGTTTAACACCGCTATGGTCCACTTCTACCGGGGTGAAATTAGCCGCTCCAACACCTGGCGAGCACGCTTAGATTCAACCACGAATTGGGCGGTGGTCTCCACGGCGGCCTTACTGACATTTGCTTTCGGTTCAGCGGATCATCATCACGTAGTCCTCATGTTAGGTATCTTGCTTAATGCTATTTTCCTCTACATCGAAGCCCGACGCTATCGTTATTACGAGTTGTGGGCCTTGCGGGTCCGGCTAATGGAGACCGATTTCTTTGCCGCGATGCTGGCTCCCCCATTCAGCCCCGGACCAGATTGGGCCAGCCAACTTACAGAGACGCTTCTCACGCCCCAATTTCCTATCAGCGAGTGGGAAGCCCTTGGCCGTCGCTTGCGCCGTAATTATCTGGGCATCTTTTTGCTAGTCTTGTTCAGTTGGAGCATCAAGCTGATGATTCATCCGACTGATGTGCAAAACTACACTCAAATTGTTGAACGGGCGGCCGTTGGCCCGGTGCCTGGTTCGTGGGTTATTCTCTTTATTGGCGTCTTTTATATTTTTACCATCAGCATGGCCATTTTTACCAGTGGCCTGCACGATTCCCCTGGCGAGGTACTACCACGTTATGATGTTTTGAAAATTCCTAGTAATCTTTGGTCCAAAATCTGGCCGCTCAAGCCTAAAAAACATCTTATTTTCATCATCACTGAACAGGGGGACGCAGTTAGTGCTCAACTTTTGCACCTATTACGTCGCGGGGTGACTGGCGTTCAAGGGACCGGGATGTATACCGGCACCCAGCGGACCATTTTGCTATGTGCCGTCAAAGCCAGTGAGATACTCTATCTTAAGTCCCTGGTTTACACCGTTGATCCGCAGGCATTTATTGTCGTCAACCCAGCCCATGATATTATCGGTCAAAACTTCAGTCCTTTAGGGCAAACAAGTTGATTATAAATTAAGTTATCACAGAAAGGTGTACACGATGAATCCTGAACTAAAACTTCTAGGCCAACAGGCCAAAGTGGCCGCTCGACAATTACTCAAAGTTACCACCGAGCAAAAAAACCGGGCTATGCAGTTTATTATCGAGGCCATTATGGCTAAAGAGGCGGAGATTCTGGCCGCCAATCAAGAAGACTTAGAAACAGGGCGGGAAATGGGACTCAGCGAAGCCCTCCTCGATCGCTTGACTCTGAATCACAAACGCCTCCAAGACATCTGTGATGGTGTTTCGACCGTCATCCAACTGCCCGATCCGGTGGGGGAGGATTTCGACAGCCGGGTGCTAGCGAACGGCCTGCGGATCAGCAAGCGCCGCATCCCCATTGGGGTCATCGGCGTTATCTATGAAAGCCGCCCCAACGTTACCGTCGATATTGCCGCGCTATGCCTTAAAAGCAGTAACGCGGCTATTTTACGAGGCGGTAAAGAGTCGCTACAGACCAATCGTATCCTGGCCGAGGCAGTCACCACCGGCTGCGTCGAGGGAGGATTGCCTGAGCACGCTATTCAGCTCATCCAATCAACCGACCGCAGCCTGGTCCGGGAGTTAATGCGAGCCAATGATTACGTTGATATGATTATCCCGCGCGGTGGGGCCAGCTTACACCAGTTTGCCATTGAAAACGCCACCGTTCCTGTTATCACCGGCGGTATCGGCATCTGTCATATGTACGTAGATGATAAAGCGGATCTGAAAAAAGTTGTCCCTATCGCCGTTAATGCCAAGATACAAAAGCCCAGCGTGTGCAACGCCCTTGATACGCTGCTGGTCCATCAGGCGGTGGCTCCAACCGTCCTGCCTGAGGTAGCCCGGGCCTGGGCTGAGTATGAGGTCGAAATTCGCTGTGAGCCCAAAGCCTATCAGATCTTGAAAGACCATTCAAATGTGCGCCAGGCCGAACCAGGTGACTTTGACACCGAATTCTTAGCCCTCATCGCCGCCGTAAAAATAGTAGACAACCTGGATGAAGCTTTGGATCATATTTACGCCCACAGCACCAAACACTCTGAGGCGATCATCACTGAGGACTATGGCGCTGCCATGCGGTTTGTGGACGAGCTGGATTCTTCAGCCGTCTTTGTCAACGCCAGTACCCGTTTTAACGACGGAGGACAATTCGGGCTAGGGGCTGAGGTAGCGGTTAGCACGCAACGCCTTCACGCCCGAGGGCCGATGGGCCTCAAGGAGTTGACCACCTATAAGTGGGTTGTCTTTGGGGATGGGCAGGTACGACCGTAAGTTTGGCTAAATCGAACAAATGTGCTACAATATCATAAGTTTTTCAGGCCTATTTTCAAGGAAATGGACGACTTCGATTTAGTTTTCCTGTAAGGAGTAGCCTCAATGTGCGGACGATTTACCTTAACAGCAGATGCAGCCACGCTGCAACAAGAATTTAACCTGGCCTCGGTCATGCAAGACCTGACCCCCCGGTATAACATCGCTCCGAGCCAGCCGGTGGCAGTGGTGGTGAACCAAGAGGGTGACCGCCAACTTGATGCCTTCCGCTGGGGATTGATCCCTACCTGGGCCAAGGACCCGTCAATCGGCAACAAGATGATTAACGCTCGCGGCGAAACTGTGGCTGAAAAGCCGAGCTTCAAACGCCCCTTCAAAAACCAACGTTGCCTGGTCTTGGCTGACGGTTTTTATGAGTGGCGTAAGACGGCTAGCGGCAAAATCCCTATGTACGTTCATTTGACCGACCGGCGGCCTTTTGCCTTTGCCGGGTTATGGGATCGCTGGCAGCCCCCAGAGGGAGAACCTATCTACTCCTGCACGATCATTACTACTCCCCCTAATCGTCTCCTGGAGACTATCCACAATCGTATGCCCGTCATTTTATCGCCGGAGGCGATTGATATCTGGCTTGACCCAGCCCAACAAACGCCGGAAGCCCTTTTGCCCCTCCTTAAACCATATCCAGCCGAAACTATGCACGCTTATGCGGTTTCAAAATTGGTCAATGCGCCGGCTAATGATGTGCCCGAGTGCATCTCACCGGTCCAATAGACGTGGGAGATGGGTCATTATAAACTTGACGATTTTGGACTTTATGCTATGATGTGAGAATATAGAAACATTTGCCCCGGTAGCTCAATTGGATAGAGCAACGGCCTTCTAAGCCGTAGGTTACAGGTTCGAATCCTGTCCGGGGTGCTAACCATGATAGCCCGTAAGCCGGAAAAGCGCGCTTACAGGTTTGCGCTCTACCCATTGCGGTGGTTGGCACATGGGGAATGAACGATTATTCTGATGAAATCAGAACTCCCTCAACTGCTAGCTTGGGTGGGACCAGTCCATCCCTTAAAACAACACAGTTTCTCAAGTGTGCGCCTGGGCCAATCCATGCCCCGGCTTCCAGGTATACGTTCGGCCCTAATCGCACATTGGGCGGCAATGAAACACCCCTTTCCACAAACACCGGGGACCTGACAGTTAGGTCGGGAGGCGCGACGTGGAGCCCAGGCGTCATGGCCAAAACGTTGAGATTCATCATCAGTAAATCGTCAGGAGTGGTCAATTCCCATCGCCAGGCCGTGGTTAGCCCAGCCAGGCCGCCGGTGTTGGCAATCATCATCTGGATGGCCTCTTGCAACTCTAACTCACCTCGGCTCGACGGTTGGACCTGCTTCAGATAATCCAAAATTAGTCTGTCAAAAGCGTATAGAGCCAGGGAAGCGATATTGGACGGCGCATCTGCCGGGGATGGCTTTTCTACTACCCGTACCACTCGCCCATTTACTATTTCCACACTGCTGGCGCGGGCAATCTCCTCCGGCGGCACTTCCATCAGGGTTAGTGTGGCGGGGGCACGGCCTCGCTGATGCGTTTGCACAAGCTGTTGGTAGTGTTCGTCGGGATATAAGCTATCACAGGCAGCCAGAACAAAAGCGGATTGTATATAGGGAGCAGTTTCCAATAAGGCATGGGCCATACCGCGCGGGGCGCTTTGTCTCACAAACCTGAGTTGCACACCATCCGGTGGCCTGGCGGCAAAGTAGGGTTGAATATGCCGGTCGTCGGCAGCGACAACGATGATCAGTTCCTTGATGCCGGCCATTCCTAGTTGCGCTATGACTCTGGCGATGATGGGCTGCCCGACAACAGGCAGCATGGCCTTGGGACGTTTCCGTGTTAATCCTCGCATTCGCGTGCCGCGTCCGGCGGCCAAAATTACACCTATCATCATCAAGCTCCTAATAATTGTTCACATACTGCCCAAACTTCATCATATGCGGATTATTTTCCAGCACAGCCCGACTCCAGCGTCCCACCGCCCCATCAATTTGCGCTTGCGGGTAGTGACGCCTGAGGGCCTTAACCGCCGCCGTGGCAGTGCTACATCGCCCAGACAGCAAGGCTTAAGGACGACGATCCTGTGTGGGTTTGGGGGTGGGGGCGCTGAAGTATAAGACAATGGGAGAGAGGAGATAGGGGGTTAGTCGTAGAAGGGAATTGTCTGGGGGAGGAGGGCTTGGTGGAAGGTATCCCCAGCCCTGCGGGGGTCAGCTTGGGCTGTGTGGTCTGCAGGCGGAGGGAACCGTGGGTTGAGATCAAACGCCAAGCCGATGAGAACTACGGGAGGGAGTTGTAGGGCCACTTCAACCTGCGGGTGGGGGGCGATAAGCCATTTTGGAGGCGGTTGTTAATTTTGTTTCTATGCTTGCTAGAAGTGTCGGGGCCAGAGCGTGTGATTGGGCGGACCTGAGATGATCGTGCCCTCTCCGGGCACACGGCAAACAGTTAATTTTCCCCGACCAGGGCGGCCAGCTCATCGCCAGCAGTGGTTACTTCGTCGAGGCACTGAGTTACGAGAGCCACAGCAGTCACTTTGATCCCCTCATCAAAGGTGTGCAACCATCGGTTCATTAGATCAATCCCCTGGTCGCATTTTGCCAGGCCTGCACTCAATTTTTGGTGAATGGCGGCTGCTTCTGGCGGCGGAGAGAGTTGGCTAACGCGCTGGATAAGTTCTTTGGCCGTTGGGCTGAACCACTCGAACTCGGCTCGGAACTGCTCAATCGTCAATTGGCCATCCCGATAGGCTATGACAGCCTTTCCAAAATCTTCACCCGCTTCTGAGATCTGTTCACCCAAACCGGCTACGGCAGTCGCGTAAGCTAATAAGTCTGATCGCCCGCCTTCATCCTTTAACGATGCTGTTTGGGTGGGCGTAGCATTTTCAGCCCCGTCTATGACAGCGTTATTATCTCTAGAGTCCGATTGCCCCGCTTCATTCTCTAATGGCGTTGCTGAAGTGGGTGTAGTGTCTCCAATTGCTCCTATATCAGCCTTATTATCTTTAGAGGGTGAGCTTGGACTCCTACCAGGCCCAGCTTGATCTGGCTTTTCGTTGGAAATAGTGGGACTGGTACTATCGCTGTTGCTGCTATTTGCTTCTGATCTCACTTCTTCCGGAAAAACAAGCATTGGTATCGTCAGTTCTGAAGTGGTAGGAGCAGGCAAACTTGACTGAGATGCACCACTTGGTGGCTTACATTCTATCACTTCTTCCTTAAGCACAATACAGACAAAAACCAGTTGGTCTTCGGCCAGAGCGGGAATAACTACCTGTTCAGAAACAAGGGTATGGTTAATTTCAAAGGTTTGTTCCAGAGTCCCCCCTTGCCAATGCATCTTGACCAGGCCAATATTTTCAGCGAACCAATAAACATTCATCAGCTTTGCGATCTGGCTAGCCGGAATAATTTGTTCTGCAAGCTCAAAGCTAAGTTCTAGTTCCAGCTCCAACATTTGTTCAACCCGGATAGCATCTTGGGAACCGAGAGGTGTGTTTACAGTTTCTCTGCCCATTGGGGTGTAAGTGGCCCGAGCCAGTCCATGAGTAATATGACCGATGAGTGGCTTATCCCCCTGACGGCCTTCAACTGTCCCAGTGATGTCATTTTCCTGTGTCCAGGAGCGACCGATTTCGGCCATGGTTTCTGGATCAGGCAAAAAAGTCCCCCGCGGATTGCTGAAGGTGAGCTCCCCGAATTCCCTTAATCTCCGCATATCGCCCAGATAATTGAGACCAACGCCTTGTTGTAGGCAGCCAATTTGGAATTGAAGGTTTTGCCCTTCGTATTGGGTGCTCAGGTAGGCTTGATCATTCACAATATTGTCTACACGTTGGATATATGAACTGTCTTGACTGGCATAGGTCCAGGTCGTGCCGGGTTGTAAGGGCCAATAAATATGGCTACACGCTTTCTTGGCAGGTGCAGATGTATCGTCGTCTGCGACAAGGACAGGAGCAGCCTCAGGCTTGTCTTCAGGGTAATGCGTAGTTGTTTTTGAGGATAGCTCCACGGAGGGTATTGATTCATCCCCTTTAAAAGCCAGGCGGTTTTTCAACTGCGCTACATCAAGTCTGGCTTGGGCCAGGTAAGCCGCCAGAGATGTTTGGGCAATGTCAATTTCAACTGGAATCGTGGTATTTAACTGGACTATGGAATCGACGCTGATGGTCTCGTTAAAATTGACCGGGATGACGACATCAAGCGGAAAATCTGTCTTGATTGGCACATCCAGAATAATCTCACCAGCCGGAGTTTTGAACGGTACGCTCAACTCCTGGTCGATGGGGATGACTGTGTTTACAGGGATTTCCATAGTGCGTTGAAAGGGAACATCCGCCTTCAGGGGCACAGCCCGGTCAATTTCGAAGTCGTAAACCACCACCTCGTGGGCCAAGTCATCCAACGTTGTTTCCACGTTATCCAGCGTCTCGATCGTCCGCAACCGTGCCAGGTTAAGACCATAGAGTAAGGCCAGGTTCAGAATCAAGAGGAAGATCACTATAACCCACAGAAATAGGATTGACCGTTGCCTAAATCTATAGGCTGATCGCCTTGATGACATATAATGAGGTTGACGATAAGAATGCTGCGACATTGGTTCATCTCCCTCTATTCAGGTGAATCGAGCAGGGCTAAACCTGCAGACCAATGATGCTATTTGATTAAGATAGGCAGATAGACAGTATTATCAAAACCACCCATTGGGATAACGGTGATTTGGAGGGGTTGGTTGACGTAATCCTGATAAATTTCGCCGACATTTTCACCATCGGCGGCTGGTAGAACGAACAGCGAAATTGTAATGGTGGATGTATTATTCACACTTCCGCTGAACGCGAATCCTGTTTCGCCGTAGGAAACGCCATCGCCCGTCGTATCAGTCCCATCGCATTCCCCGCTGCCCGAGTTATCGTCGCAGTAATAAGTACTTTGCGTGCCGCCAACCGAGGTTGGATCGGTGACTTGGATAACCCGACCTGTTGGGTGATTAATCTGGGCCCAGGTACTCAGTGGTCTGAGATCATAGTCATCAAAGTCCTGGTTACCATCAACGGTGACACCCTCTGGAGGTGTGAGGGCATTGTAAAAGGTGGCCCCTGAGGCGGCGCTATTAAGATCAATAGAAGTACGAATGCGGGTGAGTGTGCCGACGTTGAGGGTAAAACGGATTTCAGCCACAGTATGTACGAATGAAGCGTAGGTCAAAAAGGTATTATTGAAGCTAGCTTGATTGCCTAAAATACTCGCTGTCGCAGATTGCTGCAGCACGACCCGGACTGGTCCATCTTTGATGAGATGGATATCAGCGCCATCCAGTCCATCCTCCTCAAAATCAAGTATGCCACTTATAATCGCTCGTAATTTAGTTCGATCCAAGATATCAAGGCCGCCGTTCAAGGCCATGTAGTCAAAGCCGGGATAACTGCTGGCGAGGCCCAACTCGTAATGACTGGTAGAGATGGTGGGGGCAATATAGTCAACATAATCGATGCTAACGCTGGGTGTCAATACATTGGAGCGAACCAGGTAAGCCCAGCCTTTCTTGGCAGGATCTATGGGATCGGTCACTTCAATTTCGTACCAGGTAGCGCTGATGGGCAACGTTATTGGCAACAAAGCCATATCCGGAGCTTGATCCCCCAAGTCCATAGTCATCAAAACGATTTCGTCGTTAGTGTCCAATTCACTATTGGCAACAACCACGTGCTCACCATCTACCACTTCATCTACCTGAATGGGGGTTTGGTCTCCCCACTCAGTACCTGTGTAAGTATAGATGAACAGGTGCCCAATCAGTGCACCGATTAGAGCGGGAACTCGGGCTCCGGTGATTATCACCGGCTCCTGATCCCGGTCCAGGGTCTTAGTTTGTACAGTTGCCTGAGCCATAGTCCGGTAGGTCAACGCGACACTAATAGTGATCAAAAATAGCAAGATGAATAGGGCCAACAAACGTCTACCAATGTATCTCATAAGCGATGATGCTTCACTTTTGCATATTACCCAGATTCAGCGAAGAAGCGATTCAGCGATTCGCTGATTCCTTGATTCGCTAATTCGCTGAATCCTTCAAAATTACTTTTTTGATAAAGGGAACTTCTGCCAACGACTGGGCTGTTTATAATCATTCGATTGGTGGACGGACACGTTTTCATCGTAGCCATAATAATTGTAAAAATAATAATCGTCCTGATCTTTTTTGGGGACCTGGTTGAGTACCCCACCTAAGATGTTGGCTCCAACCTGTTGCAGGTTTTTAGTCGCCCGTCGGGTCGTATCTGGGCGAGTCTGCCCGGCCTTGATGACCAGAATGACACTATCGATCTGGGTGGAAAGGACCATAGCATCAGTGATAGCCAGGACTGGCGGGCTGTCAAGGATGATCATATCGGCCATTTTTTCCAGACGTTGTAAGAGTCGTGCCATCTGCGGGGAGCCCAGCATCTCCGCAGGGTTTGGCGGTAGAGGACCGCTGGTGATCAGCGATAGGTTTTCAACCTCAGTGTTTTTTAGTTGCCTATAAATCTCCAGGTCCGGAGAGTAGAGTAGATTGGTCAGCCCTCCTGAATTAGACATACCAAAGATCTGATGCAGTTTTGGCCGTCTCAAATCAGCATCGACGATGATCGTTCTAAGATTGGCCCGGGCCATTGTCACCGCTAGATTGGCAACCAGGGTACTCTTGCCTACGTTGGGGGTGGGACTGGTAATTAGAATAGATCTAGCTGACTGATTAGTCGACATAAATTGGATATTGCTGCGTATCATCCGGTAGGCCTCTGACTCAGGCGAGAGAGGTTTTTTGACGGTAATCAGCCCATCTTTAAACTCTTTGCCTCGAAGACGACTCACGCTGCCTAGATAGGTCAAGCCAAGAGACTCGCTCACATCCCCCGGCAATTTGATGGTATCGTCGATATACTCTAGCAAAAAAACTGCACCAAGAGCCAGGATAAGGCCAACACCAGCCGCCAGAAGGACATTAGTTTTCACCTTGGGGCTGATTGGGACGTAGGGGACTTGGGCTGGCTCAATAACAGTTAAGTAATTGGGGCTATCTCCCCCCTCCAGAAAGCTTAACAGTTCGGTGTAATTACCCTGCCAGCCATTGATCAGACTTTCTAGACTCTGAATTTCGGTTTGTAAATCCTGAATCTGGCGCGCGCTGAGAGCCTCATCTAGCTCTGCATTCAACTTTTCGATCCGAACCTGTCCTTCCTCAATCCTCGCCTCCAAATTGGTTAGCTGGCTTTGGATAAAGGGACTACGCTCCTGGCGGGCCTGATTCTCAGGAGAGTTGGGACTTTGAAGGATCAACTGATGAGCAATCTCATCAGCGATGACTGCGGCTCGCTCCGGTGAGCTATCGCGTACGCTGATTTCCAATAGTTGTGTACCCTGGATTTGATAAATGTTGACTCGTCCCTGCAGGCTTTGCCAACTTGTTTTCAGACCCAGGCTGTCAACGGTCGACTGCAGAATAGGCTGGCGGCGGCCTATCTGAGCATACGATTGGGCTAATCGTTCGATGGTGAAAAAATCCTGAGACGTTGGATTGCTCTCTCTAATGACCTGTCCCACCAAGAGTGTGGTTGAAGTGCGGTAAATGCGGGGTTGTCGAGAGCTGACGACATAACTTGAGACAGCGGCAAGACTGGTACTCAATAGGATCAGCCACCACCACTTAAAAACGATTCTAAAATATTGGCGTAATTCCATATTCTATCCTAACTAACTCTTTCTCTTTCCTCTTATTATGTATAGTATGTTATATGGACTGCGTGCATAATAAACACGCTCTAAGGCTATCATTGACCCGATACCTCAAATTTGGGCATCTCCCAATATTTGATCCAAACAGGGTCCCAATCATTGAAGCCCGTTCGACTCAAGCTATATAAATTACTGCCATCGGCATCCATGACCCAGATCTGCCAGGTGCCACTGCGGTTGGACCAAAAGACAATTTGCCGGCCATCGGGCGACCATGACGGGTGCTTATCCCACTCCCATTCATTTCGAGTCAATTGTTGTAAGCCAGAACCGTCACGATTCACCACCCATATCTCATCACTCTGACTGTCATTGGAGACGAAGGCAATTTGCTCGGCCGTGGGAGACCAGGCACCATCATAAGCGAGACCGGTCCCGAAAAACGTCAGTTGCTTCTCTGCTTCATAAAGGGCGTCATACCAATATAGTGCAGGCGCATCGGTCCTTCTACCCTCCGGATTATACCGTAGGGCCTCTTTGGTAAACACACGAAAGCGTCCATCGGCTGAGTAAGCATCGGCTTGCCTGGCTAATTCGTAAGGCCAGCGATCCGAGAGCAAGGCCAGCCCACTGCCGTCGGGATTGATGACGTATATTTCCTCTTGACCAGTCCGATCCGACTTGAAAGCGATCTTACCGATGAGTTCTGGAGGCATCTGCTCCGGCCTGACCAAAGGGAGTGGGGTAGATGTCATGGGTGGTAACTCACCGTCGAACTCTATGAAGACAGGCGTTGGGGTGGCCGTGACGACGTTAACTGGGGTGGCCGTAGGAGTCCCGGTGGTGAAGGCTTGGGCTGTGGCCATGTCAGCCCAAGCCTGGGCTGTGGCGGCATTAGCAGGGGTAGGGGTAGCGGTGACAACGATCGGGGTCACCCAGTTGGCCGGTAATGGCGTCGATATGCCGTATGTTTCAGCCTGGGCTGTTCCTAATGCAGCCAGTGTAGCCGCTGCAAAGACTGATGGGGGCGTTGGGGTGGCAGTAATTAGTACAAAAGTAGCCGTTGGTGTCGCGCTCGGTAGAGGCGTCGCGGTAATGGCGTTGGTAGGAAAGGGGGTTGGCGTTCCTGTTGTCGCAGCGTAAGCGGTCGCCAGCGCAGCGATGGCCCCAGCCGTGGCTACGTTCTCGGGGGTAGGCGTGGGGGTGATGATTAGATCCTCTGGGAAAGGGGTCGCCGTGACCATATTGGGTGGGATCGGCGTGGCTGTGCCAATACGCGTGGCCTCGACAGTCACTTGCAGCATAATTGCGGCCGCGGTCAGAACATTTTCCGGCGTGGGGGTGCTGGTCACCACGATATAGTCGTAAGGCGGCGGTGTAGCCGGCGGCGGGCCCACATTCAGTAATAGCGTGACCCGCTGGTTCTGGCTTTGAGACTCATACCCCGTATCCCAAACAAACAGGTTGTCTTGACCAACGAGTGGTCCATCTAGCCGAAAGGAGACCTTTGGATCTTCATCATCGATAATCCGATTTTCTAGTAGCCTGATCTGGTCAGCCGATAGGATAAAGGTATTCGTCTTCCCGGCCTCCAGGTCACCCTCCCCTAAAATGGGGCTTAAAGTTTGCAAGCTAGGTGCATTAAAAATATCCTGATAGTTATGTCTACGCCAATCCTGGTCAATCTCAGGCCCCAGGAGGCGTAACATCCAGGTCCCGCCCTGGCCCAGCCGATCGTCACNNACTGAGGTCGAATTGGAAAGCACCATGATAGATTTGTCCTTGAAAGATGCCAGCATAAAGGAAGGAATCTCCAAAATGATTACCCCGGTCTTCACCACTGGTAACCCATCCGATATCAGTCGCCGCCGCCGAGATAGCATAAACCCGGCCGCCCGGCACCGGAGTGGGTGTGGATATAGATGAAGCGAGAGCAGTGTTGGGGGATGAGGTCCTGCCACCCTCCTCCATATCTCCGGTCGAAAGGTAGCCATCTTCGCTCCCTCCTACCTTCCCCCCCGGGAGAAGAGCCGAGGGAAGAGTGGGGGTTGGTCTGTCCATAATTTCGGTAGACAACCCTACAGATGGGCTTTGGTCCAGAAAAAAGCGGGCATAGTAAATGATAGGTAGACCAATCAGCAAACCGGCCAGGAACCATAACATAACCCGCCACGGCACAGACATCCTCAGAGGTTGGAATAGAGCCTTCCGCGCTGGGCGGGGGGATAGTGTTGCGGATATTTGTTCGCTGGACAGTTCAACAAAACGGGAACAACTTTGGTGCTTTCGGGAAAAACAGAAGGCTGATTGATGCTCCAAAGGGATCGCATTTATCTGACCGGCTGAGAAGCAACGATGTGCTGGTTGGGGATATGCAAAGCGTGAAACACGGTCATGAGCTAACCCGAGGTAAGGGCAGATTGCCGCTAGGGGGTGGGGATCCTCCGTCACACTTTGGAACTGGTTTTCTAAGGGGTTTTTATCAGTATCTTTATCTGTATACAACGGCGATGTTGATGGTTTGACAGCCCTTATATCTTCCGGGCCAAAGTATAGGTCCTCCGCTTGTTTATGGTCTTTATTATCCATATGATTCAGATCTGTTATCTTAATATAGACAAAAACAGGTGTTAAATCTGTCGTAAAATCCAATTGACAGCGGTTGATAAATCAGAGACGACTTTGCATCGCTCCTCACAAGATTGGGTGAAGGCTTGTGCGGCCGCTGCTCCCCGCCCCGTTAGTACGAGTAGGGGGATACACCCGGCGGCAAAGCCAGCTTGAATATCGCTGGCTGCATCGCCGACCAAATAAGAACGTCCTAGATCAATGTTTAAGGTATGCGCAGCCTGTGTTAGCAGGCCAGGTTTAGGTTTGCGGCAATTACAGCCATCTTCTGGATGATGGGGACAATAGAAAATGCGGTCGATCCGGCCGCCATATGCTTGGACAACCTGTGTCATGGTGGTATGGATTTGCTCCAGGTCGTGTACCCTGAGCAACCCCCGCCCTACTGCCGATTGGTTGGTGATCACGACGACGCTTAAGGGGCTGGTTGCTAAACGTTTAAGCGCGGTCAAAGCACCCGGTAAAAAGTGGAACTCGGCCCATGATTTTACATAATCATCACGATTAAAATTGATTACCCCATCTCGATCAAGGAAAACGGCAGCTTTAGTTAATGGTGCCACTAATAAGCGCCCCGCCCTCTTAATACGGCCGGAATTGTACGCCAGATAATAAATACATCGAGCCAGATAGAGTAATTACGAATATAGTGCATATCTAATTTGACTCGGTCGTCATAAGCCAGGTCACTGCGCCCTGAGATCTGCCACAGTCCGGTCAAACCTGGTTTCACGGTTAGAAGATTCATTTCCCACTGGCCGTAGGCGGCTAACTCCGGCGGGGAGATCATGCGGGGGCCAACCAGGCTCATCTGTCCCAGGAGGACGTTGAACAGTTGGGGGATTTCATCCAGGCTGAAGCGGCGCAAAAAACGACCGACACGCGTAATTCGGGGATCATCAACAAGTTTGTGTTCGATGGCTAATTTGGCCTGCAAGTCTGGATATTGGGCCAAAATTTGATCGCCATCCACCCGCATGGTCCGAAATTTGAAGGCGTCAAATTCCTGTCCTCCCATCCCCATCACCCGCCGCTTATACAAGACAGGGCCGGGGGAGTCAAGTTTAACCAAAATCGCGATTAGAACCAGGATCGGGGCGAAAAAAAACAAACCCGAAAGTGTCAGTGTATAATCCATCATCATTTTGACGAAATGTTCCACTTTGGTTAAGCGAACCTGATTTACTTCAATGAGCGGAGTGGAGGCAAGTTCTTTAACCCGTAACCCGGTGCTCATAATTTCAAACAGACCGGACGAAAAACGAATATTGACCTGTTCGGAGAAGCCATACCCTTGAAAAATTTCTACGATTGTTTCCCGTGAGAGGGCGCTGGAGGCCAGAATCAATTCTTCGATACCATAGCGATCAATTAACTCGGGCAGTTCCTTTATGGTTCCCAGAGAATAGAGATTGCGTACGACACGCTGTCCGGTCGGGAGTTCGTCGGAGACCAGGCCGAGCAGATTCAAACCTGAGGTCGGCCAGGTACTGAGTTGATGGGCCAACAAGCGCGCTTCGCCATTGCCGCCGACAATCAAGGTTGGGGTTAGAAAATAGCCCCGCCGGCGCAAGGCATAGACGAGCCGGCGTAACCAAAAACGAGCCCCGGTTACCAATATAAAATTCAAAAACCAGGCCAACAGCAGCCAGCCCCGGGCGATCGTAAAATCTTCAACAATAAAGGCTACAAAGACAACAACCAATAGACCGACCATTGAGGCGTGAAAGACCCGCTTATATTCGTCAAGCCCGCCTAAGAGGTAGTGAAAATCATATAATCCAAAGAGATTGAAGATAAGCAGCCACAAGGGAATCAAGCCCAGCACAACCTCGGTATAATAAGGAAAGGAAGGAACCACCGCCGTCTGAAACAGAAAGAAATTACTGGCAAAACGAACCTCGTAGGCCAGGAAAAAGCCCAAACCTAGCATAAACACATCGCTTAAGATCAAACCGACCCTATATAGCGAACGCAGCCTACTAAGAGACAGGAACGAGCCCCGCTGCCCCCTTTTAAGTTTCAGTTCAGCCGATAATTCAGCGGTGGAATTAATAGTGGGTATTTGAGATGTAGTCTTTGCTTGCATCCGTCAACCTCCTGTTAATCTCCCGTCGACTCAAGCGCCGCAGGGGATGTTGCACTAACTTGGCTGTCTCCATGTTGAGCCGGGTCATAGAGATAAACCCGCATCTTGAAATTTCTGGCCCGAACATGCACATCCAGGTTGGTGATCAGTTGAGCGTTTTTCTCTAGCCAGGTATGTATATGAGGCCACCGTTCTTCCACATTCATATCTTCCACAAACCAAACTCTATCCCCATTTTCTTCAAACTGAGCCAAATCCAAGTTTTCCATGCCTATGGTCTTCTCCTGCAAATAATAATTACCAAGCTGTGGGCCAGCCGCAACGACCAGGTCACCCGCCTTCTTGTGCTGTTTGATTAGCTCGAAGGCAGCCCGCCAGTTATCCCGATTGCCGTTTTGATAGCGGTAATAAAGCATATCCTCGCTAAGTGGCCCTGCCAGCAGAATGATCAAAGCACCAAAAGCCAGTATCTTGGCGCTACCTCGCGTCTGAAAAAGAAGCTCCTTGGCTGCCACGCTGGCCAAGATAAGCCAGCTTACCAAAGAGAGGAATACGTAGCGGTTGGCTGTATATACGAATGGGGAGAGAGCCATAATCGTCAGTAAGGGTATTAACGCTCCCAGACTCAGCAACAGCGAGGCTCTATTCTTTTTCAGCAGCAAGTATAAACCTCCCAAGGCCCCCAGGCAGATCGTAGGGAGACCTACATAGTAAACGACGCCCGCCAGAAGCCAAAGCGGGTTATTGTTTATCCTGCCAAATGCATCAGCTAATTGGGATAAATATCGCGGTCGCAGCATGGGTATTATAAAGTACAGGGCGGCGATCATACCTGGTAGAAAGAACAGGACAAGGTTCCGAAGCCGGAGCCCCGGCGGTTTTTCGAAAGGCAGTATTTTAAGCAGCACCAAGTAGCTTGTCACCACCGGCACCAATATCAAGGCGAAAAGACGCTCCCGGATGGCAATAACCAACAAAACCATAGAAAGAAGTATATACCAGGGACGGTCGAACTCAATGCCAAAATAGAAAACGAACAGAGCTAACGTATAGAAAAGCAACAAGGCCGTATAGAACCGGGCATTTTGTGACCAATAAAGATGCCATGGAGAGATTGTCAACAGGAGCACCGCCACCAGGGCCACAGAAACGCCGAACAGCTTCCTGATCGGAAAATATAGTATAGGGACGGATATCACACCTATAATAGCGGGAACCAGTCTGGCGCTCCATTCACTTATGCCCAGTATATTTAATACACTACCCGTTAAAATGATAGAAAGTGCTGGCCAATACCTGATGGTCCTCCCAAGGTCATTGAAGATGGTTCCAATACTATCGAAAGTAGCTTGCGCACGGTTAATGTTGAATATCTCATCTCCCCAAAAGCTCCACGCGCCAAGTTTGTAGAGCCGTAATGCTAAGGCCAGCACGATTATTGCAGCAAGAACGCCATATTGGGCACTCGAATTTAGATCAAACTTAACGAACTTGGAATTGGTATGCTGTGTCACTATCTATCTATCCTTACTATATTTTAGAACCAGAGATGACTTGCATAAATCAAACAGACCGTGAGCTAGCCCCCAGAACGCCGCCAGGTTTCCTTTTCGACCTTCACGGATGATAACGCGAACGACTAAATACGGCACACCTAAGAAGAAAAAGCCTAGTTGTTGCCGTAACGAAGCATGTCGCCGCATAAATAAATACCAGTGGCGTAACTTATGGCGGGCATAGTCTTGACGGTACCCTTTACCGAAGGTATGACTGACCACGTGGTAGGCGACCGCCTCAGGGACGTATAGTGCGGTATAACCGGTCTGCTGTAATCGTAATGAAAAATCCAAATCTTCAGGGCCGAAAGGGTCGAACATGGTATCAAAGCCGCCGAGCTGTTGGAACACATCGGTGCGAACCATCATCGCCCCACCACAGGCGGTACATTGCCTGGTGGTATCGTATTGGCCATGATCGATTTCGTTGTAACCAACAGGCGTGATTTGCCAGAGTACGAAGTTTATTCGAGCTCCACCGCCGTCGTTTAAGCGTTCTCGGTCGTTCATAAAACGCAGCTTGGCCTGGGTTTGTCCTACCTTGTCATCCTCTATAAATGGCTTCAAGAGCGCACTGACAAAACCGGGCTCCAAGAGCATATCATTATCGAGGAATAATAGATGGGTTGGATGCAGGGTTTTGATCGCCAACTCAGCGGCTGCATTGCGACCTGAGGCCACCCCCAAATTATGCGGATGATAATGGGTCAGCACGTCCGGAAATGCCTCCTGGATTGCCGTAACCGTGCTATCTTGAGAACCATTATCCCATACCAGCACGTGAAATGGTGGCTTCCCCTGGGCCAGGAGACTGGCTAGACATTCCAAAATCCGGTTTCGCTGGTTCATTGTTAAGATAATGACCACGATATTCGCCGTATTGGTATTCACTATGAGGCGCTACTCTTTCAATATAAGCGGTAGAAAGATTTTGATATCAGGAATGACCATAATCGTGATCGAGTCTGTAGCGGTGACTGTGTTGTTGATCAGGTCCTTGCCAGTCGCCTTGACTGTGTTCACGGTGGTCTGGTTTAAGGTAGCGGTTCGTGTCCCACACTCTTTGGCTTCACCGATAACCAGGGTAACGTCGTTACAGGCAGCGATCATTATGTCATCCCCTGGGTTATCGGGACTGCCGTTATCATCCACTATCGTCACCTGGCTCAAGGCAACATCCCCGCCGTTAGCCACCTCGTAGCTATAGGTTACCATCGCTCCCATAGCGATCATGGTCTGGCCTGCGGTCACAGAGACGGAAAGGAGGGGCGTTGGGCTGAGCATCTCGACCGTGGTTGAACCGCTGATACTGTCAACAGTCGCTGTTATCTCGGTCAGGCCGCTTGTGGTATCGGAGGTTAGAACAATGGTTGCTTCCCCCTGACCGCCACTGATTGTTGTTAGGCCACCATTGGCTAAGGAGCCTTTGTCGGTGGTGAATTGAACTACCCGCCCATCGGAGAGGGGCATCTCAGAATCATCTCTGATCATGGCAGTGACGGTTGCTGTTGCAACTTGATTGGCTATAATCATCGTTGGGTTCGCCGACACTTGAACCGTTGCCGCTGTTACCGCGACTAAGTAATTTGAAAACCCGGCGAACAATGCTTCGACTTCCGTCGCGGTCAACGATTGGCTAAAGATCCAGGCTTCGTCAATCAGACCTTTGAAGCGATATTCGTATAGCTCGGTCAACGGCTCTGAGGTACCGATATAGTACGGGGCGTCCTCATGATCGGCCAGAGCCCCACTGTAGCTTACCGGCGAGGCACTCACCTCCTGACCGTCGACATATAGATGCAAGTTCTTGTTAACATCATCCACCACCATGGTCAGGTAGTGCCACGGGCCGGGGTCAAAGACGGCGGATGATACTTCGACCTGCGTACCATCCGCCAACCGAATCTGGGCCTTGAATTTTCCATTGTAGTCGTAATACAAACCGGTGTACTTACGGACCAAGACGCTGTAGAAGGCATCGTTTGCTGTTGCGTTTGGCGGAATATCCTCTGGGTTGACCCAGGCAGCGAAAGTATGACTTCCATCGGTGACATTTTCTAGCGCGCCAGAGCCGTCTACCGTCACCTGATCATCCGTTCCGTCGAACTGAAGCGCGCTGCCAATTTGGCCGGCTGTCCAGATCGGGCCGGGCTTGTCCGTATAGATCAGCCCACCGTTGTTGCCGTAGTTGGCTGTATCAAAAGCCGTCTCACCTGTTCCTTCATCGAAGGTCCAGGCACCCACTAATCCAGGCGTATCATTGTAGGTGTAGTCAATTATGCTGCCGGAAGCGATGGCATTGGGGCTTTCCGCCCGGTCCCGAACGTTATTAACGAACATACGGTAAGTCCCATTGCTATGTTCCGAAGTAGTGAGGCTCACAGTTTTCAGGTCTGGAGCCAGCGAAGCACTTACTACGGAAATGCCATAGTCGATCATGTAATTGGCGGCCGTCTCGGCGCTGGCCTGCTCAACCGACTCATCAAAGACGACAGTAACCTGGTTCGGATTGCCGCTGGCATTGACGCTCACAAGGTGGGGCGGCGTCACATCCACCAAGGTGGTGGCGCTCACCGGGGTACTCGGAGGGCCTTCGACCCCGTGGTAGTTGACCGCCGAGATTTCGTAATCGTAGTCGGTCTGTTCAACCAGACCGGTATCAGTGAAACTCCAGCCCTTAACCGTGGCTACTTTGACGCCATCCCGGAAGACGTTGTACAGCACGATGCCGGTTTCCATATCCGTTGCCGGATTCCAGGATAAGTCGATCTGCCGATCACTGATAGGCGTTGCGGTGACATTAGGTGGAGCAGTGGGTGGGGTGGTGTCCGGCGTGCCGGCCGGGGCCAGCTTTACCCCATATATACCTTCGCCCCGGTAATACATGAACCAGGTATTGGTCTCTTCGTCCAGAAGAACAGTGGCCTGTTGAACATCATCAAATTGGTATGTCTCCACCGGCGCGCTGAGTTGGTCAGGGGCGCTGAGGGATACGGTTCGAACCTCGGTCTTGGACTGGGTGACATTATTGATAAATAGAGCGTAGGTATCGACGCCAACCCTAGCGCTTCCCCCCATCCCCCAGGCATTAACCGGTACACCACCACTTAATACACCGGCGGAATCGGACAGATTATCGCGGCTATTGCCCCAGGCCACCCCCAGCGTGCGTCCCGTACCGGACCCATTGGGAATATAATAAACGAACCATTGGCTGGCGTCATGAATGGCAATAACTGGAAACAGCTCATCTCCTGAGCCCCACAAGGAGCTATCAGTATAGTCAAGCACCACGCCCTGGTCCGTGAAGTTAAGACCATCCGATGATGTGGTTAGACGCCCATCGGCATGAACAGATGTGGATGTGGCGCTTGTCGCCGTATTCGCTCCGTAATACATGACTAAATCGCTGTTGTCGTCTAGCGTTACGGCGCCTGACGTGGCCCCTTCCTCGCCGTTGTCGTTAGGAAACCAGGTGATGATCGGATTGTTGCTGTACTTGGTGAAGTTAATCCCGTCGGGACTGGTGGCAACGCCGATGGCCCGCCAGGTGACTGTTTCGTCGGGAACAAGCTGGTAACCGCTGATGCCCTGGTAATAGAGGTAATAAACGCCATCTTTCTTTACGGTCGTACCGGCGAAACCTCCCCAGAGGATGTAGTCCCACTCGCCCAGGTCACCAGACTCGAAGATTGGGCCGTAATCTGTCCAGTCTGACTGGGCGGGGATGGCGAGGTCTGCACTGGAATGCACAGGTGAGGCAGAACCCGCAGAACTCACCAGCAACAGAATCAAGACAAACAGCAGCACCAGTCCCGTTAGAAGCCAGGTATTATTGAAGGTAAACACTCTGGTTTTGAACATTTCTGAGAGCACCTTTGTGAATCTCCTTTTTTTCTGGCAAGCAACCATTTTCGTGATTAACACTCGGCCAGGTCATTTCTCCTTTAGATCTCATAACTCAGTAGTCATTTTCAGCCAACTTACTCTCGATGACTGCCAACATCTCCCAGGCCACTAAACGGTTGCCCTCAGGCGTTACATGTCCCCATTCGTCGAACCAAATTTGGGTTTCCTCTTCGTCGAAAACATTAGCTATATACCATAAATTCTCATAGTTAGTTGCTGCCAAGGCTATGTTCTCATACACTGCCTTGGCCAGTCTAGCCAGAGCCGGATCCATTCTAGATTTTATGATTTGCTCTTCTTGCGTTAATGCTTTTTTGTCAACCGCTAAATGCGGTTGCAGGAAAAAGAAATACTCGAAACCATATTCTTGTGCGAGCGCACCCATGATTTCATAGTTGCTAAGGTAGACCTCAGTAACGGAATCTGCCAAATAGTCTGCGTCTATCTCCACGGTCTGATACTTCGGGAGGCGCTGGCCATTTTCTTGTCCGTTACGTTGTAGTTTTTGGACCAAATTTTCAACCAATGCATACTGCCGAGAAGATTTAAACCATTGAATCAGAGGATGCTCCGGGTTTTCGTACTTGCTTGCAATTTTCGCTAAAGTGACATGGGAGCCAGGTTGTCCCGATTCATAGGCTGCCAGGACATCGTTCACGCCATCATAAAAAATAACCGTATCAGGTATATTTCCAGACTGTAATTGTAACATAAGCGCGACCAGGCTCTGGGTGGATACAAAACCGTCTTCGGCTAAATTAACAACACAAACCGGACCTTTTCTTCGGTCTGCTAAGCCTGTCTGCAGATAAGCGGCGATTGTCCCCCAGTCTGGAGATCCCCAACCCAACATCGTGGAACCGCCAAAGGTAAAGACCTTATAAGCACCCACCTGGCACTCGGCCCCCGGCGTCTGTCGGATACCGTCTTGATTAATATTAACGGTCTGTCCAACAAAAGGACGATGTCGCCAAATAGTATAAGGTTCGTAAGCGTAATTCTCTGCAAGTTTAGCCTCTTGCCAGTAGACTTGAGTCCAATCTTGAGCCGCATAGTAGGGCAAATTTTGAATTTCTGCAGATTTAACTTGCTGAAAGCTCCGGGCAACGATAATGGCTCCCAATTCTAAACAAGCTAGCAAAACGAACGTGTTCAAGAGGATCAGTGCCACGCCTCGATAAAAGTTCACGATCCTTTTACCCAACAAACCGGTCAGGAACACAACGAGGCCAACTATAACCAGCAGAAATTGACCGACGCCAAAATTGCCAGGATCACCATATCCTAGTCTATCGATTAGAAAGGCGATGATTATTAAGCTTCCACCAACCACAAGTAGTAGCGTCGATAAAACTTTTAATCTTTGCTGGCGAGTATCTTTTATAAAGANNTAGACGTCAATCAGCCTGATTAAAAAAGGCTCTGGGCAACGGTTTGCTACTCATCTCAATTTGTTAAAATCCCTTAAACTCAAGTCTTCATTCGACTCTTTGGCCTCGACTCGGGATAGGATCATACGCGCAATTCTCTCGCCTATGACAGGTGGCGCTTCAGCACTGGTATGACCGAGATCATAGAAGTCAGACTGTGTTCTGCCATTCATGATGTGAGAGGCATCAATGAAGTGATCGGTATCTGCCATTTCTCTCCTGACCCCGTTGTAGAACTTTTGTACGAAACGAACTCCTTCGGAACCGATCTTTAAGTTCTCAAGGATCTCTTGTTCCAGCAGGGTAAGTGGGGTCTTGGTCACGATAAGAGGCTGCAGAAGGAAGAAACACTCTATGCCGAATGTCTCGCAGATTGCTTTTATCATTTTTACATTGCTTGTGTAGACCCGAATACCAGCCTCCAGATTGTCGTTGAGGCTCTGCGGTGCCACGGGCTGAAACAGCAAGAACTGAACCAA
>JABAHQ010004175.1_pt2 | contig 24666 bp, 22 predicted proteins | sample 7062091 | NCBI WGS metagenome assembly JABAHQ01 (sample SAMN14534359, study PRJNA622989) | marine sediment metagenome | biome: marine biome [ENVO:00000428]; feature: marine pelagic biome [ENVO:01000023]; material: deep marine sediment [ENVO:00002113] | place: India: Gulf of Kutch | collected...
TGGGAGGAGATCGAAGAGGTCAGGGAGCAGGTGGACGGGATCCACATCTTTCGGAGCATGGAGGTGGACATCCTCAAGGACGGCTCCCTGGACCTGGACGACGAGCATCTGGAGGAGCTCGACATCGTCCTCGTCTCGGTCCACTCCTACATGGACCTCTCCAAGAAGGAGCAGACGGATCGGATCGTGAAGGCGATCTCCCACCCCACGGTCCACATCCTCGCCCATCCGACGGGTCGGAGGATCAATCTGCGCCAACCCTACGACCTGGATCTCGACGAGGTGCTCCACGCCGCGAAGGAGCACGGGGTGGCCGTGGAGCTGAACGCCAACCCCGAGCGCCTGGACCTGAACGACGTGCAGGTCTTCCGCGCCCGGGAGCTGGGCGTACCGGTGGTCGTCAGCACCGACGCCCACAGCCCCGACAACCTGCGCTACGTGCGCTACGGCGTGGACCAGGCGCGAAGGGGGTGGCTCGAGAAGAAGCACGTCCTCAACACCAAGACCCTGAAGCAGCTCCAGAAGTGGCTCGCTGAGAAAGGCTGAGAACCGGGAAGCGGTGCTCACGACGGGACGCCTCCCCCTCCTTGAGACTCCCTGTCGGACAAGCGGGACGTTTCGTCCCGGATCCTCGCGGTGAGCACCGGTGACCCGGTGCAGAACCCCGTCCGGGTCCGCCGGCCGGCCCCCGAGACTCCTCGGAACGGGGCGCCGAGACGCACACTCGGGTCACTCCACGGTCTCCGCCATCCCGTCCCCCCTTCGTGGCATGACCCCTGCGGCATTTGATCGTCGCAGGAATTTGTCTCTGTTCACCCGAGACACGAGGAGGACCCGATGGCACTGCTACCCACTCTCACCCGGCGCCGCGCTCTCTCTCCCTGGCGGCCCCTCGGAGAGATGGAGTTCGACCTGGACCGCTGGATGCGCGGCGGCATCCCACGCTTCGAGTTCCCCGAGGGCATCGGCTGGGCGCCGGCGGTGGACCTGGTGGACACCGACGGCGAGTTCAAGCTCACCGCCGAGCTGCCCGGAGTGGACGCCGAGGACGTGGAGGTGGACGTGGAGGAGGACACCCTGACGATCAAAGGAGAGAAGAAGGAGGAGCGGAAGGAGGAGACGAAGAACTTCCGGCTCTACGAGCGCGGCTACGGATCCTTCGAGCGCTCCTTCACCTTCCCCCGCTCGGTCGACGCCGAGAACGTGAAGGCCGAGTTCGAGAACGGCGTGCTCACCGTGCACCTTCCCAAGAGGAAGGAGGCGATGGGCCGCAAGATCGAGATCGCGTCGGAAAAGTGAGGCGAACTCTCTCGATCCGCCGGGTTCCCCCGCCGACTCGGGCTCGGCGGGAACGTTCACCCACCCCGCTCATCGGCTCGGGGCCGTGAAGGGCGGGCGGGACGGAGGCGGTCGTTGGCTCCGTCCCTGCCCGACGGCCCCGGGCCCACCCCTCCCCACCCTTCACGCTTCCTGCAGTTCGAGCCTCGAATTGAAGAGGTCCCGATGAACGCGTTCACCCCCTGGCCCTGGTCCGAATCCCTGGGCGGAGTTCCCGTCGACGACGGTCAGCACTACCGTATTCGCCGGATCCTCTTCGGGATGGTTGGAGACCGTTGCAGGGAGCTGGGCCTGACCGAGGGGGAGAGGGTCCGATGCCTCGAGCGGGATCATGACGGGGTGGAGGTCCAGCTCTCCGATGGTGCGGTACGGACCCTCGACCTTACCTACGCCTGGTTCGTCGAGGTCGAGCCCGCCGAGGACTGGCAAGGACGAGCGTCGAGCCCTTCCTGAAGCCTCCATCGCCCGGGAAGCGGGCGCGTCGGGGGGGTCCCCCGAGGTGAGGGCCTCAGCGATGGTCTTTGCGGAGCCCCGGTGGAGGGGGACGGGTCCGGGATCGACCTGGTGGACCCGTCCACCCCGCCCGCTCCGCTCAGAACCTGGGGGCGAAGCTCTCCACGATCCGGGGGCTGGTGCCCCGCTCCCGGGCCAGCTCCAGGAACTCCGCCTCCTCCGCCCGACTGGAGAAGAGCCCCGAGGACACCAGGAGCTGCCGGACCGAGACCTTCCAGACCAGCAGCGAGAACGCCGTCAGCGCCTCGTTCAGGGTGAACTGGCAGTGGCCGAACCGGTAGCTGGGGAGCGTGGTCAGCCGCCAGCCGTCCCCCTGGCTCCAGGCCTTCCATCGGTAGAGGGGCTCGTGCCAGTAAGGCACGATCGGATCCTCCGTGGTGTGAAGCGTCACCACGGGCCTCTCGATCTGGCCGGTGGTCTCGTAGAGCCGGACGAGCCCCGGGTCGGCCTCGCTGGAGAAGCGGGGGATCCGCCAGTTGAGCAGGAAATCGTTGTCGGAGCCCCAGTACCACCGCCTCCGGTTGTCGAAGGGGAGGCCGCCGAGCTTCTCCGCGGCGTCGGTGGTGGCGAAGACGTTGTACCAGAGCACGTCCACGGCGGTCTGGCCCGGATCGGGCCCGGTGGGGGTCCGGGTCACCCGGAAGAGCTGCCCGGTCCGGTCGCCGCCCGCAGCCAGGTCATCGGCGATCGCGGCACGGATGGCGTCGGCGACGCCCGTGACCGGGGTCTCCCACTGCGCCTGGAGATCTTCCAGGTGACCGGGCTCGAAGGCGTCGGCCGGACCGTACTCGCCACCCGGATCGAAGGCCGACCCAAGGAGGACGTCGGGGAAGAAGTAGTCGAAGATCAGCCGGAAGTCTCCGAAGTGGTTGACCTGACGCTGGAAGTCTCCCACCGGGCCGCAGAGGGGCAGTCCACCGTCGAAGGGAGTAGCGGACCTCTGCATCGCCAGGGCGGTGGCCAGGCCGCCTTCGGAGGGTCCGACGAGATAGTTCGTTCCCTCCGCGAAGGCCGGGTTCAGGTTCGCCACGAAGGCGGCGAGCGCCTCCAGGTCGTCGACGGCGACCGCCGCGACCAGGCCGTTGTCCGGGTAGCTGGTAGCGGCATAGACGAATCCGAGGCCCAACACCACTTCGGACACGGCCTGCCCACCCAGGTCGTCATCGGGTGGGGCGAGCTCCTCTTCGGGAGCGACGTAGCCGTGGGCATAGGAGACGATGCCTCCGTTCCAGACGGCGGGTATGCACACCTCCCAGACCGACCCGTCCGGCCGGTCGTCCTTGACGATCTCGCACCCCACGAGCCCCGGAGGAAGCATGACGGAAGCCACGTCGGTGCTCGGCTCAGCGGCCGCCGGCTCCTCCACGACCGGCTCGCCCTCGGGCTCGGTGGGCATGTCCGAGCAGGAAAGGGCCGTGAGCGCCACGACCAAGGGGATCAGGGCCCGGAAGAGCGACGGGAACGGCAAACGCGGGAGTTGGGAAGAGATCTTCATCGGCCACCTCCGTTGTCGACGGTTTCGGGCTGAGACCCTGGTGAGAGGGTCCCGGTGTGCTTCGCTCCACTCCGGTGCACGAGTCGTGCCGCCGCGCCCCGGCGGAGAGAAGCGTCTAGCGGTTCCCCGCCTCGATCCTCACCGGGGGTGTCCGACGGGAAGAATCCCCAGCGGAGACTCCCCGGACTCCATCCCCACCACCCGGGCCACCTCGTCGTCGTGGAACGCTCCCACCATCGTGGTTCCGAGTCCGAGGGCCCGGGCCTGGAGGTAGACGTTCTGGGCCACGTGGCCGACCTCCATGTGAACGTACCGGCGTCCCCGCTCCCCGTACTTCACGGTGGTCCGGTGGAAGACGGCGGCCACCACTACGACGGCCGGGGCGTCGCCGATCCAGGGCTGGCCGAGGGCGGCCCCTGTCAGGTCGTCTCGGTGATCTCCCGATCGGACGGGGTGCAGCACGTGCCTGCCGGGCACGTAGCGATAGGTCCCGGGAGCGAGCCCTTCCACGGCCCCCGCCACGAGATAGATCTCCAGGGGGTGGAGGGCGCCGGCGGAGGGAGCCGTCCGGAAACCGCGGCGATCGGTCACGCCCTGTGCGGCCCAGAGGAGCTGCGACACCTGAGGGAGATCGAGGGGATCGCCTCGGAGTTCACGCACGGAGCGCCGTTTGCGGATCGTCTCCTCCACCGAGACCGGCCCGGTCGCGCGGGGCTCCGGAAGGCTCACCTCCTGAGGTGCTTCCCACGGCGTTCCCGGTCGGTCCACGGACGGCGCGTGTGTCATGGCTACTCCTCCCAGGAATGCGAAAAGGACCGCCACCGCTGCGCGCCCATGGCCTCTCAAGTGGGGGCGTCTCCGGCGGCGTCGGGGAACTCCAGGAGCTCCTCGCGCTTCTCGACCTGGGCCACCCGCTGTTCCAGGCCGCTCGCCCGCTCCCGCAGAGCCGAGACGACCCCCTCCAGGGACTCGATCCGTTCGAGCCCCCGCTCGAGGGCTGCCTCCAGGGTTCTCTCGCTCATCACGTCCTCCTCGGATCCGAAGACGGAGTCTCTCCGATAGAGGGGAGCGTCCCCCATCCACCGGGCTCCACTGAAAGATTCGAGCCACGGCGACCGTTCCCCCGAGGGAATCATCGGCACCCGGCCGAGGACCCCGGGCACCCCCGACAGCCGCCGCCCCGGAACCGCCTCTGCACGTGCGAGACATATCCTCCCATTAGCGGGCGGCTCGTCCCGCGAGCTGGTCGGTCCCTGGAGCGGGATACGATACCGGCAGCCGAGGAGCCGGCCCGAGAGGCGTGTCGGTGGCCTGTGGCGCAGCCTTCGGCCGGAGAGCCCGAGCTGGCACGGTCCTGGCAACCCTGATGTGCCCGCGGCCGGCGGCCCCATGAGGGGCTTCGGCCCGGACCCGCCCCTTCGAGACCCGTTCACCGGACGTTCGAGATGCCGAAGACCGTCGCCGGCTCGAGGGCCGAGCCGATCGCTAAGCCGTCGGAGCCCCGGCCACCCCCTCCCAACCTCCGGGACTACGACGAGGCACGGCGCTCATTCTCCTGGGAAGAAGCCCGGGAGGTGGAGCTCGACGGCCTCCCGGGCGGACGCGGGCTGAACATCGCCCACGAGGCGGTGGACCGGCACGCCGCCGGCCCCCGGGCCGATCACCCCGCCTTCCGGTGGTTGGGGGGCGACGGCGGCGCGGAGGAGCTGAGCTACGGGGGGCTCCGGGATGCCTCGAGCCGGGTGGCCAACGCCCTGGAGCACCTGGGCCTCGCGGCGGGAGACCGGATCTTCCTTCTCTGCGGGCGGATCCCGGACCTCTACGTGACCGTCCTCGGGGCGCTCAAGGCGCGTCTGGTGGTGAGCCCCCTCTTCGCCGCCTTCGGCCCCGAGCCGGTCAGGACGCGGATGAGCATCGGCAAGGCCCGGGCCCTCCTGACCACGCCCGAGCTGTACGACCGGAAGGTCCTCCCCGTCCGGGACGACCTTCCGGACCTGGAGCACGTCCTCCTGGTGGGAGGCGGCGAGGGCCTGCCGGAGGGGACCGTCGCACTCGACGGCCTTCTCGAGGAGGCGGCCCCGGAGTACGAGATCCCGGACACCGACCCCGAGGACCCCGCTCTCCTCCACTTCACCAGCGGCACCACGGGACGGCCGAAGGGTGCCCTCCACGTCCACGAGGCGGTGCTGGCCCACCACATGACGGGGAAGCTCGCCCTGGACTTCCAGCCGGACGACGTCTTCTGGTGCACCGCGGACCCCGGATGGGTGACCGGGACGTCCTACGGGATCATCTCGCCGCTGACCAACAGGATCACCAGCGTGGTGGACGAGGCGGAATTCGACGGGGAGCGCTGGTACGGGATCCTCCAGGACCACGGGGTCACCGTCTGGTACACGGCGCCCACGGCGATTCGGATGCTGATGAAGGCCGGGCCCGAGGTGGTCCGGCGCTTCGATCTCTCCGCCCTCCGCTTCGTGGCCAGCGTGGGCGAGCCCCTGAACCCCGAGGCGGTGGTCTGGGGCCAGGAGGTCCTTGGGCTGCCGATCCACGACAACTGGTGGCAGACCGAGACCGGCGGGATCATGATCGCCAACTACCGCTCCATGGAAATCCGTCCCGGCTCCATGGGACGGCCCCTTCCGGGCGTGGAGGCGGGCATCGTCCGCCGCGAAGAGGGGGGCCCCGGGGACGAGGAGGAAGCGGGCCCGAAGCCCGGTCGGGACGGCGAATCGAGCCCGGGATCCGAAGCCGGCCCCGCCGTCGAACTCGTGGAGGAGCCCGGCGTCGAGGGCGAGCTGGCCCTCCGCCGCGGCTGGCCCTCCATGTTCCGGACGTACGTCGAAGAGGAGGGGCGGTACCGGGGCTGCTTCGCCGGCGACTGGTACCTCACCGGCGACCTCGGCCGCCGCGACGAGGACGGCTACTTCTGGTTCGTCGGCCGCGCCGACGACGTCATCAAGTCCGCCGGCCACCTGATCGGCCCCTTCGAGGTGGAGAGCGCGCTCCTGGAGCACCCGGCGGTGGCTGAGGCCGCCGTGATCGGGATCCCCGATCCCACGGTGGGGGAGGTCGTGAAGGCGTTCGTCGCGCTGAAGGCGGGCCACGAGACCAGCGAGGACCTCCGCCTCGACCTCCTGGGCCACGCCCGGAAGCGCCTCGGGCCGGCGGTGGCTCCCCGGGAGATCGAATTCCGGGACGACCTCCCCAAGACCCGGAGCGGAAAGATCATGCGCCGCCTCCTGAAGGCCCGGGAGCTGGGGCTGCCGGAGGGAGACACCTCGACCCTGGAGAGGAGCGGCGGGCAGGAGCAGTCCTCGGGAGAGGCTGGGTCCTCCCCCTCGCCGCCCGGGAGCCCGGACGATCTCCCCGACCGGGAGCACGCCTTGGATCTCCTCCGTCGGATGCTCCGGATCCGGCGCTTCGAGGAGAAGTGCGCCCAGCTCTACGCCCAGCAGAAGATCCGGGGCTTCCTCCACCTCTACATCGGCGAGGAGGCGGTGGCGGCCGGCGCTCTGGGGGTCCTAGAGCCCGATGACGCGGTGGTGGCCACCTACCGGGAGCACGGCCACGCTCTGGTCCGGGGCGTCCCGGCCGACACAATCATGGCCGAGATGTTCGGCAAGGTGGAGGGCTGCAGCCGCGGGCGAGGGGGCTCCATGCACCTCTTCGACGCCGCCACCCGCTTCTACGGAGGAAACGCCATCGTGGGCAGCGGGCTCCCCCTGGCCGTGGGCCTCGCCCTGGCGGACCGGATGCGTGGGCTGGAGCGGGTCACGGCGTGCTTCTTCGGTGAGGGCGCCGTGGCCGAAGGGGACTTCCACGAGGCCCTGAACCTTGCCGCGCTCTGGGAGCTCCCGGTGCTCTTCTGCTGCGAGAACAACCTCTACGCGATGGGCACCGCCCTCGAGCGCTCGGAGTCGGAGACCGACCTCGTCCTGAAGGCGACCAGCTACGAGATCCCGGCCTGGCCGGTGGACGGGATGGACGTGGTGGCGGTGGAGGACGCGACCCGCCGGGCCGCGGACGCGGTCCGGGGCGGCGGTGGTCCCTACTTCCTGGAGTACCGGACCTACCGCTTCCGGGCCCACTCCATGTTCGACCCGGAGCTCTACCGGGAGAAGTCCGAGGTGGAGGAGTGGAAGGAGCGGGATCCGATCCCCTCCTTCGCGGACCGGCTTCGGGAGGGCGGGATCTTCGAGGAGGGGGAGCTCAGTGAGCTGGAGGAGGAGGTTGCGGCCGAGGTCGAGGCCGCCGTGGAGTTCGCGGAGGCGGGGACCCTGGAGCCCATCGAGGAGCTGACCCGCTTCGTCTATAGCGAGGAGGCGGAGGGATGAGCACGGCCACCGAGGCGGCGGTCCGGACGGTCACCTACCGGGAAGCGGTGCGGGAGGCGATTCGCGAAGCCCTGATCCGGGACGACCGGGTCTTCCTCATGGGAGAGGACGTGGGCCGCTACGGTGGATGCTACGCCGTGAGCAAGGGCCTGCTGGAGGAGTTCGGCGAGGAGCGGATCCGGGACACCCCCCTCAGCGAGTCGGCGTTCGTCGGCGCCGGGATCGGCGCCGCCCTGGGGGGCATGCGCCCGATCGTGGAGATCATGACCGTGAACTTCTCGCTCCTGGCCCTGGATCAGATCCTCAACAACGCGGCGACCATCCTCCACATGTCCGGGGGTCAGTTCAACATCCCCCTGGTCATCCGCATGGCCACCGGCGGCGGCCGGCAGCTCGCGGCGCAGCACTCCCACAGCCTGGAGGGCTGGTTCGCCCACATCCCCGGCATCAAGATCCTCACGCCCGCCACGATAGAGGACGCCCGGGGGATGCTGTGGACCGCCCTGGAGGACCCGGACCCGGTGCTCATCTTCGAGAACGCCCTCCTCTACGACACCGAGGGAGAGCTGACCGAGGATGCGGGACCCGTGGCGATCGACCGGGCCCGGGTGGCCAGGGAGGGCACCGACGTCAGCCTCCTCACCTACGGCGGCACCCTCGAGAAAACGCTGGAGGCGGCCGAGAGCCTCCAGGCCAACGCGATCTCCGCCGAGGTCGTCGACCTCCGGACCCTGAGACCCCTGGACGACGAGGCGATACGCGCTTCCGTGGGCCGGACCCGCCGGGCGGTGATCGTGGACGAGGGCTGGCGAAGCGGGAGCGTCTCGGCCGAGATCTCGGCCCGGATCGTGGAGCAGGTCTTCTGGGAGCTGGACGCCCCGGTCGAGCGGGTCTGCAGCGAGGAGGTCCCCATGCCCTACGCCCGGCACCTGGAGCAGGCCGCCCTGCCCCAGGTCCAGGATATCGTGGACGCTACCCGGCGGGCCCTGGGTCACGCCGCTGCCTGAGGGAGTAGAGAGGAGGGCGAATTGGGCGAATACCGGATGCCCTCCCTGGGCGCCGCGATGAAGGACGGTCGGGTGGTGGAGTGGTACGTCGAGCCCGGGGACACGGTGCACCGGGGCGACGTGGTCGGCGTGGTCGACACCTCCAAGGGCGCGATCGAGATGGAGATCTGGGACGACGGGGTCGTGGAGGAGATCGTCGTGTCCCCCGGCGAGAAGGTGCCGGTGGGGGAGATCCTCTTCCGCTTCGCGGCGCCCGGCGGAGGAGAGGAAGTGGGCGAGCGTGAGGAACGGGAGGAAGGAGCCCGAGAGGAGCCCGCCCCTGAGCAGCGCGGGGCACCGCCCGCGCCCGGCGCCCCCGGGGAGAGGGAAGCCCCGGAGGAGGCCGGCGTAGAGCGGGTCCCGGGCCGGGGAGTGCGGGCCTCGCCCGCGGCCCGAAAGAGGGCCCGGGAGGGGGGCATCGACCTCTCGGCGGTGAGCGGATCCGGCCCCGACGGGGCGGTGGTCCTGGCGGACGTGGAAGAAGCCGAGCAGGCTCCCCAAGGAGCGGAACCCGGGCCCCCTCCGGCGGAGATGTCCGAAGAGGAAGCCGGCCGCTTGCCCCAAGGGGAGGTCCACGCCACGCCCCTGGCCCGTAAGGCCGCGGAGCTCCACCGCGTGGACCTCTCCCGGGTCTCGGGAACGGGTCCGGGCGGGCTCGTGACCCGGCACGACGTGGAAGCCGTGGCGGAAGCTCCCGAGGCCGCCGACCGTCTCGCGTCCATGCGGGACGCGATCGCCCGGGCCATGGCCCGCTCCAAGAGGGAGATCCCCCACTACTACCTGGGCACCACGGTGAGCGTGCACCGAGCCGTGGAATGGCTCGGCAACGAGAACCGGGACCGTCCCCCCGAGCGTCGGCTTCTTCGGGTGGCCCTCTTCCTGAAGGCCGCGGCCCTGGCTGCCCGGGAGTTCCGAGACCTGAACGGACATTTCGTGGAGGGCGACTTCCGGCCGTCGGAGGCCGTCCACCCGGGGCTGGCGATCTCCCTCCGGGGCGGGGGGCTCGTCGCCCCCGCGGTCCGCAACGCCGACCACCGGAGCCCGGAGGAGCTCACCGCCGCGGTCCGAGACCTGGTCCAGCGGGCGCGCCAGGGACGGCTGCGCAGCTCCGAGGTGACCGACGCCACCCTCACGGTGAGCAGCTTGGGAGACCGGGGGGTCGAGACCGTCTACGGGGTGATCTATCCGCCCCAGGTGGCCCTGGTGGGCGTCGGCCGAACCGTAGAGCGACCCTGGGCGGTGGACGGGGCGCTCGACGTCCGCCCCGTGGTGCAGATCACGCTCTCGGGGGACCACCGGGTCAGCGATGGGCACGTCGGCAGCCTCTTTCTCGAGAGGATGGGCGAGCTGCTGCAGCGACCGGAGGAGCTGTGAACGAGACCGAGTTGCGGGAGCGCGTGATCGGGGTGCTGCGTCGGATCGCCCCCGAGGTGGACCCCTCCTCCGTCGACTCCGGGGAGAGCCTGCGGCGTCAGGCCGACCTCGACTCGGTGGACGTGATGAACTTCGTCGTCGGCCTCCACGAGGAGCTGGGCGTGGACGTGCCCGAGACCGACTACGCCGAGCTCGAGACCCTGGACGGGGCGGTCTCCTACCTGAGCCGAAGGCTCGACGCGCCCTCCGGGGAGTGAGGAAGACCCGGGTGGCCCCTTCGGAGAAGGACACCGCGGGCGTCGGTCTCGAAGAGAAGGTAGCGGCTCTCCGCCGTCCCGAGACCTATCCCCATCGACCCCTCGAGGTGGAGGCCGTGGAGACCCACATGGCCTGGGTCTTCCTCGCCGGGTCCGAGGCGTACAAGCTGAAGAAGCCCGTCCGCTACGACTTCCTGGATTTCTCGACCCTGGAGGACAGGCGACGGGACTGTCGGGACGAGGTGCGCCTCAACCGACGCCTGGCTCCCGACGTCTACCGCGGCGTCCGGGCCCTCCGCAGGACGCCCGAAGGGGATCTGGTCCTGGACGGGGAGGGGGAGGGGAGGGTGGTGGAGTGGCTCGTCCACATGCGCCGGCTTCCCAGGGAGCGGATGCTCGATGCCCGGATCCGGGGTGAGGGCGTCTCGAACGAGGAGGTGGAAAAGGTGGTGAAGCGGCTGGTGCGCTTCTACCGAACCGTGCCCCGGATCCCCAGGGAAGCCGACGAGTACCGGGAGTCGTTTCGCAGGGAGGTTCGGGAGTGCCGCCGCGAGCTCGAACGCGCGCCCGCCGACCTCTCCCCCCACCGGCCCGCGGGGCTGGCGAGCGAGCTCCTCGACTTTCTCGTCGAGGGCGGTTCCCTCTTGGACGGCCGGATCCGGGAGGACCGGATCGTGGAGGGCCACGGCGACCTGAGGCCCGAGCACATCTGCCTCGAGCCCGAGCCCGTGATCATCGACTGCCTCGAATTCAACTTCGAGTTCCGGGTGATCGATCCCGCCGACGAGCTGTCCTTCCTCTCCGTGGAGTGCGCCCGCCTGGGCGACGAGGAGTTGGGCGACGCCTTCCTCCACGGATACCGCCGGCTGTCGGGAGACGCCCCGTCCTCGGAGCTGCTGGCGTTCTACAAGGCTTTCCGAGCGTTTCTCCGGGCGAAGATCGCGATCTGGCACACCCGGGACGACGCGATCCGCGACCACCACGGGAAGTGGATCGAGCGGACCCGGACCTACCTCGAGCTCGCCGGAGACCACCTTCCCTCGGTTCGGGCGGAGTGAAGGGCCGGCTCGAGCCGGGGCGAGGGCTCGGGTCACCCCTGCTCCAGGAGCTCCACGATCGAGCCCCCGACGTGCATCCTGCGGATCGCCTCTCCGAAGAGGCCGGCGCCGTCGAGGAGGGTGACCTTCTCCGACGCCAGGTCCGATGGGAGCCGGACGGGGGGCACCGTGTCGGTGACCACCACGCCGTCCAGGGCCGGATCACCGACCACGGCCTGCGCTCCCTCGAGGAAGAGCCCGTGGGTGGCCGCGGCGTAGCACGCGCGGGCCCCGGCCTCTCGGCAGGCCGCCGCCGCCCGGGCCATGGTGGTTCCGGTCCCGATCATGTCGTCGAGGAGGATCACCGTCCGTCCCTCGAGCTCGCCCACCAGCGTCTCCCCGCTCACGACCCCCCAGCTCCGCTCCTTCTCCATGAAGCCGCTGGCCACCGGCCGGTCGAGGCGCTCGGCCAGGGACTCGCGAAACGCCTCGGCGCGCTTGACCCCGCCGACGTCCGGCGAGACCACGGCGATCTCCTCGTCCGCCAGGACCTCCGCGAAGTGGTCCAGGAAGAGGACCCGGGCCTCCAGGTGCTCCCCGCCCCGGCGAAAGGCGTTCTGGTACGCCGCCAGGTTGTGCACGTCCATGGCCACCACCCGATCCACGTCCACGGCGTCGAAGAAGCCGGCCACGTACCGGATCGTCACCGGATCCCGGGACTTGGTCTTCCGGTCCTTGCGGGCGTAGCACAGATAGGGGACGACGGCGGTGAGGCGCCCGGCCCCGGCGTCGCGGCACGCGCCCAGGAAGAAGAGAAAGCGACAGAGCTTGTCGTTCACGCTCTCCCCGTCCTCCCCGTAGAGGGACTGCACGACGAAGACGTCCCTGCCCCGCACGCTCTCCAGGGGCCGGGTCTTGTGCTCTCCGTCCGCGAAATCCCGCTCCTCGTGCCGGCTCAGGGGGATCTCCAGCACCGCGGCGACCCGCTCCGCGAAGGAGCGGCTCGATTCCAGGGCGAAGAGCCGGAGCTCGCCGAGACTCATCGGCTTCGGACCAGGAGGACGGACGAAGGCGCCGAGCGGGCGATCTTCAGGGCGACGCTGTCCCGGGAGGAGCCTCTCTCCTTGTCCAAGGAGCCCCTCGATCCGAGAACGAGCAGGTCCGCGTCCCACCGACGAGCTTCGTCCACCACGGCTTCCCGGGGAGATCCGTCCAGGAGCTCCATCTCGACGGGAAGGTCGTGGGGCTCGAAGAAGTTCTCCGCCTGGTTCAGCCGGATCCGGGCCCGTTTCTCGGCCTCCCGGCGGAACTCCTCGGCGACCGAGGGCGGGAGCGCCTCCAGGGCCTCGAGCTCGCCCGGATCGAGGGTGGTGATCGTCCGGACCGTGACGTCGGGGATCTCGAGGAGCGAGAGGAGCCGGCGGATCGCATCGAGGGTGTGCTCCTCCCCGTCGGTGGGCAGGAGGATCCGGAAGGGGTGGAGCTCGTCCGGGATCCGCTTCTCCCGGTCCTTCGGCTCCCGCTCCCTCACCATGAGGACCGAGGTGGGCGCGTAGTCGAGGACCGAACGGGCGACGCTTCCCACGTCGAAATAGGGCTCGTCACTGCGTCCCTTTCCACCGACGACGACCAGGTCGTAGTCCTCCGTCCGGGCGCGCTCGACGATATGAGACGCCGCCGAAGCGCTCTGGGCCGGCCGCCGCTCGACGTCGAATCCCCGGCTCTCCAGCGGGCGGGCCGCGTCCTCGATCCAGCGTCCCACTGCGCCCCTCCAGAGCTCCTCCGTGGGCTGGGGCTTGCCGTAGCTCCGGCGTTCGCTGGGAGGTGCCTTGGGGGCCACGGCCACCAGGTCCACCCGCTTGCCCTCTCCCGGAATCCAATCGGCCAGGAAGCGGGCGGCGGCCAGGGAGTAGCGTGATCCGTCGGTTCCGAAGAGGATGCGCATGGGGCCTCGTGCTCGGGACGGAGCGGGATCGACGGGTTTCGCGATCCCGACATCGACCGCTGCAATGCTCGTGCCTTCGATCGGCCGATCCCGGGCTCTCCGAAAAAAGGGGGTGGGATCCTCGGGGGCGGGGTGAGCTAGCCCTTCGGACAGGATCGTCGTTCCGGGAGCCTCCGGATCCTGGCCGCCGATGTGAGGGAATGTCCCTGCACTGGGACGAATCGACCCACGGTGGCGACGGGAGGAGCAGCGGAGGTAGCCAGCCTCCCACCCGGGAATCGGGCGGCATGGGGCGCTCCGGGGGTAGGGGGTGCGGCGAGCCAGTTCGGGCACACCCCTTGCGTGAAGTTCTCATGCGCCGCGAGGCTTCACTGGAAGTCACACGGCGTCGGGCCACCGGAAGGAAGAGCTTCCGGTGGTCAACGCGCCGGATATTGCAGAACCGGCGCGTCGGTTGCGGGGTCGCTGGTCGCAACCGAAGTCCTGGACGAACCAGGGCGCCCGACCCGCGAGGCAGATCGCTCGTGTGGAGGGTGAGGATTGAGGATCCGGTCACCGCATCTGGTGATGCCGAAGCGTTGGATCCGATCTCCGCCAGCGGTGCGAAGCCTTCGGGAGGTGAGATGCCGCCTTCCGGAGGCTTCGTTCGTTTTCGGGCGCCGCCACTATGGACCGGCTCCAGATCCGCGGGGCGGCCCGGTCGAGTCGCGCCGGTGACCCGCCGGCCCTATCCTTTGCACCGCCTGGAGAAGGGAGGCCGCGTCTCTCTTCTCCCGGCCCGGGTAGACAGGTGGCTCGGGGCGGCACCGGCCGTCGTCGCCCCGTTGCCTTCCGGCACGAGCGTCCACCGACACCAGAAGAGACCACACGACGGCCCACGGACAAGGAGGCATCCATGGCGACGATCGCGGAGGCGATCGAGCGTGACGAGCTCACCCACGAATTGGATCCAGCCCGGGTCGAGCGGCACGGAGGACGGGGGCGGACGCCCGAGGGCCCCCGACGGGGAACCCCGGCAGGCGGCCCGGTCCGGGGGACGCTGACGATTGCGGTGGCCCTCGCCCTCGCGTGCGGGGGAGGGGAGCCCGGCGCGGAAGCGGGGGGCGAAGGGACCGGCGAGGCCGAGGCGGCGGCCGGCGAGCTCACGATGCCCGATTGGATGGAAGTCGACCGGGAGTCCGAATCCGTGGTCCTGGAGATCGTCGCCGGCGCGACTCCGGCCAACAACTACTGGAACTTCCAGGGCCTGGCCATGGGGGAGGCGGAGATCGTCGTGCCCGTGGGCTATTCCGTCCAGATCGAGTTCCGCAACGAGGATCAGAGCATGGCCCACAGCCTCGGAATCGACGAGGCCGTGAGCAGCTGGCCGGCCATGTTCCAGGATCCCCAGCCCGTCTTCGACGGCGCGATCACCGGCGGTCCAGCCCAGATCGCCACGGCGACCCAGCCGGGAGAGTCGGAGACGATCAGCTTCACGGCCTCCGAGGCCGGGGAATACGCCACGGTCTGCTACGTGCCCGGCCACGCCATCGCTGGGATGTGGATCTACTTCACCGTGTCCGCGGAAGGGGAGACCGGCCTGCGAATGTCCTCGTGACCCGGAGACGGGCCCGGACACGCGGGCGTCCGCGGAGAGCGACGGCTGAAGCGTTTCCGAGAAGCCAGGAGCCATAGAGATGAGTCAGCGAGAAACGAGCCGGAAGAAGATGGAGTCCCGGATCGAAGAGGCCGAAGGATATCTCACGATCCTCCGGGCACGGATGAAGCGTGGAGGCGCCGAGATGCAGGAGAAGCTGGAGTCCCGCATCCGGGAGCTCGAGTCGTGGACCCGCAGCGCCCGTCGGCGCCTGAGTCGGACCGGAGGGAAAGCGGCGGGGGTCCGCCAGGAGACCCTGGAGGAGCTCACGGGGCGGTGGGAGAGAATCCGGGGATCCGTCGACGGGCTCATCTCCGGGTTCAAGCACGACGAGACGAACTAGCGTCCCCGCGGTCCCGGCCCACGCGCTTCCCTCGGAGGGACCTACACGGGGCCCGAGAAGTATCACTGGACCCGATGCGATGCATTCCCGTGCCGTCGCGGAGTTGCTTCGGCCGGCCCCGACACGGGAGGACGGGCGGGGGATCTCTCTGGCCGTCACACCCCTACGATCGAAACCGACAACCGAGGTGCAAGAGAGCCGATGACCGCAGTCGATCTGAAGGAGCTGGAAGGGCGCCTGCTGGAGGAGCGACAACAGACGCTCCAGAGCATCCAGCAGGCCGAGTCGGAAGAAGACGAGGGCCAACGGGAGTCCTCCGGTGAGCTCTCCCGGACCCCCTACCACATGGCCGACGCCGGCTCCGACACCCAGGAGGCCGAGAAGGACTTCGCCAACGTGACACGCGAGAGCGAGCAGCTCGCCCGCATCGACGAGGCCCTGCGCCTCCTGCGCGGGGACCCGGACGCGTACCGCACCTGCGGCGAGTGCGGGAGCGGGATCCAGGCGGAGCGGCTCGAGCTGGTTCCCTGGACCCGCAAGTGCGCCCGCTGCGCCGAGGGTGGAGAGGGAGAGGGAGGTGGACGTGGTCGCGCTGAGTGAAGTCATGACCCGGGAGGTGGCCACGCTGGAGCCCGAGATGACCCTCCGGGAAGCCCTGGACGTGCTCCGGGCCGAAAGCGTGTCCGGAGCGCCGGTCGTCCGGAACGACGGGGTTATCGGCGTGCTCTCGGCGACCGACATCCTGGAGTTCGAGGCCACGAGCTCCGGGGTTCCGACCGAGCGGCCCCAGCAGCTCGAGTGGGGCGAGTTTCCGGAGCCCGAGGTCTGGGAGGAGGGCGCCGACGCTCCGTCGGCCTACTTCGTGGACTTCTGGTCCGACGCCGGGGCCGAGGTCACCGAGCGCTTCGAGACGACGGACTCGCCAGAGTGGGACCAGCTGGACGAGCACATGATCTCGGAGGTCATGAGCCGGAAAGTCGTGGCCCTTCCTCCCGACGCGGACCTGCGCGAGGCCGCCCGTCTCATGGTCGAAGCCGACATCCACAGAATCCTGGTGATCGACGAAGACGGTCAGCTCCAGGGCATCGTGAGCACGACCGACGTGGTCCGGGCGGTTGCGGAGGGCCAGGTTTAGCAGGGTCCCCTACCCAGGGAGCGAGCCGGGGACGGATCCGCTCCCGCCCAGACACTCCCCTGAGCCAACGAGGCTGCGAATTCATGGATGTGCCCCCGGAGATCGCGTTTCGCAACGTCGAACGCACGGCGGCCGTCGAGAAGAAGATCCTGAGCGGGATCGATCGGCTCGAGAAGGTCTACGAGCGGCTGGTCAGCGTCCGGATCATGGTGGAGGATCAGAACCCCGGCCGTGAGACCGGCAACCTGTACCACGTCCGCATCGACATGGGCGTTCCCGGCAACGAGATCGTCGTGCACCGGAAGCCCCCACCCGAACCCCACGAAGATCTCGTCCTGGCCGTAGGTGAGGCTTTCGACATCGCGCGGCGCCGACTCAGGAAGTTCTCGGATCTCCAGCGAGGCGAGGTGAAGACCCACGTGCCCCAACCCCACGGCCGCGTCCTTCGCATCTTCCCCGGTGAAGGCTACGGGTTCATCGAGTCCGACGATGGCCGGGAGATCTACTTTCACCGCAACAGCCTGGTGAACGGGGACTTCGACGATCTGGAGGTGGGCACCGTGGTCCGATTCGCCGAGGAGCGGGGAGAGAAGGGGCCTCAGGCGAGCACGGTCCACGTCGGGGACTGAGAGGCCCGCCGTCCACGGGGCACGTCGTGCCCGAGCTCCCCGACGTCCAGGTTCACATGGAGTACGTCGACGCCACCTCGCTCCACCAGCGGATCGAGCACGTGTATGTGAGCGCTCCCAGGGTTCTCCGGGGCATCTCCCCCTCGACCCTCCGAAGGCGGCTCCAGGGACGGGAGCTGGAGAGCACCCGGCGCTACGGGAAGCACCTCTTCCTCCGGATCACGGATGACGGGTGGCTCCGGCTCCACTTTGGCATGACCGGAAGCCCCGCCTACTACCGGAACGGAGCCGAGGAAGGCCCCGATCCCGAACACACCCGCCTCCGCCTCGACTTCGAGGGAGGCGGGCACATGGCCTACATCAATGTCCGCCGCCTCGGGGAGATCGGGTTGGTGGAGGACCCGGAGCGCTTCGTGGAGGAGGAGGCACTGGGACCCGACGCCCTGGACCCGGACTTCGACGCGGAAGCCCTGGCCGAGCTCCTGGCGGGACGCCGCGGCGCCGTGAAGAGCACCCTCATGGACCAGAGCCATATCGCCGGAATCGGCAACGTCTACGCCGACGAGATCCTCTTCCAGGCGGGGATCCATCCGGAGACGGAGGCCGGAGCCCTGGAGCCGGACCAGGTGGAGACGCTGCACCGTCAGATGCGTCGGGTCCTGGAGGCGGCGATCGATGCCCGGGTGCAGGACTTTCCCGAGTGGTTCCTCCTGACGCACCGCGGTGGCGACATGCGGTGTCCCGAGTGCGGGGGGGAGCTGGAGACGACCGAGGTGTCGGGTCGGACGACCTACGTCTGTCCGCGCAGGCAGAGGCTGAGCCCGTGACCCGGCGCCGGATCAGCAGCCTTCCCTCGGCCCTCGAGCGGGAAGACGAGATCGCCCGCCGGATCGGATCCGCCGTCCCCGCAGTTTTCCTCGACTACGACGGGACCCTCACGCCGATCGCCGACGACCCGGGAGACGCCGTTCTGGCCGACGAGACCCGGGGGGCGATCGCGCGCCTGAAGGAGCTCTGCCCCGTGGCGGTGGTGAGCGGGCGCGACCTCGCGGAGGTGCGGGAGATGGTGGGGATCCCGGGAATTTTCTATGCCGGCAGCCACGGATTCGAGATCGTGGAGCCCGACGGCACCCGACATCGCAGGGCGACCGAATGCCTGCCCGCCCTGGCGCGGAGCGCGCGCCGCCTGGAATCCCTGGCGCGCCAGGTTCCGGGGGCATGGGTGGAGCACAAGGGATACGCGGTGGCGCTGCACTACCGGACCCTGGAGAACGCGGACGACGAGGGAAGGGTGGAGGAGATCGTGGACGCCGTGGCGGCCGGCGAGCCCCGGGTCCGGAAGACGTCCGGCAAGAAGATCTTCGAGCTCCGCCCCGACGTGCAGTGGGACAAGGGCCGGGCGCTCCTCTGGATCCTCGAGACGGTCGCGCCCGAGGGCGACGGGCTCCTTCCCATCTGCCTCGGCGACGACCTCACCGACGAGGACGCCTTCCGGGCACTGGACGAGCGAGGGATCGGGATCGTGGTGCGAGGGGACGAGGACCGGGAGACCGCCGCCGACTACAGGCTCGCCGACCCCGACGCCGTGCGCGGCTTCCTCGAGATCCTGGCCGGAATCCTCCGGCGATCCCGGAGGGGTGGGCCGGACCGGGGTCCGAGCCCGTCCCGAGCGTCCCGGAGCTCCCCGTGACCGTCCGGCCCACCTATCATCCGCCCGGCGGGGCGCAGGAAGCCGGGACCCTCCTCCTCCGGGACGGAAGCCGGGTGCCCCTCTGGAGGGTGCTCTCCGAGGACGTCCGTCGGATCGAGGCCTTCCTCCGGGCCCTCACGCCCGAGGAGCGTGAAGAGGTGGCGTGCTCGCTCCTCCTGACCGAGGACGACCTCGCCGACTTCCTGCGGGGGATCGGAGAGGGCGAGACGGGGGAGGGCTACCTGGTGGAGGAGACCGAAGGGGATTCGGTGGTGGGCTTCGGGGCGTACCGACTGACCGGGGACGACGGAGCGGCGATCACCCTGGCCGTGGCCCCGGGGTGGCGCCAGCGGGGCGTCGGCCGCCTCCTCCTCGACCGCCTGGCCCGTCTGGCGGCGAACCGGGGCGTGAACCGGCTCCATGGTACGGCCACCGCGGACAACGAGGCCCTGGTCGACCTCTTCCGGGAGAGCGGATTCGCCGTCCGCGAGGAGCGGCGCGACGGGCGGGTCCTCCTCGGCGTCGACCTCTCCCGGACGTCGGCCGGCGAAGCCCGCCCGGAGAAGATCGCCGGAGGAGCCTTCGCCGAGGCCTCCCTGCGGCCCCTCTTCCGCCCCCGCTCGGTGGCGGTGGCCGGGGCCTCCCGGGATCCGGAGAGCGTGGGTCACCGGATCCTCGTCGGCCTTCTCCACGCCGGCTTCCAGGGCACCGCATACCCGGTGAATCCGGAGGCGGGGCAGGTGGCGTCGGTCCGGGCCTGGCCTTCGGTCTCCGCCATCGAAGAGCCGGTGGACCTGGCCGTGGTCGCGGTACCCGCCCACGTGGTACCCGCCGTGGTGGACGACTGCGCCGACGCCGGCGTCGAGGGGCTGGTAGTGATCAGCGCGGGCTTCGCCGAGGTGGGCCCCGAGGGGCAGGAGCGACAGCGGCGCCTCCTCGAGCAGGTGCGCGCCCACGGGATGCGGATGGTGGGCCCCAACTGCCTCGGGCTCCTCCACACCGATCCCGAGGTGCGCCTCAACGCCTCGTTCGCGCCCCGCATGCCGCCCCACGGCCGGATCGCGCTCTGCTCCCAGAGCGGTGCCCTGGGGATCGCGATCATCGCCCTGGCGCGCCGGCTCGAGCTCGGCCTCTCGGCGTTCGTCAGCGTGGGGAACAAGGCCGACGTGGCGGCCGACGACCTGCTGGAGTACTGGGAAGAGGATCCGGGGTCGGAGATCCTGCTCTTCTACCTGGAATCGTTCAGCCGGCCCCGGCGCTTCGGACGGATCGCCCGGAGGGTCGGGCGCTCGAAGCCGATCGTGGTGGTGAAGTCCGGACGCAGCGAGGCCGGCGGGAGGGCCGCCGGCTCCCACACGGCGGCCCTGAGCGCCTCGGACGTGGCGGTGGACGCCCTCTTCCGCCAGACCGGCGTGCTCCGGGCCGAGACCCTGGAGGAGATGTTCGGCATCGCCCGGGCCCTGGCCGATCAGCCCCTCCCCCGGGGACGGCGGTTCGCAGTGGTCACCAACTCGGGAGGCCCGGCGATCCTCTGCACCGACGCCCTGGAGGCGGCCGGGATCGAGGTCGAGGGCCTCTCGGAGGAGACCCGCTCCGCTCTCGAGGGCTTCCTCCCCCCGGCCGCCACCACGGGGAACCCGGTGGACATGATCGCCTCCGCCGGCCCCGAGGAGTACCGACGGGCGGTGAAGACCGTGCTCCTGGACGGAGACGTGGACGGCCTGGTGGTCGTCTACACCCCGGTCGGGATCTTCGACACGGCGAAGATCGGCGACGCGGTGGCCGACGGCGTCCGGGCCGCGCGGGAGGCGGGAGGGGCGGGGAAGCCCGTGTACGCGTCGATCGTGGGAGGGGAGGAGCAGCGGTACACCCTCCGCCACGCCGTCGACGACGCGCCGGAACGCACGGGGGGCGCGCTCCGGATCCCCGTCTATCCCTTCCCCGAGGAGATCGGACGGGTGGCGGGCTCGGCGGCTCGATACGCGGAGTGGAGGGCGTCGGAGCCGGGAGCCTTTCCGGAGTTCGAGAATCAGCGTCTGGACGAGGCCCGGGCGACGTGCCGAAGCGCCCTGGAGGAGCGGGGATCAGGGTGGCTGTCCGTGGCCGAGGCCCGGAGGGTCCTGGAGCTGGCGGGCCTGCGGGTGCCCGAAGGAGGAGTGGGGACCTCGCCCGACCACGCCGTGGAGATCGCCCGGAGGGTCGGCTTCCCGGTGGCGGTGAAGCTGGCGTCGATCGAGATCTCCCACAAGACCGATATCGGCGCGGTGAAGCTGGGCCTGGAAGACCCCGACGGGGTTCGGGCCGCCTACGCCGAGATCGAGGAGATCCTGGAGATGCGCGGACAGGAGGGGGCGATGGAGGGCGTCCTGGTCCAGCCGATGCTCGAGGGCGCGGCGGAGGTCATGGCGGGGATGAGCCAGGACCCGGTCTTCGGCCCGGTGCTCGCCTTCGGCCTCGGCGGGATCCACGTGGAAGTCCTCCGGGACGTGGCGTTCCGGGTCGCGCCCCTCACGGACCGGGACGCCCGGGAGATGGTCCGGGAGATCCGGGGATACCGCCTCCTGGAGGGCTACCGGGGGCATCCTCCCGCCGACGTGGCGGCCCTGGAGGAGGGGCTCCTCCGGCTCTCCCTCCTGGTGGACGCGGTGGAGGAGATCCGGGAGCTGGACCTGAACCCGATCTTCGCCCTGGAGCCGGGAGAGGGGTACCGGATCGCCGACGTCCGGATCCGGGTCCGGCCGACGTAGGGGAGGAACACGGTGCCCGATCCCGACCTCACCGCGAACGCGCGCAGGGTCCTGGAGGCCCGCTACCTCCGCCGGAGCGCGGAGGGCCAGATCCGCGAGACCCCGGAAGAGCTCTTCCGGCGTACCGCCCGCGGCGTCGCCTACGCGGAGCTGCTCCTCCACGGGCCCGACGAGCAGACCCGGTGGGAGGAGCGCTTCTACGAGCTCCTCACCCGCCTGGAGTTCCTCCCGAACTCGCCCACCCTGATGAACGCGGGCACCCGCCTGGGCCAGCTCAGCGGCTGCTTCGTTCTGCCGGTCCCCGACTCCATGGAGGGGATCTTCGAGAGCCTCAAGCAGATGGCCCTGGTCCAGAAGACGGGAGGAGGCACGGGCTTCGCCTTCTCGCGTCTCCGGCACAGGGGCAAGCTCGTCCGGTCCACCGGCGGGAAGAGCTCGGGGGCCGTCTCCTTCATGCGGGTCTACGACTGCGCCACCGAGCAGGTGGAACAGGGAGGAAAGCGTCGGGGAGCCAACATGGGGGTCCTCCGGGTGGACCATCCGGACATCGAGGAGTTCGTCGACGCCAAGCGGGAGGAGGGGGCGCTCCGGAACTTCAACATCTCGGTCGGGGCCACCGACGCCTTCATGGAGGCCCTGGAAGCCGGAGAGACCTACCGCCTCCTGGATCCCGAGACCGGCGATCCCGTGGGCGAGCGTCGCGCCGAGGAGGTCTTCGGGAAGATGGTGGACGCGGCATGGCGGACGGGGGATCCCGGGATGGTCTTCCTCGACACCGTGAACCGGAGCCATCCCCTCCGTCACCTGGGAGAGATCGAGGCGACGAACCCCTGCGGCGAGCACCCGCTCCTGCCCTACGAGTCCTGCAACCTGGGCTCGGTGAACCTCGACGCCATGATCCGGACCCGGGACGGAGACGCGGAGCTCGACCGGGAGAAGCTGGCCGACACCGCCCGGACCGCGATGCGCTTCCTCGACGACGTGGTGGAGGTGAACGAGTATCCCCTCCGGGAGACCGCCGAGGTGACACGGGGCAACCGGAAGGTCGGCCTGGGGGTCATGGGGTTCGCCGACGCCCTGGCGCGCCTCGGGATCCCCTACCACTCGGACCGGGCGCTGGAGCTGGCGGGAGAGATCATGTCCCTGGTCTCCTCGGCGGCACGGGAGGCCTCGGAGGGCCTGGCCGGGGAGAGGGGGGTCTTCTCGAACTGGGAGGGGAGCGGGCACGACGAGGCCGGGCTCCGGGTCCGGAACGCCACGCGCACCGCGATCGCCCCCACCGGGACGATCAGCATCATCGCCGGCACGTCCCCCTCGATCGAACCCTTCTACTCCCTGGCGTACCGGCGCACCAACGTCCTCACGGGCGAGACCCTCCGGACCGTGAATCCCCTGGTGGAGGAGTGGGTGGAGCAGCACGGGCTGGACCTGGCCCGGGTCATGAAGCACGTGAGGAAGGCCGGGACCCTCGAGGGGCTTCCCGAGATCCCCGAAGAGCTCCGCGCGCTCTTCCTCACCGCGCCCGAGATCCCGGGAGAGCGGCATCTGGAGATCCAGAAGGCGTTCCAGGAGCACGTGGACAACGCGGTCTCCAAGACGATCAACCTCCCCGAGGACGCCGAGCCCGGGGAGATCGGAGCCCTCTACCGGGGGGCCTGGGAGATGGGGCTCAAGGGGATCACGGTCTTCCGGCACCGGAGCAGGGAGGAGCAGGTGATGAAGCCGGGAGAAGGGGAATCCTAGGGGCCGCGATCCCGGGAGGGGTGGATTTCGCGGGCCGGATGCGGGAGATTCCACGGGACCGTCGGCACTCTCCGACTTTCCCGGGAGCGACCCCTCGGTGAAGCGAAAGCTCGCGATCCTCGGAACGGTGCTTCCCACCGTCCTGGCCCTGGACCTCTGGACGAAGCGCTGGGCGCTGGACGCCCTTACGGGAGGCCGGCAGATCGATCTCTTCTCCGGGCTCGTTCCCCTGACGCTGGCCTACAACCGTGGGGCCGCCTTCGGGATCAGCATCGGGAACGATCCGCGCTGGTTCTTCATCCCGGTGACGGTGATCGCCATGGTCCTCCTCGTGCTCCTCTTCGTCCAGGCCCACGAGGGCGACCACTTGCGGACCTCCTCCCTCGCCCTGGTGCTCTCGGGGGCCTTCGGGAACCTCATCGACCGGCTCCGGTGGGAGCGGGGGGTGGTGGACTTCATCGGACCCATCGACCTGGGGTTCATGGACTGGCCGATCTTCAACGTGGCCGACATGGCCATCTCCTGCGGCGCCGTTCTCCTGGCTCTCTCCTTCTGGTCCGAGCAGCGCGCCCACCACGCGGCCGCCCTGGAAGGCGGCGAGGACGCGGCGGCGGACACCACCCCCGACCCGGTCGGGTGAGGGCTAACGACCCCCCCGCGAAGCCCGGCGATCATCTCCGGGGGCGTCCACCCCGTCGAGGACCGGAGTCTCTCCCCGTCCACCGTGGGTGAGCTCCGGCAGGACCTCCTGACCGGCCGCTGGGTGGTTCTCGCCCCGTCCCGGGGGGACCGTCCCGTCGAGGGCAGCGCAGACACGGACGGGGAGCGCCCGCCACCCCTCGATCCGGAGTGTCCCTTCTGTCCAGGCAACGAGAACGAGCTGCCGTCGATCCTCTGGGAGCGACCGGGGCCGGAGCCCCACGGCTGGAGCTGTCGGGCGGTGCCGAACCGGTACCCCGCCTTCCGGGAGGATCCTCCCGGGGCGGAGCCCCCTGCGTCGGAGGGCCTCCACGAGCGTCCCCCCGGTAGCGGACCGCCCCGGCCCGTCTCGGTCCCCGCCGTCGGCCGCCAGGAGGTGATCATCGAGAGCCCCCGTCACGACCGGGATCCCGGACGCATGTCCTCCGACGAGGCGACGACGATGCTCGCGGCGTATCGTGAGCGGCTGCGCGCCACGGCCGTGGAGGCTCCCGATCTCCACCCCCTCCTCTTCCGCAACCACGGGCGGACCGCGGGAGCCTCCCTCCGCCATCCCCACGCCCAGCTCGTGGCCACCCGGTTTCCGGGACCCCGCAGGCAGATCGTCCGGGAGCGTCTGGAGGCCTACGCCCGGTCGGTGGGCGCCTGCATCCTCTGCCAGGGCCCCCGGGCGGAGCCCGCAGGCGAAGAGCGGGTCGTCGA
>JABAHQ010010060.1_pt1 | contig 24626 bp, 26 predicted proteins | sample 7062091 | NCBI WGS metagenome assembly JABAHQ01 (sample SAMN14534359, study PRJNA622989) | marine sediment metagenome | biome: marine biome [ENVO:00000428]; feature: marine pelagic biome [ENVO:01000023]; material: deep marine sediment [ENVO:00002113] | place: India: Gulf of Kutch | collected...
GGTATGGGCGGCATGGGCGGTATGGGCGGTATGCCCGGCATGATGTAAGCCGTCCTCTGATCACAGGCAACACACACCCCCGGTCCTTCGGGACCGGGGGTTTTTTCTTTCCAAAATGGGGGAGCCGGCGAGGGAAATCCGCAGATCCTGATCCCGGTTTTGGTTTAAACGGGCCGCACGCCAAATCATTTGACTTTCCTGCCTTGCGCGTATATCATTGATTATCAATTAGTTATAGTTCAGTCCGGGTAAGCCCGGCAGATGATAATGCGCTGGAGAGGGCTCTCAGGGCGGCGGGTTGGCTCTGCCTCCAGGATACTCCGACCCTGCATCCGGCAAATGTCAAGGGGGCGGGTCCCCGGCTCTTCAGGCTATCGCGGTTGAACCGGCCGGCCGGATAACTTTAAACCGTCGTGCCTCACCTGCAGAATCCATTGAAAACTTCCCGGCACATTTCCCATCAAATTTTTGAAAATCCGACCCGGAGGAGGTTCGGAATTTTAATGTGCCTTCTCATTTTTTCCGGTCTGGCGGTGCGAACCGCCCGGGCGGAGTCGCCCTTGTCGTTCGTGCTGGAAAACCAGACGTTCATTTATAATCAGGAGCGCGCCAAGGAAGTTGACCTGACGCTCCAGGCGGAAGGCTTCACCTTGATCGGCGATCTGGCGAAACCGTTCTTCCGTTACAAAGTCAGCGAAGCCCTGCGGCTGGAAACGGGGGTGCTGGTTAATATCCCGTTCGGGGACGAGGATCAGGTCGAGGAAGTGGAACCGGTGATTTCCCTGCATTACGATTTTGCCGAGGGTTGGCGGTTCACCGCCGGCACCATCGACCGGAACCATGCCCTGCACGACGCCTTTTTCAACGACACGCTGCGCTACCTGGATCCGGTCGAGCAGGGTTTCCAGTTCAAAGGCGATACCGAACACTGGCGGCAGGACACCTGGTGGAACTGGGAGGAACGGGAAACGGCCACCCGGCGTGAGAAATTTTCCGTCGGCAACTACACCCAACTAAAGGCCGGCGGCTTCATGGCGGAGGGCCAATTGTACTGGGTCCATCTGGGAGGGCAAAAAAACAGCGGGCCGGGAGTGTTCAACAATCTCAGCTACGGTGGCGGCGGCGGCTATACCTTCCGTCCGGAGAAAAAAGGCTGGCTGGAAGAAATCGGTTTCACCGTTCATTACCTCAAGAACATCGATGACCCTCCCGGCCTGCCCCGGGTCGAGGACGACGGCATGGCTTATCGCGGATTTTTCACCGTGTGGGGAGCGTATGTCTATTACCAGCACTGGCGCGGCGGCAGTCTCGATTTCAATTCTCCGCGCGGGGATGTCACCCGGCCCGGCGAACCGCTGGCAAAAGGGGATCCCATATTCCGCGCCCGGATTTACGACGAGGTGGGGGCCATCAAAACCTGGAAACTGGCGGAGGAGGTGCGGGTCACATTGGATGTGCGGGGTCAGTTTATGCTGGGCCGGTTTCAGCACATTCTGGCGTTGAACGTCACCTGGCGGCCGGAGTTCCCGCTGTTCGAGGAATATTTCAAAACCCGGACACCCCCGAAACCGGACACCCCCGAACCTCCCATCGGCCGGCCTTATGGATTTTAGATGAAGAAGCCTTGCGGCCCCTGCCCACGGCCGCGCTACTCGTAAACGTCCGGAGAGGAGGTTCCTCTGACCTGGTCGTAAACTCCCCGCAAATAGCCGCGCAGGTTTTTCAAATTCTCGTAGATCCAGCCGCGGTCGTAATAAAAAATAATCATCAGCGTATTCCGGGGTTTATCGTCCGGACCCATCTGGCGGACGCTGTGCCAACTGTCGGGAGTGACGCCGAAGGCGTAGCCGGTATTGGGGGCGAACTGCCTCACCTTGCCCTCATCGAATGAACCGTCCGGCTGCCGTTCATGAAACAGGGTGCCGAGATGGAGTTGTGAATCATCCTCGGGCAGATAGAACTGGGTGGTGATGGCCTTGCGGGCGGAGTCCGGATGGATCTTGATTTGATACCCCGCGATGTCGCGAAACAGCACCGGGAAGGCATTGATTTTAATTTTGGCCTGGGGCCGTCCCTTGATTTTCTCGAGCACGGGCGCAAATTTGGCCGAATACGCCGCGTTCACCACCGGGGATTTCAATTGTGCGGCCATTTCGTTCCAGAAGGCCTTCTGGCTTCCCGGCAGACGGTGGATATTCGCGCGAAGCAGGTCAAACTTCAACCGGGCGCTCCTGCCATCGGGAAGCGTGGCGTCATAGTGCTTTAATTCACGATAATATTCCCCGGCGGGAAGGTTCTCGATAATTTCCGGATAAAATTCCGGGTCGAACGGGGAATCAATTTCCAAATGCGCGCAGGGATGGGTGAGAAGAGGAGTTTGACGAATCCGCTCGCTCAAATGCCGGCCAACTTGCTGAAGAAGTCCCATGGGTGAATGAGAGTCCTGAAAGATACTTTTATTGATTAAACTTATGAATGAAGCGGGTTACCCGCTCGTACCGAATTGGAAGAATTCTCTGGTGATGGCCCGGCACTGAACCTTCAACGAAGCTTGTCCGCCGGCCACTCCTGAATTTCAATTCTGCGAAAGGGAATTCTCATTTATATCTTCCATCAGGTGATCCAGAATTTCCCTGCCGCCGGTATACTCATCCGAGGCATCTTTTTCTCTGAAAAACTGACGCACTTTGCTCAGGACCCTGGAATAAGGGTAGCTTGAAAAATAATACTTTAACGGAGTCCATCTGTCGATGACATTTTTAATCCGCTGGTAATTCCCCTCTATTTCACACTGGATTTCCCGGGAGGCGGGACCGTCTTTTTTGAAATACTGGAAGATGTTTCCCCCATCTCGGCCCATGGTTTCCTCGATCATTGAAAATCCCGCCCGTTCGGCCATTTTCCTCAAGGTGAATCGATTGAAATTATACAAATGGGCAATGTGAAACGTGTTTTGGGGGGAAGCGCAGGTCGCTTCAATATTCGGCACTTCAATGATCAGCAACCCTTCCGGGGCGAGAAACCCGTGAACCTTTCTCAGAATGTACGAAGGGTTGTCCATGTGCTCGAACACATGCCACATGGTGACCAAGTTGAAGGAGTTTTTCTCAAATTCCGTATTCTGGAGAAAACCGGTGGTGATGTTCAAATCGTATTCTTTCCGGGCGTACTCCGCGTAACCCTCATTGGGTTCTATACCGCGCGCATCACAGCCCAGCTTTTTCAGCAAATACAAAAACTCACCGCCGCCGGAACCCACTTCCAGAGTTCTCCAGCCGGGCTTTAACAAATGCCTGAGCAACTTGAACCGGCCTAAAGCCACCCTGGCGTTTCTGAAAATGTGCTTTTTCTTGGGAGTATAGGTTCCTTTATAAAGAATGCGATAATGCTTCTGATAATATTGCTGGGGATCGATGGGGAAGGGATGACTCCAGACCAGCCCGCACTTTTTACAAATCACGGTATTGAGAGGCTCCCGGTCTCTTCCTTTCCGGGCCAATACCTCGTAATCCGCGGCACCGCACAGGTTGCATTGACTGGAACCGTTTCCAGAAGTTTCCGGAGTTTCGGAGACCGCTGGTTTTAAATTTTCTAGTTCAGGCATAAGAGCTGGAAAAAAGACGGGAAACGAAAGTTATCCTTTTAAAAAGACGGGGTCCCCAGGACGCCTCACCCAGGGTGGAAAAATTGGAATTCCAACTGTTCGGGGGGTCCTGATTTCCTGGAACGTCGAAACCATTATAACACCAAGAAAGCGCTTGCGAAACCGGCTGGCCCCATTTTCAATTCAAGCGAAGGCGTCTCCCCCACACCCCTCACAACCCCTCGCCGGACTCAGGGCTTCTGAAACAAATCCGCTTTACCGTCAAAATCGCTGTTCACTTCCACGGCTCCGGCCGACCCTGGTCCGGCCCACGCGACCCCTCCCCAAGCCCAGTCAGAGCATGCAGAATTGTTTCCCGGCCATACACTCTCCTGATTAGCGACTCAAATGGCAGCATGAGATTGTTCCGCGTTTGTCAGGAATTGTTGGCATGATCCGGCTGGATCAGCTTCTCCAGTTGAATGACTTTGCCTTCAATAACTTTCCGGGTGAGGCCGCCTCCGAAAATTTTTTCCCTAATGATGCCGTCCGGGGTGATGAAATAAGTCACCGGCAGGTTGACCACCTCATATTTCTGGGACACATTGCCGTAATCGTCCAGCAAAACCGGAAAACTCAATTGGTGGTTTTTAATAAACTCCTCAACCTGGCCTTTAGATTCGGCCAGGTTGATTGCCACAATCCGAACCCTGCCCTTCAACGATTCATGGGTTTTTTGGAATTCCGGCATTTCCCTGACACAGGGCACACACCAGGTCGCCCAGAAATTCAGAATGACGATGCCCTCTTGCATATCGGAGAGTTTAACCGTTTGACCGCCGGTATCCTTTAATTGAAAAGGAGGCGCCGGCCCGCCCACGAGAGGCGGGTGGGCGGCCATTCCCAACAGAAACAAACTGAAAAACAGGATCCACACCCATCGGGCATGAAGGAAAAATTTAAAATCCATAAGAAATCCCCGCCATGAGACCGAAGTTGGGTACCAGATTCACATCGTTGACTCTCTGGTAAATGGGAATCTGCACATGAGTATATAAGGCAACGTTTTCCGACGCGGTCAACACCACCCCCGGCGTGACATTCACAAAGGTCACACCGGTGTTGGGCACCTCCATTCCCAGAAACTCGTCGCGCCGTGAAATCCGGCTGTTGAACTGGGTGACCAGATTGATTTTCTGATTCAGCCGATAACTGACTCCGGCATCGATTAAAGTCCGGTCGCCAAATTCGTAATCCAGGGAATTTTCCATGGTGAACCGGTGGGAGGCTCCCACAAACAGGCTCAGCTGGTTGGGAATAATGGAATAATTATAGAGGGCCATGATGACCGGGTCCGTCGCTCCCGTCCCGGGCATGATGGTCGGCTCGTTAATCTCTCCCTCGGAATTCAGCAACTTGAATTCGCCGGTGGCGAACTTGACCCCGGCGCCGGTGATCAGCATGTGTTTGGTGGTATGCAACACGGCATATTTGGCCATCACCGTGATATCGCCGAAACCGGAGGTCCCGTCCTCGTTGGTGAAATCGTTGGGGTCACATGTTCCCAATCCATCACAGCCATCAATATGCTCGTGCTTCCGATCATTCAGAAACGGGATGTTCACGGAAATCGTGAATCGCTCCGTTACGCCATAACTGATATCGAGTTGGGCGAGCTCATTAATGGTTCTGACCTCCCGATGGTGAGCCGGCTCGATCGCCCCCTTCTCGAATTCGACCTTCGCCACATCGACATTGCCATCAAAGTCGCTGGAACCTTTTTTCTTGTCGGTCTGGCGAATATAGCGGTAAGACAAATCGATCACAAACCGCCCCTCGTTGGCCAACCCGGACTGAGATCCCCGGATCAGGGAACAATTCGATGAACCACAGCTGGCGTTCCCCTGTGACGTGAAAACCAGCCCGATCAAAATTGAAACAGTCAACCAATGCCACTTTTTCATGACATCTCCCTTCTGATATTCAAAGCATGGCGCGGCCAGCGGCCTTAAAAACCAATCGCCATGTTCATCTAGTGTTAATGATATGGATTCAAAGGACAGCCGTTCCGCGCGAACGCGGATTCTTCCCGCGCAGAATCGGCGGGGTAAAGGCCTGTCCTTTTACAAGCTTTGATTTTCAGTCAGGAAGATTTTGGAGGCGGTTCCAGGGTGGAAACGATCACGGGATGAAAAAACGGCTCACCGGCGGACCTTAAATCCCTCAGGGGAAAAGGAGGTTCGAAATAAGGAGTCGACAGGGCCAGCGGTAACGGGGTGGCGTTTTGAAACGTGGGAAAACCGGCGCCCCCCTCGCATTCTCTGGAGATAAAACATTCGTCCTTTTTCCCCACCGGCTTATAGTGATAGGGGCAGGGGCGCATGAGGTTATGTCCCAGCAAAACACAATGGACGCGCTTTTCCCCCTTAACACCGCTAAAAGGCGAATGGGCCTGATGTTTATGCGGATGCGGGGTCTGCCCGGCCGAGGCGCCGGAGGCCAAAAGGACCCCTGCCGCACAGGCTATGATAATCACAATCCGTCTGGCAGTCATAGAGGAATCCTAATAAATTGGACGCAGGGTTACAAGTTTATTCTCGATTTTACTGTTATTGAACCGCATGGGCCATCTGTGAGACACTGGGGAGCATCATTTTATTCCCTGGAACCCGGAAAAATCCGGCTTTTTAAATCAGGAACCATGAATATCCTGGGCATGATCATGGCCGGCGGCGAAGGCAGCCGTCTCTATCCGCTCACTATGGACCGGGCCAAACCGGCGGTACCCTTTGGGGGCAAGTACCGCCTGATCGATTTCGTGCTCAGCAACTTCCTCAATTCCAAAATTTTTTCCATTTATGTCCTGACCCAGTTCAAATCGCAATCCCTGACCGAGCACCTGCAGGAAGGCTGGCGTTTCAGCTCTCTCTTGCCTGACCACTTTATCCTTCCCGTTCCGGCACAAAAAAGAACGGGAGAAAGCTGGTATCGCGGCACGGCCGATGCCATTTATCAAAACATCAACCTGATCCAGGACAAGGAATACGACATGGTGGCCATTTTCGGTGCCGATCATATTTACCGGATGGACATCCAGCAGATGGTCAATTTCCACATCTCCAACCTGGCCAAGGTGACCATTGCGGCGATACCGGTCCCCATTAATGAGGCGCGGCAATTCGGAGTGATCCAGGTCGATGCCGACAACCGTGTCATCGGCTTTCAGGAAAAACCGGAACATCCAACACCCATTCCCGGCCGGCCGGACCAGGCGTTCGCCTCCATGGGAAACTATATTTTTAACGGACCGTTTTTGACCGATATCCTGCACACCGACGCCAAAAACCCGGAGTCCTCGCACGACTTTGGTAAAGATATCCTGCCTTCCCTATACCAGGATCATCCGGTGTTCGCCTACGACTTCGCCCGCAACCGGGTGCCGGAGATCACGGAGGAAGAAATCGGATACTGGCGGGACGTCGGAACCATCGGCAGTTATTGGGAAGCCAATATGGACCTTCGCAACATCAAGCCGGTTTTCAACCTTTATAATTTGAAATGGCCGATCAAAACCTCCGGTTTCGGCCTGCCGCCGGCCAAGTTCGTTTTCAATCAGGACGGCCGCCGCGGCCAGGCGGTCAACAGCCTGGTTTCGGAAGGCAGCATTATCAGCGGCGGTATCGTGCAGGATTCCGTGGTGGGTCGGAGCGTGACGGTCGAAAGCGGCGCCGCCATTATCAATTCCATTCTCATGGACCGGGTCCGCATCGGCCCCGACTGCAAAATCAACATGGCCATTATCGACAAGGATGTCGTGGTTCCTGCCGGCACCCGGATGGGATATGAACCCGAGGAGGATAAAAAACGGTTTCATGTGGATGAAGAATCGAATATCATAGTAGTACACAAAGGTTATAAATTTCCCAAGTCCAATTAGCCATCCCGTTTCTGCATCCTGATCTATGAGAAAAGTCACGCCCGGCCTGGACCGGCTCTTGTCCGACCCCAAAACACATCTTTCGGGAAAGCGGGTTGGCCTTTTGATCAACCATACCAGTGTGACCCAGGACGGCATTCCTTCCTTTATTCATTTTCACCGCCTCAAGGATTTCGATCTGGTGAAAATATTCGCCCCGGAGCACGGCCTGTACGGTGTCGATCAGGATATGGTGAATATCGACCACGGAACCGAACACGCCACCGGCGTGCCCATTGTCAGCCTTTATGGCAAGGATCACGATTCGCTGACCCCGGACGCTGATTTAATGAAAGATATTGACGTCCTGGTTTACGACATCCAGGACATCGGCTCGCGCTATTACACCTTTATCTATACGCTGGCCAATTGCATGAAAACCTGCAGGGAAGCCGGAATCCCGGTGGTGGTCTGCGACCGGCCCAATCCCATCAACGGGCTTCAGGTGGAGGGCAATCTGGTGCGGGAAGGCTGGTACTCGTTCGTGGGCCAGTATCCCCTGCTCAACCGTCACGGGATGACCGTCGGGGAACTGGCGAACATGTTTAACGATCATTACCAGATCGGGTGTGACCTTACGGTGGTCGCCATGCAGGGCTGGGAAAGAAAAATGTGGTTTGACGAAACGGGTCTGATCTGGGTGGCGCCCTCCCCCAACATGCCGACCCTGTGGACGGCCCTGGTGTATCCCGGAATGTGTCTGGTCGAGGGTACGCAGTTATCGGAAGGGCGCGGCACCACCCTGCCCTTTCAATTATGCGGAGCACCGGGAATCGACGCCAATGCCCTGGCGCAGACTATGACGAACCAGAATATCCCCGGGGCGGTTTTCCATCCGCAATATTTCAAACCCATGTTCCAGAAATGGGCCGGGGAAATCTGCGGAGGCGTTCAACTCCATATCACCAACCGCGAAACGTACAAACCGCTGGTGACCGGTGTCTCGCTGATCCGGACCATCGCAAAAACCTTCCCGGATGTTTTCGAATGGCGGACGGAGCCCTATGAATTTGTCACCAACCGGCCGGCGATCGACCTGCTGTACGGCCATCCGGAATTTCGGGAAACCCTTCTGCCCCGGTACCGGGATTGGATCGAAATCAAGGATTCCTGGAGGATGGATCAGGAAAACTTTGAGGCGGTCCGCAACAACTTTCTTCTGTACTGAACACCCCGCTCCTCACTTAAAACTCTTCAAGACGGCGATGGATCCTTCCAGGGTGGATTCGAACAAGGGGACTTTTCGCGGAGCAAACAACGCGTACCCGCAATCGTTGCCTTCCAATTTCAAACCGATAAAGGCCTTCATGGTTTCTTCCACACCATTGGTGGTGACATGCCCCTCGTGAATCTGATATTCCGAGCCATCTTCCAACTGTTTGTGAGACACCAGGGTCATATTGGGAGCAACCTCCCTCATCCCGGACATCAAGGTATCCACAATTTCCATCTTGTCTTCCAAACCGGTTCCTTTGAAACAAAAAATCGGGAAACCCACATCACCCCCGGGGTAAAGCTTGGCCATCACCACGGGATTCCCGGTAACCTTTTCTATGGTCCAACTTTCCGGGTAGCTCAAATCCAGTCTGCCGGATTTATAGGGAACCATACCATTCCTGGCCTTGGGCTTCCCCATTCCCGCACAACTGGATAAAATCAACCCCATACCCACCACCGCCATCAGCCGNNCCTCCATCGCTTATAGTTTTCGAAAATACCGAAAAGCCGCTCTTTAAAATCAACCTGGCAAATACTAGGCAGAATAACCCTGACTGTCAATCAATATCCCCCAAAACCAGCAAGTCGCTCCGTAGCCGCAATCAGGGTCCTTTCCGCAAAATTTCATAGTAAGGGGTAAAGGGCCCGGGCGGGGAGAACAAATTTCTTATTTAAGTAAAAACTGGCAGGGAAAACCGTCAAAGCCCCTGAACCCCGCGCCCCAGAAAAGAAAAAACCGATAAAAATCAATAATTTATATGGATTCTTTGGATAAACATGCGTAAAATGAATAGATTGCAGTAATTTTCCTCAAGTATTGACAAAAACGCCCCCGGTTCCTATATTTTTCATTTGCTTGGTAGAGATTCTATGGATTTGAGACAAGCTCTCCTCTCTGATTTGAAGGGAGCCATGAAGTCGAGAGACTCCCTGAAGGTAGACACCCTTCGTTTGATCGTTTCCGAAATCAAGAACAAAGAGATCGACCTCCATGAGGAAATGAAAGATGAGGCCATCACCGCCCTCCTGACCACGCAAATTAAGAAAAGAAAAGAAGCCGCCGCGATGTTTGAAAAAGGCGGCCGCACGGACCTGAAGGGAAAAGAGGAAAGTGAGATCGCGATCCTTCAGACTTACCTTCCCGAGCAGGTGGGTGAAGAGGAACTGAAAAAGCGCATTCAGGAGTTGATCGCGGAAACGGGCGCTCAAAGCCCCAAAGACATGGGCAAGGTGATGAAGAGGGTGGTTCCGGAATTCAAGGGCAAGGCGGATGGCGGCGCGATCCGGAAGCTGGTGACAGAATTGTTGGCTTGAGAAGCCTTAATCAGAATATTGGCGTTTACAAATTGAAAAAAAACATTCCAGAAAGCATTATCGAGGAAATCCGGTCACGGGCGGATATTTATGAAGTCGTGTCCGAGTATCTGCCTCTGAAAAAAGCCGGTAAAAACTATAAGGGTTTGTGCCCGTTCCATTCCGAGAAAACCCCCTCTTTCAACGTCAGTCCGGACAAGCAGATATATCATTGCTTCGGATGCGGAGCCGGCGGCAACGTTTTCAAATTCCTCATGACCCGGGAAGACCTGTCCTTTGTGGAGGCCGTCAAGCGACTGGCCCAGCGCTATCGGGTGGCCCTCCCGGCGGCGGCGATGGGTTCGCCGGGGGTATCGAACGAACGGGATACCCTGCTGAATCTCAATACCCTGGCGGCCGAATATTTCGCCGGGCGCCTGGAAGACCCGCGGACCGGGAAAAGCGCGCGTGCCTATCTGAAATCCCGTGAATTCAACGAACAAACCGTCCGGGAATACCAGATCGGATGGGCCCTGCCGGAATGGCGGGACCTGCTGACCCACCTGGAAAAAAAGGGGAAATGCTCCCGTCAGACGCTGGAAAAGGCGGGGCTGGTCTCCAAAAAAGAGGCGGAAAACGAAAATGAAAAGGATGTGTTTTATGACCGGTTCCGCGGCCGGCTTATTTTTCCCATTCAGGACGCCCACGGACATATTGTCGGTTTCGGCGGGCGGGTCATCGGAGAGGGAGAACCCAAATACCTCAATTCCCCCGAAACCCTGATTTATAAAAAGAACCGCATCCTGTTCGGCCTGCACAAAGCGAAGGAAACCATTCGCCGGGAAAGCGAAGTCCTGATCGTCGAAGGCTATTTCGACCAGATCCGGGCCTGGGAAAACGGCATTCACAATGCCGTGGCCACCTGCGGAACGGCCCTGACCGCCCAGCACGCCACCCTTTTGAAACCCTTTGCCAGCAAGGCGGTGATGGTTTTCGACGCGGACGCCGCCGGTCATGCCGCCGCGGAACGCGGGTTCGAAACATTACAGGAACAGGGGTTGTCCGTGTTTGTGGTCACTCTGCCGGAGGGAGAAGACCCGGACTCTCTGCTTCGCAAAGAGGGAAAAGATCGGTTTGAACAACGGGTTCGGGCGGCGCAACCGTTCGTCCATTATCTGGTCGACCGGATTCTGCGCCTGGCGCCCGCCCGGACCACGGAAGATAAAGTGGGCGCCATCAACCGGATTCTGCCGGTGCTGGCCAAAATCAAGAACAGTGTGGAACGGAGCGAGCACATCCGTTATGTCGCCGAAAAGGTGGGGGTGGAAGACCGGGCATTTCTGGAAGAAATGCGAAAATCGCTGGCGCAGAACAAAAACCAGGTAACCGCCCCTTCCAATACCAAAACCAGCACCCATGATCCGGAGTTTTATCTGATTCAATTGATACTGACGGACCCGGCAGCCGCGCGGGATATCGCTTCCCAAGTGGGGCTGGAGCATTATCTGATTCCCGAAATCAGGGACACCGCGGCTCTGCTCTACGGATTGATCGAGACCGACGAACCCTTGCGGGTGGACCGTTTGATCGACCGGACGGATCAGCCGGCGGTCAAATCGGTTTTGACCCAGGTGAGCATGAAACCGATCACCTTTGACAACGTGGCGCGGGCCACGACCGATTGCATCAATGAAATCCGCAACCGGTCTATTCAGAAGAAAATCAATCAGTTAAAGAAAGAACGCAACGAGGCGGAACAGGCCGGTCAAAGGGACCGGTCGCGGGAATTGCACCAGCAGATGCGTGATATGCAATTTTCCATGCTTCCGAAGTAAGTTTTGAGCATCTAAATAACGGCCCCAGCCGCGCATTAATGCATTAATATTTTCCAGCAGGAGAACACTTACAGATGGCCAATGTTGAAAAAATTGCTGATGTTTCCGAAGTCAACCAGTTGATTTCGTTGGGGAAGGAAAAAGGATATCTGACCTATGAAGAGGTGAACGATTTCCTTCCGGCCAACCTGGTCGCCCCCGAACAAATCGACGATCTGATGCACATTTTCGGTGAGAACGAAATCGATATCGTGGATTCCGCCGTGAAGGAGGATAAGTCTGAAACGGAAACCCCTGAAAAAGAAGATCCCGTCCCGGAGGAAGCCACTCCCGAAGCCAAGACCGATAATGTCACCATCGACGACCCGGTCCGCATGTATCTCCGGGAAATGGGGACGATTTCCCTGTTGACCCGGGAAGGGGAAGTGGAAATCGCCAAACGCATCGAAAATGGGCAAAACGAGGTGCTCTCCGCCGTGGCCAACTGTTCGGTCACCATCCAGGAAATTGAATTTTTGGCCGATCAGATAAAAAAAATGGAACTGAGCGTCTTCGACGTGATCCTGCAGGCGGATACCGAGGAGAAAAAGGAAGTTTCTGAAAAGGACGAAACCAAGCGGATTCTAAAGGAAATCCGAAAACTCAAAACCCAGGTCAATAAAACCGAAAAGATCCGCCAGAAAAGCCAGACCAAGCTTTCGGAAAAAATGAAGACAAAGGTTGAAAAAGAACTGCAGACACAACAAAAAATCCTGGAAGACATGACTCGCGATTTAAACCTGATACCCGATGTCATGGATGGGATTATTGAAAACATTTATGAAATCGCCGCCGCCATTCGCGAAGCGGGGAAGCAGGAGCGTCTGCTGGAAAAGGAACTGGGCATGTCTTTGGCCGAGGTCAAAAAACTGGCCAAAAACTGGACCAAGCAAAAAAGCGTTAAACTGCCGTCGGGTAAAGTTGTCACCAAAAAGCAGTACGACAATCACAACAAGACCGTGCTCAGTTGCCGGCGCAAAGTCCGCAAAATCGAGAAGGAAACCAATACCTCGAAGGATGCCCTGCTCTCCACGGTACGCAATATCGCCCGCGGCCGGGTGAAGGATAAAACCGCCAAGCGTGAACTGGCGGAAGCCAACCTGCGGCTGGTGGTCAGCATCGCCAAAAAATACACCAACCGCGGGTTGCAGTTTCTGGATCTGATTCAGGAAGGCAACATCGGTTTGATGAAAGCGGTGGACAAGTTCGAATACCGCCGGGGCTACAAATTCAGCACCTACGCCACCTGGTGGATCCGCCAGGCCATCACCCGCGCCATCGCCGACCAGGCCCGCACCATCCGGATTCCGGTGCACATGATCGAGACGATCAACAAGCTGATCCGGGTCTCGCGCCAGCTGGTGCAGGAGTTGGGACGGGAGCCGGCGCCGGAAGAAATCGCCACCAAAATGAATTTACCGGTCGACAAGGTTCGCAAGGTTCTGAAAATCGCCAAAGAGCCGATCTCTCTGGAAACCCCCATCGGCGAAGAGGAAGACAGCCACCTCGGCGACTTCATCGAAGACAAGAAAGTGCTGTCGCCGATCGATTCGGTAGTGAAGAAGGACCTCAAGAATCAAACCATGAAAGTTCTGGGAACCCTGGCCAGCCGCGAGGAAAAAGTCCTCCGCAAACGGTTCGGCATCGGCCTGGATTCCGAGCACACGCTGGAAGAAGTGGGCCAGGACTTCGCCGTGACGCGGGAACGGATTCGTCAGATCGAGGCGAAGGCCCTGCGCAAATTACGGCACCCCAGCCGAAGCAAAAAACTGCGCAGTTTCATAGAAGGCTAAGCCTCACGGGCCCATAGCTCAGCTGGCTAGAGCTCCCGGCTCATAACCGGGTCGTCCCAGGTTCGAGTCCTGGTGGGCCCAGCAGGCTCGCGCCTGCAGGCGGGTCCTTTAACCCCTGGTGCGCAGGCCCACCCTTCGCCAGACCACTATCGGGAAGGCAGAGAAATAAAGTGATATTCCCTTTGGGACGAGCGGCCGGTGATATGGCTGAAAGTTTTCAGTCGCAGCCCGTCTTTCAGGATGGTTCCCTCATAGTCCACCACCCCCTCCCTTGAAGTGCTGGAAAATTTGATCTGCCCCTCCTCAAAATAATAGCCCCCCAGCGAAAAGTATATCTTCGGATAATTTTCTTTCCGAAACCAACGCGCAAAATTTTCTGGACTGCCTACGGAGGATACGGTGAGCACGGTCTGGTCCTCATAAAAACGGAGATAGTGCCAGTAGGTCTGCTCAGCGCGTGTGTTGGGCGCGACTATATGGGGGCCGGATTGATACACGCCTTCGAATCGAAGTAACAAATCAGAGTCCTCCGCTGCGGCTTGAGAGGCGGCAAGTCCACCGCATATCATAAGTCCCATCCAGAGGGTCCCCAACACTTTCCATGCCGACTTCCTGATAAACCTCATAAAAATCCTTTTTTTAATTGCGCCTATTTCAGCATTATATCAGGATTTTCGGAACAAGCCGGGCGTGCCCGTTTTTTTTCAATCCCCGCCTTGACACGTCCCTGCCATGATTTTATTTATAAATCAGCAAACGATGGTTCGGTACCGAACTGGAATATTCACTTTCAACTTTTAACCTTTATTCCAGGAGGATCATCATGAATCTTGTGACGTATGAACCCAAAACCTATCTCGACCGCATTTTTGATACAGACCCTTTTTTCAATGATTTCTGGTCTTGGTCTCCGATGAGGGACCGGCGCGCGGCGGTGGACCGCCTGAGGGTCAATGTCATCGAAAATCCGGACAACTATACCCTGACCGCAGAGGTTCCGGGTTTTGCGGAAAAGGATATTGAACTCGAAATCAAAGATGGCCAGATGACTTTGAAGGGCCGCGCGGAAGTTTCCGGGGAAAAGGAGGATACCCATTACCGCATGAAGGAATTCAGCTGCAACAGCTTTGAACGCTCCTTCAGAATCGGTGAAGGTGTGGATCTGGATAAAGTCACCGCGAAACTTGCGAGCGGTATCCTGACGGTAGTGCTCCCCAAAAAGGAAGAAGTCAAACCGAAAACTGTCAAGGTGGAAATTGGCTCCTAACCGGGGGAAAATCAACCCGCGTTTCTTGAAGAAACGCGGGTTCTTTTTATGGTTTTGTGTTATATAATGATTGGGAACAGCGCATTTTACGGATGGACCGTATGGGCCTATCCACGAATTTATTGACCCGGTGGGGACAGGAAGGACACTGAATGAAATCGTTGGCCTCAATCAACGCGAAAGACATTGAAACCATCAAAATGGCCCTGAACGACGCCATTTCGGATATCAATATGGAACTCAAAAACCCTCTTTCGGAATCCAAAACGAAAGAGATGATGGATTATAAAACCCGTTACACCCGCGTTTACGAAAAACTGAGAAGCAACCCCTCCATATACGCCCTGGCGGAATACGAACTGGATATCGCCGCGGGCGGCCTCAATGACGCAATCGAAATGCTGGAAGAGAATATGGAAGATGATCTGGACGATCAGGAAAAATCGGACATCCTCGCCTATAAAAACGATTGCCAGCGGGTGATCGATATTCTGGCGGATTGAACGTTACCGCCGGCTCCCTTTAGAAATTCACGTAATACCCGTACGCGAACAACCACCCGGTGACCCCCGTCCCCGCCGCCATGCACAGAATCCAGGCTTTGCGGCTGTTACGCTTCATGGAATGATGGTCTTCATACATCCAGGCGGCGTGAATCAACGTTCCGATAAAAAAGGAAATCGCGAGAAACGACAGAAACAAAACGACCATCATGAACGGTGAGAATTCCACGTTGACCACCTTAAATCTTCCGCCCGTCTGGAACGGGGTTAAAAAATAAAGCCGGATTCCGCAACTCCCCAAACCTCCAGCAATTTGGCCAGACCCACCACAAAGCCCACGGTCCCGGCCAAACCCACCGTTACCCAAAACATAATGATGAAAAATTCCTTTCGGGTCCGGGTCTGCTTGACCCAGCTTATGGCCAGGGTCAAGGTCATAATGATGACAAAGCTATACAAATAGTATCGATACGACATCGGATCATTCTATCAGTCTTTTTCAAAGACTCGGAGGAAAAACGGCCTGATTTTCCAGGCCTCCCGCGTGAAAGTAAGGACCTTTCCGGTTCAGGATTCGGGGGAAATCTGACGGTTGGGGCGAAGGGGCATCAGTAACAACCGGGAAAAGGAGACCTCCTCCGGCCAGCGGTATTCGGGAACACCAATAACGATTTCCGGCTGGGGTTTTTCGGCCCGGTGTTTATAAGTTCCCAACAGCCGGTCCCAAATGGACAGGTTGAATCCATAATTCGAATTGGTCTCCGCCACCACCACGGAATGATGAATCCGGTGCATGTCCGGCGTCACGAAAAGCCATCTCATCACCCGGTCCAGCCACAGGGGCAATTTGATATTGGAATGGGTGAACTGGGCCATGCCGCTGAGAATCGCCTCAAACACCACCACCGTCATGGGGGAAGGGCCGATCGCCACCACCAGTCCGATCTTGTAAATCATGGACCCCAGAATTTCCAGGGGGTGAAAACGAAACCCTGAGGACACATCCAGATCCAGATCGGAATGATGCACCACGTGAAACCGCCAGAAAAAGGGAATCATGTGAAGCACCACATGCTGAATATAAATCATCAGATCGAGGAAAATAATGCCGGCGGCCATTTCCAGTTCCGCGGGCCAATGAAGATAATTAAAAAGGCCCCACCCGTGTTTCCCGGCGAAAACCGCGGCGCCCACAGCGGCTCCCCCCAGGACGGCTTTCACTATCACCACATTCAATCCGGTCAGGGAAAAATTAATCCCCAGGCGGCGGGGTTTGGAGTCGATGGTAAAGTGCCTCGGAATCAGCCACTCCAGGAACAGCATCACAGCCAAAATGCCTATAAAAATCAGAAACCGGATTTGGTCGGTGCTCATTGGAAACCCCTGAATAAAATCGATGTCCGGTTATTTCAAACTGGGATTCTGCCGGACCAGGTTCACCACCCCCTGACCGATCAGACCCAAAAACCAGAATGTCGTGAAAAAAATGAACCATAAAAATACCACGTTGAACCAGTACTGGGCGGGACGGTAATCGATGGAATTATGAATCTGGGCGTTGATTTCCTTTTTTTCGTTTTCCGAAGCGCGGATGTAGGTTTTAAAAAAGGGGTGTTCCTGATTGGCCGCAAAACGCTCCATCTCCTCCGGCGGCATCTTGATGAACTGGGTGACCGCCATCCCGTTTTCCCGGAAAAAAATGCGCATCCTCTGGACTTCTTCGGAATCCTGGGGGTTTTGCACGCAATAGATCACCGTCGCCAGGGTGGCCAGCAGGAGCGATATCCAGAGGGACAGCCGGCCGACCCAGGTATCTATGCTGTCCCCTAACTCATGTGGTGCTTCTTCCATTATTCCCTTCACTCAAATTACCGAATGGTGAAATATTATCATAACCGTGCCGCATCCGGTAGGCTTCCCCGCCCGGTTCCGGGGCATAATTCTGATATAATGCCCACCTCATCATTGTTCCCCCCTTGGAGAAACATGAATTCCGGACGTTCCATTGGATATTACCAGTTACTGAAAAAAAACCGGCCCTTTCGCCATCTCTGGTACGGGCAGGTCGTTTCCGAACTCGGGGACTGGCTGAACAGTATCGCCATCTATACCCTGGTTCTCCAGATCAGCGGCACCGGCACCGCCATGGCCGCCGCAATGATGGCCAAACTTCTGCCGATTTTCTTTGTCAGCCCGCTCGCCGGCGTGTTGATCGACCGTATGGACCGCAAGGTGATCATGATCGCCAGCGATATCCTGCGTTTTATCGTGGTGCTCGGATTCCTGGCTGTCGATGGAGCGGAGGACTTGTGGCTGTTGTACACGCTGGCGGTGGTGGAGATCGCGTTGGCGGGATTTTTTGAACCCGCCCGCAGCGCCATCATCCCCTCCATCACCCCCCGGGAGGACCTGGTCACAGCCAACGCCCTCAGCGGCTCCACCTGGTCGGTCATGCTGGCCTTCGGTGCCGCGATGGGTGGTGTGCTGGTCAGCCTGTTCGGAATCAAAACCGCCTTTGTGGTCGATGCCCTTACCTTTCTGCTGTCCGCCTGGTTCGTGGCCCGTATTCAATACCCGCCAGGATGGCTGGCCCCGGGCAAACCCGGCGAGGCTCCGTCTTCCGGTTTCTCCGCGCTGATGGAAGGCCTGCGCTACCTGATCTCGCAACCCATGGTGTTAATGCTGGCCGTTCTTAAATCCGGCCTGGCCATGGCCGGCGGAGTCATGACCCTGATCCCCCTGTATGCCAATAAAATGTACACTTCCGCCGCCGCCATTTCCATGGCGATCGGCACCATGTACTCGGCCCGGGGATTGGGAGCGGCGCTGGGTCCGATTCTGGTCAAGAAATTTTTCGGCGACTCCACCCGCGTCCTCCAGATTTCCATTCTCTGCGGCTTTTTTCTGGGGGCTTGCTCCTACTTTTTATTCTCCCAATCCCACAGCTTGTGGTCCGCTTCCCTGAGTATCGCCCTGGCCACTTTTTTCGGTTCCATCATCTGGGTTTTCAGTTCCGCCCTGATCCATCTGGAGGCGGACCACCGGTTTCTCGGACGCGTGTTCAGTACCGAGATGGCGCTTCTGACGCTGGTCATGGGCCTCAGCAACTGGTCGGCGGGATTTGCGATGGATACCCTCCACATCACCGTTCATCAAACCGCATTATGGATGGCGGGATTGTTTGTGATTCCGGGAGCGCTGTGGGGTGGATTTTTGTTGTTCGTCAACTCCCGGTTCAAACGGGGAGAATGCGTGGGCTCCGTCTGCCCGGTCGATCCCAGCGATTCCAAGATTCCACCCACTTCCGTTTAGCCCGGGACCGGGAAAATCAATCCGAGATAAAATGATCCGCCAGGGATTTCCCAATGTCGAAGTGGTGGGTGATCTGCCGGCTGTTTTCCTGGGTTTCCGCCCACCGGTAGGCATTTTGAACCTGGTCGTCCATGCTCAGCGCATGCAGAACTCCGACCGAAACATAGCTGGAGGCCAGATCGGGGGATTGGGAATAATCGATCACCAGGCCCTTCATAAAATCCTGATCCCCCGGTGCCAGACTGCGATATTTGTTCACCAGATTGACCAGGTTTTCTTCACCATAGGTATTCGTATAGTTCGCGCCGACGATCGGCTCCCGGTACAACCGGAGGACCTCTTCCTTCAAATGTTCCCTTTCAGCGCTCATGATTTTACAGGGCCTCCGATTGCTGTTGCTCTTCCTTTTTGACCCAGTAGGTATCGAATTCCTCCTGGAACGCCAGCTTGGTAAGATCGGTCATTCGATCGAGAAAAACTTTTCCATGCAAATGGTCGATCTCGTGCTGCAACACCACGGCCGGAAAACCCTTAGCCTCCACCACCACTTTTTCTCCCGCGCGAGAGAACGCCTCCACCGTCACTTCGGTGGGCCGGGTGACCAGACCGCGAAAATCCTTCAAGCTCAAGCACCCTTCCCAGAACCCGGCGGTTTCCTCTCCGTAGCGTGTGATCCTGGGGTTCACGTAAACCATGAGCGGGATATCCTCCTGGGAGGGATACCGGTCATTGCTCCGGTATTCCACCACCACGATCTGCAGAGAACGGGCGACCTGCGGAGCGGCAATCCCCACCCCGCCTTCGTCTCTCATGGTGTCGATCATATCGTCAATCAAAGTCTGGATTTCGCCATTATCGGGCAATTGCTTCAAATCCACGGGTTGTGCGATTTGCCGCAAAACGGGATGACCCAGCCGAGCCACTTTGAGAACGGACAATTTAAAATCTCCTGAAAAAAGATTTTTTAAATTTCACCCACTTATCCACCTATTGTGAAATTGTTTTCTAGGATATTAGATCACACGATCGGTCAGAAGTCGCAAAAATTTTAAATCCGTTGGAATAAAAACCGTTGGAATCGGACCCGTTACTCTCACATAAGTGATACGAAGAACCATGGCCATACCCCCGTACAGCCCTTAAATTAGGGAGGAAAAGGGGGTAGGTCCTGAAATAATTGTTTGACATTTGTTCTCCGTTTTTTATAATTGCTCTTGTTAAGTTACCTGCCCCCCTTTTACCAACCCGCACCTAGGAGGATTAACCTTGACTAAAGACGAGCTGATCGGCGCAGTAGCCAAAAATGTAAAAGACTCAGCACTAAGCAAGCGACTGACAGGGGATGTTCTCGACGCCGCCTTTGACGTCATTGGAAGGGCCATTAAGAAAGAAAAGCGTTTTGCCTATCCCGGATTCGGGACCTTCACAGTACGCGCTCGCAAAGCACGCACCGGCCGCAATCCCCAAACTGGAGAGGAAATCAAAATCAAAGCCAGCAAAACCGTGGGGTTCAAACCCGCTCCTCCCCTGAAAAACTCTCTGTAATAATTAAAAGTTTATTGCCAGGTAAGCAATCAATTCCGCCCGCAGGCTGATGGCCTCGGGCGGTTATTTTTTGGAGGGAAAAGTCAGACGGCCGGACCGCTCCCGGATTTCCAGGGCAAGGATGAAGGATTCAAACGTTTACGGGGAATTTTATTTCTCTCTCTGTTCTTTTAAAACCCCTAATTCAAATTCACGGTATTGGCCCGTATTCGCTTCCTTCGGTCTTCGGGTATGCCGGATAAAGTCATTCAGCTTCATCTGCTTTTCAAGGTAATGGCAGGTCCGGCATTCGGTCGCCAGGCGAAAGACCTTTCTATTGTAAAGCAGCGTTTTTTCTTCGACGTGGTCCGCCGGGGAAAAGTTCCGGTGAAGGTGGCAACTCTGGCAGTACTCGCTGATCACCCGGTTATTCTCCTCGGAAGAAAAATCCCCGTCAAAAGCTTCCTCCACTTTCTTCTGGTAGCATCCCTCAAACACCAGAAGCAGAACCATCAGCGAAACCGGCCAACTCCATCGCCGGCCCCTTCCTCCCTTTTTGTCATGTCGGGCCTTCAAATGGCAAACCTCCACAAGAACAAGACTTTAAATTGGACCCCCATTATAGACCGGCCGCGAAGGGAAACAAAGACTTTACAGGAACAGGCTCATTCAGAGAAAATAAAACTAAAGGCGGGACCCCGTCAAACGTTGCTGGAACGGATTAGATAGTAGATTTTGAGGACCTTGTTGGAATAATCCACCGGAACCCCCTTACCCTGCTTGATATATTTCTGCAGTCTGGTGGGACCGTGATTATAAGCTTCCAAGGCCAGCTTGACATCGCGGTTAAACCGGTTATGAAGCTTGTTGAGATAGTATGCCCCCAAGGCAATATTGGAAGCCGGCTCAAACAACGTCGGCTTTCCCTGCCAGACCAAATTGGTTTCGTAGGCCATGGCCAATCCGGTCTGGGGACGAATCTGCATCAAACCCAGGGCTCCGCGATGGGACTGGGCCCAGTTGTTGAAGGAGCTTTCAGTAATAATCAAAGCCGTCAGGAATAGAGGATCAAAATCATATTTGACGCTCTCATCGTAAATCCATTGCGGGATTTTATTGAGGGCGTCCATATCCAGACCGGTGGAATACGAGGAAATAACATCGAAGATCCGATTTTTAATCCTCTGTTTCTCGCGCAGGGCCTGTTGAATATCCCGATACTGTTGTTCACGATTAATTTTTAAAAAGTATCTTTGGTCCAGGGTCATTACTGCCGATGAGTAAGCAGAAGCACCTTTCAGGTAATCCTGGTCTCCTGAAAAATGACCCAGAAAACTGACCACAACCAATACCGACATAAGGGTATTTTGATTTTTTAGAAAATTAAGCATAAACATCCTACAGGTTGATCAATTCTGATATGATTTACATCGGAATATTTCTATGTAAATATAAGAAAAATTTAACGTTACCCGGAAAACAACCAAAAGCTTTTATTTATAAGGAGTTCAGAGGCTTGGGTTAATGTAAAAACCTAAGTTGGGCGGAGTATACTGACGACAATTCTTTTTGTCAATCAACTTTTAGCTATTTTTTGTCTGTGATTGATTTAAGCCCTGAAACAAGACTGAGAGTCAGTTGCAACCTATTGAAAATAAAAAGAAAATGAACATCGCCTGCCCTAAATGCCGCGCAGTTTACAGGGTCGACCTTCCCGATCCAGGTGAGACTGGGCTGGATGTCCAATGCGGAAAATGCCTTCACATTTTCCTGTTTGTTCCGGACAGGGTAAAGCCCAGCAAAGGTGAAATCAGGGGAAAAGAACCAAGCCTTAAAGCCAAATCCTCTGATTCCGCAGAAAGCCGTCCTGCAGAGACCATACTACCACCTCGATCGGGGGAGGCTCAAGCGGATTCAGCCGACCAAAAATTGCCGGAAAAGGAAGAATTGGAGATTACCCTGCCTGCGGAGCCGCTTCCTGAAAAGTCCGGAAAATCGACTCCCAAACCTGCGTCGGAAGACCTGGATCGCATTGAAATCATTGTTGATAAGGACAAGCAAGATGATTCGCTGGAAAACCGGGTTTTGGATGAAATTTGGGACCATGCGATGGCGGAGGGAATTCAATCTGAAAAGTCCTCCCAAAAAGAAATCAGCCCGCCCTCCACCGAAAAGCAAGAAAAAGAGGAGAAAATTCCTTCCTGGGATGAGGCCTTCGCGGATCAGGCTGAAGTCGAGGCCCACTGGAAAAAGGCCCAGTATCTGGATCGAATCCAGGAAGAACAGCAACTGGCCGAAGTCATGGGCGAGGAATATATTCCCCCTGAATTTGAGCCGGCCCAAACGGCTCCCCCCCAGAAAAACCAGCAGGATCTCGTGGATCAGATTTTTGCCGAGCTTAAAGGCAAAAAAGCCCCCCCACCCAGGACCGGGGGCAAAAAAGCCAAACCCCGCAAGGCCGCGCCGAACTTGCCTCCTGTGGAAGAGCTGCATCAGGAAATCTCCAAAATCCTGAATGAAACCCGGGCCCGGCTGCAACAGCAAAGGACTCAAACCCAGACCGCCAAAGCGATCCTCTCTCTGGAAGACCGGTACCGGGAAGTTTCCGGAATTGTCGAGGACACCAAGGTCCGGCTTAAACAGAAATTGGCCAAAAAACCAAAATCCAAATCCATCCCTTCACAAAAAGAGAGGCACCGGGAAGTCTCTAAAATTGTCCAGGAAGCCAAGGCCAGACTCGAACAGGAAATCCTGAAAACCAGGACGGCGAAAACCATTCTCTCTCTGCAAGACAGGCACCGGCAAGTCTCCAAAATAGTCCAGGAAGCAAAAACCCGGCTCGATCAAGAAATCATCAAAACTCAGAAAGCCAAAACCGTTCCTTCCCTGGAAAACCGGTACCGGAAAGTCTCCAGAATCGTCGAGGAGACCAGGGCTCGGATCCAACAGGAAATCGCCAAAACCCCCAAACCCAAACCCCTCCCCTCTTTGCATGCCCGACATCGGGAAGTCTCTAAAATTGTCGAACAAACCAAAGCCAGGCTGGAGCAGCAGATTGCAAAAACCCAGACGGCCAAAAGCATCCCCTCACTGGATGACCGTTTTCGGTCGATTTCGAAAATCGTCCAGGAAACGAAAACCATCCTGGGCCAGGAAATCGCCAAAACCCACACGACCAAAACCACCCCCTCCCTGAAAGAAAGACACCTGAGAGTCTCCAAAATCGTGCAGGAAGTCCGGGCCAAACTGGAAAAGGAGAAAGCGCAAACCCCCACGGTCGTCCCCCCGCTGGAAGACCGGCACCGGGAGGTTTCCAGAATTGTGAAAGATTCCAAAACCCGATTGAAGAGAGAGAAAACCCAGGAGGAAAAAGACCTGGAGGAAGAAGTGGTCATCGAGGAAGAAGAAGCCATGCCCAGCTGGGAGGAAGCGTTCCGGCACCAGGCCGAAATCGAGGCCGGCTGGCGAAAGGCGAAGGAACAGGACCGCATCCAGGAAGAACAACAGCTCGCCGATGCGCTGGGCGAAGACTACACGCCGCCCGCCGAAGACACCCCCGCCCCGGCAGCCGCCGAAAACAAACAGGACCTGGTCGACCAGATTTTCAAGGAAATGCGGGGCCCGGCAAAAACAGAGGACCGGCCGGTTCAGGATGAAGGGGAAGCCCCCTCCCCGGACGAAGATAAACAGAAGGAAGTGGACAGGATTTTTGCCGACGCCAAAGCCGGGGTTTCCGGAGAGAAAACCCAGGAGGAAAAAGACCTGGAGGAAGAAGTGGTCATCGAGGAAGAAGAAGCCATGCCCAGCTGGGAGGAAGCNNCCTGGTCGACCAGATTTTCAAGGAAATGCGCACCCAGCAGAAAACCCCCGAACCTTCTGCCCAGGAAGAACCGGACTCCGAAGGGGTGGTTCAGGGGGACGACTCGGAACGGGAAATGGAACTCACCTGGTCCGATGCCTTTGCCGATCAAGATGAGGTCGAACGAAGCTGGGCAAGCTCTGAGCCGCCGCCGGATAAGGACCCGAAAGCTCAGGATCTCGACTCGGATGAAAAACCCGCCAGTCCTTTTGACGCCCCCATCTCCGGCGAAATCGAATTAACCGGCGATCTGGTGGATATGGATTTGAAAAAACTCGTTCAGCAGGCGTTTGGAGAGGAGACCCCACCCCGGGAAACCACAGAACACGAGGCGCCTCAGAAGGAAGAACCGGACACCGGGTCGATCCAAGAACTGACAATGGAAACCGAACCGGCAGAAACGGCGCCGGTGGAAGCCACCGCG
>JABAHQ010006172.1_pt2 | contig 24613 bp, 25 predicted proteins | sample 7062091 | NCBI WGS metagenome assembly JABAHQ01 (sample SAMN14534359, study PRJNA622989) | marine sediment metagenome | biome: marine biome [ENVO:00000428]; feature: marine pelagic biome [ENVO:01000023]; material: deep marine sediment [ENVO:00002113] | place: India: Gulf of Kutch | collected...
GCCAGGTCCGGAAGGAAGCAACGGTAGGCGCCTTTGCCTATGTGCCGCAAGGGTGCCTGGCTATCAGCACTGCCCGTAAGGGGCCGCTTTATCCCTTATGTCACATCTCGTAATAGCCAGAAAGTGGAGGCCCGGCGTCTTCGATGAGGTCGTCGGGCAAGAGCACGTAGTTCGCACCTTGACCAACGCCGTTGATCAGGGCAGGGTCGGGCATGCATATCTTTTCTCGGGGCCGCGGGGCGTTGGCAAGACCACGGTTGCGAGGATACTCGCCAAGTGCGTTAACTGCGCAAAGGCTCTAAGCTCTACGCCGTGTGCCGAGTGTGAGAGCTGCAAGGCCATAACAGGCGGGGTATCGGTCGACGTCCTCGAGATAGACGGGGCCTCCAATACCGGGGTCGACAACATAAGGGAGCTTAGAGAGAACGTAAGGTATGCTCCAAGCAGCAGCCGCTATAAGGTCTATATTATAGACGAAGTCCACATGCTCACCGGCGCTGCCTTCAACGCCCTTCTAAAGACCCTCGAAGAACCCCCATCGCACGTAATATTCATCTTCGCAACGACCGAGCCGCATAAGATACCTCTTACCATACACTCAAGGTGCCAGAGATTCGACTTCAGGCGTATTCCACTCGCCACGCTTCAAACGCACCTGGCCGAGGTGGCGGTAAAGGAGAAGATAGAGGCCGACGAGGCCGCCCTGTATTTGCTGGCAAGGGAGGCCGAGGGCAGCCTCAGAGACTCGCAAAGTCTCCTTGAGCAGGTAATGGCATTCGCGGGCGCGAAGGTGAGCGCAGAGGACGTAGTAGAGGTCCTGGGGTTGATGGACCGCTCGATATTGATTGATCTCGTGGCCGCGATTATAGGAAAAAACGGAACCGAGTGTCTTAAAATTGTTGAAAAGATACACGGTTTCGGATATGATTTAAAGAAGGTATCTGCCGAACTAATTGAGCAGATAAGGAACCTTGCGGTCATAAAGGTCTCAGTCTCAGCCGCAGCCGAGGCAGAGCTCTCGGACGCTGAGTCAGAGCGCCTTGCGGCAATAGCCGGCGAGGTCTCTCTTGAGAGCCTTCAGATGCTATTTAGCATATTAAACTCCGCATACGCGGATGTGTCGAGGTCTTCTTCGCCGAGGTTTTCACTTGAGATGGCGCTACTCAAGGCGGCCCATCTGGAGGACTTAAGCCCCCTTGCCGAGATTATAACCGAGCTTAAGGCGCTTAAAAAGGGTATCGGCCCGGCCAAGGCCGGCAAGGTGCCCTCAAGCGGCAGTAGCGGCAAGGCGGCTTTGTCTAACGCGGCCCCGGCAGTTAAAAGGGGCGGAGGCCTTGCCGGGGAGTCTCGCGCAGAGGCCTCAATCGACGATAAGGGAAGCAAAGAGAGTATAAAGAGCGAAAAGGCGCCTAAAAGCAAGGCCAAGGCCAAGGCCGCGCAGCCAAGTACCGATAAGAGCGAGGCCGGCCTGCTTGAGTACATAAAAGAGCGCAACGGCATCCTTCATAACTCGCTAAAGTCCGCAACTCTCTCGCTCAAAGCCTCGACACTTGATATCAGAGCGGAAAACGCCGGGTTCCTTCTCGCAAAGAAGAAATCGCTCGAGGACTTTACCCGCGATTACTTTGGGCGTAAGGTCTCGATAAATATAGAGAAGGGTGCCCAGGTAAAAGGAGAAGGCAAGGCTAATGCCGAGGATGGCGACGACGGCGTGGTAGCCGAGGCGGTACGCATCCTCGGCGGCAAGGTAATAGAGGATCAGAGGAGGTCCAATGTCTAAGAATATCGGCAATATGATGAAGCAGGCCCAGAAGATGCAAAAAAAGATGGCCGAGGTACAGAAGTCCCTTGGCGAAAAAAGTTGCGAGGCGTCAGCAGGCGGAGGAATGGTCACGGCCGTAGTAAGCGGCGATTTGCGGCTTGTATCGATAAAGATAGACCCGTCCGTGGTGGACCCCTCGGACGTGGATATGCTCCAGGACCTTGTAGTGGCAGCGGTAAACGAGGCCACCAAGCGCGCAAACGAGATGGTAAACGAGGAGATGGGCAAGGTTACCTCCGGGCTCGGGCTTGACATTCCAGGCCTTGGATAGCGGCCACGGTAAAGTAAATGCGGTACGCTGAGCCAATATCGAGGCTCATAGAGGCGCTTACAAGGCTTCCCGGCATCGGAGAGAAGACGGCCTCGAGGCTCGCTCTCTTTATTCTTAACTCAAAGCGCGAGTATGTTGAGGAGCTTGCCAGAAGCCTCATCGGGGTAAAAGACGGCGTAAAGCTCTGCTCGGAGTGCATGACCTTCTCAGAGGCCGACCCATGCGGGATATGCTCTGACGAGGGAAGGTCCGCAAGCAAGGTATGCGTAGTCGGCGACTATAAGGACATGGTCGCAATCGAGAACGCCGGGGGGAGCACCGACCGTTCGGAGAGCGGCTACAGGGGGCGCTACCACATACTCCACGGGCTCCTTGCGCCGTTAAAGGGGGTAGGCCCGGACGATATAAAGTTAAAAGAGCTCCTTGAGAGGGTCGAGGCTGGCGGAGTAGAAGAGGTGATACTCGCAACGAGCTTTGACTCCGAAGGAGAGGCGACTGCCATATACATAGCCAACCTCCTTAAGCCTTACGCAGTCACGCTTACGAGGATAGCCTCCGGTGTTCCGGTCGGCGGCAGCATAGAGTATATGGACCCATCCACCCTCTCGCGGGCCATGCTCGGCAGGGTGGATATCTGAACCTAAGTGGATATTCGAAAAAAAGTTTGATTTTTTTGGTGACTGGCGCTCTGAAATCTGGTACATATAAAACTTTGTAACGAAACGGAGAAAGTGTAGCTTATGGAAGGATACTTGGAGGTAAGGTGGCACGGCAGGGCCCAGCAAGGGGTCGTAACTGCGGCAAAGCTCCTTGGAGAGACGGCCCTCATGGAGGGCAAATTCGTCCAGGCATTTCCCGAGTTCGGCCCCGAAAGGATGGGGGCGCCGGTAAAGGCCTTCAACAGGGTCTCGAGCGAGCCGATAAAGCTCCACTGCCAGGTGACGTCCCCGGCCATTGTGCTTATAGTGGACCCCACGCTTATAGGGATGAACCTTGCCGGAGGCATGGAGAGCACCGGGGGGGTCGTAGACGGGACCGACGAGGGGGCGATCTTTATCGTAAACACCACAAAGACCGCTGCGGAGATAAGAAAAGAGCTTTCTCTTGAACAGGGCAAGTCGATATACACCGTCGATGCCTCGAAGATATCTATCGAGGCCATAGGAAGGCATCTGCCAAACACTCCCATGCTCGGCGCACTCGCCAAGGTCTCCGGTGTTATTGAATTCGACTCGCTCATCGACAACTTCAAGAAGAACTACTCCAAGAAGTTCAGCTCCAAGGTCGTAGAAGGCAACATAGAGGCCATGAAGAGGGGCTATGAGGAAGTAAAGGGAGAATAAACCGATGACAGAGAAAAAAGAAGATAAAGGGCAAAAGAAGGTTCCCATAGGCGGGGTCATACTCAAGGCNNGGGGATGGAGAAAGCTTGTGCCGGTTCTTGACAAGGACAAGTGCACCAACTGTCTTATATGCTGGGTCATGTGCCCCGATTCGGCCGTAATAGTCGAGGAAGGCAAGATGGTCGGCTTTGAGCTGGACCATTGCAAGGGGTGCGGCATCTGCGCAGTAGAGTGCCCCGACAAGGTGCAGGCCATAAAAATGGAAGAGGAGAAGGACTAATGGCAACGGTCCAGAAGACAAGAGAGCAGGTTGGGCTGACGGGAAACTCTGCCGTGGCTTATGCGATGAAGCAGGTGGACCCGGACGTATGCGCCGCATACCCGATAACCCCGTCTACGGCCATAGTCGAGACCTTCTCGGAGTACTACGCAAACGGAGAGGTCTCGACCGAGTACGTTACGGTCGAGAGCGAGCACTCGGCTATGAGCGCTTGCGTGGGGGCTTCGGCCTCCGGAGCAAGGGTGATGACGGCGACAAGCTCGCAGGGGTTGGCGCTGATGTGGGAGGTACTTTACATAGCCTCGGGTATGAGGCTTCCGATTGTGCTGACATGCGTAAACAGGGCGCTATCGGCACCGATAAACATCCACTGCGACCACTCGGACTCGATGGGCGCGCGCGACTCGGGCTGGATTCAGCTCTACTCCGAGACCGTTCAGGAGGCATACGACAACATCTTCCAGGCCGTGAGGATAGCCGAAGATAAAAGGGTCCTCACCCCGGCGATGGTCTGTTTGGACGGTTTCATAACGAGCCACGCAATCGAGAACCTAACGCTCCTTGGCGATAGCGAGGCAAAGGAATTCATAGGGGAGTACGAACCCCCTCACTCGCTCCTTGATACCGATAACCCCATAACCATGGGGGCTATGACGCTCCCGGACACGTACATGGACTTCAAACAAGCCCAGAGCGAGGCCATGGCCGCGTCAAAGGACGTAGTAGCCGAGGTCGGCAGGGAGTTTGGAAAGCTAACGGGCAGAGAGTACGGCCTCACAGAGCAGTACATGCTCGATGACGCCGAGGTCGCTGTAGTGGTACTCAACTCGGCTGCGGGCACTACAAAGGCTATAGTCGACGAGCTAAGGGCGTCCGGGGCGAAGGTGGGGCTTTTGAAGCCCAGGCTGTTTAGGCCCTTCCCGCACGCCGAGATAGCCGACGCGCTCTGTGATATGAAGGCCGTATGCGTACTCGACAGGGCCGATTCTATGAGCGGCTTCGGCGGCCCGCTCTTCAGCGAGATCCGTTCGGCACTCTACGGGCTGCCCAGGGCCCCGAAGGTCTTTGGAAGGATATTCGGCCTTGGCGGCAGAGACTATACGCTAAAGCACGCAAGAGACGTCTTTGCCGAGCTCTCGAAGGTCTCAAAGACCGGCAAGGTCGATAAGCTTACGGGTTACATAAACCCTTAGATACGGAGAAGAGAGATTAGAAGATGGCGACTTTAAAGGAGCTTGCAAACAAAGACGAACTATTTACCGGAGGCCACAGGNNCGCCGGTTGTGGCATTCCACAGATAATAAGGCTCGTGCTGAGAAGCTCAGGAGGCGTTCCGATAGTCGGGACCACTGCTACCGGATGTCTTGAGGTCGGCACGACCATATACCCTTACACGTCATGGCGCATACCGTGGATACACTCGGCTTTCGAGAACGCGGCAGCCACGATAAGCGGCGCTGAAAGCGCGTTCAAGGCGCTCAAGAGAAAGGGGAAGATACCGGCTGACAAGGATACCAAGTTCATAGCCTTCGGCGGCGACGGGGGCACCTATGACATAGGCTTCCAGGCCCTCTCCGGGGCCCTTGAAAGGGGTCACGACTTCCTCTACGTCTGCTACGACAACGGCGCCTACATGAACACGGGCATACAGCGATCGAGTGCCACCCCGCTTGGCTCGGCCACGACCACCTCGCCGGCAGGGAGCGTACGCCCCGGCAAGCAGCAGTGGAGAAAAGACCTTACGAGGATAGTCGTCGCGCACAACGTCCCGTATGCTGCCCAGGCATCCGCGCATAACTGGAAGGACTTACAGCGAAAGGCGGAGAAGGCCCTCTCAATAAAGGGCCCTACCTTCTTGAACGTATTGTCGGCCTGTCCTCTCGGATGGTATACCAAACCCGAGCTCTCGATGGAGGCCTCGAGGCTCGCAGTCGATACCTGCTACTGGCCTCTATACGAGGTAGAGGGCGGTGTGCTCAAGGTCACCTACAAGCCCAGGGAGAAAAAACCAATCGAGGAGTGGCTAAAGATCCAGGGGCGCTTTAAGCACCTGTTCAAGCCCGGGGGCGAGGAGATACTCAGGCAGACCCAGGAGAGGGTCGATATGGAGTGGGAAAGGTTGCTTGACCTCGATGGCAAGCAAATTATATAAAGTAAAATACTGCGGACGAGGCCGCGGAGCTTCTTTGCCACGGCCCGGGAGGGATCGGCATATAGTATGTTAATAATGATGCCTGTCATAGAGTTCAGCCGCGCAACGTTAAAGGAGGTTTAGCCATGAACCAGGCCTCATTGGTTATGTTCGAAGAGGAGAGCCAGGAGATATCCGACATTATCTCCCGGCTTGTTAAAGAAGCCAATGCTAAGAGCGCCTATCTCGTAGACAAGGACGGCCAGCTAATTTCGTCATGCGGCGAGACCAAGGATATAGACAGCACCTCACTGGCCTCGCTTACTGCGGGAAACATCGCCGCTACCGGCGGGCTCGCCCAGCTAATAGGTGAAAAGGAGTTCTCGATTCTATTTCACGAGGGCGAGAAGGACAATATCCACATATCGATAGTCGGTCAGCGGGTAATACTCGTCATCATCTTCGACGAGAGGAGCTCGCTTGGGCTTGTGCGATTGAGGGTCAGAAAGGCCAGCGACGAGCTCAACAAGTGTATCGAGAAGATACTAAAGAGGATGGAAGGCACCTCGGAGGGCGAAAACCTCCTCGAGGAGATTACCGACGACGATATAGAGGGTCTCTTCAGTTGATTAGTGGGCGCAGCCGGATATCGGCGCGCCTTTCAAGCTTAAAGACAAAGGTCAGCCATGTCATTTATTAATTATTCAGCAAGAGAGATAAACTGCAAGATAGTCTACTATGGACCTGGGCTCTGCGGCAAGACGACCAATCTGAACGTCGTATACAAAAAGACCAGGCCTGAGAGCAAGGGTAAGATGATTTCTCTTGCCACCGAGACCGAGAGAACGCTGTTCTTTGACTTTCTACCTCTCTCGCTCGGGGATATAAAGGGCTTTAAGACGAGGTTCCACCTCTACACGGTCCCCGGACAGATATTCTATGACGCCTCGAGAAAGCTCATACTCAAGGGCGTCGACGGCATAGTCTTTGTCGCCGACAGCCAAGTCGAGAGGATGGACGCCAATATCGAGAGTTTTGAGAACATGAAGGTGAACCTCGAGGAGCACGGCTACTCGCTCGACAAGGTCCCCTACGTCATACAATACAACAAGAGAGACGTCGAGAACTGCGTGCCGGTCGAGGAGATGAAGAAGGTCTTGAATGTAGACGGCGTACCGGACTTCGAGGCCACTGCCACAGACGGCACCGGGGTCTTTGAAACACTAAAGTCGGTCGTAAAACTCGTCCTGGCAGAGCTTAAAAAGAGCACCTAAGGGGGCAGACGCTTGGTTTATGGGCTGCGCAACTGCCTTTGCCCACAGCCGCTAAGGGTGTTTAGGCTTGTTTTTTTCCTAGGCAAAGTGCCGCGGCCGTACCATTAAGGTCTCTTTTGAGGGGGGCTTTAGCACCGGCGACGAGCCAGTGCCGCGGCGGGCACTTTATGCGGGCCCTTTATACTGATACGCCCCACTGACTGGCCCGCTTCTTTGACAAATGGACTCCACGGCAGGGGCAGGTCTTTGCTTTTCGCACCCGAACTACTGCGCAGTATGCTACTGTAATGCTTATCGGTGCCTACGTGTTTTTTCAGCTCTTCAGCTCTATTGTACCTCGGGACACTCATCTCAGATCTGAAAATTCGCACCAGAGCCTTGACCAGTCAAGATAATAATCGCTAAATGCCATGAGTATAAAGGATTCGCTTACAAAAGATATCGCAGAGGCCACCAAGGCCGGAGAGAAGCTAAGGCTTTCCACGCTGAGGCTTGTATTGTCTTCTGTGAAGAATAAGGAGATAGAGCTTCGCAGAGAACTCACCGAGGAGGACTTTGTCGAGGTCGTATCGACCATGGCAAAGCAAAGGCGTGAGTCCATCGAGCTTTACACCAGGGGCGGCAGAGACGAGCTTGCCGAGAAGGAGGCCGCAGAGCTTGAGATACTCGAGGAGTTTCTTCCCGAGCAGCTCTCGGAAGACGAGATACTCTCGGTTATAAAAGATACTGCCGCCGAGCTTGGCGCAACTACGATCAAGGAGATGGGCAGGCTAATGGGGGCGGTGATGCCGAAACTCAAGGGCAAGGCCGACGGAAAGCTCGTGCAGTCGCTTGCGAGAAAGGTACTTGGAGAGTGAGACTCCGGGGTGAGAGGTAAATAAGACATTGAAGATAAGAGACTTATACGAGAAGGCGGTAAAGAGGGGCATCGAGCTTGACCCGAGGGGTATCGAAGAGGTCGGTGAAGAGCTTGAGCGCACAAAAAAGGAGTACGAAGAGCTCTCCGAGAAAAAGAAGAAGTGGTTTGATAAGGAGCGGCTCACCAACCCCTATGCGGATACGAGGATACTCTACGGCGACCCCGATAAGGACGTAAAGAGGTTGCTTGTCGGGGTGGATATGGAGGTCGGCGAGGTGCTTCTTGCCGAGAGGCTCCGCGACCACGGCAAACAGATAGATATGATACTCGCCCATCACCCGGAGGGAGGCGCGATGGCCTCTCTATACGACGTAATGGGGATGCAGGCCGGTATCTTGAACAGGTACGGCGTACCGATACACGTTGCCGAGGACTTGATGGCAGAGCGCATAAGGGAAGTCGGCCGCAGGCTAAAGCCGGCCAACCACACAAGGGCAGTCGACGCGGCAAGGCTTCTGGATATACCGTTTGCGTGCATACACACGCCCTCGGACAACGCGGTCGCTACATATCTCCAGGGCATCTTCGATAAAGAGGAGCCGAGATACGTCTCGGATATAATCGAAATACTAAGCTCTATACCGGAGTACGAGAGTGCGATTGGCGAGACCATAGGCCCCGGGATGGTCGTAGGCGGCGAAAAGAGAAGGGCCGGAAAGATATTTGTAGACATGACCGGCGGCACGGGCGGGAGCATGAAGATTTACGACAGTCTCTCTACAGCTGGCGTAAGCACCATCGTCGGCATGCACATAGGCGAAGAGCACCGCAAGGAGGCCGAAAAACACCACATAGGGGTCGTCCTTGCAGGTCATATCTCGAGCGACAATTTGGGTCTGAACCTTCTCCTTGACGAGATACTCGACGACGACGTGGAGGTGGTCCCGTGCTCGGGCTTCAGAAGGATTTCCAGGAGAGGCGGCAAGGGGTAGTAAAAGAGTCACCTTCTTCTTGCGCCTTCTTATCGTCAGGCAACATTAACCCTCTCGCAAGCCCTGCATTGGCATTGGTCCGGTGGATGAGATTACCGTAGATACCGTTGAGTTCGGTGCCGTCTTGGGTGAGCTTGCCTCTTTTACCTCTACATCAGCTGGAAAAGAGCTCGCCTTGCACCTTGAGGCCCTCTGTGACATTGAGGCCGCCTTAGAGGCTTACGAGCACTTAAGTGAAGTCCTTCGTTTATTCAAGGAAGACTCCCCCCTCCCGCTCGGTGCGATAGAAGACATACGCGAAAAGGTCTCTGTGCGCGCCATAGAAGGCGCCTTTATCCCCCCAACGGAACTCCACGAGATAAAGCTCACTCTCCAGGCACTCGATGAGCTTCGCTCACGAAGTAGCTCGACCTTTGCACGCTCTTACCCGATTACCTCAAAGAGGCTTGCCTCGTTGTCGTCGTATAAGGACATTACCTCCATGCTCGAATCCATTGTAAGCGAGAAGGGCGAGATAAAGGACGAGGCCTCGCCGCGGCTGTCGCAGATAAGGAGAGGCGTAGAGAGGGCAAGGCGCGAGTGCCGCCGCGTATGCGAAAAGCACCTTGCCCACGACGCCACAAGCGAGGGCACCGCCGGCGTTGGCTCAGCCGAAGAGTTCTTTACAATGCGCGAAGACCGCTATGTGCTCGCCTTGAAGGCCGATAGAAGGGTTAAGGTCCCTGGCGTGGTGCACGGCAGGTCAAGGAGCGGGGCGACGGTATTTATGGAGCCGATGGAGGCAGTAGAGATAAACAATAGGATAGAGGAGCTTAAAAAGGATGAGAGAGTAGAAGAGATAGAGATATGCAAAGAGGCAACGACCTCGGTCGTTGCCATGGCGAGCGAGATAACCGAAGACATACGCTCGAGCGCGGAACTCGATTTGGTTCAGGCCAAGGTCCGGTTCCTTGAGCATACGGGCGGCGTTTTGCCGGAGCTTTCCGCAGAGGGTAGCGTAAGGCTTATCGGCGCAAGGCACCCGCTCCTTGTCTTCAAGGAGAAAAGGGGCGGCCCGGGCGTGGTCCCCGTGGATATAGAGCTAAAGGAAGATACCTCGGTCCTCGTCATCTCAGGGGCCAACGCCGGGGGAAAGACCGTCGCGCTTAAGACGCTTGGGCTTGTCAGCATGATGGCGATGGCCGCCTTGCCCGTACCGGTACTCGAAGGCACAAGGTGCGTTTTCTTCTCCGATATCTTCACAGACATAGGCGACAGGCAGAACATAGCAGAGGACCTCAGCACCTTTTCCGCGCACTTGAAGCGCACCGGCGAGATTCTCGGCGCCGCGGGGCCGCGCACACTCGTCTTGATTGATGAGATAGGGGTCGGCACCGACCCTGTCGAGGGCAGTGTGCTCGCCCTTGCCGTGCTCGAGGCGATAAAGGAGCGCGGGGCGAGGGTCGTGGTGACCACGCACCTTAATTTGCTAAAGGCCCACGCTCAGACGGAAGATGGATTCGAGAACGCCTCGGTCGTCTTTGACGAGGCCACCCACACCCCGCTATTTAAGCTCAATTACGGCGTGCCGGGACCGAGCTTCGCGCTCTCGGTGGCTCGCAACTATGGCATACCGGATGATATTATAGAGAGGGCCAAAGCAGCGCTCGGCGGAGACGAATCGGTCTTTGTCGAATCTATGCGCAAGGTGCGGGACCTTGGCGATGAACTCAAAGAGAGGCTTGAGCGCGTCGAGGCAATCGAGGCCGACAAGAACAGGGCGCTTAAGAGGTTGAGAGACGATAGAGAGAAGCTCCTTGAGGGGGCAAGGCGCAGAATAAGTGCCATCGCTGAAAAGGCAGCCAAGGAATTCGACGATATGCTCAAAGAGGCGTCAGCCACGACCGGTTCCGTCTCGAGGAAGGAGGTAAGCAGGCTGAAGGCCGAGTTCATGGAGGTGCTTAGTAGCGACGTGCATGCTTACGAGCCCGCTCCCGGCGATAGTGTCGAGATAGCGGGAAGCCATATGCTCGGGACTGTTGTAAAGGTGGACCGGGTAAAGAAGGCCGCGGAGGTAAGTACCGGTAGTATGAAGGTCTGGAGCAGCTGGAAGAAGCTTGCTCCGAAGAGCGTGGGCCCAAGACGGGCGCATGCCCCGGCAAAGAACCTCGCTGTTGTAGAGAAGGACGTAGAGCTTAGCGTAAACGTCATAGGGATGAGGGTGCCCGAGGCCATAGATAGAGTTACGGCTGCAATCGATAAGGCGCATATGAGCGGGGTCTCGAATATAGAGATAATCCACGGGGTAGGTACCGGGGCGCTCAAGAGAGCCATAGAGGAGCACCTAAGCTCAAACCCGCTCGTAAAGGGCTTTACCTCCGGCGATATGCTGCGTGGCGGGGCTGCGGTGACCGTAGTAGAGATTGAGTAAGGGAAAGAGTATTGAATGAGATGATACCTGAGGATCAGATAGAAGAGGTCAAGGCGCGAGCCGATATAGTGGACGTGGTCTCGGATTACGTAGCGCTAAAGAGAAGGGGGGCGAATTATCTCGGGCTCTGCCCATTCCACTCCGAGAAGACCCCATCGTTTACCGTAAACGAAGACAAGGGGATATTCTATTGCTTCGGCTGCGGCGTGGGGGGAAACGTAATAAGCTTTCTCATAAAGCACGAAGCACTCGAGTTTCCCGAGGCGGTGAGGAGACTTGCCGAACGATACGGGGTAAAGATAGTCGAGAGCGGCAGAGGCGGTGGTGGTAAAGGCACCTCTACCGAGAGAGAGCGTATAATCGAGCTCAACAGAAAGGCCCTTGCGTACTTTAGAGAGCAGCTCTTCGCCCCGGGCGGTAAAGAGGCGTTTAGTTACCTCGATGAGAGGGGCTTTGGCAAGGCAGTGGTAGAGGACTTCAGGCTTGGCTACGCCCCGGAGAGCTGGGATGGGCTTACCGGACACCTAAAGGACAAGGGCTGCGATATCGAGCTTGCCGTAAGGGCCGGGCTTGTTGGAAGAAAGGATAATCGCTATTACGATCGGTTCAGGGGCAGGATTATCTTCCCGATAACCGACAGTGAAGGCAAGGTCGTAGCCTTTGGAGGTAGGAGTACCGACGGCTCGGAGCCCAAGTACCTGAACAGCCCCGAGAGCGTCGCTTTTAAAAAGGCCGAGACGCTCTACGGGCTCTATAAGGCAAAGGGCGGGTCGAGAAAAGAGGGTTATACCATAGTAGTCGAGGGCTACTTCGATTTGATAGCGCTCCACAGGGAGGGCTTTACGAACTCGGTAGCGACGATGGGTACGGCACTTACCCCGAGACACCTAAGGAGGCTTGGCCGCTACGCAAAGAATATTTACCTGCTCTTTGACTCAGACGAGGCCGGCAGGAAGGCCGCGCTAAGGGGGCTTGAGCACTTTCTGGATACCTCGCTCTGTGCAAAGGTCGTAATGCTCCCGCCAGGTAACGACCCCGACGACTTTCTCATCAAAGACGGGCGTAAAGGGATGGAGAGGGCGATAAAGGAGGCCGTGCCGCTTGTGGAGTTCTTTTTGGAAGAGAGCAAAAGACGAGTAAGCCTTGAGAGCGCAGAAGGCAAAGGCGCCTACCTCGATATGGTCCTGCCAGTGGTGGCAATGATAGGTAATATAGCCGAGAGGTCGCATTATGCCACGATGGTCGCTTCTCTCGTCGGAGTTGACAGTAAGGCCCTCTTTGACGAGATGGGGCGAGTAAAGAAGAGCGCAAAGAGAGTCGCGACCAGGGGCGAAGGTGAGCGCAAAGAGTCGCAGCCCCTTGCCGAGGCGACGATACTCAAGGTAATCATAAGGCACCCGGAGCTTTACTCTTTGAGGGTCGCAAAGTGTTTGGATAACTTTGCCGGCAGCCTTACCGCACCTGCGGCAAGGCTCATAAAGGACCACTACGCCGAGTCTGAGGTGTTTGATTCTCAAAGACTTCTTGACAAGGCCGAAGACGATGAAGTAAAGGGTCTTATTGCAGAGAGCCTCGTCGGTGAAGACGACGGATTCATAGAGGCCCCGGAACGAATGCTCGACGATTGTATCGATAAGGTTACTGACGTAAATGGCCCGAGAGAGACTACAAAGGAGATTGTGAGGAGGTTGAAGGAGAGCGGAAGGGACGATATGGCGGAGAAGATATTGTCCTCGTTGAATAAGTCCACGTAATGTAGTACCAAGCGGAGGGTTACTGGCATGGGCAGCTCAAAGAAGGACGTAAAGCGGCAAGGCAAGCGTAGGGCTAAGGCCGCGGCTTCCGGGAAAAAGACGCGAAAGACCAAGCCACGTGTGGCAGGCAAGGTCCTCGGCACTAAAGGCTCCAAGGCGGCTTTGAGACGCACAAGGTCGCGAAGTAGCGCTTCCAGGGTCAAGACGGGCAAGGAAACCTTGGTCGCAAAGCTGCTCTTGAAATCCGAAGCAGCAAAGAGCAGACCAAGGCCGGATGCTGTCAAGGACGCCATCAAGAGCGTTAGTGAGAGAAATCCCTCCTCCTCTTACGACCCGGTCAAGATATACTTCAACGACATGAGGTCAGGCACCCTCCTTGCCAGAGAGGACGAGGTAAGGCTCGCAAGCAGGATAGAGGCGGCAAGGGAGGCGATGGCCAGAGAGTTTTTGCTCTCGAAAGAGGCCATCGAAGAGCTCGAACGGTTAAGAGACGGCTTGGAAGACTCTGTAGCCGTTCTCGCTGAAGATTGCATCGTCAAAGAGGACGACCATGACGCCGAGAGATTCTTAAAGGATATAAAGAAGGCCATAAGGCGCGCAAAGACCCTTGTTGCGAAGGGTAAAGTCTGCGGTGAAGACCAGGCGCTCGTTACCCTCTTTGTCGACATAGCGAGAAGGACCGACCTCTTCAACGGGCTTTACATAAGGATGAAAGAGTCCGGAAGGGAGCTTAAGGGCCTGCAGAGAAAACTTCGCGCTTTAGAGAGAAAGTCCGGCTATAGCGAGTCGGAGATGAGACGGATAGGACGGGAGCTTAAAAATGGTGCAAGGAGCAGGGTAAAGGGTGGAAGGGAGAGCTTCGATGATGCGTTTCGCAGGGTAAAGAAACTGAGGAAGGATATTCGAGCAATCGAGAAGCGCCATGCCATGAGCTCCGAGGAGCTTCTTGATGCCTTAAGGCGCGTCTCCCTTTGGAGCAGGCGCTCCGAGGGCGCCAAGAGGGAGCTTATAAGCGGCAACCTCAGGCTTGTCGTAAGCATAGCCAAGAAGTACGTAAACAGGGGGCTTCACTTCCTGGACTTAATTCAGGAAGGCAATGTCGGGCTGATGCGTGCCGTGGACAAGTTCGAGTACCAGAGGGGTTATAAGTTTTCCACCTATGCCACATGGTGGATAAGACAGGCGATATCGAGGGCCATAGCAGACCAGGCCAGGACCATACGACTCCCGGTGCATATGACCGAGACCCTAAACAAGATCCATCGCGTCTCTCGTCAATTCGTCCAGGAGAACGGGAGAGAGCCTACCAGCGAGGAGCTCTCGGAAAGGGTCGGGATAAGCGCTGAGAAGATAAAGAGAGCGATAAAGATATCCAGGGAGCCCGTCTCGCTCGAGACCCCCATCGGCGAAGACGACGGGACGATGCTCGGCGACTTCATAGCAGACAATAACTCGCTTGCCCCTCCCGAAGAGATGATCAACTCGGATTTGATAGAGCGCTTGAACGAGGTCCTCTCGACACTTACAAAGAGAGAGGAGACCATACTGAGGATGAGGTTTGGGATAGGGGAGAATACAGACTATACACTCGAAGAGGTCGGCGAGCGCTTTAACGTCACAAGAGAGAGGATAAGGCAGATAGAGTCAAAGGCGCTCAGAAAACTCAGGCATCCGGTAAGGAGTAAGAAACTAAAGAGCTTCTCGGATTGAGGAGCCCTGGTATCACAAAAGGACTTATGCGAGGAGGACATAATAGGGATTATGGAAGAGGGTTCAACTAAAGGCAGAGACGGGCTCGTGCACATCTACACCGGAGAGGGCAAGGGCAAGACCACCGCAAGCGTAGGGCTTGCAGTAAGGGCCGCGGGCTCGGGCAAGAGGGTCCTCTTTGTGCAGTTTTTCAAGCCCGAGGACGACTTCTCAGGCGAAAAGGACGTCTTTGAGAATTTCATCGAGCGCATAGAGGTCATGCGCGACAGTGTCAGGCACCCGTTCTTTACCGGCTCTTCGACAGACCACGAGAAGGTCGGGCAAAGCGTAAGAGAGCTCTTTGGGGCGGCAATGGCGCGCATGAAAGAGGGCTTTGATATGGTCGTCTTGGACGAGGTCATAAGTGCAGTTGGCGCAGGTTACATTGAGTCGTCAGAACTCCTTGATTTTGTCGAGAAGGCAAGCCACGACGGGGTGGAGGTCGTCCTCACCGGCAGGGACGCGCCAATGGAGCTTGTAAAGGCCGCCGATTACGTCACAGAGATGCTAAAGATAAAGCACCCCTTTGACGAGGGTGTCAAGGCAAGGAAGGGCGTGGAGTTTTGAGGCTCGAGGCGGCGACAAGGCTTTACCTTCTAAGGCACGGCGAGGTGGTCGGCCACGGCGAGTACCGCTATAACGGCCACACAGACGTCGATATCACCGATAAGGGGGTCGCCCAGATGGATGCCGCTGCGCATTTTCTTGCCTCTGTGCCGGCCGACCCCAAGGGGCTGCGCCCAACGGGCGTATACTCGAGCGACCTTACAAGGGCCGTAAAGGGTGGCGAGATAATAGCCTCGCGCCTCGGTCTTGCACCAGAGAGGCTAAAATCGCTCAGAGAGCTTCATCTCGGAAGGTGGGAGGGCCTTACCTGGAGCGAGGCGACCGAGAGATACCCCGAGGAAGCGCACTTTACCTTCAAACACCTTGCAGAGAACATGAAGGTAAAGGGCGGTGAGAGTGTAGAGGAACTTAGAAGTAGAATCATGCCCGCTATCGAGGGTATAGTAAGCAGCCACAAGGGCTCTGCCGCATGCGTGGTCGCCCATGGAGGTGTAAACAGGGTCATACTCTGCGAGGCACTCGGCTTAGACCTTGGACACATATTCAACATAGAGCAGGACTATGGTTGCATCAACGTAATAGATTTTCTTTCCGATGGGATGTGTGTAGTAAAACTTCTAAACGGCGGGCCAAACCAGAAGCTCAAGCCAACCGTGCTGTATTAGCCTTATTTAAGTCTTTATCGTCTCCACCTTTCCACTACAAGCGGCTGGTTTGATAAGCGTATAAGAATAATGACAAGAAAGGAGTTGCAGGGAATAAAGGGATGCTTGCTACCATATTAAGCTGCTCGGTCCTCGGCATAGACGCCCTTCCAATCGAGGTGGAGGTCGACGTCTCGCGCGGGCTCCCGGTATTTTCCACTGTCGGGCTTCCGGATAACGCGGTAAAGGAAAGCAAAGAGAGGGTAAAGAGCGCGATAAAGAACTCCGGCTACAGCTTTCCGAGCGGGAGGATAACGGTCAACCTCGCCCCGGCGGACGTAAAGAAAGAGGGCACTACCTTCGACCTTCCGGTCGCTGTAGGGCTCCTTGCTGCCGAGGGGCTCATTAACCGCGATAATCTCTCCGGGTTCATGATACTCGGTGAGCTCTCTCTCGATGGCACGATAAGGCCGATAAAGGGGGCGCTCCCAATCGGCGCAGCTTCCAAGAAGCTCGGCAAAAAACTTGTCGTGCCAGTAGAGAACGCCTTTGAGGCCGCGCTCGTCACCGATAGCGAGGTCTACGGTGTAGAGAGCCTCTCCGGGCTCGTCGAGTTTCTAAACGGCAATACGGATATAGAACCCGCAAGCGTAGACATCGACTCTTTGTTTGTAAAAGGCAGGGATGAGGCAGAGGCCGATCTGAGAGACGTAAAGGGCCAGGAGCACGTAAAGAGGGCCGTAGAGGTGGCCGCTGCCGGCGGCCATAACGTAATAATGATAGGGCCTCCCGGGTCCGGGAAGACGATGATAGCACGGAGGATATCCGGGATTTTGCCGGAGATGACCATAGACGAGGCAATAGAGACGACCAAGGTCCACAGCGTGGCTGGAGCACTCAGCGGCACCATTCCGCTTGTTACAAGCAGACCCTTCAGGGCCCCCCATCACAGCATCTCCGATGCCGGACTCATCGGCGGCGGCCAGGTGCCAAGGCCCGGCGAGGTCAGCCTCTCCCATAACGGCGTACTCTTTCTCGACGAGGTGCCGGAGTTCAAGAAAAACGTCCTCGAGATGCTCAGGCAACCGCTCGAGGACGGCAGCGTCACCATCTCAAGGGCCGCGATATCTCTTACCTACCCATCGTCGTTCATGCTCGTATGCGCTATGAACCCGTGTCCATGCGGCTATCATGGAGACCCGACAAAGGATTGCAACTGCACGCCCCCGGTCATACAGAGGTACAGAAGCAGGCTCTCCGGGCCCCTGCTTGACAGGATAGACCTCCACTGCGAGGTCCCGCAGGTGAGGTTCTCCGAGCTAAGCGACCAGAGAAGGGGAGATAGCTCGGCGAGTATAAAGCAGCGGGTGGATGAGGCAAGGCGCATCCAGCGAGAGAGGTTCAAGGGGGTATCCAAGACGAAGGTCTTTTCAAACAGCAAGATGGACGCGAGGTTGATAAGAAAGCACTGCGTCCTCGACGAAGACGGTAAAAGGATACTTGAAGCGGCGGTCGAGAGGCTTTCGCTCTCAGCGAGGGCGTACACCAGGGTGCTGAAGGTGGCAAGGACGATAGCCGACCTCGAGGGCGCAGGAGAGATAAAACCGCACCACGTCTCCGAGGCGATACAGTACCGCACCCTCGACCGCCGGAGTTTTTAGCCACGGCTCNNGTATCCTCGCCCACCACTTATCCGAGGCCATACAGTACCGCGCCCTCGACAGACGGCTCTTTTAGAGTGCTTGATTTAATCTCATGGAAGCTCAAGCCAACACAAGAGAAGTACTTGAGTCGAAGTACCGGACCGCTGTTGTGCTCGGCGTGGCCATGGTGCTGAGTGTGGTCGTATATGCCGTAGTCGTGGAGGTGCTCGTAAGTAGGGTTGAAGCGTTCTCGGCCCCTTTGCCGATAGAGGGTATGGATACGATAAGGTACGGTTTTATTGCCATTGCGATAATCGAGGCTTTGGTTATAGGGCAGGTAAGAAAGGCCATGCTCGGCGGCTTCGGCTCCGGGCGCGTGTTAGTTGGAAGTAGCGAGTGTATCGAGCGTATATTCAAGGCCCAGGTAGTCTCACTTGCCCTCTGCGATACAATAGCCCTCTACGGGATGGTGCTCTTTCTAATAAGTGCAAGTGTCTGGGACTTCTATTTATTCGCGCTTATATCAATGGCGGCCTTTGCCGCCTACTTTCCGCGCCGCTCAAGGTGGAAGCAGTGGGCAGGTCTCTTGTAGTGGTGGGGTGTGGCGGTTGGGCAAAGATACTCTCAAGTATGCGCATGCGCCTGCAACCATTGGCGTGTGGAAAAAGTCCTGTCCTTGTTTGCATTAACCCTTTGCAGATGCTAATATTGCGCCTATGCAATTGATATATCTCGATAACTCCGCTACGACCTATCCAAAGCCGGATAGGGTGATAAGCAGAGTGGCAAAGATAATGGCCGAGAGGGGCGGCAACCCCGGCAGGGGCTCTCATAGGATGTCCATAGACGCGATGAGGATAATCTTTGAAAGCCGCGAGTCGATTGCACGGGCAATAGATGCCCCGGATGCAGCACGCATATCGTTTACAAAGAATGCCACCGAGGCGATAAACGTCGTCCTTAAGGGCATGCTCTCTTCCGGAGACCACGTCGTTACCACCTCTTTTGAGCATAACTCGGTAGTGAGAACCCTCTGGGCTCTTTCAAATGTGGGCGTGGAGGTGAGCAAGGTCGAGGGTTCTACACCCGGGCTTGTTACCGTCGAGGAGATAGAGGAGGCGATGACAGACTCAACGGCGCTTGTAACCGTCACTCACGCGTCAAACGTCTTCGGTACGCTCCAGCCGATAGAGGATATCGGAGCGCTTTGCAGAAGCCGCGGGGTGCCGTTTATGGTAGACGCCGCGCAGACCGTGGGGGCGATGCCCATGGATGTAGAGGCAATGAACGTCGATATACTCGCAGCCACCGGCCACAAGGCGCTCTTTGGCCCGCAGGGCACGGGATTTCTCTACGTGAGAGAAGGCATCGAGCCGCCGGCCTTGATCGAGGGCGGCACCGGCGAGGTAACAGAGACCCTGGAGCTGCCCGATAGGCTCGAGGCCGGCACCGTCAATACCCCGGGGATCGGAGGGCTCGGCGAGGGGGCCGAGTTCGTCTTGGAAGAGGGGCTCGATGCAGTGCGCACTCACGACGTAATGCTCGTTGAGAGGCTCATAGACGGGCTTGGTGCCATCTCGGGGGTAAGGCTTCTCGGTACCACTGACGCAACCAAGAGGGCCGCGCTCGTGAGCTTTACAATAGAGGGCGTAAGCCCAAGCAAGGCCGGGATGAAGTTGGATGTCGAGTACTCGATATTGGCAAGGTGCGGGATACACTGCTCGCCGGATGCCCACAGAAGGGCCGGTACGCACCCGGAAGGGGCGATAAGGCTAAGCCCTTCGTATCTAAATACAATAGATGATATCGAGTCTGCTGTAAGTGCCGTGGAAAAGATTGCTGCGGGGGTCAAAGGGTAGTGCTTATCCTCGGCATAGAGACGTCTTGCGATGACACGGCCGCCTCTGTAGTGGCAGACGGCTCAGAGGTGTTATCGAGTGTCGTATCGTCACAGGACGATATACACTCGCTCTACGGCGGCATAGTCCCGGAGCTTGCCTCGAGAAGGCATATAGAGGCGATAATACCGGTCGTTGAGGAGGCCCTAAAGAGGGCTGGCGCGGATATAGACAAAGACGTAGACGCAATAGCCGTAACCAGGGGCCCGGGGCTTGTCGGCTCCATCCTCATAGGTTTGAACTTTGCAAAGTCTGTCTCGTACGCTAAGAAAAAACCCCTTGTGAGCGTAAACCACCTCGAGGCCCATCCGCTGGCGGTATTTTTAAAGGACGCCGATAATAAGGGGCAAGGCCAACCCGAGTTCCCCTTTGTTGCGCTGGTTGTAAGCGGCGGTCACACGGCACTACTTAAGGTAAGCGGCTTTAACGAGTACTCGGTCCTTGGCCAGACGCGCGATGATGCAGCCGGTGAGGCATTCGACAAGGTGGCAAAGCTCCTTGGGCTAGGCTACCCAGGCGGGGTGGCCATAGACAGGCTTGCAAAGCGGGGGGATGCGGCCTCTATACGTTTTAAGAGGCCTCTAATAAAGAAGGGAAACCTTGAGTTCAGCTTCAGCGGGCTAAAGACGGCCGTGCTTACGCACTTAAAGGGGCTTGGAAAAGGCAGCCTCGAAGAGTCGGAGCTGATTAATATCGCCGCAAGCTTCCAGGAGGCAGCGGTGGATGTGCTCGTAACCAAGGCCTTCTGGGCCCTCGAGCAGACGGGCTCGAATTCGCTTGTCGCCGCCGGCGGTGTGGCGTGCAACTCGAGGCTTCGAGCCAGGCTCGCAGAGAGGGCGGAAAGCGAGTCAGTCGGGCTCTTTATCCCGCCGCCTTGCTACTGCAGCGATAACGCTGCGATGGTCGCTCTTCTTGGCTACCACCTCTTGAAAGAGGGCGCAGGCGAAGGCCTTGATCTCAACGCAAGCCCGGAGTTTCTTTCTTGATGCGGGGCTTGTAGAGTGGGGCTTATAGGAATGGTCAGGGCAAAGAAGAGATACGGCCAGCACTTTCTCGTAGATAAGAACATAATCTGCAAGATACTCGATCTGGCAGAGGTCGACAAGGGAGAAAGCGTACTTGAGATAGGCCCCGGCACCGGCACCCTCACCGAAGCACTCCTTGACAGGGGCGCTAACGTAACGTCGATAGAGGTAGACCGCGAGCTTGCCGCACTCTTGAGTAAAAACTTCGAAGGTGAACGCAGACTCACTGTCATAAATGCCGACGCACTCAAGACCGACTTGACTGCCATCGCCGGCGAGAGGGGTGGGCGCCTTAAATTGGTAAGCAATCTTCCTTACAATATCTCAGGGCCGATGCTTGCAAGGCTCATTGAGCAGAGAGAGGCCTTCTCGCTCATGGTTTTGATGCTCCAGAAGGAGGTCGCACAAAGGGTCGTCGCAAGGCCCTCGACAAAGGACTACGGCGCTCTATCGGTCATCTGTCAGGCCTTTACCGACGCTTCTTACGGATTTGAGGTCTCTCCAAGGTGTTTTAGCCCAAGGCCAAAGGTCGTCTCAGCAGTAATCGCACTAAGCGTCAGAGAGACTCCGAGCATAGATGTACTCAACGAAGAGGACTTTAAGAGGGTGGTGAAGGCTGCGTTCGCGCAGAGGAGAAAGACCATATCGAACTCGCTTAAAACACTCGGGCTTGGAGCGAAGACGATAGCCGAAGCACTCGAAGGCCTGGGCATGGATACTTCAAGGCGTGCAGAGACGCTCTCTGTGGAGGAGTTCGGCGCACTCGCTTCAAGGCTTTACGGCGAGCAGGCAGATAAAGAGAGCGGGCTTTAGTCTTTGCAGCATTAAGGCAAAATGGTAAGGCTTTGCAAGCGTGCGCAAGTCTTGACATTTTTTCTCTTCATGAGATAATCTAAAGGTAGATAAGCACACATGGAAAAGGCACACTACATCGCACTCGAAGGCCCTATAGGCGTAGGCAAGTCCTCGCTCGCAGAGCTTCTCGCTCAAGAGCTCGGCGGGAGAACGCTTCTTGAAGAGGTGGAAGAAAACCCTTTTCTTCCGAAGTTTTACGGTGATATTAAGAAGCATGCCTTTCAGGCGCAGCTCTTTTTCCTGCTTAGCCGCTACCAGCAGCAAAAGGAGCTCGACCAGTGCTGCGACCTTTTCAGTACGACGGTCGTATCCGATTACCTCTTCGCCAAGGACAGGATATTCGCGTATTTGAACCTCGAGGAGAACGAGCTCGGACTTTACGAGCAGGTATACAGGCTACTTGACGAGAGGTTGCCAAAGCCGGACCTCGTCATATTCCTCCAGGCCTCGAGCCAGGTGCTCCTTGAGAGGATAAGAAAGAGGAACAAGGATTACGAGAGGAACATAAGCGAGGAATACATCGAGAGGCTCGTCGAGTCCTATAACAGGTACTTTTTTTACTACACAGAGACACCATTGCTTGTGGTAAATACCACTGAGATAGATTTTGTCGAAGACCCCAATGACTTATCCAACCTCGTAAAGGAGATAAAGTCGATAAAGGGGGGCACGCAGCACTACATACCGCTTGGATCCGAGAAAAACGTCTCTTGAGGCGTTTATTTCTCTGAGTAAAGGACCGGGACGGGGCTTAATAAGGGTAAGCGGCTTTTGCCGGTGTCTTGAGTATAGTTCTTGCCGGCCAAGACCGCCTTTTGGCACCTTCCCGGCTTGCGCCATGGAAGGTTTTTTTTATTACTGAGAAAGGAATAATCGCTTTTGACAAAGAAGGTGACGATACCGGATATACTTGGGATGAAGCGCGAGGGCAGAAAGATACCCGTGCTTACTGCCTACGGCTGCGCAATGGCCCGAATACTCGATAAGGCAGGCGTGCCGGTGCTCCTTGTCGGCGACTCGGTCGGGATGGTCGAGGCTGGGTACGAATCGACTCTGCCGGTCACCCTCGAGGAGATGGTCTATCACACCAGATCTGTAAAAAGGGGAGCAGAACGCGCCCTCGTGATAGCCGATATGCCGTTTATGAGCTACCAGGTAAGCACCGAGTCGGCTATCAGGAACGCGGGGACGCTTATTAAGCAAGGCGGGGCCGAGGCGGTAAAGATCGAGGGCGGAGAGAGGTCTGCAGAGGTCATAGAGGCCATTGCTTCAATAGATATCCCGGTCATGGGCCACATCGGGCTTACCCCCCAGTCGGTGCANNCGGTGCACGTAATGGGCGGCTACAAGGTCCAGGGAAAGGATGAAGACTCGGCCAAGAGGCTTATAAGTGACGCCCGTGCCGTAGAGCAAGCCGGGGCCTTTGCTGTAGTTGTCGAGGCCGTACCTGCCCCGTTGGCCTCGACCATAACCAAAGAGCTTAGTATACCGACAATCGGCATAGGGGCCGGCGTCGGCTGTGGCGGTCAGGTGCTCGTAGTAAACGACATGCTCGGCCTTGACGCACTCGAGAGCGACGAGGGTGCCCCGAGGTTTGTAAAGAGATACGCAGAGCTTGGCAAGGCAGTGGCAGAGGCTGCAAAGAGTTATATCGAAGACGTCGAGGAGTCCCGTTTTCCCGGCAAGGAGCACTGCTACTGAGCGCTTATCCATGAGGATAATAGAAGACATCGCCGAGATGGCCGAGTGTGCTGAGCAGGCACGCTCGGCACGGCACGGGGCGGCTAAGACGATAGTGCTGGTGCCGACGATGGGCTCTCTGCACCGCGGCCACATCGAGCTTGTACGCAGGGCCCGTAAAGAGGCGGGCAAAGAGGGGCTTACAATAGTCAGTATATTCGTAAACCCCAAGCAGTTTGGTCCAGGAGAAGACTACGAAAAGTATCCGAGGAGCCTTGATGAGGATTTAGAAAAACTCGCAGCCGAGGGCGTTGATATCGTCTTTCATCCAGAGCCCTCAAAGATGTACCAGGAGCGGTATGCGACGTTTGTGGAGGTAGAGGGGCTCTCAGAGAAGCTCTGCGGGGCCTCGAGGCCCGGACACTTCCGGGGAGTTACGACCGTCGTTGCGAAGCTCTTTTCCATAATAAGGCCGCATAAGGCGGTATTCGGCCTAAAGGACTTTCAACAGCAGCTCATCATAAGGCGCATGGTCAGGGATTTAAACCTCGGCGTAGAGGTCTTGAGCCTGCCAACGGTGAGAGAGGCCGACGGGCTTGCCATGAGCTCGAGAAACGGCTACCTCGGCGAGGACGAGAGGGGCGCGGCAGCATGTATTCCGCGTGCCATGGAGGCCGCACAGAGGGCCTACGCCTCGGGTGTAAGGAATGCGAATGAAGTACTCGCAGAGGCGAAAAAAATCATGGAGAACGAGCCCCTTGTCGTGTTAGATTATCTAAGACTATGCGAGACCGATACCCTCGATGACGTAGAGGTGGTGGGCGAAGATAAAGACGTGCTCCTTGCCGTCGCGGCGATGGTCGGGAGCGCGAGATTGATAGACAACTGCCTGATAGGGCAGCATAAAGAGACGCCAGGAGGAAGTAAAAGGCAATGAAGAGAGAGATGCTGATAAACAAGATTCACAGGGCGAGGGTAACCGACGCAAACCTCGATTACGAAGGAAGCGTTGCTATCGATACCCAACTTATGGAGACCGCCGGGATACTACCCTTTGAGAAGGTGCATATCTTTGATGTAACCAACGGAAGCCGTTTCGTCACATATGCCATAGAGGCCGAGAGGGGGTCTGGAGAGGTCTGCATAAACGGGGCCGCCGCACACCTTGCGAAAAAGGACGACGTGATAATAATAGCCACATACGGGCTCTTGGAAGAACATGAGGCAAAGGCGCACTCTCCTGTGCTCGTCTACGTGGACGATAATAACTCCATAACCAGGGTCGGCAAGACCATAGCCGGTAGAGTATGAGGAAACACTTAAAGCGTTACTTCGTAACGGGACTCCTTGTCGTAGTCCCCCTTTATCTTACCGTATATGTCTTAGCCCTCATAGTAGCGTACATGGACTCGCTGC
>JABAHQ010002918.1_pt3 | contig 24611 bp, 21 predicted proteins | sample 7062091 | NCBI WGS metagenome assembly JABAHQ01 (sample SAMN14534359, study PRJNA622989) | marine sediment metagenome | biome: marine biome [ENVO:00000428]; feature: marine pelagic biome [ENVO:01000023]; material: deep marine sediment [ENVO:00002113] | place: India: Gulf of Kutch | collected...
AATTAGTTGATGAATTAACCAGTTCTGCTCAACACTACGTGGAGCGTTATCAGCAAGAGTCGGAAGTCAGAAAACTCGCCGGCGAGCGCGATAAACTGCTTACCCAGCTGGGAATGAATTGCTTTACCGAATATAAATCAGCAGGCGAATTTAAGGCGGAATGGTTTAAAGAACAGAAAGTTCAGGAGCTGGTGAAAGAGATTGAAAAACTCGATAAAGAGATTGTTAAAATCGGGAAGAAATTAGATAAAAGTAAAGGCGGTTCTACTAAGTAGCAATCAGATTAGTGTTAGTTAACTCGAATCACTTTGCTCTATGGGGCTTCTAGCTTATTACTCCTTGCAGGAGGAATGGCGTTTTAATCGTTTGCAGTATTCAGGAATTAAGTAACAGTGACAAAATAACTGATGAACTTTTATCAACGTGTAGAATCCCGCTTTTCCCAAAGGGAGCATACCAAGNNCACCATGTGGCAGGCACCACTGTGTGGCCATGTGCCGTGGGAATGACAACCAAAACCGTTTTCTGTCACTCTCGCGAAAGCGGGAGTCTATAATTCGACATCGTATTTTAACAACTTATCTGCCAATATTTGTCCTGAATGTGTGTCAAGCAAGCATCGAAGTTTATGTTCAAATCAAATTAGGAGGTGAATAATGCAACAAGTGATCTATCAGGAAAGCAATAAAATTGAGATTGCACTGTCCGAGGAGTTAACCGAAGGAGAGTTTCGTCAAGTGATACATCAGTTAGAATCTTTATGCACAATGCACCAGGAAATCAATGTATTATTCGACGCGGTTAACCTTGAGAAATACGATTTCAAGATTTTTATTGAGGAATTTGATTTTTATAAGCAATATAAAAATCACCTAAAAAGAGTGGCTCTGGTTACCAACAAGGGTCTGAAAATTGAAGCATTTATGGTCAATATGTTCAACAAATTTACTAACGCAGATTTTAAAACCTTTGAAGGCGATCAAATTGAAGCAGCCAGAAAATGGATATTTCCTTCAAATCTACCATAACAGGAGAGGTAAAATGAGCTGGATTAATAAATTAAAAGAGAGTTTTAGCAAAGGTTCCAAGAAATTTACTGAAACAACTGAGGAATGGGTTGAGAAAGGAAAGAAGGCAGGTGAAGAAGGATTTGAGTATGTCAAAGTGCAGTTGTCTGGATGGAGCGATCGAGCGGTGGAGGCTTCCCAGATAGTCAAACTGAAATTAGACATTGGCAAATTAAAGAAGAATTTGGAAGGGGAAGGTTTAACGCTTGGCAAACTTCTTATTGATCACCACCGCAACAAAAAGCTTGGCGACGAAATGGATCCAATCCATAAACAGCTAACCAGAATGAAAGAGATGGATCAGGAGATACTGCTTAAAAATCAACAGCATGATGAACTTCGCAGGTCTTTTTCCGACGATTATCCGCTGAATAAACTGAGCCAGGAGCTTTCTTCGGTTGGGGGGGTAGTGGAGATGACCGTGATCTCCGAAAAATCCAATGTCGTTGACAAATTGCTAAAGGATATTTTACTGCCCAAAGATGCGTTAATTTCAGCAATCAAGCGGGAAGATGAAATTATCATCCCGGATGGCAACACCAAGTTAAAAGGAGGAGATTATGCTACTGTTATCGGGAAAAGGGAGGATGTTGAGAAGGTGATTAAGCGGTTAAGCGCCTGAATTGAATAATTCATTGTGCAAATATTAGCACTTCTAATTTTACCGTGCTTTCTATAACTTAGTTTTAGGGGATTAGATGAAAAAAAGTCAATGGATACCTGTTTTCATTTATTTAATGCTGATAATTTATACAGCCATTTTTAACTGGGCAATATTTACAGTGCCGTTAAATATCAGTTTCGGATTTGTTTCCTTGAAAATGCCACTTCTCGTCATGGTCTCTCTCTTGGGATTGGTGATATTGATAGTACAGGGCACCTGGCTTGGCTATTATATCTGGAGAAATGAACAACAACTAATGCTCAAAGATGTAGAGATTGAATCATTGGAAAAAGATTGTGAACTCGTATCCCTTCAGAAAGACAACGAGATTTCCTCACTAAAGTTATCTTACTATGAAATGAAACCGGAGGATTTGCAAAAAAACAAAGAAAGTTTAGCTCAATTGCGATCTCAAGTACAGAGAATTGAGGAAACATTAGCCGCTAACCAACAAAGCCAAAATTCTTCCCACCTGACGGTAAAAGAATGAACGATGTTCAAAAGGGTATGCGGGGCCTCATTTTGGATTGCTTTTCAATGATGCCAGATGATATATTTTGTCATTTAAATTTGTAATTGAACCGAGTTTGCTCTTACAATTAGGAGATACCCATGGAGATTGTTCATGACATTTCTATCAAGGAAATTGACAATACCTGGATCACCATGCAGGACGGCTGCAAACTTGCTGCTCGGTTATGGCTTCCCGACGATGCCGAGCAAAAGCCGGTACCGGCAATCTTGGAATACATTCCTTATCGAAAACGCGATTTTAAAGCCCCCCGCGATGCTCAAATACATGGCTTTTTTGCTTCTTACGGATATGCCTGCATACGAGTGGACTTGAGGGGAAGTGGCGATTCAGAAGGAATTTTACGCGATGAATATCTTCCCCAGGAATTGGATGATGGCTTGCAGGTTCTCCGCTGGATAGCCTCACAATCCTGGTGTAGCGGAGAGGTGGGGATGATCGGCCTATCCTGGGGCGGTTTCAATGGATTGCAAATTGCGGCTTTGCAACCCCCGGAGCTAAAAGCGGTTATATCGGTTTGCTCATCTGATGACCGATATTCCGACGACGTCCATTATATGGGTGGTTGCATGCTTACCGATAATCTCTCCTGGGCTTCTACTATGTTTGCTTATAACTCCTGTCCGCCAGATCCGGCCATCGTTGGTGAGCGCTGGCGCGAAATGTGGCTGGAGCGGCTGGAAGGTAGCGGGCTATGGATAAAAAACTGGCTGGAACATCAGCGGCGAACCGAATTTTGGAAACATGCTTCTGTTTGTGAAGAGTATTCTGCCATCAAGTGCCCGGTGTTTGCGGTAAGTGGCTGGGCGGATGGCTATTCCAATACCGTATTTCGCCTGTTGGAAAATCTGCAGGTGCCACGCAAGGGACTAATCGGTGCCTGGGGGCATAAATATCCCCACATGGGCGGACCGGGACCGGCAATTGATTTTTTAAGCGAATGCCTGCGATGGTGGGATCAATGGCTGAAGGGCATTGACACCGGGGTAAAAAACGATCCCATGCTTCGGGTCTGGATGCAAGACACCGTATCGCCGATTGTCTCTAAGCGGCCGGGGCACTGGGTGGCTGAACAAAACTGGCCCTCAACGGATATTGAAGAAAAATCATTTCTATTATCACCCGGCCGGATTGAAGTAGAAGAAGCAGAGGTATCGGAAACCGACTTGCGGATCCAAAGCCCCCTGAGCGTGGGACTCTTCGCCGGAAAGTGGTGTTCTTATGCGGAGTCAACTGATTTACCCAGCGACCAACGCGAAGAAGACGGCGGCGCCCTGATTTTTGATAGTCCGGCCATGGAGAAAGACCTGGAGATTCTCGGAACGCCGGAGATTGAGTTGGAAATCAGCGTAAATAAACCAATTGCCATGCTGGCAGCCCGTCTTTCTGATCTCGCTCCCAATGGTCGGGCAACCCGGGTGACTTACGGCCTACTAAATTTGACCCACCAAGATAGCCACGAAGATCCACGGGAATTGGTTGTCGGAAAACCATATCATATCAAACTTCAGCTTAATCATGTCGCGCAACGATTTCCAGCAGGCCATCAGCTCCGTTTGTCCATTTCCACTTCTTACTGGCCTTTAGCCTGGCCCTCACCGGAACCGGTAATGGTTAGCATTTATACTGGCAAAAGTCGGTTGATTTTGCCAATTCGGGAACCCAAAGCGTCGGATAAAAATCTACGCTACCTGGGCGAACCCAACAGTTCACCTGCTCTGGCCACAACAATGCTTGCTCCTGCGCAACGGGAATGGACAGTTACGCACAATCTTGCCAATAATGAAGTCACCTTGCGCGTGCTAAATAACGATGCCCGTTATCGTTTGAATGACATTGATCTGGAACTGCAAAAGGATGTGACGGAAAAATATTCCTATCGCAATAACAATTATGACACCGTGCGCGGAGAGGTGGTCAGTACTCGCTCGCTAAAGCGGGGGGATTGGCAAGCCATTAGCATAACGCGAACTATGCTAACCTCAACTCGCACACATTTTCGAATTTTGGCCACTTTGGACGCCTATGAAGGAGATCGGCGTCTGTTTAGTAAAAGCTGGGATGAGACTATCCTCAGAGATTTGTTATAACGGTTTCCCCAATGTTGTTCAGCAATTTGTGCAACAAACAAACTCGAAGCTTGCAAGATTTCATTTGTCACCCTGGTATCACTCGTTGCTAAACTCTATTTGTGCCTTCTGCCATAGGAACTCCTATGGAGAAAAATTGAATTTTGAACGAGATTAAAGTTATTATTCAGGAGGTGGGAGGGAGCTTTACTAAGCCTTCGGGCCATTTGCCCAAGAGAGTATATTACCAGCCTATGTGTCAATATGTATCTTTTTATAGAAGTAAAGGCTTAGTAAAGCTGTTAAATTTGCAATGCGATAGAAATTAAAACAGATCACATAACAAGCAAATAACAAGGGGATTGATAGATATGGCTCAGAAAAAGAATATTTTTATCGTGGGACTGGATGAATTTAACCTCAAAAAATTAAGACGATTGCCGGAAGCAGAAGAATGTGAGTTTCATCCTGCCTTAGAAATATCTGATATCCGGGGTGTCGAATATTATTCGGTGGAAGATTTGATCGCGAAAGCGTCAAAACAAATTGAAGATACCCCCGGTTCCGTGGATGCAATTGTCTCTTACTATGACTTTCCCGGCACAACGCTGGTTCCAATTTTAGCCGAAAAGTTTGGCGTTCCTTCCCCGTCTCTGAAAAGCATCCTAAAATGCGAACATAAATATTGGAGTCGATTAGAACAGCAAAAGGTAATTCCGAACTGCGTTCCTCATTTTTTTGCATTCGATCCCTTTGACGATGAAGCATACAAAAAGATTGACATTGTACCTCCTTATTGGATAAAACCGATCAAATCATTCCGCTCTTTTCTGGCTTATAAAATTCACGACGAGTATCAATTTAATGAAGTGATGAAAGAAGTGCGGGAAAATATTGACTACATGACCGAGCCGTTTCATTATCTGTTTGAAGCTTACCACATGCCTGCCGAATTTACTTATATGAAAGAACTCTGTATTGCGGAGAGCCCTTTAACCGGACATCAATGCACTGTGGAAGGCTATGTATTTGACGGGGAAGTGGTGGTGTACGGAATCGTAGATTCCATCCGGGAAAGAGATCGGTCTTCATTCGCACGCTATGAATATCCATCTTCCTTACCTCAGGAAATTCAATTTCGTATGGCAGATGTGTCGCGACGCGCAGTTGCCCAAATTGGACTCGATAATTCACCCTTCAATATAGAATTCTTTTATAATCCCACGTACAATCAGGTGATGTTGCTGGAAATAAATCCACGCATTTCGCAAGCCCATACCGATATCTTTGAAAAAGTTCACGGTATTGCTCACCACCATATTATGTTAAATATCGCTTTGGGCCATCGTCCGGCCACAATGGAATTAAATGGCGATTTCAAAGTCGCCGCCAATTTCATGTTGCGAACCTACGAGAGCGGTCGGGTAATGCGGGTGCCCTCGCCTGAAGACGTAGAGGCTGTGACCAAAAAAATCCCCGGCACGATTGTGAAGCTGCAGGTTAAAGAAGGCATGCATCTCTCCGAGTTACATGGCCAGGACAGCTATAGTTACGAGCTGGCCAACATTTTTATCGGGGGCAAGGACCAGCTTGAATTGTTGGGCAAATACTACCGCTGTTTGGAAGAGTTGCCTTTTGAGATCAAGCGGGATGAGGAAACGGTAGTGTACTAAGTGTTTGAGTATTCTGGTGTTAGCGTTTTGGGGAATTAGACCTTCAAGGTTTCTAACACTTGGAAGGTCTGCGCTGGATTTATCATCTTCCCGGACTCACATCAAATCCCATCAGTCTAATCAAGCCAAATAGCAATCCAATGATAACGCCATAGACAACGTGTCCAATGGTATGGGCGATGGCCACCTGATAATCGACCTCTTCAAATTGTTCCGCAGGATGAAGATGAGCAAACGTTACAATAGTATAGCTAACAATCAGCCCTGGTCAAAACCGATTAGCCCGCCGAGCAACATGAGATAAGCCATGTTGGGCAGATTCATGATACTCAAGAAAGGTGTATTTGAACTCCGAGACAGGAACGATAGAATGGCCGAATGGTGCCGATTTTGCCCCCGCAGTTTTTATATGACCTTGGAGTTGAAATAAAACAATCCGCTTAGTCACTTGATAGGAAGGGGATTAACCGCATTATTAATCAAGTATTGCAATTATTTGATTTGTTAAATTGCGCCAATGTTGCTCATAAATTACCGGATTTTACTCAACTCAACCTTATACTTTACCAGCCATTTGTTGCCGCCATCTTCCGATTCTGATTATTGATACTCAATATTGTCATGATCAAACCGTTTCCAGTAGGTTTTCTGAAGCGCGGCTTGTTTGGTGTGACGCTTCTCTTCTAAAATAAATTCCTGTCCATCCATGCGACCCGATTGGAGGACAAATCCGGTCTGGAGTTGGTTGTCCAGGCGTAAAACCGCCCACTCCTGTCGGTTGCTCTGGTAAACCCGGAACCGCAGTTCTTTGTAATTCAATCCCGGACCGGAGGTCCGAAGCAATTGTAAGACGGCGCACCCATTGAGCACTTTCCAGGCTCTCAGGCTGGCCGGGACTTCTTCCCACTGTCCGTTTTGTTGATATCGCAGGGTACCTTCCCATTCGCCCTCCAGGAAATCAAATTGCCGGGCGTGCTTCTGCGGACAGCGTCTGTCATCCGTATAAGTATGCATGTTTTCATCACCATCGGGCCAGGTGGGTTGTTGAGCCGCTCGGAAAAACTCCATAATCGAATTTCATTTCCTCAGACAGATTGATCACTGATTGATATTTATTTAATGCCTGGGGATTTACGGGGAGGCTCTGTAGTACGACCGTCACCAAAACAGCAGAAAATGATATGCATTTAAGAAACGCTGTTATTGATGGCCTCCCTTATCTGATCAGCAACATTTTGCGTGATTTCACAAATGAGCCGGCTTTCAACCGGTAAATGTAAACGCCAGATGGCGCCAGGGCATTGGATTCGTCTCGTCCGCTCCATGCGACGGTTTTAGTCCCAGCGGTTTGGCGTTCGTTTACCAGAGCGTTAATGCGCTTGCCCAGGACGTCGTAAATTGTGATGGTAACGTGAGAGGCAACCGGAAGGAAATATTGAATTTGGGTAGATGGATTGAACGGATTGGGATAATTTTGATATAGCGCAAATTGTTTCTGAATCGGGCTGGCGGGTTCATCCGGCCCCTCAATTGACGTGGTGACATCAACAATCATTCGCACCAAGACCGGATTCAATGGCGTATTTTGGCAGGTCCCAGTGAGATTGACATCATCATTAATGTAGAGCGTATCGCCATCCGGGCTGGGAGCAATGCCATTGGGCAGGGAAAAAGTGGCCTGAAGCGCCGGACCGTCATCATTACCGCGTGCGCCGCTTCCGGCCAGTAAACTGATTTGTCCGTCCAGGGTTACTTCATAAACCTGATTGGCACAGCGGGCTACCACGTAGAGCCGTCCATTGGCATACGTCATGTGCCCGTTGTTGCCACCGGGGATGGTGGCCAATATCGAGACATTGCCATCCGGGGTGATTTTGATGAGGTTGCCGTTGCTAAAATTGCAGGTGTAAAGATTGCCATGGTTATCCATGGTTAAGCCATTGGGACAGAACAAAAGAGGACTGGAAACAAAGATGGAAGATGTACCATCCGGTGCGACCTTCGCAATAGAGCCTATTTGTCTGCAATTTGCCACATAAATGGTGTCGTTGGGTCCGATTGTAACGCCCACCGGATTGCGAATGTTGGCGCTGACAAAATCAGATACATTTCCTGACGCGTCAATTTTGCTAAGCTTATTACCGCGGATATTTGACTGGAAAAGATTTCCCTGGGAATCGAAGTCGTTTCCGGAAGCACCTTCCAATCCTGTCGCAAATACCAGGGAAGAGCCATCCCGAAATACTTTATGCACCCTGGTTCCTTCCGCGCCACCCAGTGTCGTCCCAAAGTCGGCGACATAAATATCTCCTCTGGCATCCACAGAAACGCCGCCACTAGCATCGAGGGTATCCGACAGCGTCACCACCGTTTGGGCAAAAGCCAGCGAAATTGTGGACACGAATGCGACAATTAATTGATAGACTTTACCTTGTTGCATGATAGATCACTCCTGTTGTTTTGAATTTTACCATTTGAGGGGAAGCTACCACACAAAATGACGCAAATCGCCTTATTTGCCGCAGATAAGACAGAAAGGTTAATGTTCCAATTGCTGATGATGGTTAGCGTGGATAAACTGGGAAGGAGTCATACCGGTGTGTTTTTTAAACACCCGATTAAATGAGGCTTTGTTGGTGAAGCCCGCATCCAGGGCGATAGAAAGCAGAGTGTATTCGGTATTTCTGCGGTTAAGAAGTTGTTTTTGCACCTCCTTAACCCGATACGAGTTAACAAAATCCTGAAAGGATTGTCCCAATTCCTGACTCAATATTTCAGTGAGATAGCGGGTAGAGATGCCCAACCTGGCCGCCACCTGAGAATATTTTAAGCGGCTGTCCAGATAAAGCTTATCTTGCTCCATCATGTTAAGCAATTTTTGAATGTATCGCTTTGTTTCTGCCGGATCCAATTTTCTTCTCATTCCTGAATTACCAGACAGAATTTGGGGCGGAAATAATCTGGCCGGTTGCAAAATACCAATGTAGGCAACTGAATAAAGGACGATTGAAAAAATGCCCAGCGGAAAGTGCTTGAAAGTTAGCAGCGCTTCCTGGGTAATTAATCGATAAGTAATCAGAAAGAAGACGCCAACTCCATAGAATACCATCAAGGAAAAAAACAATTTCAGCCAACTTAAGTGAGCTGATCTAACAGAAGGTTGGCGAGAATTCTGCGATCGCATATCTTCCGGTCGAATGATTTTAAGCACCCAGATGGAGTATACCAGAATGGTAAAGGGATTAATTGACGAATAAAGGAAACGCACCAGGTCGCTACCGGGAGGCTGCAACGCCCCGGTAAAATACTGCAATTTCATTTCGCCCGACAATCCATAAAATGGGATCAGGCGATGTAAAACAATCAGAAAGGGAAGCAGATGGAGAAGCTGGAACCAATTCCATTTGGGTGGCTGGTTGAGCAAATAGCGAACATAGAAATACGATAAAGGTCCAAACAGATACCATAGCGGAACCGGAATGTAAAGCAAGTGCGGCCAGCGGTGGAACAGCCCCACCATACCCATGAACATATCGGTTAAATAATAAGAAAGGAGCAGCATTAAAATGGCCAGCAAGCGATTGGCAATGCGATTCCCTCTTTTGGCAACGACTAGCAGGCCGGCTAAAAAATATCCCTGCAAAGCCGCCGCACCGTAAAATAGCGCCCAGAAATTTATATGACTGTTCTCCATTAACGTCAAATTTTTTTAGATAAAATACATTCTGCTTACGGTTAATATGTGATGAAGTTACGTAGAGCGCAGTTGGTCGGCGACCGCATTTCCAATAGTGTTGCAAAAATAATATTGGCTGGTTAACTTTGCAGCCGGCTATAAAACGGAGTTATAAAATTAATTAACAACATTCTTATTCACCTGTACCTGCAAAATATTTACGGAGGCATTTCATGTTAAAAAACAAACCTTTAAAGCACCTTTTCAGTATCATCTTAACCTTTTTAATTATTTTGGGAAGTGCTGTTTTTTGCAAAGCCCCCGATGAGGGGATGTGGACCTTTGATAATCCACCGACCAAAAAGCTTCAGGAACGATACGGGTTTGCGCCGACTCAGGAATGGCTTGATCACGTTCGCCTTTCCAGTGTCCGATTTATGGATGGCGGTTCCGGTGCGTTTATCAGTCCCAACGGATTGGTCATGACCAACCATCATGTCGGGTTGGGGCAAATTCAAAAACTTTCTACGCCGAAAAATAATATGGTGGAAACAGGGTTTTATGCCAAAACTCAGGAAGAGGAATTAAAATGCCCTGATCTGGAGCTGAATGTATTGACGTCAATGGAGAATGTTACAAAAAGAGTCAGAGATGCGGCAAAGGAAGGAATGGATGAAGAAGAGGCAATGAAAGCCCGAAATGCGGAAATCGCCCATATTGAAAAAGAGAGTCTGGAAGAAACCGGCCTACGATCTGATGTGATTAATCTCTATCATGGCGGTGAATACTGGTTGTATCGGTACAAAAAGTACACCGATGTGCGACTGGTCTTTGCCCCGGAGCGTCAGGCAGCCCATTTTGGCGGCGATCTGGATAACTTTACCTATCCCCGCTATTGTCTGGATGTCGCCTTTTTCCGGGTTTACGAAAACGATAAGCCACTACAAAAACAACATTATTTTGCGTGGAATTCGGAAGGTGCTTCCGACGGCGAGTTGGTCTTCGTCCCCGGCAATCCCGGTTCCACGGATCGGCTATACCCCTATGCCTATCTTGAATATCAACGAGATTATCGCTATCCCAATCTGGTTAATTATATCGACGAACGACTTTCCTGGTTGGGAGAGTATGCTGAAAAGGGAAAGGAACAAAGACAGCAAGCCATGATCCAGATTTACAGGTACCAAAATGCAAAGAAAGCTTATAACGGCCAATTCAAGGGACTGCAAAATGAAGAGATTATGGAAGCCCGCAAAAAAGGAGAAATGGAATTCCGTGAAAAAGTTCGGAGCAACCCTGAACTCAATAAAGCCTACGGAGATGCCTGGACCCGGATCGAAAAATTGTTGGCCGCACATGCGACACGCATGGATAACCATTTCTATCGTCAACTGCGCGGATCAAAATTGGCCTACACTGCATTAAGAATCGTTCGTTATGTGTCGGAAATTAAGAAGCCGGACAGCGAGCGGATGGATGGATACCATGACGCGAAACTGGAAGGATTGAAATTTAAACTACTTTCGCCGGCGCCATTTTATCCGGAATTGGAGAACGTCACCTTTGCCGGATGGCTGTCATTGGCTAAGAAGAATCTGGGAGAAGATGATCCCTTCATCAAACTGGTTCTCGACGGACAGACCCCGGAACAGGTCGCCAGGCAAGTCATTGATGACAGCAAGTTAACTGAAGTGGAATACCGCAAATCCTTGCTTGAGGGTGGGGAAGAAGCGGTGAAAAGTGCGGACGATCCGCTATTAAAATTTGTGCAAAGAGTCGATCCGTTCCTGAGAGAAGAAGCAGAGTGGTATAAAAATACAGTCAAGAGCGTTTTCGCTGATGCGGAGACAAAAATCGCCAAAGCGCGTTTTGCGGTCTATGGCAAGAGTATTTACCCGGATGCCACGTTCACACTGCGTCTCTCCTATGGTGCTGCTAAAGGCTATCCCATGAACGGAACCCGCGCCCCCTATAAAACCAGCCTCTACGGATTATACGATCGTACGCTGAGCTTTGACCGGGAAGGCGAGTTTACTCTCCCGGAACGATTTTGGACCCACAAAGAGAAACTGGATTTATCGACTCCGGTAAACCTGGTGTCCACTAATGATGTCATCGGCGGCAATTCCGGGTCACCTCTGATTAATAAGGCGGCTGAAATAGTGGGAATCGTTTTTGACGGCAATATTGAGAGTTTAGTGGGTCGCTTTGTTTACGATGACAAGACCAATCGAACCGTTTCCGTGCATAGCGCTTATATTATAGAAGCCCTGCGCAAATTATACGGCGCCAGGGCTTTGGCCGATGAAATTGAAGTTTCCCAGGTGAAAGCATCTCGAGAATGATAAAATTTGTGATAAGCATACTCATAATGGTGGTGATGTATGGATGGGCGCAGCCCGTCTACGTCACCACTATTCATCCTTTTCAGGAAATTTTGGGTGAAGTGGTGGGAGAGCGGGGAGAGGTCATTGCTATTTTGCCTCCCGGTGCATCGCCGCATACCCATGAGCTTCGACCCTCGGAGATTCGCAAAATTGAATCTGCAACTGCCTTATTTTTCGGGTCCCCAAATCTGGATAAATGGGCGTTGAAATTTCAAAATCCGAATCGGATTAAATTGTTAGGGCTGTTGCCTGAAGATATTTTGTTACCCTTAAGAATGGATGAGCAGGATCGTCATAACGCATTAATAGGGATTGATCCCCATTTCTGGACGGACCCTCTCACGGTTAAAACCTTATTGCCCATTCTTGCCGACACCTTAAGTCTCCTTGATCCGGAAGCAGAAGAAATGTACAGGATAAATGCACGGCAATTTTCTGTGCGCCTGGATTCATTGCATTCCCGGATACAGAGTCAGCTATCGAAAGTTCAGCGCAGCTCAGTGATGCTCTCCCACCCGTTTTTTCGCTATTTTTTAAAACGATATCAGATTCCGTTGGCGGGAATTATTGAAGTGATTCCAGGGAAAGAGCCAACTCCACTGGACATGAAACAGATCATTAACCGCGCCCCAAAAGAGCAGGTTAAGGCCATTTTGTCTATGCCCCAGCATTCCAGTCGTCCTGCTGAAATTGTGGCCGAATCGACCGGAATTCCGCTGTATGAATTAGATCCACTGGGGGGTGAACAAGGACGCCAATCGTATGCGGATCTATTGCTGTTCAATACGCACATTTTAATAAAGGCGCTGCAATGAGCGACTATGCCGTTGAAATAGATAACTTGTCTGTGGAATTCGCTGCCTATCGGGTATTGGAAGACATAAATCTTCAAGTAAGACGAAATAGCTTCGTTGCCGTCGTCGGCCCCAATGGCGCTGGAAAATCGACTTTTTTTAAAGTATTGTTGGGATTAATCGAACCAGCCCGTGGTGAGGTAAAACTTTTCGACAAACTGCCCCGGCGGGTGCCGCCGGATTGGATTGGTTATGTGCCGCAAGTAAAAACCATGGATCGCAGTTTTCCGGCGTTGTCAATCGAGCTGGTGATGACCGGTCTGACGCGCTGCTGGCCCTGGCGATTTTACAAAAGAGATCGCGAGCGAGCATTACAGGCAATGGAACAAGTTGGGGCGTCTCATTTAGCAGAGCGTCCGCTGGGCAAGCTCTCCGGGGGAGAGTTACAGCGCGTTTGTCTGGCGCGGAGCATTGTGCGTCAACCCAAACTGGTGATGCTGGATGAACCCGCCACCGGCATCGATGCGGTCGGTGCTGCGGATATGTTCCGCTTGTTAGAAAATTATCAGAAACAAACTGATGCAACCTTGATGATGATTACCCATGACTGGCATACCACCCATCACCATGCCAATTGGGTTTTGTTAATTAATCGAAGACAAATAAGCTTTGCTCCGCCAAATGAAGCATTGAGTGAAGACAATTTGCGTCGTGCCTACGGGCATGTGGGGCATCGTCATGCCTATAAACTGGGATAGTTTGCCAGTGTCAGAAGTTTTGATGCTCGTTCAAAGCTCCAGCTTTGAACGCTCTTGCTCGAGAAGCTCCAGCTTCGAGTTTGTTTGCTACACAAAACTAAGGACATAACTGGGATAAATTTAAATGTCAGAAATCTTATCCTTGCCTTTCATGCAGCGCGCAATCATTGCCGGAATTCTGGTTGGTTTCCTGGCCAGTTATTACGGCGTGTTTGTCATTCAGCGCGGTTTGAGTTTTCTGGGCAGCGGACTGGCGCATGCTGCATTCGGAGGCGTGGCCCTGGGATTACTCCTCAACACCGAGCCGCTCTGGATAGTTCTGCCCTTTACTATTTTAGTGGCAATTGCAATTGTGTGGGTGGGTCTGCATACGGATTTGGGGAATGATACGTCAATAGGCATTTTCTTCTCGGTTTCAATGGCGCTGGGTATCGTATTTCTGTTTCTCAAACGTGAGTATACCAGTGATGCGTTCACTTATTTGTTTGGGTCAATCTTAGCCGTTACTAAAACAGACATTTGGGCTACTGCTGCGGTGGTGCTCATCACCCTCTTCACCTGGCCGCTCTGGCGGCGCTGGGCCTATGCGACGTTTGACCGGGAATTAGCTCAAACCGACCGTTTACCGGTAGTGCTCGACGATTATCTATTATCCGTTCTGATCGCTTTAACCGTGGTAGTAGCGATCAAAGTAGTGGGCATTGTTTTAGTCGCTGCCTTTTTGGTGATACCTGCTGCCACAGCGCGGTTGCTCAGTCGGACTTTTCATACCATGACTGTATTTTCCATTGTTATTGGAACATTAAGTGCCATAGTCGGACTTTTTGCGTCTTATTATTTGGATGTACCCAGCGGCGCAACCATTATTCTTTTGCAGGCAATTTTATTTTTTGGAGCTATGTTGTTAAAATTACAGACCGGACAATAGTGATATTTGATATTAGATGTTGAATATTGGATATCGGATGGTGCATATAAAATTTTGAGGTATAGTGAGCAGCCAACATCCAATATCGAAAATCGAATTAAAATTATAGAAAGGAGGATTATCATGGCAGTCACACCTTCCAATATGCTGGAGCTCAGCACAAAGGCGCCGGATTTTCGGTTACCGGATGCCATTTCTGGAAAAGAATTAAGTCTGCAGGAATTAAAATCTGATAAGGCAACGGTGATCATGTTTATTTGCAATCACTGTCCGTTTGTCAAACATGTGCAAAGAGGTATTGTGGATCTGGCCACTGATTATCAATCCAGAGCCGTGTCTTTTATGGCAATCAATTCCAACGATGTGGAGAATTATCCCGAAGACTCACCCGAGCACATGAAAGCGGTGGCAAAACGATTGGGATATCCCTTCCCATACCTGTTTGACGAAACTCAGGAAGTTGCCAGGGCATACAAGGCTGCCTGCACACCGGATTTCTATGTATTTGACAGTGAGCTCAAATTAGTTTATCGCGGCCAGATGGATGATGCCCGGCCCGGAAACGATGAGCCGGTAACCGGCAAAAACCTTCGGCAGGCGCTCGATCAGGTCTTGAACGGAGAACCGGTTAGCGAAGATCAGAAACCGAGTATGGGATGCAATATTAAGTGGAAGCGATAATACAGTGTCAGAGTGTTCTGCTGTTAAGGGTGATTAAGCAAGTTGAACGGGATTATACTAAACACCCTCCAACTGGAACATTGAGCACTCGAACATTTTAGATAAACGTTGGTGCTCCGGAGTGTCAAAATTTATGTTGACACATTCAAATTAGACACCATGTCTATCCAACACCCTCCGATAGACCTCCAAGGTCTTCTCTGCAAAAACCGGAAAACTGTATTTAGTCTCAGCAACCTGCCTGGCCCGTTTTCCCATCTCTCTGCGCAGTTCCGGGTTGTTGACCAATTCCAGTATTCGTTTCGCCATTGCTTCAGGATCTTTTGCCGGTACCACAAATCCGTTTATGCCTTCCTCGGTGATTTCGGGAAGCACATTAATATCGGTGGTCACTTGTGGCTTGCCCATCGCCATAAATTCCACCGATACCCGGCAAATTACCTCAGAGCCACTTGAGGAGACAATCCCAATATCCAGGCAGTCAATCAAATCGCGAATGTCCAGGCCATCATCACGATGCATAAATATCACTTTTTCATAAATACCCAATTCCCGGGCAAATTCTTTTAGATCAACGTGAGATAACTGGGCTTCCTCTCCGCTGATTAAAAATCGGGCTTGTGGCGCCTGACTCGCAACTTGTGCTGCTGCTCGCAAAAATCTGTGATGGTCTTTTACCGGCGATAACCGGGCGATAATGCCGATAACAACTTCTTCATCTGAGATGGACAATTCTTTTCTCAGCGGAGATGGCTGTTGCCGCGGTTGAAAAAACTCTGTATCAATGGCGCTGTAAATGATCTCACTCTTGTTTTCGAATATCGGCCAAACCGATTGGTATCGATCGTAGTTCGCACGACAACTGAAAATAAAGTAATCCGTGCCTCTCTCATGTATCCACCGATTAAGGCAATGGTTTTTGGGCGGACGCACATCCCCCACGCTGCGGATAACCGGAATCGGGGTAGGGGAGAGTTTCTTGGTCAACACGCCAAAGAAGACGTCTTCAGCGCGATGCGCATTGACTAACCGAATCGAGTTTTGCTGTATGAATCGTTTAAGGCGCAGGACATTTTTGATCCCTGAAATGGGATTGAAAGTTTCCAGATCAATGTCCGCGAACACGGGCAGATTAAACTGTTTGGCTTTTCGGATGGGCGGACTATTTTCGCGGCCTCCGGCAATGCTGTAATAACCGACTTGATTCAACGCTTCGGTAAGACTGATGGCATAATAAGCATTGGCATTCCACCATCGCACTGAGACAAGTTGCAGCGTGTTTAACGTATTCACAGTCATGGAGCGAAAATATACAAGGCAAAAGGAAAAAGTAAAATGTTAAAAGTAGATTTTGGTGAGTAGTGATCGGTAAGGAGTATGCTGATAACGAGTCAAGAACATTTGCGAATACCCCCCGTCAGCACCCACCAATCACCATTCACCAAGCACTTATCAAGGCTTGGCTCCATACCCATACGCATTCCAATCTACGAGGATGATTCCCCGCCGAATTCGATAACTTCGACCCTTACTTTAAAATGTCCGGCAGCGATCCCACCAATTTGCTCGGCGGCTTTTCGGGAAAGGTCTATGATGCGCCCCCGGGCATGAGGGCCCCTATCATTGACTCTGACTACCACACTCTTGTTATTGGCAAGATTGGTGACGCGCACTTTGGTTCCGAAAGGATATTCAAGATGAGCCGCGGTTAATTTTTGGGGATCATAAGGTTCTCCGCTGGCGGTTGGCTTTCCCTTGAACTTGTCATTGTAGAAAGAAGCATATCCTTCGGCAACCTCTAAGGGATCATCCCGTTCCGGTGCTATTTCTTCCTTTTGTTGTTCGGGTTCAGTCTTTGTGGGTTCCGGAGTAGTTTTCTTTAGGGGCGCTGTTTTGACCGCTACCGGTTGAGCGGATGATGCCGTCTGTTCACCCGACTTTTCCAGGTCTATTAAAGTCAAGTCCTTTTGCAACGATCGTTGCCATACTTTCAAGAAGTCGTTCCATTCGGTCGCCATCCACAATTCATGTTGATCCTGGCCGGTCACCCAAATGCCCATCATCATCTCTTCGCCATTATTCTTATATTCTTCCACATCAATCAGACGCCAGTCGTTTTGGTTAAATCCTTTCCAGATGGCCAAAAAGCTATTTCTGTCCAGGTCTCTTAAGACAAAATGTTGAGCATTTCCTTCATGCCAGATTCCCGCATATTCTCTTTTTCCATTTACCACATAGCTTTCCACATCAACTAAGCGAGAGTTTTCGTTTTTAAATTCTCTGATTTTCTGGTTAAACAGCTCCCAGCCGGCATCCACCAATAATTTTTGCCGGTAATTTCCTTCCCGCCAGACGCCGATGAATCTTTTCTGGCCATTTTCAATGTAAATTTCGATGTCCTGTATCCGTTGACCGGCCTCTTTCAGTTCTTTCCATTTTTCCGAAAACTTTGACCAACTCAATCCGACCCATAACTTGTATTTTCCCTTACCTCTGATAAAGATTCCCCCGTAGTTTCGAATTCCTACGGCAATCCAGGTTTCGATATCGACCAGCCGATAGCCATCATCGCTCAATTCCCGCCATTTTGATTCAAATCCATCCCAGTCCGCATTTACCCATATTTTATGATCGGGGCCTTCGCGCCAGACGCCGGTGAACTTATTTTGGGCGTGTGATAGGTTAGGGATGAAGAAGCACAGTATCCAAACTATCGTGCCTGCGAAAACAAATTTTGTGCGTAAAAATTGGAGCAATTCTGACATCTTTTTCTCCTTAGGCAAAGACTTCATGGAATACTATCTATTTTGCGGTGACTAATTCTTCCACTTCATCAAGATTCAGCTTTTGTTTGGCCTGCCAAAGACTGTAATTGTTCTGCATGATTAACCAACTCTCCGGCGAACGCCCAAGAGTTTTCGAGAGACGCAGCGCCATTTCGGAGCTAATATTGCTCTGGCCTTTAATAAGTCGATTAAATGTGGAAGGTGCCACCTTGAGCTTTGCTGCCACCGTTCGGTAGCTAAGGCCAAGAGGTTCAAGGTAGACTTCCCTTATGAATTCTCCCGGATGGGGTGGGTTATGCATGCTCACTAGTGATAATCCTCATAGTTTACTATATATACATCACCTTCTCGAAATTCAAAGGTAAGTCGCCAATTTTTGCAGTCCTTTATGCCTGAATGATTTTATCATGCAATTTATTATAAGAAAGCGTTGCGCAACACGCAACAAATAATCAAAATAATTAGCCATTATGTTTTAACAATTGTACGCTCTTCAAGATGCTTTTTTCATCGACTAATTGATCGGTAACATATTTGTGTAATACACTGGCAATGAGCGTTTGATAAGGAATCCCTTCTTTTTCTGCTTTTTGTTTTAACATATCTAAATCTTGTCTATTTAAACGCAAACTGACGCTTTTTTTTTGCTTTGCTTTGTTGATGATATTTTTTATCTCCTTCCTTTTTTTGTCAGATGCGCTTTGGTATTCTGAAATGTTATTCTCAATTTCTTGTTCATACCTATCCAGTTTCATTTTTTGCCTCCATACTTTTTATGTAATTTTCTACCCGGATATGCTGTTTTAAGAATAATGTTATCATCTTCATCGATTACAAAAGGTACTGCATACTTGTACTGATTTATCTCTAATACAACTATCTGTTGATTAGTCTCTTTAGGATGTTCCAATATATCGATGAATTTTTGTTCCATAATGAGTTCTGCGATTCTTTCAAAGGAGATATTTCTCTCATTTTTTAATTTTAAATTTTTATATTCATCCCAGATTATCGTTGTCCAATATAATGCTTTTGCATATACAATGTCAATTTTTTTATCTTTCCATGCTGTGGTTTCACCCCCAACCCACAAATTCTCTTGCGATTTAGGTTTTCGAGATTTACTTTGATTTCTCTATTTAAGAAGGATATGCAGCAAATGACCAACCGTTGGACGCTGAACGGGCAAAAGGCGCTGATTAGCGGCGCTACCCAAGGCATCGGTAGAGCGATTGCGGAGGAGTTTCTGGAATTGGGTGCCGAGATTATGATGGTGGCCCGTTCGGAGACAGATGTGCGCCAAACCGTCTCTGAATGGCAGGATCAGGGAAAAGGAGCGTACGGGATTGCCGCGGATGTGAGCGATGTCGATGATCGCGATCGCATTTTCAAAGAGGTTGCATCACGCCTGGGAGAGTTGAATATTCTGATCAATAATGCGGGGACCAATATCCGTAAACCCACAGTAGCATATAAACCGGAAGAAGTAGAGTCATTGTTACAAACCAACCTGCTTTCCACCTTTGAAATGTGTCGCTTAGCCCATCCGTTTTTACAGAAGGCGCAACCAAGCAGCATTGTCAATATTTCCTCCGTGGCCGGATTAACCCATTTAAAGACCGGATCGCCGTATGGGATGAGCAAAGCGGGAATGATCCAGTTGACCCGCAATCTGGCAGGTGAGTGGGCAGCAGACGGTATCCGCGTCAATGCAGTGGCGCCCTGGTATATCCGAACCCCGCTGACCGAGCCGCTGTTGAATCAAAAAGTGTATCTCAGCGCCATCCTGGAACGAACGCCCATGAATCGGGTGGGGGAGCCGGAGGAGGTGGCCGGGATCACCGCCTTTCTGTGTATGCCCGCTGCCAGTTACATCACCGGGCAATGCATCAGCGTGGATGGTGGATTTATGATTTTGGGATTTTGAGAGGAATTGTGCTATCCTTCATTCGTCGGGTTACATATATAAATAAGAATAGTTGCAACGAAAATAGAACAGCCCCATGGGGAGACAATGTTCCAACGAAAAAATCCATAATGTAATCTCGTTCCAAAACAGAGTTTAGCAACGAGCAAAAATTATAAATTTAGTGGCATGGGAGTAAACTAAATGATTAGAAAACTGATTCAACTGAAAACTTGGTGGCCGGGAAAGCAAGTAATCTTTTTGTCCTTAAAACTTCTGCTCAGGTCCTTCCAGCCAGTCTTCTGGGGCAAGCCAGGCAGGCGTGTTTTTAGCGGGAACCGATTATCGTTGGGGCAAAAATGGATTCCCGCTTTCGCGGGAATGACGACCTTTACTAGCAAAAATTTCATTAGTATTAAAAAGAAAGGGGCTTATCTTTTTATAGTTGCCCTGATTATACTTTCAAATTCGCTGACAGCCGAGCCAATTTTTCAAACTACCTTTGACGGACAGGGAGAGCAACAGTTTACGTTCGAGGTCGAAGAGTGGGGGCGCTATTCCATTCAGGCGTTTAATCCGGAAGGGACCGCCTTGCAGATTGTGGATAGAAAGACAGGTCCAGGCGAAGCGGACGGCATTCCCGGCGGATCCAATGGGCGATTGGATCTGCTCTTAGAAAAGGGCGAATACAAAATCATTACCCGCTCTCATTCCAAAGGCCAGCACACCACCACGGTTAAAGTTTTTTCCTTTACCGAATTGAATCAAAGTAATCCGCAGTATCTGAATAAACACAAGTTATATCAAAAAGAATTGCGAGACCTGGAACAAGTTTCCTACTGGATCAAGGTGGATAAAATCACCACATTGCAGTTAGAAGTACTGGGGCGAAATTTAGCCGATTTGCAGCTCTGGAAGGAAGGCTCCTGGCGGCAAGAGGTTCGATTGGAATCGTTTAAAAGTTTGTCCACCTCTGGTACGCCGTTATACGGATTGAGAATGATTGCTCATGTCTCCTCTGGAATGTACCGGGTGACTGCATACGCGGGTGAAGAAAGGGAATGGTCGGCTAACAGCAAAAAGCATCCCCTTTATTTGATTCGCGATATGCCCAGTACGGCCTCCACCGGTGCATTGGCCGCTGAAATTTCCCCCATCGGTCACAACCATTATGTTGTTCCCGGAGAAGTCTCCCGCGTTTTGGTCGAAACGCCGGAAAAAGTTTCCCTGCATTTGCAGGTCGGTCCTTATACGGAGGAGAATCCCTATCAACGGATAATTGCGGAGGACTCGATTCACGTCAAAGCGAACGCGCCGCGCTGCATGGTGAATGTGCGCCGCAACCGGGCATCCTTTTACCGGATAAAAGTCAGTGGAACCCCCGGACAATCATTCAAGCTGCAAACTCTGACGCCCTATAAATCCACCATTGACGTGGATAAGGCCGGGAATTACTGGCTCTCCACTATCCACACCGGCGACCCCGCCGACCAGATCGGCGCCTCAGGCGTGTTGTTAAAACAGGGCAGGGATCGGGATTATCAAATCATTGCCGGCCAATTGGATACACTCTCCAGCGACCGTCCGATTGTTCGGCGATTTAATCTGCTGGATAACATGGATTTATATCTCTGGGTCGCTGAAGCGGGAGAATACACCATTGCCCCTGACGGCGTGGAAGTTGAATGGCGTGTAGAACGCTCTTATTACGACCGACCGCCCAATTACCAATCGCCCTCGTCGGTGCGCGGCGAAGGCTCGGTGGATTTACAGCGCGGTTTGCATCAACTTAAATTGAATCCGCTCCGAAAAGGGGTTCTGACGCTACAAATCAAACACAGTTCGCTGTTTTCCAAATTAAAGGATTTTGCAGCTCAAATTACCGCCGGAGACGATACCACTCTCGCTACCGGATTGCCGCGAATTCAATTCCCATCCATTTATCTGAAGGATGGTCGTGATGAACGATACGTGTTTCTGCTGAATAATCAGAGTCCGGAAATGGCTGGGGTTATACTGCGCCCGTTGCCCATCAATCTGAGCGAACCCTTATCGATTTACATTTCACCCCAACAGGAAATTCGCATACCCATTCAAGTGCCGCAAAAAATGCAGCTCTCTATTACCGACCTTAAGCAAAAGCACTATTCATTTAAACTCAATGGGGTTCGCTATCAATCGCCTTATGTCATTGATTCCGGGCAGTATTCGCTGACAATTGAAAATCCCAGCTCTCAACATCGATTTGTCTATGCCCATACCTATGAACCGGAAATGCTTCCCGATGCGCCGCCAACCCCGGTATCCAGCGATGATTTGGCTAAACTGCCCGAATTTCCGACTATCGAGCCGGGCAAAGAAATGTTCCTGGATTTGAATCGAGGAGAGCAGGCCGTTTACCGCTTTGATGTCACCGCGCCGGGCATTTACCGTCTCGAAACCAGTGGCCGATTGCGTACCCAATTGATCCTGCGCAGTCGATTACAAACCAGCCTGGCAACCGAAGCCGGCAATGGCTTGGGCCGCAATGCATTGATCCTGGATTATTTATTGCCCGGCAAATATCAGGTCACCGTCAGACCGCTGCATCGTTCTGCCGGGCATTTGGGAGTTTCCATGAAAAAAAGTGTATTAATCAATGGCGGTCACTTAACCCTAGACCGGGACAAACGGGTGCGGGTTCCGCGCAATCAGGCTGTGACCTACCGGTTGGAGATTCCAGAGGCGGGGCGCTATTGGGTTGAGTCCCTGGGACAGGAAGGCTATTTTAAAGCAAGATTAGAGGATGGCGACGGCTGGCCGATTTTAAAACCTGGCCTTACCGCCAAAATCGAACGTAACTTTAAGCCGGGGGCTTATCAGTTGATTTCGCTACCTGAAAATCGTGAGAACCGTCGCATTACCCGTTTACAAAAGTTACCGGAAGCTGCGGAGTTTGACGGTAAAGGACCCCATCAACTAAAACTCAATCAAACCATCACCGCCACCTGGATGGAAGAAAAAGAGGAAGGCCACAGAAAACCGGCCCGTTTCCGGTTTACAACACCCGCCCCTATTCCGGCAAAATTATTTCTCTCCGATGAATTTGAAGCAACGTTGGCAAATTTGGATCACGATACCACTCTGTTAACCTGGAGCGGGAGTGAGGCAATTGATCTACCAGCAGGCGGGCATGAGATTGCGGTACTTGCCCAACACGAGCAGAATTACATCGATTTTCGACTGAGCGTGAACACCGATTTTTTGATTGCCGGATTATCACAAACCATTGGGGAGCCGCAAACCCTGGAGGTGCGCGTAGGCCGGGCCGGCATCGTGGAGTTGTTTAGCCGGGGAACTGTCGATGTGGCTGCAAAGCTATATTCGGCAGATGGAAAAACCTTGATCGCTGCAAACGATGATGCCTCTCTGGATTGGAATTTCCGCATTTCCAGGTTCTTAAAAGCCGGTACTTACCAGTTGCAAGTTAACTCCCAGGGCAAATCATCCTTTTCTACCACCATTGGCATGAATGCTTTAGAGGACACTCTGTTTTCCGACATATCGCCAGATCGATTTTTAGAAGCAAACCTTCGCGGCAAGATTGCTACTCTCCCGTTGCTCAGTCCTTCAAATGCAGACATTATTTATGTGAATATTACCGGTCAATCCAAACTCAGCGGTTTGATTGAACAAGAAGAAGGAGCTGGCGACTACCGGGTTTTAGCGGAAGCGGATGGGGAAACGCTCTCATTTGCCTTGCCGGTAGCGGACGATAACAATTATCGTTTGAAGGTCTGGTCGGAAGCTCACTCGAATACGCCCATTTCTTTGACCTATGAAGCAGCAAGCGCACAGGAAATAGACATTGAAGAATTATTAACGGGATGGTCAGGAACCGTTCCTGCTGATCGAAAATCGAAATCATTGTGGTTCCGGCTGCGGATGGATGAACAGTGGTTGGGCCATTATAGAGTCCTTTCTGCAAAAAAGAATAATCAGGTTCAGACCTTACAAACTTCTGCACAGCTAAATTCTCCTTTTGCGAGTGAAGAAGGTCATTACTTTTCTTCGCTGGATAAACAAATCTGGCTACGCATTGGGTTTGAGACATCTGGCGATGTTTCTTTCAAATTGTCGCCCTACCGCTTGACTGAGCAGGCTCCCATCCGGGTCCCCTTAATGGAACACACTCCCCGGGCGTTCGAGGTCGCCAGATCACCGAACACATTTTCGATCATCACGGTGGAAACCGATTTTGGTCGGCCGCTGGCCGGTATGTATGCTGAAGATGAAGGGTTCTTTTATCCCAAACATAATATCCCGATAACTTTCGGTCAATCAATGGCTCCGCGCAGATGTCTGACTGCGGATTTTCCGGAAGACTCACATCGGCTGGTTGTGTGGAATGCTTCATCCGGGCCATCAGCCGCACCTGTCGATGCTACCATCAAACAAACCTCATTTAAGATTGATAATGCCAGAGTGCTGGACTACGGCATTCAGCCAGTGGAATTGAAGGGATCGGGTAGCAGCCAACGTTTTCAGCTGCCCGCGGAAGGATGGCATTTGATAAAAGTAAAACAGGAGTCAGACGCAGTGGCGATCTGGAAGGACAAAGATGGGCGTCGTGAAGTGAAATCGACTGAAAGGGACATCGGAGTGTTGGAATTCACAAAGAAGTCCGGGGAATTATACCTGGCAAATCTTG
>JABAHQ010007185.1_pt1 | contig 24577 bp, 24 predicted proteins | sample 7062091 | NCBI WGS metagenome assembly JABAHQ01 (sample SAMN14534359, study PRJNA622989) | marine sediment metagenome | biome: marine biome [ENVO:00000428]; feature: marine pelagic biome [ENVO:01000023]; material: deep marine sediment [ENVO:00002113] | place: India: Gulf of Kutch | collected...
GGTCGCGCCCGACCGCCAGGCTCTGGGCATCGGCCAGCGCCATCTGAAACTTGCTGGTCAGCTTGTCCATCCGCATGGCTGCCGTCTCCGCCGGGAACCCCCGAAACCGATATCTCCGTAATCAATGGGGGAACGCCCCGAGCATTTCAAGGCGAGCATGGATCGGCCGGCGTCGGCCGGGCGTCCGACGGGGGCGCGAGCGCGGGGGGAGCAGGAGCGGGATCCGGCCGTTCCAGGCGGGACCCCTGACACGGCGATCCCATGCGGGTGTTCCCTAGCGCCTCGAACCCAGTGACTAGATCCTGCCGTTAATGCATCGCCCCGTGCAGGAAGTAGATCACCCCGACCCCGAGGCCGATGAGCACCAGCTGCCGCACCGTGGAGGCCGGCTCCACCTTGCGATGCAGCCCCGGGATGAGGTCGGCGACCGCCACGTAGAGGAAGGAGGCGGTGGCCACGGCGAGGATGTAGGGGACCGCGCCCGTGGTCTGCGCCAGGCTGAAGTAGGCGAGCATCGCCCCCAGGAGCGTCGTCAGGCTCGACAGCAGATTGAAGCCCAGCGCGCGCACCCGGCCGAATCCGCTGTGCAGCAGTATGGCGAAGTCGCCGACCTCCTGCGGGATCTCGTGAGCGGCCACGGCGAGGGTCGTCACGACGCCGAGCTCGATGCTGGTCAGGAAGGCCGCCGCGATCATGACGCCGTCGACGAAATTGTGCAGGCTGTCGCCGAGCAGGACCATCGTCCCCGCGGCCGACTCGGTCTGGGCCTCGTCGGGCCCGTGAGCCACGCATCCGGCCTGGTGGCAGTGACGCCACAGCACGAGCTTCTCCAGCAGGAAGAAGACCAGCAGCCCGAGGAGCACGGTGAATGTGACCGCATGCGGGTCCCCGACGCCGGGGGCCATCAGCGCGTGCGGCAGCAGGGCCAGCAACGCCGCCCCCAGCAGCGCCCCGGTGGCGAAGCTGACCAGGGACGGCAGGGCCTGCGTGCGCCGTTGGTCGGGGAGCAGCAGGAAGGTCGCCGAGGCCAGCACACCGAGCGCGCCGCCTATAAGAGAGAACACCAGAATCCAGACGATCAGCGGCATGCGCGGGCGGTTCCTTCCAGGGCGTGGGTGATCGGCCTGCGGATGATACCAGCAAAGCCCGGGGCCGGACCCGCCCGCGCCGCCGGGGGCCCAGCCCCGATCCTAGTCCGCGAGCCAGATCAGGGTGGCCATGCGCCCGGTCGTCCCTTCGCGCCGGTAGGAGTAGAAGCGGGCGGGATCGCTCACCGTGCACCAGCCCCCACCGAAGACCGCCCCGACCCCGCAGGCGCGCAGCCGCTGCCGAGCGAGGGCGTAGAGATCGGCGAGCCAGCGCCCCCCGGGGGACGGCCGGAACGCCGCGGCCGCGGCCGGGTCAGCCGCGACGAAGGCCTGTCGGACCTCCTCGCCCACCTCGAAGGCGTCCGGGCCGATGGCCGGCCCGAGCCAGGCGAGCATCGATCCGGGGCTCGAGCCCAGCGCCCGCACGCTGGCCTCCAGCACGCCGGCCGCGAGCCCCCGCCAGCCGGCATGCGCCACCCCCACGCCCCGGCCGTCGTCCCGGCACAGCGCCACCGGGAGGCAATCGGCGGTGAGCACGGCGCAGACCGCCCCCGCGTGCATCGCCACCGCGGCATCGCCCGCCCTGCCGCCGCCCGCGGCATCGACCACCTCGGTCCCGTGCACCTGCCGCAGCCAGGCCGGCTCACGAGGGAGCGCGAGATGCGCGCGCAGGCGGGCGCGATTCTCGCCCACCACGGCCGGCTCGTCGCCCGTGTCTTCACCGAGGTTGAGGCTGGCGAACACGCCGCGGCTCACCCCGCCGCGGCGCGTCGTGCTCGCCGCCCGCACGTTGGCCGGTGCGGGCCAGCCGGGGACGATCACCCGCGGCGCCTCAGAGCCCATCGCCGTTCGCCGGCCTATGGCGCCCGCCCGGACGCGTGCCCATGGCGAGAGGAAGGTCATTCATTCATGCAAAGTAATACATTCCCAAGAAGGGACCGAGCCCGCTCCGCCGGCGGCACCGTCTCGGCCCCCTTTGGCGCCGACGGTCATTCGCCGCCCTCCTCGCGGCCGCGCTCGTCCGCCCGCAGGGCCTCGAGGAGCGCGGCCAGGTCCTCGGGCAGCGGGGCTTCCCAGCTCATGCGCTCGCCGCTCACGGGATGCGCCAGGACGAGCCGCGCGGCGTGCAGCGCCTGCCGGCGGAACTCGCGCAGGGCTCGGCGCAGCCCTTCGCCCGCGCCCTTGGGCGGCCGCGGCCGGCCGCCGTAGAGCGGATCCCCCAGTATGGGGTGGCGCATCTGTGCCATGTGGACGCGGATCTGGTGAGTCCGCCCCGTCTCGAGCCGCACGCGCAGCAGCGTGTGGTCCCGGAAGCGCTCGGCGACCCGGTAGTGGGTCACGGCCGGGCGCCCCTTCGGGGTGACAGCCATGCGCTTGCGGTCTACCGGGTGGCGGCCGATGGGTCCCTCGATCGTCCCACCGGCGATCACCGCCCCGTGCACCAGCGCCAGGTACTCGCGCTCCACCGCCCGGGCCTGCAGGGCCTCCACCAGCGCCGCGCGTGCCGCCGGGGTGCGCGCGACCACCAGCAGCCCGCTGGTGTCCTTGTCGAGCCGGTGGACGATGCCGCCGCGCGGCAGCCGCTCCAGGTCCGGGTCGTGGTGCAGCAGCGCGTTCTGCAGCGTGCCTTCGTGGTGCCCCGCCGCCGGATGGACGACGAGGCCGGGCGGCTTGTTCACCACCAGCAGGGCCGCATCCTCGTAGACAACGTCGAGAGCCAGCGCCTGGGGCGCGCAGCGCCCCACCGGCTCCAGGCGCGGCGCCACCTCGACCCGCTCGCCGCCGCGCACCCGATCGCTGGGCGCCGCGGGGCGAGCCTCCAGGCGCACGCGGCCCTCGCGCACCCAGCGCGTGAGCTGGCTACGCGAATATTGGGGGAACAGCCGCGCCAGGGCCTGATCGAGACGCGCCCCGGCGAGCGCCTCCGGAATGCGCGCGCTCAGCACCTCGCCGCGGGCTCTCTCGGCCACTGGGTTTTGCACGCCGCGCATGGGGTATATTCTACGCGGGATCCACTCACATCCGGCCGCCCCCGCCATGCGTCTCGCCATCGTCCTCGTGCTCGCCCTGACGCTGCTCGGCTGCGCGGGGGCCCCCCGTGACCCCACTGCGGACTGGAGCGCGCAGCGGTTCTACACCGAGGCCAAGTCGGCCCTGGACGAGGGCGACTACGAGGCCGCCATCGGCCATTATGAGAAGCTCGAGGCGCGATTCCCCTACGGCCCTTACGCGCGACAGGCCCAGCTCGAGATCGCCTACGCGTATTACAAGTACGACGAGCCCGAATCGGCGATCGCGGCCGCCGATCGCTTCATCAAGCTCCATCCGCGCCACTCCAACGTCGACTATGCCTACTACCTGAAGGGCCTGGTCAACTTCAATCGGGGCGAGAACTTCATCGACCGGTGGCTGCCTCGCGACGACAGCCGGCGGGACATCGGGCCGGCGCGCGAGGCCTTCCGCGATTTCGGCGCGCTGCTGAGCAAGTTCCCCAACAGCCGTTACGCGCAGGACGCGCGCGCGAAGATGCTCTATCTCAAGGGCGTGATGGCCGCGCACGAAATCCACGTGGCGCGGTTCTATTTCGATCGCGGCGCTTTCGTCGCAGCGGTCAACCGCGCCAAGCACGTCATCGAGCGCTATCCGCAAAGCGCCTCGGTAGCCGATGCCCTGGCCGTCATGGCGCGCGCCTATCGCGCCATGGGTCTCGAGGCGCTGCGGCGCGACACCGTCCGCGTCATCGCGCTCAACTATCCGAATCACCCCTTGGTCTCCCAGACCCGCACCGCCCAGCAGAGCGAGTGACCGTGGGTCGGCCGGCGTGCGTGAGGAGATAAGGTCATGTGGGACTTCTTCCAGACGGTGCGCCATCGCCACTCGGTGCGTCGCTATCAACCGGACATGCCGGTCGAGGACGAAAAGCTCCACGCAATCCTCGAGATGGCGTGCGCGGCGCCCTCGGCCGGCGACCTCCAGTCTTATCGGATCGTGGTCGTGCGTGACCGCGAACGGCGACGGCGCCTGCGTGCGCTCGCTCACGACCAGCCCTTCGTCAGCGAGGCGCCGGTCTGCCTCGTGTTCTGCGCCGACGGCCTGCGCGCGGCCGAGCGCTTCGGCGCGCGCGGCGCACAGCTCTACGCGCTGCAGGATGCCACCATCGCGGCGGCCTATGCTCAGCTCGCGATCGTGGCGGCGGGCATGGGGTCGACATGGATCGGGAATTTCGACGATGCCGGGATGAGCGCCATGTTCGAGCTCGACCCCGAGGTCCGTCCGGTGGCGATGCTCAGCGTCGGATATCCGGCGGAGCTGCCCGACCTGACGCCGCGACGGCGACTCGAGGAGCTGGTGATCTACCGCTAGCGCGGTCAGATCGCCTCGTCGCCTTCCTCGCCGGTGCGGATGCGGACCACCTGCTCGACCGGGGTGACGAAGATCTTGCCGTCGCCGATCTTGCCGGTCCTCGCCGCCTTGGTGATGGCCTCGATGCTCGGCTCGAGCTGCGCATCGGTCACCACGACCTCGATCATCACCTTGGGCAGAAAATCCACGACGTACTCGGCACCGCGATACATCTCGGTGTGACCCTTCTGCCGACCGAAACCCTTGACCTCGATCGCGGTCATGCCGGTGATGTTGATCTCCGACAACGCCTCGCGGACGTCGTCGAGCTTGAACGGCTTGATGATCGCCTCGATCTTCTTCATCGCTGATCTCCGCTCGTCGAATGCCTCAACCCTAACCGATGCCCGGCGTCGCGCAAGCCTCGCTACCGCCCGGCGAGCGCCGCCGCCATCGCCTGGCCGATCTCCGCCGGCGAGCGCACTGCTCGCGCCCCGGCCTCTTCCAATGCGGCGAACTTCGCCTCGGCGGTCCCCCGGCCCCCGGCGATGATCGCCCCGGCGTGGCCCATGCGCTTGCCCGGCGGCGCGGTGACGCCGGCGATGTAGGCGACGACCGGCTTGTTGACGTGGTCGGCGATGTAGGCCGCGGCGTCCTCCTCGGCCCGGCCCCCGATCTCCCCGACCAGGACGATGCCCTCGGTCTGGGGGTCGGCCTCGAACAGGGTCAGGCAATCGACGAAGCTCATGCCGTGTATCGGGTCGCCCCCGATCCCCACGCAAGTGCTCTGCCCCAGGCCCAGCCGGGTCAACTGGTTGACCGCTTCATAGGTCAGCGTCCCCGAGCGCGAGACGACCCCCACGGCGCCCGGCGCGTGAATCGACCCCGGCATGATGCCGAGCTTGCAGGCCCCCGGAGTGATCACGCCCGGGCAATTGGGGCCCACGAGGTAGGTCTCGTAATCGGCGAGCACGCGCTTGACCCCGATCATGTCGCGCACCGGGATCCCCTCGGTGATGCACGCGATGACGCGGATGCCGGCGTCGGCCGCCTCCAGTACGGCGTCGGCCGCATAAGGCGCCGGCACATAGATCATGCTCGCCTCCGCCCCGGTGGCGCGCACCGCCGCGCGCACGGTGTCGAACACGGGCAGCTCGAGGTGCGTGCTGCCGCCCTTGCCCGGCGTCACGCCGCCCACCAGGCGCGTCCCGTAGGCGAGCGCCTGCTCGGAGTGGAAGGTTCCCTGCCTGCCGGTGAAGCCCTGGCAGATGATCCGGGTCTCGCTGCCGATGAGAATGCTCATGACACGTAGGGAACGGGGCTACGTCCGGGGATTCGCGCTCGCCGCGGCCACCACCCGCTCCGCGGCCTCCGTGAGATCGGCGGCGGCGATCAGCCGCACGCCGCCCTGCTCGAGCAACGCCCGACCGGCCTCGGCGTTGGTCCCCTCGAGCCGCACGACCACCGGTACGCGAACGGCCGTCTCTCGCACCGCTTGGACGATGCCCTCGGCGATCAAATCGCAGCGCACGATGCCCCCGAAGATATTCACCAGGATCGCGCGCACCTTCGGATCGGCAAGGATCAGCTTGAAGGCCTCGGCGACGCGCTCGGCGGTCGCGCCGCCGCCGACGTCGAGGAAATTCGCGGGCTCACCGCCGTGAAGCTTGATGAGGTCCATGGTCGCCATCGCCAGGCCGGCACCGTTCACCATGCAGGCGATGTCGCCGTCGAGGGTGATGTAATTCAGGCCGTGGTCCCGCGCCGCCACCTCGGTCTCGTCCGCCTGGGTGGGATCCTCCCACGCCGCGAGTCGGGCCTGGCGGTAGAGCGCGGCATCATCGACGCTGACCTTGGCGTCGACCGCGAGCAGCTCTCCGGCGGCGGTGATCCCCAGCGGGTTGATCTCGAGCAGCGCCAGATCGTGCTGCTCGAACGCCCGGTAGGCGCCCGTCAACAACGTGACGAACGCGCCCACCTGGTCGCCCGTCAGCCCCAGCGCGAAGCCGAGCTGGCGGCCCTGATAAGGCTGCAGCCCGACGACCGGGTCGACGAGCGCGGTATGAATGCGCGCGGGCTCGGCGGCGGCCACCGTCTCGATATCGACCCCGCCCGCGTCCGAGGCCATGACCGTGACCCGCTCGGCCCCCCGGTCGACGAGCATGCCGAGGTAGAGCTCTCTCGCGAGCTCGGTCGCCGACTCGACGAGCACGGCGTTGACCGGCAGCCCGCGCGCGTCCGTCTGCGCGGTCACCAGCCGCTGCCCCAGCAGGGCCTGCGCCGCCTCACACAGCCCGCGCGCGCTGTCAGCCCGGCGCACGCCTCCGGCCTTGCCCCGACCGCCCGCGTGCACCTGGGCCTTGACCACCCAGGGGCCGCCCAGGGCTTCACCCGCGGCGGCGGCCTCCGCGCCCGAGCCCGCCACCCGGCCGGGCGGCACGGGGATCGCGTGCTCGCGCAGGAGGGTCTTGGCTTGATGCTCGTGGAGCTGCATAGGACGTCCCCCCGGCCAAGGGCCCTTATTGTGCGCACAAAGGCGCGGAGCGGGCAAAAGCGCCACGGCCGCCTTGCGCCCCGGCGCGGATCGCCCGAAACTATCGCATCATGTACGCGATCCGCTTGGTCCTCATCGCCGTGGCCGTCGGGGCCGTGGTGCTGATCGCACGCCAGCTCTTGCGGCGCGAGGCACCGCCGCGAAAGGCGCCCCTGGAAGCGCCTCACCGGATGGTGCGGTGCGCGCATTGCGGTGTCCACGTCCCGGAGGAGGAGGCCCTGTTTCGCGCCGGAACGCCGTACTGCTCCGAGCAGCATCGCATTGCGCACTCGGACAGCTGACGTCTCGTGCCGCCGGCGGGGCAGCGTCCGGTCGCCCCCGCACCGAGAAGCACAAGGACAACGACGCCTGTGATGGCAGCCACCGCCGCCGACACCCTCGACCTCGGCGAACGCGCTGCTGCAGCGGAAGGCTACACCTGGAAACCGCTGCAGCTGCTCAATGTCTATCGCCTGGCGCTCGCCATCCTTGCCCTCCTCGTCGCTTACTCCGAGAATCTGACGCTGCTGCTCGGGCGCGAGAACCCGACCCTCTTCTTCGCCACGAGCCTGTTCTATTTCGGGTTCGGGCTGCTGTGCATCTTCACGCTGGGCACCCGCCGCCCGGCGTTCCTGGCGCAGGTGTGCATCACGGCCGCGGTGGACATCACGGTCATAACGCTGCTCACGCACGCCAGCGGCGGCGTGGCGAGCGGGCTCGGGATGCTGCTCATCGTGACGGTGGCGGGCACCAGCGCGCTGGTGCCGGGCCGCATCGGCGTGCTGTTCGCGGCCGTGGCCGCGCTGGCGGTCCTCGGCGAGGAGGCCTACGGCGAGATCCAGGGCCGCAGCCGCCAACCGCTCTACACTCAGGCCGGCATCCTCGGGGGGACCTATTTCGCGACGGCCGTCGCCGCCTACCTTCTCGCCAGACGGCTGCGCGAGAGCGAGGCGCTGGCCGAGCAGCGCGGGCTCGACCTCGCCAACATGGCGCAGCTCAACGACTACATCATCCAGCACATGCAGGCGGGGCTGGTCGTCATCGACCCGCAGGTGCGCATCCGCCTGATCAACGATTCGGCCTGGTATCTGCTCGGGATGCCGGCCGGCGGCAAGGACAAGCGCCTCGAGGACGTCTCACCGGAGCTGGCCGAGCGTTTCCAGGCGTGGGAGGAGACCGAGTCCGACGCGCATGTGACGCTCCACCCGCGGCACGGTCCCGGCGCTGTCATGGCCCGCTTCGAGCGCCTCGGCCAGGATGCGGGCGACAGCGTGCTGATCCTGCTCGAGGACGCCTCGGTGACCACCCAGCAGATGCAGCAGATGAAGCTCGCCTCTCTCGGTCGGCTGACCGCGAGCATCGCCCATGAGATCCGCAACCCCTTGGGGGCCATCAGCCACGCGGCCCAGCTGCTCGACGAGGGGGAGGACACCGGCCAGGCGAATCGACGTCTCGCCGAGATCATCCGCAATCACACGCACCGGATGAACGAGATCATCGAGAACGTGCTGCAGCTCTCGCGCCGACGCGACTCCCAGCCGCAGGTCTTCGCCCTCCGGCCGTGGCTCGAGGACTTCATCGAGACGTTCTGCAGCGGTCAATCCGTCAGGCCCGAGGAGATCGCGCTCGAGGTGGAGCCCGCCAACGTGGAAGTGCGGATGGACCCGAGCCACCTCCACCAAGTGCTGTGGAACCTCTGCCAGAACGCGCTGGAGCACGCGCCCGCCCCGCCCGGCTCGACGCGGTTGCGAGTGCGGGCCGGTCGGATGCCGGGCACCCGCGGCGACTTTCTAGAGGTCATCGACGCCGGCCCCGGGGTGACCCCCGAGCAGGTCGAGGAGATCTTCGAGCCCTTCTACACTACCGCTGCCTCGGGCACCGGCCTCGGCCTGTACATCGCCCGCGAGCTGTGCGAGTGCAACCGTGCGCGTATCGAATACGTGCCTGTGCCCTCGGGCGGCAGCTGCTTTCGAATCTGGTTCCCCGAGCTCCCCCGCCAGGTCGCCTGAGCATGGCCGACTATCGCACCCTCATCGTCGACGACGAGCCCGACATCCGGGAGCTGCTCGAGCTGACGCTCGGGCGGATGAACGTCGACACGTGGCCGGCCGCGAATCTCGCCGAAGCGCGGGCGCTGCTCGAGCGCCAGGACTTCGAGCTGTGCCTGACCGATATGCGCCTGCCCGACGGCAACGGCATCGAGCTCGTCGAGCACATCCAGGAGCGCTATCCGGACCTGCCGGTCGCGGTCATCACGGCCTACGGCAACATGGAGTCGGCGGTCCAGGCGCTGAAGGCGGGCGCCTTCGACTTCGTCTCCAAGCCGGTGGACCTCGAGGTGCTACGCAACCTCGTCGGCAGCGCGTTGCGGCTGTCGGCCACGCAGGATTCTCGCGACCGGCGCTCGCGCGACGTGCTGATCGGCGATGCGCCCGCGATGCAGCGCATCCGCTTCATGATCGCCAAGCTCGCGCGCAGCCAGGCACCGGTCTACATCAGCGGCGAGTCGGGCACGGGCAAGGAGCTGGTCGCGCGGCTTGTCCACGAGAAGGGCCCGCGCGCCGAGCGGCCGTTTGTGGCGATCAACTGCGGCGCGATCCCGAGCGAGCTCATGGAGAGCGAATTCTTTGGACACAAGAAGGGCAGTTTCACGGGCGCGCACAGCGACAAGCCCGGGCTGTTCCAGGCGGCCGAGGGCGGAACGCTGTTCCTCGATGAGATCGCCGAGCTGCCCATGCATATGCAGGTCAAGCTCCTGCGGGCCATACAGGAGAAATCGGTCCGGCCCGTGGGCGCCCAGCGCGAGGTCGCTATTGACGTGCGGATCCTCTCGGCCACCCACAAGGACCTCGACGAGCTGGTCGCCACGGGACAGTTCCGCCAGGATCTCTATTACCGTATCAACGTCATCGAGCTGCAGGTGCCGCCGCTGCGCGAGCGCACCGGTGACATCCCGCACCTGGCCGCGCACATCTCGTCCCGGCTTGCGGCCGAGATAGACCTGCCCGAGCCGGCGCTCAGCGCAGAGGCGCTCGCCGCCTTGAAGGCCTATCCGTTTCCGGGCAACGTGCGCGAGCTCGAGAACATCCTCGAGCGGGCCTTGACGCTGTGCGAGGGCAATAGGGTGCGGCCCGAGGACCTGCAGCTGCCGGCCCGCCCGGCCGAGGAGGTGACATCGGCGGCGCCCTCGGCGGACTTGCCGCTCGAGGATTATCTCGAGTCGATCGAGCGCCAGGCCATCGTCAAGGCGCTCGAGGAGACCCGCTACAACAAGACCGCGGCGGCCAAGCGGCTGGGGATCACCTTCCGGGCGCTGCGCTACCGGCTCAAGAAGCTCGGGCTCGAATGACGGTGACGCTGCGCGTCACATCCTGGCGCCCCGGCGTCACCGGACGCGGCTCGCGTGCGGCCCGGATGCCGGCCCTCAGGCGGTATCCGGGCGCGGGGCCCCGGAGGCCCGAGTGAGACCTGGGTCACTTTTAGAACGCGGACAAGTGGTTACGATAGCCCGAAGCAGCCACGCGAAGTCTGGCACAGAAGGTGCATTTTTAGAGGTAGCGCTCCATGCGCGAATCTCAACCGGTCGGGGTCTCCGCGGCGTGGGGCCGATTCGGTTGGCGGAGACGAAAACAGAGAATTATGCCGTCAGATCAATAACTTCAGGAGGCAGCACCATGAAACGCGCTCAGCAAGGCTTCACCCTTATCGAGCTGATGATCGTGGTGGCGATCATCGGCATCCTGGCGGCCATCGCGATCCCGGCCTACCAGGACTACACCTGCCGCGCCAAGATGTCGGAGGCCGTCACCGCGGTCGCGCCCGCCAAGACGGCCATCTCCGAGTACTTCGTCACTCGCGGCCAGCTCCCCGCCGACACCTATAGCGGCTTCGAGGGCAACATCGGCAGCAAGTACGTCACCTCGGTCAAGTGGGCCTCCAACAACCTCACGGTGGCCGTCGACGGCGGTCAGATCGGCTGCAGCATTGGCACCAACGTGGATGCCGTCGTTCTCAGCCCGATGACCAGCGGCAGCCGCGTGGACTGGGCCTGCAAGCCGGCGTCCGGCTTCAGCGAGCAGTACCTGCCGGCGTCTTGCCAGACCTAGGCACGCGGGCATATTAGGTGCAATCCGAAGGCCCCTCTCCGGAGGGGCCTTCACTTTGTGAGCCCGGCCGACACGGCAGATGCATCCATCCTCCCCGTCAAAGGCGGCGCTAATGACCCTCGCGATCGCGCTGGGCGTAGCGCTCCTGACGGCGGGCGTCTATGCCCCGGCCATCAGCCCCTATCTCGCCTTCGACGACCACGCGCACATCGCGCCGCTCCCCCGGCTCCTCGCCGAGATCACGCCCGCCAGCCTCTGGGAGGCGGTGTGGAGCAGCAACAGCGGGCCCACCGGGCGACCCCTGGCCATGGCGACCTTCGTCGGCCAGGTGGCCCTGCTCGGCGCCTCGGCGCCCCAGCTCAAGCTCGTGAACGTGCTGCTCCACCTGGCGGTGGGGGTCGCTCTGTATGCGCTCGGGGCGGCGCTCCTGGCCGCGGCGCGCGGCGAGGCGGGGCCCTCCTGGACCACCCGGGCGGTCGCAGCCGCCGCGGCCGCCTTCTGGCTGCTGCACCCGCTCAACCTCAGCTCGGTCGCCTACGTGATCCAGCGGATGAACGTGCTGGCGGCGCTGGCCACCGTGGCCGCACTGCTCGTCTACACGCGCTGGCGACGCGCGCCGGCGGGCAGCCGGGAGGGACTCCACACCGCGCTGGCGGTCGGCGGGCTGGGCGCGGCGGGGGTGCTCAGCAAGGAGAACGCCGCGCTGCTGCCGGTCTACCTCGTCGTCCTCGAAGCCTCGATCTTCAGGCCGCGCCTGCCGCGCTGGCTGGCGGGGTCGCGCCGGCGGCGGTGGCTGGCGGGCGCAACCGTCGCGCTCGCGGTCGCGGGGCTCGCCGCCCTGGCCGCCTGGTGGGCGGCGCCAGGCTACGACGACCGTTCGTTCACGATGCTCGAGCGGCTCCTGACGCAGGCGCGCGTCGTCGTCTGGTACCTCTCGCTGCTCTTCTACCCCGACCCCGGGCGCATGAGCCTCTACCACGACGGCTGGGCGGTCTCGAGCTCGCTCCTTGCCCCGCCGACCACCCTGCTCGCCCTTTTCACGCTCGGGGCGTTGCTCGTCGCCGCCTGGCTCGCGCGCAGGCGCTGGCCGCTGTTCACCTTCGCCGTGGCCTGGTTCCTCGGCGGTCACCTGCTCGAGTCCACGGTGCTCCCGCTCGAGCTCGTGTTCGAGCACCGCAACTATCTGCCGAGCTTCGGGCCGGTCCTGTGGGCCACCGCCGCCCTCGCGGCGCTGGCCCGCCGATTGCCGCGACCCCGTGCAATGGCCGCGGGCGGCGCCGTGGCGGTGGTCCTGGCCCTGGCCGTGCTGACTCACACACGCGCCGAGCGCTGGGGCGCGGACCCGCAGCCACGCCTCGAGCACCTGCTGGCCCGCCCGGCCTCCGTGCGCGCCGCCATCAAGGCGGCCCAGACCTACTCCCAGCTGGCCGCGGAGGCGGCCTCGGCCGAGCGGCGCGAGGCCCTCTTCGAGCAGGCGCGGGCGCGCTTCACCGCCGCCGCGGAGCACGAGCCCGAGAGCGCCGACGCGTTGTTCGGCTGGGTGCTGCTCTATTTCGAGCACGGCCGCACCCCGCCGGAAACGCTCCTCGCGGAGCTCGAGCGGCGCCTCGCCACCGGCCCGGTCGATGCCACGACGGTCAACGGCGTTCATGCTCTGACGCAGTGCGCGGTCGGCGGACGGTGCGCGCGGTTGGGCGCACGGCTCCCCGGCCTGCTGGAACGCCTGCTCGACAACACCGAGGTGCGCGGCGGGTTCCGCAACCGCCTTCTGCGCGACCTGGCGCGTTGTCGCTATCACCTCGAGCATCGCCCCGACGCGGCACTGGCGGCGCTCAAGGCGGCGGTGCGCGCCGCGCCTCGGGACCTCGACACCCGGATCGAGCTGGCCTATTTCGAGGCGCTCGCCTCTAATCGCACAGCGGCCCTCGCCGCGCTGGAGCGCGTTCAAGAACTCGATGCCCTGGGCCGAAAGATGTATACGACCCAACGATTGCGCACCGCGATCCTCACCGGCCGGCTGCAGCAACCGGCCGCGGGGGATCGATCGAGCCTTGGACCCTGATCAGGACGATGCCGATGTCGACCGCCGACCACACGCTTGACTCGCGCTCCAGCACGTTCGCCGTGACGCGCCGCGCTCAGCTGTTGGCGCTGCTGTTCGTGGCGGCCGTCTGCGCCGTGGCCTACTCCGGCTACCGGCTGGGGCTGCCCGGTGAGTTCATGTTCGACGACTACCCGAACCTGAAGACCCTGAGCGCCAAGGGGGGCGTCGACGATCTCACCACGCTCAAGCACTATCTCGCCGACGCCTTCGCGGGACCCACGGGCCGCCCGATCGCTATGCTCAGTTTCCTGATCGACGTGCGCGACTGGCCGGCCCAGGCAGGCCCGCTCAAGTTCAAGAACGTGCTGATCCACCTGCTCAACGGGGTGCTGCTGTTCTGGTGCCTGACCGCGGCGCTGCGCGACTCGCGGGCGGTGCGCGACGGCCGGCAGGCCTTGTGGATCGGGGCCCTCGCCGCGGCCTGGTGGACGCTGCACCCGCTGCACGCCTCGACGGTGCTCTACGTCGTCCAGCGCATGGCCGAGCTCTCCACATTGTTCGTGCTGCTCGGGATGGTCGGCTACGTCTATGGCCGCCGGCGCCTGGAGAGCGCGCCGCGGCAGGCCTACGCGCTCATGGGCGCGGCCGTGGTGCTAGGCACGGGGCTCGCCGCGCTGTCCAAGGAGAACGGCGCGCTCCTGCCGCTGCTGCTGCTGGTGCTCGAGGGCACCTTGTTCGCGCGCCGCAGCGTGCGCCCGAGCCCCGCCTTCCTCGCCGGGTTCCTGGTGGCCCCCGCCGTCGTCGTGGTCGCTTATCTCGGCTGGCACACGTGGACGGTGCCCGACCACGTCTGGACCCAGCGCGGCTTCACGGCGCTCGAGCGGCTGATGACCGAGGCGCGGATCCTGATGGACTACCTCGCCCACCTGCTCGTGCCGCGGCCGCAAACCCTCGGCACGTTCCGCGATACCATCGAGGTATCGACCGCACCGTGGGCCCCATGGTCCACCCTGCCCGCCCTGCTGGGCATCGTGGCCCTGCCGGCCGCCGGGATCGCGCTGCGCCGGCGCCTGCCTTTGCTCAGCGCAGCGATCCTGTTCTTCTTCGCCGGCCACCTGATCGAGTCGAGCGTGGTCCCGCTGGAGCTCTATTTCGAGCACCGCAACTACCTGCCCTCGCTCCTGCTATTTCTGCCGGTCGCGCAGCTGATCGTCTATATGGCGGGGCGGGTGCCCAAGCCCGCGGTGGCGGCCGGGGCCCTGATCACCCTGATCCTGGCCGCGACGCTCTCGGCGCGGGCCGACGTGTGGGGCGACCGCACCCGGCTCTATCTCCAGTGGGCCGCCGACAACCCCGGCTCGGCGCGCGCCCAGCTCTCGGCCGCCAACGTGCTCCAGCACGAGGGACAGCCCGAGGCGGCGCGGGAGATCCTGGAGGAGGCGACCCGGCGCGTCCCCGACGATCTCGCCCTGCGGCTGCAGCTGCTGCGCCTCGACACGCAGCAGGGCCGACCGATTTCCTCGGAACGGCTCGAGCGCGTGGAGGCGACCGCCGCCCGCGCCGCTTTCTCCATCGAGGCCCTGGTGGCCCTGCGCCGTCTGACCGAGGAAGGGCTCGATACGGTGCCCGGCGGAATCGATCCCGCCCGGGCGCTGGCGCTCTGGCAGGCCCTCGGGGACAATCCCCGCTACACGGCCGCGCCCGACACGATCGCGGTGGCCGAGCACTACCGCGGCTGGATCCACGCCGCGGCCGGCCGCGAGGCACAGGCCATCGCCCGCTTCAAGTCGGCGCTGGCGCACTCGGGCGCGGTGGAGATGGGGATGATGCAGGCCGCGATCCTGGCCACCCACCAGCACTATTGCACGGCCATCGACCACCTCGGTCGAACCGAGCCACGGCTGAGCACCGACCACCATGCCGCGCGGCGTCAGGATTATTATCGGCGAGAGATCGCGCGGATCCGCCGGGCGATGCGCCGCGATGCGGCTGAAGCGGGCGTGCGATGCGAGACCGAGTGACAGGGGCGACGACAGAGCTGCGACGAGCGGCGGGCGCCCCATCAGCCGTTCTGGCAGCTCGCCGGCAGGTATTGGTCGGACAGGTCGCTTCCGGGCCGGCAGCGCCAATCGACGCGGATGAGCGTGGTCAGCGGGCTCAGGACCACGGCCTCGTCACCGTCGTCGAGACCGCAGCCCACCCTGCTCCCGAAGATCGTCACGGCGATCTGGTCGGCCGCCCAGATCACCGACGCGACGTAAGTGCTGTCGACATCACGAGTGAACCCTTGCCAGCTGCTCGCGGGCATTTCCCTGTTGAGGGCGTAATACGTGGTCACCGCCGACTTGACCGGCTTGGCGGCCTCCACGGCCTCGGTCAGCTTGGCCCGGCACGTGTAGTCTTGGTAGGCCGGAATCGCGATGGCGGCCAGGATCCCGATGATCGCGACCACGATCATCAGCTCGATCAGGGTGAAGCCTCGACTGTGCCGCATGCCGGGAGGGCGCGCCCGTGGATTTCAGCCGTGTGCAGCAACACCCGTGCCATACAGCCAAGATTGTATAAAAAATGCTTATAATCAAAGAATTGATATATACATCCCGACGTCTCGGGGACCTATACCTGACCCCGGTGGGCACCGGGGCTGCTCGGGCGCGTCAGGGCCGGATGGCCGGCCAGGGATGCGCTGTGGGGCCGCGGGCGGCGCGGCGCAGGCCGCCGCGTGTCGCGCTTGCCGAGGGCCGGTCGTGAAGGTCGACGGCGACGTCTCGATCATCCTGCCGGCCAAGAACGAGGCGCCGTCCCTGGCGCGGCTCTTGCCGGCGCTGCGGGAGGCTTATCCGCAGGCCGAGGTGCTGGTCGTCGACGACGGCTCGAGCGACGAGACCGCGAACCTGTGCGAGGCGCACGGGGTGCGCTGCGTGCGGCGGCCCTACTCGATGGGTAACGGCGCCGCGGTCAAGCTGGGGGCGGCGGCGGCCCGGGGCTCGGTGCTGGTGTTCCTCGACGCCGACGGCCAGCACGACCCGCGGGACATCCCGCAGCTGCTGCAGCCCCTTGAGAAAGGCTACGACATGGTCGTGGGCGCGCGCACGCCCGACAGCCACGCCTCCCCGGGGCGCCGGCTGGCCAACGGGCTGTACAACGGGCTCGCGAGCTGGATCACCGGCCGTGCGATCCGGGATCTGACGTCGGGGTTCCGCACGGTGCGGGCGGCGAAGTTCCGCCAGTTTCTGTTCATGCTGCCGAACGGATTCTCATATCCCACCACCTGCACGATGGCCTTCTTCCGCTCGGGCTATCCGGTGGCCTATGTGCCCATCCGCGCCGAGCGCCGGGAAGGGCGCAGCCATCTGAACGTCCTGCGCGACGGGGTCAGGTTCCTGCTCATCATCTTCCGCATCACGACGCTGTACTCGCCGCTCAAGCTGTTCTTCCCGCTCGCCGCGATGACCTTCCTCGTGAGCGTGGGCTACTATCTTTACACGTACGCGACCATCGGGCGCTTCACCAACATGGGCGCCCTGCTGTTCATCACCAGCGTGGTGATCTTCCTCATGGGGCTGCTCTCCGAGCAGATCACCATGCTCGTCTACCAGCGCACCCACGCCGATGAGGACTCGGGCTGAGCCCGACCCGCACCCTCACGGCGATCGTGCGCCCCGGTCGCGCGCGGCGACGGCCCGGCGATAGAGCCGCAGGTAACGCGCGGCGGTCCCGTCCCAATCCAGCTCGTGCTCAAGGACGAATCCCCGCCCGGCCTCGGCGAGGCGGCGGCGCAGGGGGGGATCCTCGAAGAGCCGCTCCAGCCGCTCGGCAAGCGCCCGCGTGTCCCCGACCTCGAACAACAGGCCGGTCTCCCCGTCGCGGATCATCTCCTCGACCCCGTCGATGCGGGTCGCCACCACGGGAACGGCGGCGGCGAGGGCCTCGACGACGACGTTGGGACGGCCCTCCGAGGCGCTGGCCAGCACGAGAGCATCGGCGCCGGCCAAGTAGCCGCCGACCTCATCGGGGGCCACCGCGCCGGCGAAGCGCACGAGGTCCGACACCCCGAGTTCGCGGGTGAGGCGCCGCAGACGCTCGCGCCCCGCGCCGTCCCCGACCACCGTCAGCCGGGCGGGCACACGCCCCCGCAGCACCGCCAGGGCAGACAATATGTCCTCGACCCGCTTGCGGGGAATCAGGCTGCCGACGGTCAGGATCTCGAATTCGGCCGGCGGGTCCTCGGCGGCCGCGCGCGGGGGCAGGACCAGCAGCGCCTCGTCCACGCCGTTCGGGATCCAGTGGATCCTGTGCTCGAGCGCGGGGAACTGGGCCGTGAGCCGGTCGCGCATCGCCCGACTGACGGCGACCGTCCCATCGCACAGGCGCAGGCACCAGCCCACCAGGGCGTGATGGAGCCGCGAGGTGGACATCCGGGCGGTATCCTCCCCGCGCAGGGTGACGATCACCGGCGTGCGGGTGAGCCGCCCGGCCAGGCCCGCGAGGACCCCGCTGACCGACCAGTTCGCGTGCACCAGGTCCGAGCCGCGCGCCGAGCGCACGCACGCCAGGAGCAGGCCCAGCAGGAACGGCGGCAGCAGAGCGTACGCGAGCTTGGATTCCGCCAGGGCGACCGGGATGCCCCCGGGCCGATGCGCTAGGCGCTGCCAGCGGCGCGGGGCGTAGCGGAAGCAGCGCAGCCCGTAACCGGCGCCCTGCTGGGGCTGCAGCCGCCGCGTCGTGCACGGTGTCAGGACGGTGGCCGCCACCTCCGTGGCGAGCGCCCGCATCAGCTGCTCGACGAACGCCCCGCTGGAGGAGCCCGGGGCGAGGGGGAACGAGGTGGTGACCACGGTCACACGCAAGGAGGCGGCTCGACGCGGTTCCTGGCGCTCGAGATCACGGCCGGCCGGCATGATCAGGCTTGGGCTCCGGCATGGGCGGAGGGTCGTATGTATGAACGTCACAGTCTACCTGAACGTCCGGGGCGTTCGTGCCGCGGCCGAGGCGATGAATCAGTATATTAGCCACGTCTGATCAGGGAGCCGTGAACCACCTCAAGGAACCCGCCGGTGCCCTCCCCTAAGCTATGGGCAGCCCCGGTCTGGCGGACGGCTCGCGGGACCGGCGGTCAGGGGCCCGGCTAAAGCCCACCGGTTGCGCGACCGATAACCTGCGGGTGCAGCGGGCGAAAAAGCCAACGTTCGAAGACCACCGCTCGGGCGCGGGCCGACGCCTCCACAGGCGAGGCCCGGGACGTCCGGCGGAATCCCTGTGTCACGGGGAATCTTCCGCTGGTGTGACGGTTACGGTTGATTTATACGGAATCGGCTGAAACGATTAGCCCATCGGGCTGGACGATGCCGCTATTTTAGAAGACTAACGCGACCACCGCACTCGAGGGGGTGCTATGGCGACCACCCGCCCCAAGTTGGCGCTCAACGGCCTGGCCCGACGTCTCGTGCAAGACGGCCTGCTCGCCGAGGACCGGGCCCGCGATGCCTTCGACAAGGCCCTCAAGAACCGCATCCCCTTCGTCAGCTATCTCGTCGAGCAGGGCATGGCCCCCAGCCGCGACGTCGCCTGGTCGGCCGCCCAGGAGTTCGGGGTGCCCCTGTTCGACCTCGGGATGATGGACCTCGAGGCGGCGCCGGTCAGCCTGGTCGACGAGAAGCTCATCCGCCAGCACCACGCGCTCCCGCTCTACAAGCGCGGCAATCGCCTGTTCATCGCCGTCTCCGATCCGATGAACCTCCAGGCCCTGGACGAGATCAAGTTCCACACCGGCCTGAACACCGACGCCGTCCTCGTCGAGGAGGACAAGCTCGCCAAGACGATCGATCAGGCGCTCGAGGCCAACGACACCAGCATCAACGAGATGCTGGACGAGGACCTCGACAATCTCGACGTCTCCTCCGGCGAGGATGAGCGCCAGGACGACGTCAGCGCCGCCGACGCCGACGACGCGCCGGTCGTGCGATTCGTCAACAAGGTGCTGCTCGACGCGATCAACAAGGGCGCCTCGGACATCCACTTCGAGCCGTTCGAGAAGTTTTATCGCATTCGTTTCCGCCAGGACGGCGTGCTCCGCGAGGTCGCCTCGCCGCCCGTCAATCTCGCCGCCCGGCTCTCGGCCCGCATCAAAGTCATGTCGCGGCTCGACATCGCCGAGCGGCGGGTGCCCCAGGACGGACGCATCAANNTTCGAGGAGCAGCAGAGAGAGCATTTCATGGACGCTATCAAGCGCCCCTACGGGATGATCCTCGTCACAGGCCCGACGGGCAGCGGTAAGACGGTCAGCCTCTACACCGGCCTCAACATGCTCAACTCGGGCGACCGCAACATCTCCACCATCGAGGACCCGGCGGAGATCAATCTCCCCGGCGTCAATCAGGTCAACGTCAACCCCAAGGCGGGCATGACCTTCGCGGCGGGCCTGCGCGCCTTTCTGCGCCAGGACCCCGACATCATCATGGTGGGTGAGATCCGCGATCTCGAGACCGCCGAGATCGCGGTCAAGGCCGCGCAGACCGGTCACCTGGTGCTCTCGACGCTGCACACCAACGACGCGCCGCAGACCCTGACGCGCCTGGCCAACATGGGCGTGCCGCCGTACAACATCGCCTCCGCTGTGAATTTGATCATGGCCCAGCGCCTCGCGCGCAGGCTGTGCAAGCATTGCAAGCAGCCGGTCGACATCCCCGAGGAATCGCTGCGCAAGGCCGGTTTTCGGGACGCGGAGATCAAGCAGATCGCCGCCGGCCAGGTCAAGCTCTACGGACCCAAGGGCTGTGACCAATGCGCCGACGGCTACCGTGGCCGCGTCGGCATCTTCCAGGTGATGCCCGTCTCCGACGAGATCGGCCGTATCATCATGGAGGAAGGCACGTCCCTGCAGATCGATGAGCAGGCCGGGAAGGAAGGGATCGACGACCTTCGGCGCTCGGGGCTCAAGAAGGCCTTGCAGGGCCTCACGAGCCTCGAGGAGATCGACCGCGTCACCACGGAATAACCATCACGGACAGCATCGCCAATGGCAGAAAAGGCAGCGAAGCTCGACACCTTCGTCTGGGAAGGCGCGGATAAGCGGGGCTCGAAGGTCAAGGGCGAGATCCAGGCCGGCAGCGCGTCGCTCGCCAAGGCAAGCCTGCGCCGGCAGGGAATCAACCCCCTGAAGGTCCGCAAGAAGCCGAAACCGCTTCTTCAACGCAAGAAGAAAATCACGCCCGCCGACATCGCGGTTTTCAGCCGCCAGCTCGCGACCATGCTGACCTCCGGCGTCGCGCTCGTGCAGGCGCTGGACATCGTCGGCCGGGGCCATGAGAACCCCAGCATGCAGGAGCTCATCCTCGACATCAAAAATGACATCGAGGGCGGGTCATCGCTGGGCGAGGCGCTCGAGAAGCATCCTTATCATTTCGACGAGCTCTTCTGCAACCTCGTGCGCGCGGGCGAGCAAGGCGGCATCCTCGACAATCTCCTCGACAAGATCGCCACGTACAAGGAGAAGACCGAGGCGCTCAAGGCCAAGATTAAAAAGGCCCTATTTTATCCGACGGCTGTTCTGGTCGTGGCCTTCGTGGTCACGGCCATCCTGCTGCTGTTCGTGGTGCCGCAGTTCCAGTCGCTATTCGCCGACTTCGGCGCCGACCTGCCGGCGTTCACGCTGCTGGTGATCGGCCTCTCGGAATGGATGCAGAGCTACTGGTGGGCGCTGTTCGGGGCCATCGCGGCGGCGGCGGTGGGCTTCGTGCAGGCGAAACGCCGCTCGCGCAAGTTCAATCACACGCTGGACCGCCTGGTCCTGAAGCTCCCGATCGTCGGCGAGATCATGAAGAAGGCGGCGATCGCCCGCTACGCGCGGACGCTCTCGACCATGTTCGCCGCCGGCGTGCCGCTGGTCGAAGCCCTGCAATCGGTCTCCGGCGCCACGGGCAACGCCGTCTACACCGAGGGCGTGCTCCAGATCCGCAACAGCGTGGAAATCGGCAACCAGCTCCAGGCGTCGATGAAGCAGACCGCCCTGTTCCCCAACATGGTCGTGCAGATGGTGGCCATCGGCGAGGAGGCCGGCTCGCTCGACTCCATGCTCGGCAAGGTCGCCGACTTCTACGAGGCCGAGGTCGACAACGCCGTCGACTCGCTGAGCAGCCTGCTCGAGCCGCTGATCATGGCGATCCTCGGCATCCTCGTCGGCGGGCTCGTGATCGCCATGTATCTGCCCATCTTCAAGCTGGGCCAGGTGGTCTAGGGCGCGGCCCGGCCCGCATGGACCTCGCCGCGCTTCTCTCCCAGTCGCCGGGAGTCCTGATCGGCGTCGCCTTCGCGCTCGGGCTGATCGCCGGCAGCTTTCTCAACGTGGTGGCCCATCGCCTGCCGCTGATGCTCGAGCGGGCGTGGCGGCGGGAGTGCGCGGAGCTGCTGGAGGACAGCCCGGCGACCCAAGACGCGCCGTTCAACTTGGTGGTGCCGCGCTCGCGCTGCCCCGCCTGCGGCCACGCCGTCCGCGCCCGCGAGAACGTGCCGGTGTTGAGCTACCTCCTCTTGCGCGGGCGCTGCTCGGCCTGCGGGGCGCGCATCTCCGTCCGTTACCCGGTCGTGGAGGCGACCGCGGGTGCTCTCGCCGCGATCGTCGCCTGGCGGTTCGGGCTCTCTTGGGAGACCGGCGCCGCCCTGCTCTTCACGTGGGCGCTGATCGGGCTCACGGTGATCGACCTCGATCACAAGCTGCTGCCGGACGACATCACTCTCCCGTTGCTCTGGCTGGGGCTCATCACTGCGCTGTTCGGCCTGTTCACGGACCTGCGGGCGGCCGTGGTGGGGGCGCTCGCCGGATACCTGGCGCTGTGGGCCGTGTTCCATCTCTTCCGGCTGCTCACCGGCAAGGAAGGCCTGGGCCACGGCGACTTCAAGCTGTTCGCCGCGCTGGGGGCATGGCTCGGCTGGCAGACCCTGCCCCTCGTGCTCCTGCTCGCCTCGGTGGTCGGCGCCGTGGTGGGGCTGGCCCTCATCGCCCTGCGCGGGCACGATCGGAGCATCCCCATCCCGTTCGGACCCTACCTCGCCGCGGCCGGCTGGATCGCGCTCCTGTGGGGCGACGCCATCGTGCGCGCCTACCTGGACTGGGCCACCTCGCCGCTGTGAGGTGAGCGCCCGGCCCGCGCTGGCCTGCCGCGCCGCCCCGTGATTTACTGCCGCCATGCTGAAGGTCGGGCTCACCGGCGGCATCGGCTCGGGGAAGTCGACGGCCGCCGCGTACTTCCGCGAGCGCGGCGCTCCCGTGCTCGATGCCGACGAGATCGCCCGGGAGCTGGTCGCGCCGGGCCGGCCCGCGCTGGATGAGATCGTCGAGACGTTCGGTCCCGACCTACTGCGACCCGACGGCCGCCTCGACCGACACCGGCTGCGGCGGCGTGTCTTCGACGACCCCGAGCAGCGACGGCGCCTGGAGGCGATCTTGCACCCGCGTGTGCGCGCCGAGCTCGAGCGCCGGCTGGCGGCGCTCGATGCACGCTATTGCGTCCTCGTGGTCCCTTTGCTGCTGGAGGCCGGCTATCGAGATCTGGTCGATCGCGTGCTGGTGATCGACGCGCCGCCGGAGCTGCAGCGCGAGCGCGCGCAGGCACGCGACGGGCTGCCACGCACGCAGGTCGAGGCCATCGCCGCCGCGCAAGCCGAGCGCGCGGAGCGACTCGCGGCCGCCGACGAGGTGATCCGCAACGACGGGGATCTCGAGAAGCTGCGCGCCCAGGTGGCCGCGCTCGACGAGCGCTACCGCCGGTTGAGCGGCGAGAGGTCGTGACGGGCCCTTTCCCGCGTCGCGTCCGTCGGCGAGAATGAGCCGTTCACGGGCCAGGATCTATTCGAGAGCGGCGTGCGCGACCGGGTCGTCTATGAGCAGCCTCTGAGCGAGCGGGTGCGCGTGCTGCTGCGGCTGGAGTTCTTGTTCGAGCAGGCGGGCCATCACCTGCAGCGCCCCTCGGGCTGGGACGCCCGAGCCACGTTCTCGACCCTGCTCGACATCCTCGCCCTGCTCGGGCGCAGCGACCTGAAGTCCGAGCTGCTCAAGGAGCTCGAGCGCCATGTGAGCTACGTCGAGCGCTTCCGCGAGACTCCCGGCGTGGATCCGGCCAAGCTCGACGAGGTCGCCCGCCGCCTCGAGGCGTTGAATCGGGCGCTCTACGGCTCCGGCGAGCCTTTCGGCCAAAGCCTCAAGGGAAACGATTTCTTGAACGCCCTGCGCCAGCGCAGCGCGATCCCCGGGGGCATGTGCGCGTTCGACATCCCCGCCCTGCACCACTGGCTGCAGCGTCCGCCGGAGACGCGGCTCGAGCAGCTCCAGGCATGGTTCGCGCGCCTGGAGCCCCTGAGCGAGACCACCGCCCTGCTGCTCCGGGTCCTCCGCGAGAGCGCCGCCCCGCGGGCACGGGTTGCGGCCGGCGGGCTGTACCAACAGGGGCTGGACCCGAGCACGCCGGTCCAGCTCGTGCGCGCAGCGTTGCCGCGGGAGGCCTCGTGCTTCGCCGAGATCTCCGGAGGCCGGCACCGCCTCACGGTCCGGTTCCGCGCGCAGCCGGACCTGGAGACCCGGCCGGCGCCGGTGCGCGAGGACGTCGCGTTCGAACTGACCTGCTGCGCGATCTAAGATTGGTCGGTAGCGCCCCGTACGGTGTCCGAGCATGACCGCCCCGCCCAAGCAGGTCACTTGCCCAATCTGCGGCCGCCGCGTGGAATGGTCCGAGCGCTTCCCCTGGCGGCCGTTCTGCAGCGAGCGCTGCCGGCTCATCGATCTGGGGGAGTGGTTCGGCGAACGCCGGCGCATCTCCGGCGAGGAGCCGCCCGGCCCGGCCGACGAGGACCTCGAGCCCGACCGCTGAGGACCGGGCGCCGCTGCTAGGGCGGCGTCAGCCGGAACGGAAGCTCCGCCGCCAGCGTGCGCGCGAACGCGGTGACCTGCACCGTGGCCGGCCAGTCGAGCCGCTCGCGCGCACCGGCAAAATTGCCACCCCCGACCGGTGTCCCGGCCCGTGGGCCCGAGCCGGCAGCGATTCCGGCCCGTCGCCATCCCCGGCATGGTGAGCTCGATCTGCGCGGCCTGGACGGGCCTCTTCGTCACCTTCCAGGCCCACGGCCACGGAGAAGGCCTCGAGCGGCCGAGGGCCAGGGGATCGCATGCCCCGCGCCCTCGAGGCAACAGCCGGCACCGTGAGGCTCACAGCGCGGCAGAGCCCCGAGGCAAGCTCCGGGTGAGGCATTGCGACCCTGAGGGCCCGCCTTGCGCGCGGAGCAAGCGGGCCCCGCCGGCGCGCCGGGCTACCCTCGATGCTGCCGGGCCGGAGGCACCCACAGCGCGGAGATGGCGGCGATGCCCTGGGCCCCATGGGCATGGGCCCGCTCGAGGTCGGCGGGGCCCACGCCGCCGAGCGCATAAACCGGCATCGCCGCGGCTTTCGCCAGCCCGGCGAATGCGGTCCATCC
>JABAHQ010006207.1_pt2 | contig 24498 bp, 27 predicted proteins | sample 7062091 | NCBI WGS metagenome assembly JABAHQ01 (sample SAMN14534359, study PRJNA622989) | marine sediment metagenome | biome: marine biome [ENVO:00000428]; feature: marine pelagic biome [ENVO:01000023]; material: deep marine sediment [ENVO:00002113] | place: India: Gulf of Kutch | collected...
CGAGACACCTATTTACCTGGCAACATCTGAGGAAGTTACTTCTGCGAGTGGCTAATATTTTAAGGATAAGGAAGTAGTTAAACCCCCTGCGATCGCCTATAATGATGATCTCACTTCACGGCTATGGGAGGAAAGTGCCCAATTGACGGGATTATCCTAATACAAAAAATCGCTTCACGCGAATCTTTCGGGATCGCCAGATTAAATTACCCACTTTATCTTCGGTGATTTTATTCTCTCGCGTATCACTATCAGAAACCTCTTCCGGCATTTTTTCTTTGGCCTCATCCAAATGAAGATTATCCAAGAAAAGCTTTAGCTGGTTACGATCGAAATGGGAGTAGCGATTTTCTAACGCTTTAATAACATCGGGCCAAATTTCGGGTCGCGCCGACCATTCAATACCCAAACCTATAGCATTCTCAGGAGCATCTTCACCCAAACATATATTCAACCGTTCATTGATATCGGTAGGTACTGGTTCATGACGCAATAATTTGGGGCCCAATTCATCCCCGTTGGAACGCGGGAAAAAACTTTTCCACATTTGATTTGTGTAAGGATGATGGTAGTAGACCTCATACCGTTTACTATCCTTACGCAATTGTTTCATCTCATTTATAAGGGCAACCTGTTTGTCGTGATCAATAATATACATGGCATCATGTTCTTTTAGATTCAGGGTTTTATCCCCGAGCCAACATCAATATCAGTAGTAACTCCATCTATATGTACAAAGCATTCTAACATTTGTTCCTTTAATACACTTATTTTCTTTAATCCTTCGATTGCATTCGGTTGAAGAATATCTCATACTTCTTTTTGTGATGTCATTAAACGCCCAGCATCTTCAATTAAGTCTACTATTGATGACTATCAGACTCTATCGAAATCTCCCATCGCTAACACCTATATACACCATTATTTTATGGGGATTCTTTATAGTTGTGCCTATTGCTGATGCTATCGGACAATCCACCTTTGACCGTGCCAAAAAATACTACCTCCAGCGAGATGTGAATGCTGATTCTTTTAAAGCAGATCCTACCAATATTAACCGAGCTATTGATCTATTCAAAGCAGCATTAGATCAGAATATTAAGCCTGAAGAGTCAGCATCATATCTCCTTCGGTCTTACTATTTCAAGGGGATGTTTACCGGACTTAGTGAAGACGAGCAAAAGCAGGTGTATGATAAAGGACGCAATTTGGGAGAGAAAATGATGGAACGCTATCCCGATTCAATCCCAATTAAATTCTGGTATGCTGCCAATATCGGGCGCTGGGCAGATGTACACGGCTTTTTAAAAGCTGCAACCAACGGTATCTCCAAGAAACTGAGACGCGTCTGCAAGGAAATCATTAAAGAAGATCCGCAATACCAAGATGGGGGAGGATATCGTATTTTAGCACAGGTCCACTTTTATTCTCCAAACATTCCCATTGTGATGGGCTGGCCGTCAAAAGACAAGGCCTTTGAACTTGTACAGAAAGCATTGGAGATCGCACCAGAAAATCTCACCAATAAAATGTTGTATGCTAATATATTACTCGAGCTGGGACGGGATAAGGAAGCGAAAAAACAACTCTATGAAATCAGGCGTATGAGCCCCCGAGCTTCTCACACTGTTGAAGATCGCTATGTTCAGTATCGCAGCCAGAAACTATTTGAGGAACATTTTCATTGACGCAACAGATTTATAACAAAGCCAATAACATCTCTGCTGAGCTGATCTTCTTTAATTCGACCATTGATCTGTTGATTAGAAACGGTTACTTCTCCGCAAAATGATAAACCAACTTTTTTATCCTTGTTATTTGGGTCTACCAAAGTTAGCCTAAGATTTGGCTGACTCTCATCATCCTGTTGAAAAGATTTCGTCAATGGTATCGAAAAGTCCAGCATGGGATCTTTAAAGCCACCGCCGGTATCGATCGCAGAAAATTCCAGGTCGATGTTATGAGATTCATTGAGATCAATATCTTGCGCATCCCATGTTAATGACGTTATTTCAGCAGAAGTCTGTATTTTCATTTGGGTACTATCTTGTATTCCTTAATTTCACTCCAATAATAGGCAAGCTGATGATCTTTTAGAAATACTATGGATAAGAAAGAATGTCCCGGTTGTGCAGTAGAAGTGGATGCCAATGCAGAGATCTGTCCCATTTGTGGATATGAGTTCCCAAGCCAGCCGATACATTACCAAATCGCGGCGTGGATTATGATCATTTTACTGCTGTTGTATTGGGTGGTTTTCTAAAAGGAAAGATAGCTCATAGAACAGATAATGCCTATTGCTCTACCAACACCCAAATGGGTGGGAGACGCTACACTGGTGCCGGGCCCGGTGAGGCTTGTGCAAGGAATCTTCCAGGCTAAACCCCGAAGTATGTTTGGAATAATATCGTCAAAAGACTTCTCCGTAGACTATACCATTAACACAGATGGCCCGAATAGCTCCGAAGTAGAAGCGTATGCCCCCGATATATCGCACGAGTTATGTAAGAAGAGCGATAGGTAGATATAGGAATAGTTAGAAATACTATATGAGCAAGAGGTAGTAGTCGTCTTATTGTAGTAATTTTTTTGTAATTGTGCCCATAGATAATATCCCGAAATTACTTGGTTGTACTCTGATCATTAACCCCATATATTAAGTTCTATAACTTGGCCTATCATAGGTAACTCCAAGGAGTTATAGCAATACATTTTTGAAGTGGTTCAGAACTATAGGATTACAATGCTTGAAACATGCAGTGGTAGCATCTACTATCTTCAAGCCTAACCCAGCAAAAGGCCAATTATATTGCCAGAAAAAAGCCCCGCTATATTTCATAGCGGGGATTCTTTTTTTTCTTGGGTCTAACCCCTCTTGATGCTTAATGATCTCTACTCTGATATAGATTATCCCAAGACTGGTTTTTAACTCAATTAGCTTCTCTTTTGATGGCGCTGAAGTATTGCGTTACCTGATGGTTATATTACTGCTGTTTCATCAGCCTTGACGGTTTAGAAATTAATGATGAAATAGTTTTATTACCTTTCGTCGCTCATATGATACAGGACAGAGTGTTTGATTGGAAGAACATTCATGAACCAGTTCAGAACCATATATACATTATTGAAAATGATTTTGTGTAGGTATAGGAATAGAGTGGATTTTAGAAGAGTTATCAGAACCTTTTCAAGTATTCTGGCCATAACCATTATGCTTTTATTAGCACTAATGCCTCTGGCCAAATCAGAAGCTGTTGCTTCCCAAAATAATAAGATAAGTATTATAGCAGATCTGCTGGTAGATCGCGACGGTGACGGCCGTCTTGACCGGCTGGGTGAGAAGGTAACCGTAAGAGGAAGGGCCACGGTAGCCACAAATGTTCTTAATGAGCAGTATCTTCTGTTTTACCTGCAAGACAGCACCGCGGGCATTATGGTTTTTTCCGATACCTTGGATGTCTCCGTGTCAAAAGGGGATAGCCTGCAGGTATCTGGTACGCTCAAGCTCCATGCCAGCAAGCCGGAGATTGTGGTTGACGATATAGAGATATTACACTCAGAAACCCGCAGCCCTAAACCCAAACCGCTGAGCCAGGCTTTTACGGATCCTGAGGGGCACCGTGGATTGTTAGTAAGCGGGGAGGCTATCGTAAAAGACAGCAACCCTTCGAAAAATATTAAGATGCTCCGAATCTCACCCACAAACGGAGGTGCTGACTCACTTCACATCTTCGTATCTCGAGCTAATATTCATTATGATAACTTCAACTTTGATGCCCTTGAAGCGGGAGATCGGATCCACATCCGTGGCATTCTTATCAGGTATATCTCCGACTACTCCGGTCAAACGCTCTACCAGGTGTTGCCCCGCAGCCGAGATGATCTTACTATAAATAACCTTCAGCCCATGGTGAAAGAGGGATCATTTATCTATGCAGATATTGATACCACCTCCGAGACAATCTACATGTTACTCGAAAGTGGTCTGTGGGGATATAACTTGTCGGGCGAAAGTTGGCGTTTTCTGGATGCCCTCAACAGTATTGAAGAACCATTTAGCTCCTACGAATTTGGATTCAATACCCAAACTGGATTAATACAATTGTGGTCAAGTGGAATGGGCAAGCCATATAGCGTTGATCCCAAAACCTTCAATATTGAGAGCGAAGGCCACTTATCCAAACACAAGAACCAGTTTGGACATTTTCCTTTTTACCGCGATAGCACACTTTATGCCTTCGGGGGATACGGCTACTGGAATTACCACAATATGATAGTTCACTTTAACCATTCACAAAATAAGTGGGTAGTACAGTCTGTTAGTCGTAGCTCACCACATCCCAATCGCCGAATTCCCACAACAGGTACGTATGATCGCCAAAAAGATCAGCTATATATTTTCGGGGGACGTGGCACTAAATCAGGATATGCCGGAGACCGAAATACAGTTGCCCAAAATTATCGAGATATCTGGGGCTTTTCGTTCGACAACCAACAGTGGAAAAAAATTATGAGCCTCGGAAAACTCAAAAATGGGGCGGCCGGAATCATCCATCCATTAACAATAGGAAAAACCAATAAGGGATCCTCTTCGTTATATCTTCCGGAAGATGAGCTATGGTTTATTCCCACTGTTGAACCCAAACCATTACATGATACCTTCTATTTCAGGATCGTAGACTTATCATCAAACAATACAATAGGGATTATATCACCGGATTTTGGTCGTTATAATAAATTTATCCCGACAAATTATTTTTATAGTCCTGATGAGGATGAAGTGTTGTTTGTAGGAATCGAAAATCTAACAAATGCTAACAGCTATCCGGTACGTATTCACCAAATGCACGCTGATTCCCTGATGGCAAAGATTAGCTATCCACCGTTTTATCTCTCCGCTAATCTATACTACTATCTGATCGGACTATCGGTAATCGGAGGACTTTTGTATTGGTTTTACAAAAAAATGATGAACGGTAAAGAGGCAGAAGAACAGGAAAACGAATCCCTACCCTATCACTCACTTCTACAGGCCAACTGGTTCAACAATCAGGAGAAAAAATTGCTACAGTATATGCATGAGCAGGATCGATTTTTAGATTCCCAAGAAATCGAAGAGTTACTGTGGGATGATATCGAATCGTATGATTACCGGCGGAGACTTCGGAACGATATCCTCAAGGAGATCAACAGGAAGTTTAAGAAACGCTACCCCAGCCTCGGGAAATTAATTCTCCGGAAAAAAGATCCCAATGACAACCGCCGCTATCTATATGGGCTTAATAAACATCTGATTAGAGATTAGAATCTCCCAAAAGATATGGGATAAGTATTATCAAGGCATATTTGCTCTCCTTTGGGAGTTGAAGAAAATTCTCGATAACAATGCGATAACAATTTCCGCACATATCTCCACCTTGGTAAACAGAAAGGCACTTTCCATAAATAAAAAAGGGCTCTCTAATAGCCTTATCAGCTACTAAAAAGCCCTAAAAGTCGGGACGACTGGATTTGAACCAGCGACCCCACGACCCCCAGTCGAGTGCTCTACCTGACTGAGCCACGTCCCGAATTAGAGTTGCTAAAGATAGGGCTATCGGCCACAAAACTCAACCTATTCTTCAATAGATTGGCACAACTCAACAAGTACGCCATGATTATCTTTGGGATGAACAAAAGCCACTAATTTGTTATCTGCACCACGGCTGGGTTCATCGCTCAACACCGTAAAATCTTCATCTCGCAAGCGATCAAGCTCGGCATGGATATCATCCACCTCGAAAGCTACATGATGCATGCCTTCTCCTTTTTTGGCCACATATTTAGCAACCACCGAATCCGGTTCTGTAGCCCCCAGCAACTCAACTTTTGATTCACCAGTACGAAAAAAAGCTGTTTCCACTTTCTGCTCTTCTACGACTTCCCGCTTATAACACTTTCCGTTCAGGAGCTTTTCATAGGTGTCTACCGCTTCCTCCAAATCATCAACCGCTATACCTATATGATCAATATGCATAATAATAGGATTCAGAATATTGTAATTCCGTATTCAGCAGTTTCCTACTCAATACTTGTTATTCATAACTAATTAACCGATAAACTCACATACTGTAGCGCGCGAACTCCATCAAGATTGAGAATGGGTTTTAACTCCTCATCTGACATACTTTTGTCTACCGAAACAGCTGTAATGGCATTCTCTCCTTTATTTGTACGGCCCAAGCTCAAATTTGCGATATTAATGTCTTGATTTGCCAACGCACTACTGACCGAGGCCAACATTCCGGGTTTATCTACATTCTGATACATGATGATATCCCCCTCCAGGCGTAACTCAATGCCAAAGCCATCAATCTCAACAATACGGTAATCATTCTCACCAAACACCGTGGCAGAAATCTTCTTGTAATCTGCTCCTTCATCCAGTTTGATGGTAATCAGATCATTAAACGTTTTTGTCTGACTGGCAGTTGTTTCACGTATATTTAGACCACGTTCCTCGGCATAATGACGGGCATTGATAAGATTAATGGACTCACTCACGTGATGAGAAAGTATTCCCTTCAGGATAGAATCTGTTAATACATCCGCAAACTTGGTACAAGTTCCGCTGTATTCAAACGAAAACTCATTGGCATGCTCTGGAGCCAGCTGAATCGCTACGCTTCCCAGCTTTTCAGCCAGTTTTAAATATGGCTGCACCTCTTTATTGGTGATCAGCGATATCGATTTGCCATTCAGGCTCCCCTTGAAACTTTTTTGTTCCAGGGCATCAGCCATCTGATGGGCAATCTGCTCAGCCACTTTTTCCTGTGCCTCCTCAGTAGAAGCACCAAGGTGTGGCGTAGTAATTATCTGAGGATGTTTTAATAATTCGTAAAGTTCTTCGGTAGGAGGCTCACTGGAATAAACATCCAATGCAATACCTTCAACATATCCCTCTTCAATCAGGGTATTCAGATCCTCTTCTTTATAAATGCCGCCCCGGGCACAGTTCACCAAATACATTCCTTTTTTAAGCTGGTCCGCATTATCCATCGAGATCATATTGCGGGTCTTCTCAGTCAGCGGAGTATGAACAGTCAGAAAATCAGCCTCACCGAGCAGCTCATCCAATTCTAGCAATTCCACACCCAAGCTTTCAGCCTTTTCCACCGATGCGAAAGGATCGTATGCCTTAATAGTCATTCCAAAATTCTGCATACGTTGGGCTACCTCAGCTCCAATTTTTCCGAGCCCCACAATACCAAGCGTTTTGTTATGCACCTCGGTACCCATGTACTTTTTTCGATCCCATCCGCCACTTTTAACTTTATTAACGGACTGGGGAATATTACGTGCCAGCGCTAAAATCATCCCACAAGTATGCTCGGCCGTAGAAATCGTATTCCCGTCGGGGGTATTCATTACCAGCACGCCTCTTGCCGTAGCTGCGTCAATATCAATATTATCAACTCCTACTCCGGCTCGACCTACCACTTTTAGATTCTCTGCCGCTTTCAATACATCCGGAGTTACATCCGTAGAGCTCCGCACTACAATACCGTCATACGACTTTATTTCGTCAAGCAACTCCTGTCCACTTAAATTGTGGTTTCGAACAACCTCTATTCCGCGTTCTTCAAAAACTTTTTCACAAAGTTCATCAACATTATCTAACAATAATACTTTATGTGACATGGATATGTGGAATTATGATTGGTTTAAAATTCAGCAAATTCAGTTATCAATTGTTTGACTTCCCCTATTCCTTTTTTGTCTTTTGTTGAACTGACAACAATAGGCACTTCAATATTCATTTCATCTAAAATTCGTTGTAATCGAAATTTAGATTGCTGCTGCTTATTGTATGAAAGTTTATCTGCCTTCGACAGCACCACAGCAAACGGCAATCGATTCGTCCCCAGCCAGTAGAAAAACTCCTCATCAAGATCGCTGGGTTCATGCCGAATATCCACCAAGTGAAGTACTAAGCGAAGTGTCGATCGCTCCAACAGATAATCTCGAATATCTCGTCCCCAGCGCTCACGTTCTTCTTTGGATACCTGTGCATAGCCAAATCCCGGCAGGTCAACCAAAAACAACTTGTCATTCACCTGGTAATAATTCATCTGCTGTGTTTTGCCCGGCACATTACTGGTACGCGCCAATCCCTTATGATCGACCAAGGCATTAATCAAGGAGGACTTCCCTACATTCGAGCGACCTGCAAAACAGATCTCAGGAAAATAAGGATCCGGACAAACATCCAGTGAAGGAGCACTCGTGACGAAATCAGCTTTTTTGAAAGGCATTATATAATTTCGTTTTCCTCTTTTTCGATACCAAAGTTAACAGGAACGGGATACTCTTCCGTAAAGCAAGCGGTACAATACCCTTTGGGGGATACATTGGCCTCTTTTACGGCGTTAACCAATCCATCAGGCGATAAATACCGGAGACTATCCACACCAATCTCTTTGGCCATTGCTTCAATATCCTGATCAAAACGGTTGGCCATTAGTTCCTCAGGGGTTGGAAAATCCATCCCATAATAACATGGACTAATAATAGGCGGAGAACTCACCAAAAAGTGAACCTCTGCCGGATTATCCTGCCTGATCATGTTAACCAAATAGCGTGAAGTCGTTCCACGCACTATAGAATCATCTACAATAATTACAGAACGACCTTCGATGACACCCTGTACTGTATTGAACTTAGTACGCACTTTTTGATTTCGGGATTCTTGTCCCGGTGATATAAAAGTGCGCCCTACATAGTGATTTCGAATCAACCCGATCTCAAACTTACATCTATGACCTAATTTCTGATTTTCATGCACATATCCCAGTGCAGCGGTATTACTCGAGTCCGGTACCGATATTACAATCGGCTTTTTATCACCGGGTGCATTTCTAATCACCTCATCAAGCGGATGTTCTTTGGCCAAGTATTTGCCCAAATTACGGCGGACCTTATCCACATTTTCACCAAATATCTTACTGTCGGGACGTGAAAAGTATACATACTCAAAAATGCACTGGCTTGTATCAGTCCCGTATTCAGCATCCAGATGGTACGATTCCGGCTCAGAGTCTGCCGTAGCCTCCAGATCCATGACCAACACTTCTCCGGGCTCAATATCCCGAATATATTCGGCATCGATGATATCGAATGCGCAGGTTTCACTGGCCACACAATAGGAACCGTCTACTTTACCCAACGCTAACGGACGGAACCCATTGGGATCGCGTACTGCAATCAATTTGTCGTCAGTTAACATTACCAGGCTGTAAGCTCCCTCAACCTGCTCAAGCGCATCTAAAACCTGGTTCAGCTGAGTCTCTTCTTTGCTATGAGATATCAGGTGAAGGATGAGTTCAGTATCTGAGGTACTCTGAAAAAGGACTCCTTCTTCTCTGAAACGATCGCGTAATTGCTTGGCATTTGCCAAGTTTCCGTTATGCCCTATCGCAATATTTCCACTGCGATATTGAACACGGAATGGTTGTATATTTGCCGGATTTTTAGAGGCACCCGTCGTTGAATACCGGTTGTGCCCGATAGCTGCCGTTCCTTTGAGTTCCTTTTCGAAGATCTTTTGATCATCAAACACATTGAGCACTAACCCAAAATCACGGTGTGCAGGCATAGTCCAACGGTTTTGATCTTCATCATAATAGGAGGTTACAATTCCCGCCGACTCCTGTCCCCGGTGTTGTAATGCATGCAATCCGTAATAGGTAAGAAAAGCTGCGTCAGGATGGTTTTGCATCCCAAAAATGCCGCAATAATCGCGTGGCTTGTCGATCATTTAGCTAATTGATAAGAATTGGTTTCCAGTGATTGGGAAGTTAATAAAAATAGCGCAGTATGTGGAACCAAATGATTAATTTATTTTGGAGGTTTAGAAGTATCTTCCAACCTGACATTTACTTCGCTCATATCTACAGCAGTCGTAACCTCTGAACTGAATGTAAAGTTATTGGCAACCAAGGCTTTGCGTGCCTGATCCATCAGCTCTGATTTTACGTTAGCAAGAAATATTTCCTGCTTGGAAACATCTACCTTAATCCAAAAATAACCGGTCAATTCCACGAAATTTGGCGTAAATCCGGTTGTTTGAACCATAGACTCGGGCCTCTTGATTACGTTATCGTTCTCTTTTACAACTTCCAAGAGGATACGACAGGCTTTTTCTGCATCATCTCGATAATCAATTCCGACTGTAAAAGAACCTCGTCGCAACCCATCCCTGGTATAATTATACAACGGTTTAGCAAGCAGCTGCGAACTGGGAACAAATACATCGCATCCATCGGCCTGACGGATATGAGTATGCCTTAATTCAATATTCTGTACCCGACCGACGACTCCTTCAGTCTCTATAAGATCACCGTTGGTAAAAGGCCGACTGAAGGCCATAAAAAATCCAGCCAGAAAATTTTCGCCAATATCCTTGAACGCAAATCCCAAGATTACAGCAGTAATACCACCGCTTGCCAAGATACTGGTTGCGATGCCGGATAACCCCAAAATATTGAGAGCTACGAGAATACCGATAAGAAAAATGAGAGCATAAATTAGCTTCCCGAAGAAATTCACGTTCGATGATGTTAAAGGCGTCTTCTCTAATACATTTTTGTAAATGTTACGACCGCCTTTTGCCAGAAAATGAAACAAGACGAGAACTATCACAGCAAAAAGAAGCTCAGGAAGCTTTTCCAGAAACTGTTCAAAAAGCTCTTCAAAACGACGATATAAAATTTCCATAATCCCTTTTCTTTTTCTTGAATACTATTCTAAGAAAGAGAAAAAGTATAAGTTAGGAAACTTCTTTTTGATTGGAAGCAAAAAAATAATTAGACCTCTCCCCATGAGTGATCCATAAATAAAAAAAGCTCTTGCAGATATCTGCAAGAGCTTTTACTGAGAGAGCGGGAGACCGGAGTCGAACCGGCGACCTTCTCGTTGGCAACGAGATGCTCTACCGCTGAGCTACTCCCGCTAATACGTCAAATCCTTAAAAAAAGAGGTTCTCGACCACCTGACTGCGAGAGGATTCCCTCTTTTCAAAGAGTCCCAAATATAAGGCATTCACCCTATATATATCAAGAATAATTAACTTTTTTCTATAAAACTTTTTAGGCTAAAAAAGCTTAAAGAACAATAGTCTCTGACCGCTTGGGACCTTTGGATAAAATGGTAAGTTCTACGCCTAAATAATCTTCAATAAATTGCAGATAGTCTTTTGCTGCTTTAGGAAATTCCTCGACGTTATCGTAGTTCTCCAGAGATTCATTCCAGCCTGGCATAGTCTTAAAAACCGGTTCAATATTCTCAACATCGGGCAGATCCAGGGGAAAGACATCCGTCTCTTCGCCTTCGATGTTATAAGAGGTACACAGCTTGATTTCTTCAAAATCGTCAAGAATATCGAGCTTAGTGAGTGTAATTTCGTTCATCCCATTTAAACGCACCGCATATTTAAGAGCAACCAGATCAATCCAGCCGCAACGACGAGGACGCCCAGTCGTAGCCCCAAACTCTTGCCCTGCTTCACGCAGTTTTTCACCGGCATCATTTGTCAACTCTGTAGGAAACGGTCCATTACCTACGCGCGTACAATACGCTTTGGTAATTCCCATTACTTTATTGATAGCCGTAGGTGGAATAGCCGAACCGGTGCACGCCCCTCCTGAGGTTGGACAGGAGGAAGTCACAAAAGGATAGGTTCCATGATCAACATCCAGCAAGCTGCCCTGAGCCCCTTCCAGTAAAATTTCATCCCCGTTTTCTATTGCATCATGCAACAAGGCAGAAGTGTTGGTAATATACGGTCGTATCGTATCGGCGGCTTCAAGCAGATCATCAATAATAGAATCAGCTTCAATGGGATCATGTTTGTAGACGTGCTGTAAAGCTTCATTGATATCCGAAATATTGTCTTTCACTTTTTTGCGTAGTGCTTTGGGATGTAAAAGATCCGACATCCGAATCCCCACACGTGACACTTTACTCACATAGGCCGGACCAATACCTCGACCGGTGGTGCCAATAGCATCATCACCTCGATGTTCCTCTTTAACCTGATCAAGCAACTGGTGATAGGGAAGAATTACATGAGCCGAACTGCTGATCTTTAAGCGATTTTTAATATCACCGCCGATAGCTTCCACTTCTTTGATCTCCTCAAGCAGGGCAAATGGATCTATAACCACACCATTACCAATAATACAGGTGGCGTCTCCATTGAAAATACCTGATGGGATGAGATGAAGAACAATCTTTTTGTCATCAAATTCGAGCGTATGCCCAGCATTAGCACCTCCCTGATACCGAACAACGTAATCAGCATCTTTGCTAAGCAGGTCCACTATTTTTCCTTTTCCCTCATCGCCCCACTGGGCTCCTACAACAACACGAATGGCCATAATATCAGTTTGACATAAAAAAAGGGGTGAACAGTCACCCCTTTTCTAAATTAAATTTAAAATATGTTACTCTTCCTCTTTTGAATTGCCGTATGATTGAACCGCTTCTTCGAGCGACTTAAAGTGCTTAAAAACGGTAATCAACTTAGTCACAACCAGCAGACTTTCGATCTTATCAGTGGCATTTGCGATACGCAAATCACCGCCTGCTTTACGCATCGTTGTAAGACCGCCAATAAGCATGCCCAAGCCCGAAGAATTCATAAACTTAACTTTGCCTAAATCGGCAACAACATTCGTTCGATCCTTTTCGATCAGCTCGTGAAGCTTTTCGTTTAGCTTAACAGCATCAGGGCCACCCATCACATTGCCCTTAAACTCAATTACTACACAATTATATCGTTCTGATACATTAAAATTCATTTGGTTGCTCCCCGCTGGTTAATATTAGGAGTTAATTTAATAGTTAAGCTTTTTCTTTGTATCGCTGAATTTCTACAACCGCTGAACTTGCTACAAACAACGAACTGTAGGTACCAATAATAACACCAAGCATCAATGCAAAGGAAAAGCCTTTAAGCACTTCACCGCCAAATATAAATAGAATGGTTACCACAAAAAAGGTAGTCACAGAGGTAATTACAGTACGACTTAACGTATCGTTCAAACTCTTGTTAACCATCTTATCGTGATCCATCGTTTTATACAACAAGCTGTTTTCCCGGATACGGTCAAACACTACTACCGTATCGTTAAGCGAGTAACCTACAATGGTTAAGAAGGCAGCAATAATCGACTGATCCATCTGCAAGCTAAACGGCACAATATCTGCGAGGAAGGTAAAAACTCCAACAACAATTAATACATCGTGAAATAATGCTGCCACCGCGCCAGCAGAATACGTCCAGTCTTTAAACCGAATGAGGATGTAAATAAAGATCACGATCAATGCAAATATAATAGCATTCAACGCCCCCCGTTTGAGATCTTCGGCAAAACGTGCTCCAACAATATCTGTCTTAATAACAGAGGCCGGGTTATCCGGATATACCTCCGACATGGTATTGGTAATGAGCGATTGTACCGTAGAAATATTCTTGGGGTTATCTGTACGGATTAAGACTTCTTCCGGTGAACCAAAAAGTTTGACAACCGGCGTCCCATCCAGCGGCTCCGAGAGTTCAGAGCGAATATCAATGACATCAACAGGCTGCTCGAACTCAAGAACAAATTCTTTACCGCCCTTGAAGTCAATGCCGTACTGCAATCCTTTTGTCAGGATTCCAAAGATAGAAGCCACAAGCAGAATGCCGGAAACGTAATAGGCAATCTTATGACCTTTCAAAAAGTTAAAATCAGGATTTTCAAACCATCTCATAATTAAAGTCCCTTACTTATAAGTGTTAAATTTCTTTGTTATTAACCGAAGCTAATCTTGGTAGATTTATCGCGTGTCAGGTAATCTACAATAACGCGTGTAATCACAATTGCGCTAAACAATGATGCCACAATACCAGCCATCAGAGTAACGGCAAAACCTTTAATAGGTCCAACACCAAAACTGTAAAGAATAATACCTACAAAGAACGTGGTGATGTTGGCATCCATAATCGCGCTCATGGCATTGGAGTAGCCGCCCTCAATGGCAGCGCGAATCGTTTTACCGGCTCGTTGTTCCTCTCTGATCCTGTCAAATATCAGTACATTGGCATCCACGGCCATACCAATAGTAAGAACAATACCCGCNNTTGAGCATCAGTGCGAGGTCGGCAATAGCCCCACCAGTTCGGTAATAGACCATCATAAAGATCGCAACAATTATGAGCCCGATGATAGTCGAATAAAATCCCGCCTGAATTGATTCTTCACCAAGGGTAGCACCAACCGTGCGTTCCTCGACAATATCAAGGGGAGCAGGAAGAGCACCCGAAAGTAATATGTTAACAAGGTCTTCGGCTTCGGTAACACTCCCCAGACCCGAAATAGAAGAGCGACCGTTAGAAATTTTTGTCTCTACATTGGGATAAGAGTACACATATCCATCAAGGACAATTGCAATCGGCTTACCAATATTTGCCCCGGTGATACGTGCCCAGCGTCGAGCACCCTCTGCATTCATATTCATTGATACTCGAGGCTGATTGGTAGCCTGATCAAAATTAACGCTGGCTTCGGAAATAACATCTCCGGTCAGCTCCACTTCTGATCGCACACCAATAAGCTCAAATAACTCTTGGCCCTGCTCAGTCTCCGTAAATGGCGTTGCCCCCCACATCAACTCAATATTTCGGGGCATCAGCTCCTGCACTTCAGGTCGCTGAAGCAATTCATTTACGCGAGCAGTATCTCTACCGGTGGTATATCCAAAGGTATAAGGATTCTGACCTCGAGGATTTAACACTTCAAGCAATGGGTTCTGACCTGCCCCCTGTTCTACGGTATCAGTTGTATCTGAAGAAATCTGGTCATAATAGTTTACTATACGATCTTTCGCATTGCTGATTTGGTCCGGTTCGCCTACTAATCTAAATTCGAGGCGGGCCGTACCCTTCAACAGGTCACGAATACGTTGTTTGTTCGCCACCCCGGGAAGCTCAACTACAACACGATTGTTCCCCTGCTTAAAAATTGCAGGTTCGGTTACTCCATAGCGGTCAACGCGCGATCGGATAATCTCCATCGCCCTGTCCACTGCTGATTCCCGCTGTTTTATCAAATACTGCTTTATCTCTTCGTTTGTTGATCGACGAGTGATATTTTCAGTATCAGAGCGATAATAACGACTTAACCGTCCATCGGGATACCGTTGCTCAAACAACTGAACCATCTCCTCAATAAAATCGGTATTATTTTCGAGCGCACGCTGCTTGGCATCATCAACTACATTGATGAGTGTTGAGTCTGCATTTTCGCCCGCTAATTCTTTTAGAAATTGTGCCGTACCAACCTCCAATGTAACGTGCATACCGCCCTGAAGATCAAGACCAAGCGACAGAGAGTTCTGACGCAATTCTTGCAGACGTTGCGCATTTTCTTCTACATATTCAGCACGCTCGGCTTCCGGCAAATCATCAATATAATTTTGCTCCAACGTATGAACCACTGTCGGCCACAAATAATAAATAGTAAGTGCCAGAAAGGCGATAATAGAACCTATTTTAAATCCATTACCTTTCATAATAAATCGTTTTAAAAATTAAGAATAGAATTTCGTTAACTGTATAATACCTGCTTATGCGAGATATAATTAAAGAATAGAAAATCTCTATTCCACTACGGTGCACCAATAGCAATCCCGTCTGTCATCGGTTGCATTGCCGTAGCAAAATAATCATCAGCATCGGTTGTGTAAGCATCGATATCCCAAATAAATTCGGGAATCAGTGATGCAGCTGTAGCTGATCCTATGGCTCCGTTCTGATCCAGTACAATAGAAACGAAAGCTTTTGTAACGGAGGGAATAGGTATACCGGCCATAGCGTTACCGGTTTGAAATTGACTCCACTCAATTAACAGCAGCTGATAGAAGTGCATTGAGGCTGTTGATTCCGCAAACGAAAAATCAAAGTTCGCGTTATTACTTCGTACAAACTGAGAAGCTTCTTTTATAAATTCATCCAAATTACCTGCTGATTTCCGAAGATCATCCAGTTGCTCTTGCAACCCAATGCCATCAGAAGCCTTGACCTTGGTATCCAACCAATTTGCAAAGTCCTGTGAGGAACGGTTAACCTGAACTTGCTGAACCATATACAAGCCAAAGCCTGTACAAATCACAGCAATTACAGAAAGACGAATTATATATGTGCGGAGTCGATTCATCAGTGGCAGAAAATAGGGAGAATGTAAGAACGGGACAAACCTTTTTCTGCTTTCCTAACATACCGTCTCAAAAAACTCTCATGGAAGTCGTAAACTCATACTTATTACTCTTCCAACCCCGCCTGATGCTTTTGAAAAAACATATCGTCAAGCCAGCCATATAATATGGTAATCATCAACCCAGAAAACGAAGCGAACAAAATATTACTCGAAAGGGGCATCTGTGAATATAACACAGTTTCAAACAACACTGTTATTAAAACAGTGAGCAATACACATACCAACAAACATTTTGCAAAAAAACTCATATAAGCCTCCGATTTTTGTTAGAAGGATATATGCAATAATGGCGAAAGTACTTCAACCTGCCAAATTTTGTCGGATAAAAATCTAAGCTATTTCCTCGACACACCTTTAAGAGGTCGTAACCGTCTGTTTCTTCTCTCGATCAAACTCCTCTTTCAGATATTGTCCCGTATAACTTACATCCATCTCGGCGACCTCCTCAGGGGTTCCTTCGGCAATAATCTCACCACCACCAACCCCACCTTCGGGACCCAGATCGATGATCCAATCTGCTGCTTTAATGAGATCGAGATTGTGCTCAATCACAATCACGGTATTTCCTTTGTCCACCAGCTGCTGCACCACATCAACGAGCATGCGAACATCCTGGAAGTGCAATCCGGTTGTGGGTTCGTCTAAAATATATAGCGTATCCCCCGTACCCACTTTGGCAAGCTCTCGAGCAAGTTTGATACGCTGTGCTTCACCGCCACTAAGCGTGGTACTGGGCTGACCCAATCGCAGATAGCCGAGACCAACATCAACAAGCGTACCCAAAATACGATTGATAGCGGGCACCGAATCAAAGAAGTCATGAGCTTCATTCACCGACATATTTAATACATCGGATATATTTTTACCCTTATAATAAATTTCAAGGGTCTCCCGGTTGTAGCGTTTGCCATTGCATGTTTCGCAATCTACATACACATCCGGCAGAAAGTTCATCTCAATTTTTCGAACGCCGTCCCCATTACAAGCTTCACAGCGACCACCCTTAACATTAAATGAAAATCGCCCTTGGTCGTAACCGCGTATTTTGGATTCCGGGAGCTCCGCAAAAAGCTTGCGAATATGATCAAAAACCTTGGTATAGGTTCCGGGATTTGAGCGGGGTGTTCGTCCGATCGGACTCTGATCAACCGAAATAATCTTATCCAGATTATCAACGCCGTGCACTTCGTCAAACGGCAGTGGCACTGATTTCGAGTTATAAAACTCCGACGAAAGAATGGGCTCCAGTGTCTGGTTGATAAGGGAACTCTTTCCGCTACCACTTACACCCGTTACGCAAATAAATTTACCAAGCGGGATATCAACATCTACATCCTTGAGATTGTGTCCGCGTACTCCCTCCAGCCGAACCGACTTACCATTACCATCGCGCCGTTCATCTGGATAAGGAACGACCTCTTCATCTTTTAAAAACTTGGCCGTCATTGAATCCGGATCGAGATCTTCGGGCTGACCTTCGGTAACAATTTCTCCACCGTATTCACCGGCCCCGGGTCCCATATCGATCACGTAATCCGCAGACTCAATGGTTTCGCGGTCATGTTCTACCACGATCACACTATTTCCCAGATCACGAAGCGTCTCAAGCGAATTGATTAGCTTGATATTATCCCGTTGATGAAGTCCGATACTGGGCTCATCCAGAATATAGAGCACGCCTACCAATTGCGTACCAATCTGGGTAGCCAGACGAATACGCTGTGCTTCGCCCCCACTAAGCGACTGCGCTTCACGATCCAGCGTCAGATAATTCAGCCCAACATTAAGTAGAAAGTCCACGCGATCACGCACTTCTTTTAATACCTGGCTTCCTATCTTCTGTTGCCGTTCGGTGAGATCGAGATTATTAATCGTATTCCGAAGTGTAGTAATATCCATTTGCACCAGCTCATCGATCGTATATCCATCAATACGATATGAAAGTGCCTCTTTATTGAGCCGACCACCACCGCATTCGGGGCAGTCAATCTTGCTCATGAAGGCCTTCGCCTTGTCACGCTGTTTGTTAGAATTGCTCTCCTCGTACTTTTCATAAATCATATTACGCAATCCCTTAAAGGAGTGCTTATAGGTGACGTTATCATCACGGAAATCATAACTGACATCATACTTAGTATCTCCTCCTCCCTCAAAAAGCAGATCCAACTGCTCCTCGGTAAACTCTTTGATCGGCGTTTCAAAATCGAGTCCCACCGAATCGAGCACCGCTTTTATCTGTTTAAAGGCAAAAATATCGCGGGGTTCTCCCAGATACCGAATGGCTCCCTCCTCAATGGTCTGTTCTTTATTGGGAATCACCAAATCGCGATTTACATCGTAGGTATAGCCCAAGCCGTCGCAATGCTGGCAGGCTCCATAAGGAGAGTTAAAGGAAAACATATTGGGAGCAGGATCCTCGTATGCCAATCCACTTTCGGGATCAAAAAGATTCTGTGAATACAGATGATCCTTAAACTCAACCTCCCCATCTTCTTCCTCGGGCACCGCTAAAATCACATTTCCCTCGGCCATCTCGAGTGCCAGCCGAACGCTTTCGGCAATACGCTTTTCGCTTTTATCATTTATGACAAATCGATCTACTACTACTTCAATATCATGCTTCTTGTAGCGATCCACCTTCATATCCTCTTCGAGATCCATAAATTCGCCATCCACGCGAACTTGTACAAATCCCTGCTTCATCGTCTGCTCAAATAACTCTCGATAGTGGCCCTTTCGTCCTCGTACCACCGGTGCCAGACAGTACGCTTTTGTACCTTCAGGCATATCCATAATCGTAGACACCACCTGATCCGCCGTCTGCTTTTCCATCTTGTTTCCCGACTTCCACGAATACGGTACCCCAACCCGGGCATAGAGCAACCGNNTGATCAATAGAGATTACGGGGGAAAGTCCGTCTATAAAATCAACCTCAGGCCGCTCCATCATCCCCAAAAACTGTCGGGCATAAGCGGAAAGCGATTCCAAAAATCGACGCTGACCTTCCGCATAGATGGTATCAAAAGCCAGCGATGATTTCCCCGAACCAGAAATACCAGTAATAACAACAAGCTCTTCGCGGGGTATATTAACATCTAAGTTTTGCAGATTGTGTTCGCGCGCGCCACGGATAACTATATTTTCTCGCAAAGGTAATCCAGATTTTATGATTCAATAAAACTTTAAAAGATAAGGATAAATCGTATCTTTTGAAGCCTATATTTCAAACTGATTTTCGGTCTTGAAAACCAGTGTAGATAACGGAAAACACCGTCATTTCATTCAATAACCATGCAGCAACTTTCTATCGATTTAGCATCCCTTTTCAAATTCTGTTTTCAGCAGTACAAATCATATGCATCTTTTATTATTGGGGCAGCCCTTACATTTATTGTTTTAGCCGTAATTCCACAGGTCTATTTTATGATGCGCGCTCCCGAGAACCCCACAGTAGAGACGCAATTTGTTTCTTTTTTATTAACCGCTGTGCAGATCTTCTTAAGTCTCGGCTTTACCAAGCTAATGCTTCTGCTCGTGCAGGATGCCCCTGTTAGCGTTGCCGATATGTTTAACAACTTCCGTATTTTTTTCAGCTATTTTGTTGCCAGCTTTATTTACGGCCTGGCGGTTTCCCTGGGATTACTTCTGCTCGTACTTCCAGGCATCTGGATCGCTATCCGATTTCAGTTTTTCCCCTATTTTATCATCGAGAATGGCGACTCATCATTTACTGCCCTACAGAAGAGTTATAATTTGTCACAAGACCTTCTCCTGGAACTCTTTGTATTCGGAGTTGCAGTGGTATTTCTAAATCTTATCGGGGCCCTACTATTAGGAATAGGTATCATTTTCACCTATCCCCTGACAACCATGGCTACCGCTGTCATCTACAGGAGCTTAATCGAAGAATCAGAGACTATCCCTGCCAACTCCTACCAATCCTGATCAGCACTCTTATCGCAAAGGAACATAGATTAGCAATCAGGGTTAAAGAATGTCATACAATTTAATCCCTAAAGAGCAGCAACGTTTTATTATGCCAAAGTTCGTTTGGAAGGCCATCACTATAACCGGAATTGCCGCACTTTTGATCTCATGTAAAACATCAGAACCTGCAGAACCGACCAAAGACTATTTATTTCCCTATTTGGAAAATCAGCAAGTAGGTTTTTTGGATACTACCCTTGATAAAAAAATTGATCCCCAATTTAAATTTGTCGACAACAAAACTTGGCCCTATACCTTCTCTGAGGGATTAGCTGCCGTCAATTTTATGGGAACGATCGGCTATATCGACCGTCAAGGAAATATAGCAATTGAACCGAAATTTGATCATGCCCAAAATTTCAAAAATGGCACTGCTTTAGTCCGTAACAATGGACAGTACGGATTTATCGACCGGGATGGCGAATATATTATTGAGCCAAAATTCCAAAATGCGGGTATATTCAACAATGATCTGGCCCCTGTACAGACACAGAAGAAAGGCAACTGGGGATATGTCGATCGTGATGGAAATTTTCAGATCCAGCCACAGTTCGAAATGGCCACTCCATTCACTGAAGGGCTGGCTCGTGTTCAAACATTAGAACACAAAGAGTGGGGATATATCAATCCCTCAGGTGAAATGGTAATACCTGCAAAATACCAGCGGGCCAAATCGTTCTCAGAAGGATTAGCTCCAGTACAACTGGGATATAAACAGTGGGGATACATCAATAAAAACGGTGCCGTTATCATCGATTCAAAATTTTTGAAAGCCGAACCTTTTTCTGAGGGAAAAGCAGTTATCGCCATGCCTGTTGATAACCAGAATCTGGAACAGAAAAAGTACGGTTACATTAATAGGCAAGGAGAGATCATTATTGAGCCTACCTATGAAAAGGCTTTTTCATTTCAAGAAGGACGAGCAAAAATTAAAATCAACGGCAAATTTGGTTTTATTAATAAACGCGGCCAACTAATTGCAGATCCCATCTATGATAACGCCTGGGACTTCAAGGGTGGTTTTGCCATGGTTAAACTTGGAGGAAAGTACGGATATATCAATAAAAACGGTGTTTTTGCGCTGGAACCAATCAGTTAAAACTTTGGTTTATTCGTGTCACAACTTTTAACACCCTATTACTTCTGATAATTGCTCCTATCCGTAATTTTCGGTAATCTTAGGGGTTTTATCAGAAAGGACAAATAATCGCTTAAGCATTAATGTATTCCAAAAAATCAGTGGCTTCTGAAGTAGCAAATCCCAAAGACTGGTCTCCCCAATCCTGGAAGCAATTTCCAGTTAAACAGCTTCCAACGTATCCAGACCAAGCAGCACTGGAGCAAGCCTATAATGAGTTACAAAAAAACCCTCCCCTGATTACTTCTTGGGAGGTTGAAGCACTGAAGAAAAAGCTGGCTGATGTAAGTGCCGGAAATAGCTTCTTACTGCAGGGCGGCGACTGTGCCGAAAGTTTTGCGGACTGTAAGTCCCCCAAAATTGTAAACCTGCTCAAGGTCTTATTACAGATGAGCTTCATTCTGATTCATGAAATGGAGACCTCCGTCATCCGGGTAGGACGTATTGCAGGGCAATATGCGAAACCGCGATCGCGAGATTACGAAATCGTCGACGGAGAAAAAATCCATAACTACCGCGGTGATCTGATCAACAGTATTACCCCAACCGAAGAAGCACGCAAGCCCGATCCCAAACGATTAATTGAAGGATACAATAAGGCAGCACTTACGCTTAATTTTTTACGAGCACTATCGGATGAAGGATTTGCTGACTTGCATCACCCAGAATATTGGGAGCTCGACTTCATGAAAGAAAACGAGTACTACAAAGAGTATGAGGCAATGGTAAACTCCATACAGAAAGCAGTTAATTTTATGGAGACCATTACCCCCAATGAATTTAGTACGACCCAAAAAATTAATATTTACACCTCACATGAGGGATTGAATTTATACTACGATTCGGCTCAAACACAGCAGGTTCCTCGTCGGGAGGGTTGGTATAACCTGAGTGCCCATATGGTTTGGCTTGGAAACAGAACACGCGATCTGGGGGGTGCCCATGTAGAATACCTACGCGGTATTCGCAATCCAATTGGCATAAAAATTGGTCCGAATTATGATCTGGATCATACATTGAAATTGATCGAACGGCTGAATCCGATCCATGAACAGGGAAAAATTGTACTCATTACCCGCTTTGGAAAAGATGAGGTAGAAAACGGACTTCCCGATCTTATCAAGAATATTAAACATGAGGGTATGCCAGTCGTTTGGAGCTGTGACCCCATGCACGGCAATACATTTAAGACGGATGAAGACGTCAAGACTCGTAATTTTGATGCTATTGTTTCTGAGATCCGCAAAACCTTTGCCATTCACCGCGATTTGGGCAGCTATCTCGGAGGAGTCCACCTCGAACTTACCGGTGATAATGTTACCGAATGTGTAGGCGGCGCTAATGGTCTGCACGAGGGACAGCTTCACAAAAATTACGAGACTTACTGCGATCCGCGCCTTAATTATCAGCAGAGTTTAGAGATAGCATTCCTTATCGCCAAGGAGTGGAATCAGAGCTACGGATAGCCTCTTACCACTAATAAATAGTTATTTCGATTAATTCGTATAACCAATATCCAAAAGCATTCTGTCACAAATACAGTGGAGCTGACGGTTTGGCCAACCATGCAGTGACATTTTTTTCTTAGCTACTGACACCTCTGAAATTTTCGCGCCCTTTCTATGGCTGAATGACAGGCTTTTGCTTTTAAAAGGCCATTGGTACAGCTCTTGCAGCTATAAAAGTGAGTTTGAACAAACAAATATTCCCAATACAAATTCACTTACGAGGTGTTTATTATGACTTTAATGAGATATTCCAAACCCGGTCGAAATGCATTAGACAAAAACTTTTCAGACATCATGGATGAATTTTTCAATGATGTCGTAAATGATCAGCGCGGTAATTTTGTCCCCAGCATCGATATTTCTGAAACTGACAATCAGTTTCAAATATCTGCTGAACTTCCAGGTATGAATAAAGAAGATATTGATATTAGCCTGGAAAACGGACGACTTGCCATTAGAGGTGAGCGTAGTTTCGAAAATGAAGAGAAGGGCAAAACATTTCATCGTGTCGAAACAAAATATGGCTCTTTCGAGCGCTCTTTCCAATTGCCCGACAATGTTGATGAAGAAAGTATTTCAGCAACTTATGAAAACGGATTGTTGAACATCAGCATTGAGAAGAGCGAAGACAAAGTGAAGAAACAGATTGAAATTAGCTAACCTCAGCTAATAAATGATTCCCAATCCGCGGGAGTTGCCATGAACCGCAGCTCCCGCTTCTTTTTTTAGTCAATAGCACAATAATTTCCTACTCTCGGATGTTTATTGAACTGTCAGAAATTCAAAATTATTAATCTCGATCTAAACTGAGTTCATTATGGAAAAAATTCGTTCCTCTAATTTGTTATGGGCTTTTGTAGCTGTATTGATTGTCGGTTTTTATACCGTTGATTTGCCGACAAACAATGCATCGGTGCTTTCGTTGCCTGGCTTTTCCTCCGATAAAAGTGTTGAAGAATCTAAGGAAGCTCCATCAAGAACCATTGGCGAACTGAATGATGCTATTGTTGAAATCGCTGATAAATCGAAGCAAGCGGTAGTAACAGTCAAAGTAACGCAAAAGGTTGAAGCGCGACCAAGTCCATTAAGCCAATTTTTCGGTAATCCGCGTCAAGAACCCCGAGAGTATCAGCGGCGCGGGCACGGCTCCGGCGTTATTGTTTCTAAAGATGGATATATTCTAACAAATAACCATGTTGTAGAAAACGCCAGTGAAATTGAAGTAACACTTTTTAATGACAAGAGTGCTGATGCCGAAATTATCGGCACTGATCCATTAACCGATATTGCTGTACTAAAAATTGACAAATCCGATCTAAATGTCATTAAACTTGGCAGCAGTAAAGATCTGCGGGTAGGCGAAATGGTACTTGCTATCGGTAGTCCATTAGAAGCAAACCTTGCCCACTCAGTTTCGATGGGAATTGTTTCCGCCAAAGGTCGTTCTATTGGCATATTGCAACAAAGCGGCGGATATGAAAACTTTATTCAGACTGACGCCGCCATTAATCCCGGGAACTCCGGAGGCCCCCTTGTGAACATGGATGGTGAATTGGTTGGTGTAAA
>JABAHQ010010355.1_pt3 | contig 24484 bp, 25 predicted proteins | sample 7062091 | NCBI WGS metagenome assembly JABAHQ01 (sample SAMN14534359, study PRJNA622989) | marine sediment metagenome | biome: marine biome [ENVO:00000428]; feature: marine pelagic biome [ENVO:01000023]; material: deep marine sediment [ENVO:00002113] | place: India: Gulf of Kutch | collected...
GCGGCGGACAGGCCGACGAGGTGGCGGGCCTGATCGTCTGGCTGTTGTCCGACGCCGCGAGCTACACCACCATGAGCCTGATCGACGTTTCGGGAGCGCGCTGATGTCCGTGCCGAAAAAGGAACCCCGCCTGTACTGGGAAGACCTGTCGGTCGGCGAGACGCGCGACCTCGGCAGCCTCTCGCCCACCGCCGAGGAGATCGTCGCCTTCGCCAGCCAGTGGGACCCGCAGCCCTTCCACCTCGACCCCGAGGCCGCGAAGGACTCGGTCTTCGGCGCCCTGTGCGCCAGCGGCTGGCACACCTGCGCCATGGCCATGCGGCTCATGGTCACCAACTTCCTGCACGAGACCTCCAGCCTCGGCTCACCGGGGCTGGAGAGCCTGAAGTGGCTCAAGCCCGTGTTCCCCGGCGACACGCTCACGCTCAGGCACACCATCACCGAGAAGCGCGTGATGGGCAAACGCCCCGACGTCGGCCTGGTGCGCACCATCTGGGAGATGGTGAACCAGCATGGGGACCCGGTGTTGCGCATGGAGGGCTACGGCATGTTCCGCTTGAGGAACCCTGCCCAAACGCCCTGAAGCCAGCCACAATGCGGCGCGCCACCCGCCGCCACCATGGACTTCAAACCCCTCATCACCCTGCTGGCCATCGTCAACCCGCTGGCCATCGTCCCCTTCTTCATCCACTACACGCAGGGCTTCAGCCGCAAACAGCGCCAGCGCACGGTGATGATCTCGGCCTTCAGCGCCTTCGCGGTGATCGCCACCTGCGCGCTGGTGGGGCTGCAGATCCTGGAGTTCTTCTCGATCTCGCTAGCGAGCTTCCAGGTGGGCGGCGGCATGCTGCTGCTGACCTCGGCGCTGGCCATGCTGAACGCGCGCCCGGCCGAGGCCAAAGCGGCCGACCAGGATTTGAGCGAGGATTCGCCGCGCACCAGCATCGCGGTGGTGCCGCTCACCATCCCGCTGCTCACCGGTCCGGCCACCATGTCCACGGTGGTGATCTACGCCGACCAGGCCAAGACCTTCCTCCAGCACGCCGCGCTGGTGGGCTACGGCGTGGTCATCGCGCTGGCCACGGCGGTGTGCTTCGCGCTGGCCGAGCCCATCGCGCGTGGCCTGGGGCAGACCGGCATCAACGTGATGACGCGCCTGATGGGGCTGATCCTGGCGGCGCTGTCGGTGGAGGTGATGGCCAGCGGGCTGGTGAAGCTCTTTCCCGCACTGGCGGCCTGAGAGCCGGGATCGCCCGCACGCGCTAGGGCGTGGCCGCCGCAGCCAGGCGCTTGTGGCGCAGGGCCGCGGGCGGCAGGCCCACGATGCGCTTGAAGGCGCGGCTGAACGAGGCCTCGGAGTCGTAGCCCAAGCGCGTGGCCGCCACCGCCACGCGCATGCCCTCGCGCTCGATCCAGCGCCGCGCCTGGAACATGCGCACACGGGCCACGTACTTCGCGGGGCTTTCGCCCACGGTGCGGGTGAAGGCCTCGGCGAAGCTCGAGCGCGACGCGCCCATCAGGTCCGCCAGTGCCGGCACCGACCAGTCGCGCTCGGGCGCGGCGTGAATGGCCGCGATCACCTTGCCGATGCGCGGGCATTGCATGGCCGCGATCCAGCCGCTGGCGTCATTGCAGGCGCACTCCACCCAGGCGCGGATGATGCTCGCGGCCAGCACGTCGGCCAGGCGCGCGAGCATGCCGCAGGCGCCGATGCGCTCCAGCGCCACCTCGCGCTCCATGGCCTCGAGCAGCGCGGGCACCGACGGGTCGCGCGACGCCAGCTCGTTGGCGCGCATCACGTCCGGCATCATGGCCAGCAGCGGGTGCAGCGGGTCGAGGTTGAAGCGCATGGCGCCGCAGAACATCACGTCGCTGCTCGGGCCCAGCGGCTCGCCACCCGCGGGTGGCGCCTCGCCCACGAGGTAAATGTTGTCGGCCACGGGGGTGCGCGCCAGCGAATCGATGTCCACCGTCGGCACCTGCGGCGAACTCGCCAGCACGTGAAAGGCGCCGCGCGGCAGCAGCACGGCGTCACCGGCCTGCAGCGCCAGCCAATCGCTGCCCGGCGTGCGCAGCCAGGCGGTGCCACGGGCCACGAAATGAAAGCGCGCCTCGGGCCGCGCGGGAAAGGCCACGGCCCAGGGCGGGCGCATCACGCAGCGGCCGTATTCCACGCCATCGAGCCGCAGCCCGAGCAGGATCTGACTCAGCAGATCCGAGGGCTTGCTGGGCGCCGGTTCACGGAGTTGGGGCGCAAGCGCGGAGGAATGGTCATGCATTTCGGCCGATTCGACATTGAAACGCCGAGATGCTAGCCCTAGGCTGTCGACCTTGCCCATCCGGCGCCCTTTTCAACCCTTGCCCACCCATGACTTCTTCCTGCAGCGCCTGCCTCGACGCCGAACCGGCCGGCCACCCCCTCACGCCCGAATCCTCTGGCGCCCCTGCACCGACCACCGACAAGGCCCACTGGGCCGCGATCGGCTCCCTGTCGCTGGGCGTCTTCGGCCTGGTGACGGCCGAGTTCCTGCCCGCGAGCCTGCTCACGCCCATGGCCGNNGCCGCGGACCTGGGCATCAGCAACGGCGCGGCCGGCCAGACCGTCACCGCCACGGCCGTGGTCGGCGCCATCGCCGCGCCCGCCCTGCCCGTGCTCACGCGGCGCATCGACCGCCGCTGGGTCATGCTGGCCCTGAGCGCCTTGCTGGTGGTCTCCAACCTGATGGCTGCACTGGCCAGTTCCCTGCCCGCCTTGCTGCTGGCGCGCGTGCTGCTGGGCGTGGCGCTGGGGGGCTTCTGGTCCCTGGCCGGCGCGCTGGCGCTGCGGCTGGTGCCGCCCGAGCGTTTCGCGCGGGCGATGTCCCTGATCCTCACCGGCGTGTCGGTGGCCACCGTGTGCGCCGCGCCCGTCGGCGCCTGGATGGGAGAGCTGTGGGGCTGGCGCAGCGCCTTTGTCGTGGCGGGCGCGGTGAGCCTGCTCACGCTGGCGGCTCAGGCGCTCACCCTGCCGGCGCTGCCGCCGCGCGACCACGCCGACCTGCGCCGGCTGGGCCGCCTGCTGACCCGCGGCGACGTGCGCGTGGCCCTGCTGGCGGTGGTGCTGGTGATCTCGGGCCACTTCGCCGGCTTCACCTACATCCGCCCGCTCATGGAGAACGTCACCCACCTGTCGGTGCAGGCGATCTCGCTGGTGCTGCTGGGCTATGGCATCGGCGGCTTCTTCGGCAACCTCGTGGGCGGCTACCTGGCCGAGCGCAGCGAACGCCGCGCCATCGTGGCCGGCGGCACGCTGATCGTGCTGCTGGCCGCGGGCCTGCTGCTGGCGGGCAGCTCGCCGCTGGTGACGGCCGTCGCCGTCACGCTCTGGGGATTTGCCTTCGGCGCCTTCCCGGTGGGGTTCCAGACCTGGATCGTGCGCGCCGCGCCCGACCAGACCGAAGCCGCGGGCGGGCTGCTGGTGGCCGCGTTCCAGATCGCCATCGCCAGCGGCGCCATCGGCGGCGGCATGCTGGTCGATCACGTGGGCGCGCTCGGCGGGCCCCTGTTCGCCATTGCCACCATCACCCTGGGCACGCTGTTGACCCTGCGCCATGGCCCGCGCGTCCAGCGCGCCTGACGGAACACGACACCATGAACGCAAGCCCTTCTCCCGTCCAGGTCCCCGGACAGAACCGACGCATCGCGCTCGCCGCCCGGCCCGAGGGCGCGCCGCGCCTGTCGGACTTTCGCATCGAGACCGGGCCCGTGCCCGAGCCCGCGCAGGGCCAGGTGCTGCTGCGCACCCTGGCGCTGTCGCTCGACCCCTACATGCGCAACCTGATGGACCCGGTGGGCCCGGGTTACGCGCCACCCGTGGCCCTGGGCGAGACCATGGTGGGCGGCACGGTCAGCCGCGTGGTGGCGTCGCGCCACCCTGAGTGGCGGACCGGCGAGCTGGTCCTCGCTCGCGCGGGCTGGCAGGACTTTGCGCTGTCGGACGGCAGCGAGTTGCTGCCGCTCGATGAGAGCGCGGCGCGGCCCCTGGCGCCTTCGCTCTCGCTCGGCGCGCTGGGCATGCCGGGTTTCACCGCGCACGTGGGCCTGCTCGACATCGCCCAGCCGCGCCCTGGCGAGACCGTGGTGGTGGCCGCGGCCACGGGTGCCGTGGGGGCCATGGTGGGTCAGTTGGCGCGCCTGCACGGCGCGCGCGCCGTGGGCATTGCGGGGGGTGCCGACAAATGCCGGCACGCCGTGGACGTCCTGGGCTTCGACGCCTGCGTCGACCGTCACGCCGCCGACTTCGCGCAGCAACTCGCGCGGGCCTGTGCCCAAGGCATCGACGTGTACTTCGAGAACGTGGGCGGCGCCGTGCTCGACGCCGTGCTGCCCCTGCTCAACCCCGGCGCGCGGGTGCCGGTGTGCGGCTTCATCGCCCACTACAACGGGGCCACCGGCGACGCGCCGTCACCGGACCAGCGGCCCGCGCTGCTGGCCACCGTGCTGCAAAAGCGCGTTCGCATGCAGGGTTTCATCGTGCTCGACCACTACGGCGAGCGCCTCGAACACCTGCGGGGCTTTCGCGAGCGCATGCACCGCTGGATCGAGGACGGTCAGGTGCATGCGCAGGAGCACGTGGTGGACGGGCTGCTGCAAGCACCGCAGGGGCTGATCGACCTGCTGGCGGGGCGGCACCTGGGCAAGACGGTGGTGCGCGTGGCCGAGGCCTGAACCCCGGCCCGCGCGCCAGGGGCTCACTTCAGCTTCTGCGTCTCCGCGCGGAACTCCGCCAGCACCGCACGCGCGTTCTTGAGGCCACGGCCTTCGGCGGCCGCCACCCACTTGTCCTCCAGCTGCGCCTGCTTGGCTTTCACCTCGTTCACGAAGGCCTCGTTGGCCATCTGTCGCTGCACGCCAGTGGTCTTCTGGATGTCGCGCGAGGCGGCGTCGGTGCGGTCCCAGCCGGCGGCGAACAGGCGCGCGGCGTACTCGCCCGAGACCTTGTCGATGGCCGCGCGTTCCTCTGGCTTGAGGCTGTCGTACCTGGCCTTGTTCATCATGAAGACGAAGCTGGTGTTGTAGAGCCCGCCCGGAAAGGTGGTGGCGTACTTCACCATGCCCAGGCGCATGGACTGCAGGGACTCGTCGGGGAAGAAGGTGCCGTCCATCACGCCGGTGGACAGCAGCTCGAAGGAGTCGGTGGCGGGCTTGAGGGTGGTGTTCCAGCCCATGAGCTTGGACAGCTCGTTGATGTTGCCGCCGCCGATGCGGAACTTGAGCTTGGCCGCGTCGGCCGCGCTGGCCACCGGCTGCTTCACCGTGAAGATGATGCCGGGGCCGTGCGTGAACACGGCCAGCGTCTTCACGCCGCGGTGTTCGCCCAGCGGCGCGAAGTACTTGTCGTAGATGCGCTGGTAGGCCACGCTGGTGGCGGTGGAGGAGTCACCGAGGAAGGGGAACTCGGCCACCTGCGTGAAGATGAAGCGCCCGGGCGTGTAGCCGTCCACCGTGTAGGACACGTCGGCCAGACCGTCGCGCACGGCGTCGAAGGTGCCGGGCGGCGCGGACACGGCCTTGGGCAGCAGGTTGCACTTGACGCTGCCTTTGGTTTCTTTCTCTACCGCTTCACACCACTGGTTCTGCGCCATGGTGGCGCCGTGCGCGGGCGGCAGCCAGGTGGAGACGTTGAGCACGGTCTGGGCACTGGCGGTGCCGCTGGCGGCCAACAGCGCGAGCAGCGCGATGGGCTTGAGGGTGTGGCGGGTCATGGACTTGTCTCCGTGGTGCTTGTCAGGCCATCGTGGCCGGCTGGGTGGGGGAAAGGGTCTGCGCCTGCTGCTCCGCGCGCACGCGCGCCTCGAGCAGGCGGCGGAACTGGATCAGCGCCGCGTCCATGGCCAGCGGCAGCATGGGCAACGTGGGGTTGCGCTGAATGTTGCGGTGCTGCGCGGTGATCATGTCGCGGTCTTCGTTGAAGGCGCCGATCAGGCTGTCGTAGATGCTCTGCGTCACCGTCTCGTCGCCCTCGCCCGTGGGGTGCGACTGTTGAAAGAAGTAATGCGTGGTGGTGGCGGTCTCGGGCGTGAGCGTCTGGCAGGAATGCAGGCGCACCGACGGGCCGGGCGCGTCGGGCGCGCTGCCGGTGAGCCGCCCACCCGAGTGCATGAGCAGCGTGCCGGGCAACAGGAATTCGTAGACGAACCAGCGGTCCAGGTTCGTGTCGAAGCGGCGGAAGCGCTGGTAGAAGGGCGGCGGCGGCACGTCGTTCACGTGGCGCGAGACCTTGATGCCGATCTGCGGCCACTCGGCGTTAGGGCCGGGCACGGGCTCGATGGCGGGGCGTGCCTGCGCGATGCGCGTGGAGCCGCCGAGCGACTTCTCGTGCACGTAGCTCAGGTGCGAGAAGTCCAGCAGGTTGTCACAGATCAGCAGGTAGGGCGTGTCGTAGTGCAGGTAGCCGGGCTTGTTCTGCCAGTCCGGTGAATCGCAGCTGAAGTTGTCGGGCAGCAGCGCGTCGTCGGCGAGCGCGGGGTCGCCCATCCACACGAAGACCCACTTGTTTCTTTCCACCAGCGGGTAGCGCTTCACCTTGGCCTTGGCCGGAATGATCTCGATGCCCGGGGCTTCGACGCACTGGCCGCGGTGGTCGAACTTCAGGCCGTGGTAGCCGCAGCGCACGCAATCGCCCTCGCGCCGGCCCACCGANNCTTCCAGGGCGATCAGTTCGCCGATCTGCGTGCGGTAGACCAGCACCGGCTCGCCGAGCACGGTGCGCGTGAACAGGGTCGGCGAATCGGCCGCCGGGATCTCGTGGTCCCAGGCGATGACGTACCAGCAGTTGCGCAGCCACATGGGGTGTCTCCTCCTCGTGGGGATGGAGAGGGCATGCTAGGTGGCGGGTGGGGGTGGCTTGTCCCCTTCGAAGGGGATGGAAGGGGACTTAGTAAGGCGGGCACGGGACGACCGATTCAGGGCAGCACTTGGCGGCCTCGGAATAGAACGCCTTGATTTCAGGCAGAACCGCATGGAGCTCCGNNCTCCGCGACGAGATCGGCGTCGCAGCGGATCGGCCGCTTGAAGTAGAAGCCATAGACACCCCACCGACCAGCACTCGGTGAACAAATCTCGTGCGCTTCGCCAGTTCCCGACTGCCACACGATGCCCGCACGAGAACCGTTCGGTGCCACCACGAATGCATCCCCCCAACTGGCAGGCTGATCCCCTTGGACCTCGGTAATCAGACCAAAGACGAAGTCGTCCAGTCGAGACTGCGGAAGCAAAGGAAACCCATGGTAGGCAGGGGCATCCGGCGGTGCCGCGATGAAGGGCGGCAACTCCGGATCCATTGACTTCGCTTCGGGATCCATCCGCACGACCTGGCCGCGATCCATCGAATTCGTCAAGTAACTCTCTCCGTCGAACTGAGGAAGGGCAACACACTATGCCAGCCAGCGCGCCAGCCGCAGCCGATCTGCCGGCAACCCCGCCTCCGCCAGCTTGGCGTACGCCCGCTTCCTTAACGTCACCACCGTCGACGGCGCGATGTCAAGCTCCGCAGCGATGCCGTCCGCGCTGAGCCCGTGCGCGATTCGCGCCACCACCTCGGCCTCGCGCGGCGAGAGCGTCGGCACCAACCGCGCGAGGCGCTGGCGCGATTGCGCGATCTGCGCCTCGCGGTCCACGGCCACGCACTCCGCGTTCAGCGCCGCCTGGTGCGCCTGCCGCAGCAGCGGCGCCAGGCCGAGCAGACGATCGATCTCGTCCGCGCGGAACAGGCCCTGGCGTTCGTCGCGGTAAAGGTGGATGGCCTGCACCGCGCCCGGCGTGGGCGCGTGCAGCAGCGTGAAGCGCTCGGTCAGGCGCTCGCGCTTGTAGATGTCGTTGCGCCAGCCCGCCACGGGCAACTCGTCGGCGCGGCAGTGCAGCACCGCCACCTCGCGCGAGGGCCGCCGCGCCACGCGGTCGGCCAGGCGCATCACCGAGTCGGCGCGCCAGTAGCTGCGGCGGTAGATGGCGAAGCACTCGGCGACCACGTCGCGGCCGTGCGCGTGGCGTGAGCTGCCTTCGACGAGTTCGGGTGTGTCGCGCCGGAAGTTGACGAGCGAGAGGTACTCCACGGGCACCACCGCGTCGATGGCGCTGAGCAAGCGCGCCGCGCTGGGCGGTGCGCTCGCGCAGTCGAGCAGGGCCGAGACGGCGGCGGGGCTAAGGGCCTGGCCGGGCGCGGGGGCATCGAGGGACCAGATGGCGGGCATGCGCCCATTCTGGAAACAGGCCCGCCCGGCGCGCCAGCGGACTAACCCTGCTCGGGGTACAGGCCGAGGGTTCGGGCGCGCAAGCGGGCCAGACCCAGCAAGGCCTCGGTGAAGGGCGTGGGCACCTGCGTGAGGCGGCCCAGCTCGGCCACCACGGCGACCAGCGCGTCCAGCTCNNATCCAGCAGGCTGGCCAGGGCGTACACCGCGTCGATGTGGGGCGTGGGCACCCCGGTGACGCGCGCCAGCTCCACCACCGCGGCCACCAGGGCGTCCAGCTCCAGCGGCCGGCCGGCCTCCACGTCCTGCAGCATGGAGGTCTTGAAGGCGCCGAGCTTGAGCGTGACGGCGTGGCGGTCTTCGGGTTGTTGGTCGATGGGGATGCCCAGCTTGGCGCCGATGGCCTTGGCCTCCAGCATCACCGCGCTGATGAAGTTGCGCACCTGCGGGTCGCCGAGGATGCGGTCGGTGGTGGCGCCGGTGATGGCGCTCACGGGGTTGACCGTCATGTTGCCCCAGAGCTTGTACCAGACGTCCTTCTGGATCTGCGGCGACAGCTTGCCCTCGATGCCGGCCGCGGTGAGCGCGTCAACGACGGCCTGCGCGCGCGGGCTCTGTTCGCCCGACGGCTCACCCACGATGAGGCCGTTGCCGAAGTGGTGGCGCACCACGCCGGGCGCGTCGAGCGCGCAACTGGCGTGCACCACGCCGCCCAGCACGTGGCGGCCGGGCACGGCGCGCGCCATGGCGCCCCCCGGGTCCACCACGGGCAGGGCCGTGCCTTGCAGCGCGCCGCCGAAGCCTTCGAAGAACCACCAGGGCACGCCGTTCATGGCCGTGAGCACGGCGGTGTGGCGGCCGATCAATGGCCCGATGGCGGGCGCGATGCCGGGCAGCGCGGGGGCCTTCACGGCGAGGATCACGAGGTCGTGCGGACCGAGTTCGTGGGCCTGATCGGACGCGCGCACCGGCGCCTGCAGCAGCTCGCCGCCCTGGTGCAGGCGCAGGCCGTTCGCGCGCAGCGCGGCCAGCGTCTCGCCACGCGCAAGCGCGCTCACCTCGCGGCCCGAGCGCGCCAGGCGCGTGCCGAGCCAACCGCCGATGGCGCCGGCGCCGACGATGGCGACGCTGCGGATCTCGGTGGGCGCGCTCATGCCCGATAGCTCGAATCGATGCGGTCGACCTGGCGCACCAAGGCGTCGAACACGTCGCGGCCGGCGCCGTGGTTCGGACTGAACTGCAAGGCGTCGCGCGTGCACTTGGCGGCGATGTCTTCGGGCACGGGGATCACGGCCTGCGGTCCGCCCATGCTGAAGGTGGCGAGCTGGATCTCGCAGGCACGCTGCAGGGTCCACAGGATGGCGAAGGTCTGCGGCAGCGTGGCGCCCCAGGCCAGCAGGCCGTGGTTGCGCAGGATCACGGCCGGCTTGTCGCCGATGCTTTGGAGCAGGCGCGGGCCCTCGTCGGCGTGGATGGTGATGCCCTCGAAGTCGTGGTACGCCACCATGCCGTGCAGTTGCGCGGTGTAGAAGTTGGTCTGCTGCAGGCCGTCTTTCAGGCAAGCCACGGAGACGCCGGCCGTGGTGTGCGTGTGCATCACGCAGTGCGCGCCTTGCAAGCCGTCGTGGATGGCGGCGTGCACCGTGAAGCCTGCGGGGTTGACGCGGTGCGTGGAGCCGTCGAGCACCTGGCCCTGCAGATCGATCTTCACCAGGTTGCTGGCCGTGACCTCGCTGTAGTGCAGGCCGAAGGGGTTGATGAGGAAGTGTTTCTCGCCTCCGGTCACGCTGTCGGGCAGGCGCAGGGTGATGTGGTTGTAGATCATCTCCGTCCAGCCGAGCATGGCGAAGACGCGGTAGCAGGCGGCGAGCTCCAGGCGCGCGGCCCATTCGTCGGCGTGCATGCCGGGCGGCAGCACGGTGCTGGTTTGCAGGGCGGCGTTCATGGCGTGTCTCCTCGGGTCTCGGGTGGGTCGTGGATCAGTAGGTGTTCGGGCCCTGTTCGATCGGGCCCTTGAATCGGGTGAGCAGTTGCGTGGCGCCGGCGGCCAGCAGCATGCTGTCCGCGCCCACGGCGACGAACAGCGCACCGGCGTCCAGCCACTGGCGCGCGCCGGCCTCGGTGGTGGCCAGGATGCCCGGGGCCTTGCCCGCCGCGCGGATGCGGCGCATGCCGTCGGCGATGGCGGCCTGCACCTCGGGGTGGCCGGCGTTGCCGCGGTGGCCCATGCTGGCGCTGAGGTCGGCGGGGCCGATGAACACGCCGTCGACACCCGGCGTGGCGGCGATGGCGTCGAGGTGTTTCATGGCGGTGACGGTCTCGGCCTGCACCAGCACGCAGACCTGTTCGTCGGCCTCATGCACGTAGCGCGCGTGCGCCTGCCAGCGCGAGGCGCGCGCCAGCGCGCTGCCCATGCCACGCACGCCCACGGGCGCGTAGCGCGTGGCGGCCACCACCTGGGCGGCCTGTTCGGCCGTGTCGATCATGGGCACCAGCAGGGTCTGGGCGCCGATGTCCAGGTACTGCTTGATGAGCGCGGTGCCCACGTCACCGGTGCCCACGGGCACGCGCACCACGGGGTGGGAGCGCGCATCGCCGAAGCCCTGCTGCGCGCTGGCCACGGCCTGCAGTTGCGCCAGCGTGCTGCGCACGTCGTTGGGCGCGTGCTCGCCGTCGATGAGCAGCCAGTCGTAGCCGATGCCGGCGATCAGTTCGGTGCTGTAGGCGCTGGCCAGTGCGGCCCACAGGCCAATCTGCGCGCGGCCTTCGGCCAGGGCCTGCTTGAAGACGTTGGTGGGGATCTGCATGTCGAACGGCGTCAAACGAAACGGAAGCGCAGCACGCCGAGCGGGCCGTAGTCGGCCTCGAAGCGGTCGTCGGCCTTGGCGGGCACCGGGCGCGTGAACGAGCCCGCGAGCACGATCTGCCCGGGCTGCAAGGTTTCGCCCCAGGGGGCGAGCTTTTCCGACAACCAGGCGATGCCGATGGCCGGGTGGCCCTGCACGCCAGCGGCCAGACCGGTCTCCTCCACCACGCCGTTGAGCTTGAGCGCGGCGCCGCACCAGGGCAAGTCGGTGGTGAGCGGGTTGGCGCGGTAGCGGGCGTCGCCCTCGCCGATGACGATGGCGGCGTTGGCGGCGTTGTCGCTGATGGTGTCGAAGACCTTGCGCGGCTTCTTGCTGTCGCGGTCGAACTGTTCGATGCGGGCGTCGATGATTTCGATGGCGGGCGTCACGTAGTCGGTGGCGGCCAGCACCTGTTCCACCGTGACCGGGCCGCTGAGCGCCTGCTTGAGCACGAAGGCCAGTTCCACCTCCACGCGTGGCGAGAGGAAGCGGTTCACCGGGATCTCGAGTTCTTCGCCCGCCTTGGCCACCAGCTTCATGGAGCCCAGCAGGGTGCCGAAGTCGGGCTCGTCGATCTGGCTGGAGATCTGCATGGCGCGGCTGGTGAGACCGATCTTGTGGCCGATGACCGGGTCACCGCGGCCACGCTGCAGCGCCACCCAGGCGCGCCCCACGCGGTAGCCGTCGTCGATGGTCATGGACGGGAAGCGCTGAGAGAAGTGACGCAGCGGCACGCGCTGGCGCGCGGATTCATCGAGTTCGGTGGCGAGCTGTTGAAGGGTGGCGTCGTCGAGCATGGTCAGGTCGATCGCAGGGGCGTGAACAGGGGATGGAGGGAGCTGATCTTGGCGTCGAAGACCTCGGGGCCTTCGTCCACCTGCACGGTGATGCCGATGGGCCGGCGCGCCAGTTGCTCGGCGAAGTGCTGGCGCGCCACGGCCTCCAGCGCGCCGCCGGAACGCTTCTGCACCGCCGCACTGCGCCCGCGGCCCATGCGCAGGTTGAGGTAGACGAAGGCGTAGTCGCGGCCCATGCCAGCGGCTTCGCCCGCGTCGCCGCCGTCGGCGATGGCCCAGTGCGCGGCGGGAAAGGCCAGCACACGCGTGCCGCCGGTGGGGAACACCTGGCGCCCGCCTTCGTCGTGGATGGTGAGCATGGCGTCGGCGAGCGATCGGCACAGCGCACGCATGTCGGTGCCGCCCTCGGCGTCGGGCCGGTCGAGGTTGCCGCTGTAGAGGATGACGAGGTGGGGCATGGCGTTCAGAGCCGCGAGACGGCCTGGAAGCCCTGGGCCGAGGAGGCCTGCGGCTGCGGGATGGCCTTGCCCGTGACCGGCGTGACCGGGAAGACGATGTTGATCTGGCCCGTGCCCGAGGCGCCGAAGTACGGCGTGATGACTTCGCCGTGGCCGTCGTACTCGCTCCAGCCGAGCGCCCCGAGCATCATGGCCGTGTCGTGCATGAAGCCTTCGCCGTGGCCCTTGACGGCGTACTCGGGCAGCATCTCGCAGAAGGCCTTCCACTCACCGCTTTGCCACATGCGCACCACCTCGTGGTCCATGGTTTCCAGGAAGGGGCTCCAGAGCTTGAAGGCGTATTCGGGCGCCAGGCCGTTCTGCGCGAAGCGGTGGCTGAGCGAGCCGCTGGCAAGGATGGCGACGGTGCCGTCGTATTCGTCCTCGATGGCGCGGCGCAGGGCCCAGCCCAGGCGGGCGCTGTCGTTGAGGTAGTGGGCCATGCACAGGGCCGAGACCGACACGGCCTTGAAGTGCTGGTCGGGGTTCATGTAGCGCATGGGCACCAGGGTGCCGTACTCGGGCGCGAGGGTGGTGCCGTCGTGCGCGAGGGTGTCCACCTTCCACTCGTTCGCCACCTTGGCCAGCAGCTTGCCCAGTTCGGGGTTGCCGGGGATGGCGTAGGGCATGTTGGCGATGAAGTGCGGCAGTTCGTTGCTGGTGTAGTTGCCTTGCCAGTGTTTGGCGCAGTTGATGTGGTAGCTGGCGTTGACCAGCCAGTGGGTGTCGAAGACGATGAAGGTGTCGACGCCCATGTCTCTGCAACGCTGGCCTATTTCCTTGAGGCCGTCGATGGCGTCCTGGCGGGTGCCTTTGCGGGGGCCCTCATCGATCTCGCTGAGGACGATGGAGGGGACGTGGGTGATCTTGGCTACCAGTGCTAGCTTGCCCATGGTTGGTCTCCTGTTCCAGGTGTGGTGGCTTGGTTTGCCACCGATTGCTCGGCTGCCTTGGTGGGGGGCAGCGCCAATGGGTGCCCGCCTCCGCGAATGTCCCCCGCCAAGGGCTGCGCCCTTGGCTCCTCCTTTATTTCGCTGCGGCGGGCACCCATCGTCACTGCTGGGCTGCGAACGAGGTCAACCATCCGTTGGCGCGCCGCGCTCGTCTGTTGATCGAAGTGACAGGGCGCTCTGTGTAGCGAAATAAAGGAGGAGGGTCGGGCGCAGCCCGATCCGGGGGACATTCGCGGAACAGAGCGCCCTGGCGCTTCGATCCTGCCGACCCAGATGAGCGAAGCGCCCCGAAAACCCATCACACCCCCCAATGAGGAATGTGGTGCGCCCCCAAAGACACCGCCACGTTCTTGGGTTCGAGAAAGACTTCGTAGCTCCAGGTGCCGCCCTCGCGCCCGGTACCCGAAGCCTTGGTTCCCCCAAAGGGTTGCCGCAAATCGCGAACGTTCTGAGAATTGACGAAGCACATGCCCGCTTCGATGGAAGCCGCCACACGATGCGCCTTGCCCAGGTTCTCCGTCCACACATAGCTGGAGAGACCGTACTGGATGTCGTTGGCCAGCTCGATGGCGTGCGCCTCGTCCTTGAACGGGATCAGGCAGGCCACCGGGCCAAAGATCTCGTCCTGCGCGATCTTCATGCGGTTGTCCACGTCGGCGAAGACCGTGGGCCACACAAAGTTGCCCTTGGCCACGCGCGCCGACAGCTCGGGCGCGTAGCTCGGGCGGTCCAGGCCGCCGCAGAGCATCGTGGCGCCCTCCTTCGGGCCGAGTTCGATGTAGCTCTTCACCTTGGCCAGGTGGGCCTGGCTGATCATCGGGCCGATGATGGTCTTGTCGTCCTGCGGGTCGCCCACCACGATCTTCTTCGCGCGTTCGGCGAACTTCTGCGCGAAGTCGGCGTAGATGCTCTGCTGCACCAGGATGCGGCTGCCCGCGGTGCAGCGCTCGCCGTTGTTGCTGAAGATCATGAAAACGGCCGCGTCGAGCGCGCGGTCCAGGTCGGCGTCCTCGAAGATCACGAAGGGGCTCTTGCCGCCCAGTTCCATGCTGAACTTCTTCAGGCCCGCGCTCTGCACGATGCGGTTGCCGGTGGCGGTGGAGCCGGTGAAGCTGATGGCGCGCACGTCGGGGTGGCTGCACAGGGGCTCGCCCGCCTCACGGCCGTAGCCGTGCACGATGTTGAGCACGCCCGGCGGCACGCCGGCCTCGAGCGCCAGCTCGCCCAGGCGCGCGGCCGTCAAGGGGCTCAGCTCGCTCATCTTCAGCACGGCCGTGTTGCCGAAAGCCAGGCAGGGCGCGGTCTTCCAGGTGGCCGTCATGAAGGGCACGTTCCAGGGGCTGATGAGCGCGCACACGCCCACCGGATGGAACAGGGTGTAGTTCAGGTGCGTGGGCGTGGGGTAGGTGTGGCCGTCCACGCGCGTGCACATCTCGGCGAAGTAGCTGAAGTTGTCGGCCGCGCGCGGCACCAGCTGCTTGCCCGTCTGGGAAATCGTCTGGCCGGTGTCGTCGGTCTCGGTGCGCGAGAGCTCGGGCACGTGCTTCGTGATGAGTTCGCCCAGCTTGCGCATGATGGCCGCGCGCTCGGTGGCGGGGCGGCCGGCCCAGGCGGGAAAGGCGTCCTTGGCGGCCTGCACGGCGGCGTTGACCTCGGCCTCGCCGCCAGCGGCGACCTCGGCCAGCGTGGCCTGCGTGGCGGGGTTGGTGGTCTCGAAGGTGGCGGCGCTGCCGACGGCCTTGCCGTTGATGAGGTGCTGGATGGTCATGTGGTGGCGGGTGCGGTGATGGTGTTGTGCAGTTCGCCGATGCCCTCGATGGACGTGACGATCACGTCGCCGGGCTGGCAGTCGACCACGCCGTCGGGCGTGCCGGTGAGGATCAGGTCCCCGGCCTGCAGGGTCATGAAGGAAGTGAAGTACTCGATGAGCGTGGGCACGTCGAACACCATGTCGCGGGTGTTGCCGCTCTGGGTGACCTTGCCGTTCACCGTGGTCTGCAGGGCCAGGTTCGCGGGGTCGGGCAGGTCTTGCGCGTCCACCAGCCAGGGGCCGATCCGATGGGCGTGCAGGTGTCGCGGTTCTTCACGCGCAGGTTGGGGCGGTACCAGTTCTCCAGGTAGTCGCGGATCGCGTAGTCGTTGGCCACGGTGTAGCCGGCGATGAAGTCCCGGGCGTCGCCGCGTTTCACGTGTTTCGCGGTGCGGCCGATGACCACGGCGAGCTCGCACTCGTAGTGCATGAACTTCACGTCGGCCGGTCGCACGGTGAAGGCGCGGTGGCCGATGAGCGAGGCCTCGCCCTTGGCGAACGCCAGGGGTTCGGTGGGTGGCTTGAAGGCCAGTTCCTTGGCGTGGTCGGCGTAGTTCAGTCCCAGGGCCAGCACGGTGCGCGGGCGCGGCACGGGCGCCAGCGGGGGCAGCCAGACGACCTCGTCGAAGCCGACGCGGCGGCCTTTGAAGGCGGGCGTGAGCAGCTCGAGTTGGCCGTCGCGCTCGACGGCGTCGTGGACCGCGCCGGCCCAGGCGATGCGGGCTCGTTTCATCGCGGTTCCTCCTCGGTCACGAAGCGCTGCATGACGGGCTTGAAGCCCGGCGCACTGATCTCCACCGCATCACCGGCCACCACGCGCGGGCGGGTGCCGTCGGCCAGCACCTCGCTGCCGATCAGCAGCACGTCGCCGGCGCGCAAGGTCATGAATTCGCCCACGTCCTTCAGCAGCGTGGGGATGTCGCGCACCAGGTCCTTGAGCGTGGTGCTCTGCTTGTGCACGCCGTGGATGCGCAGCTCCAGTTCGAGCGCGGCCAGGCCGTCGATGCCACCGAGCGCGTTGAGCGGCGTGGGTTCCTGCGGCAGGCCCAGGAAGCCGTCGCGGTTGCGGAACTTCATGGGTGGGCGGTAGTAGCTGTCGTGCGCCAGGCTCACGTCGTTGACCAGCAGCGCGTGCGTGGGCGCGCCGTGCTCGCCGATCAGCAGGCCCAGGCTGGCCGAGACCTCAACCGTCTCACCCGCGGGCAGGGCCACGCTGGCGCCGTGCGGCGCGAAGGTGTTGGCCGTCTTCACGTACAGCACGGGCGCCTTGGGCGCGCCGCCATAGGGCTTGTCGTCCATGCGCGGCTGCCAGCGCGCGACTTCGCCGCGGAAGTTCAGCAGCGTGCCGTATACGGTGCCCGGCGGCACCCATCCAGGACCGCTCATGCAGCCTCCTCATTCATGTCGTTGTCGTCCACATCACCTTCGAGGGCGATCACCTCGTCGAGCAGGGCATACAGCTGCGCGAGCCGCGCCTTGCTCAGTCGCTCCTCCAGCCAGGCGTAGTGCGCCTGGATGGCGGCGGACAGCTTGCGCACGAGCTTGAGCCCGGCGGGGGTGGCGCGCACCACGGTGCGACGTGCGTCCTGGCTGCAGCGCTCGCGCGAGATCAGGCCGTCGCGCTCCATGCGCGCGAGCACGCCGGTGAGGCTGGGCCCGAGCAGAAAGGCCTCGCGCGCGATGCGCCCGGTCTCGATGCCGGCCGGGTCGCGCGCGTGTTCGCCCAGCACACGCAGCACGCGCCATTGCTGGTCGCTCAGGCCGTGCTCGCGCAGGCTGGGCCGCGTGTGCTGCATCACCGACTCCCGCGCCTGCAGCAACAGGCGCGGAAGGTTGCGGTGGGTGAAGGTCTTGTCGGTGCTGTCCATGGCGGCGTCGATTTATTTAACATGTTAAATGAAATCGACCGATCCGCCTACCCCGGAACGTTCTGGGGTTTTCCCCGAGCCAGGGGCCCGTTCGTCGCGGGACCTCAGTCGATGGTGGTGCCCGAAGCGCGCACCACCTTGCCCCAGCGCTCGGTCTCGCTGCGCTGGTAAGCGCCGAGCTGCGCCGGGCTCATGGGCGCGCTCACTGGCTCGAAGCCATCGCCCTCCAGGCGCGCGCGCAGCGCGGGCTCCTTCATCACCTTGGCCAGGGCCTCGGCGTACCGGTTGATGAGTTCGGGCGGCGTGCCGGCCGGGGCCACCACGCTCTGCCAGGCCACGGCCTCGAAGTCCTTGGTGCCGGCCTGGCCCGATTCGGCGATGGTGGGCACCTCGGCCACGGCGGGCTGGCGCTTGGCGGAGGTGACGGCGATGGCGCGCAGCTTGCCCGTCTTGACGTGGCCCAGCGCGGGCGGGATGTCGCTGAACATGAGGTCGATCTGGCCACCCAGCAGGTCGGTGATGGCGGGGCCGCTGCCACGGTAGGGCACGTGCTTGAGATTGGCGCCGGTGGCGGCCTTGAACATTTCGGCACCCAGGTGGTGCGGGCTGCCGTTGCCGGCCGAGCCGTAGACCAGGCCGCCGGGGCGCGACTTCGACAGCGCCACCAGTTCGGCGATGGTCTTCACCGGCAGCGAGGGGTTCACCACACGAGCAGCGGCACCGCGCCGATCATGCCGATGGGCGCGAAGTCCTTCGCCGGGTCGTAGGCGAGCTGCTTGTAGAGCCAGGGGTTGATGGCCAGCGTGGTGCTGGTGGCCACCAGGAGGGTGTTGCCGTCGGCGGCCGCGCGCGCCACGTGGGCCGCGCCCACGCCGCTGCCGGCGCCGGGCTTGTTCTCCACGATCATGGTGCGGCCGAGCAGCGGCGACATGTGCTGCGCGAGCAGGCGGCCGAGCAGGTCGGTGGTGCCGCCAGGCGCGTAGGGCACGACGATGGTGATGGGTTTGTCGGGCTGCGCGAAGGCAGCGGGCGAGGCGGTGGCGGCGCACAGCGCGGCAAGCTGAGTCAGGGCAAGGCGGCGGTTCATGGTGTGTCTCCTGTGGTGATGAATCGTGTCAGGCCGCGACTGCGGCGCCGCGGAGGCGGTCGATCAGCGCGAGCGGATCGGCCGGCGGTGCGTCGCCGCGCCAGGCCACGTGCTGGTCGGGGCGCGAGAGCAGCAGCGCGNNAGCTCGCCGGCCTCGCGCGGGCTCAGGTCCAGCAAGCGCAGGGGCACGCCACGTTGGCGCGCCGCGTCTTCCAGCGGCCGCACGTCGACCGTGGGGTCGCGGCGCAGGAGGGTGTAGTCGGGGCCCAGCGCGTCGTAGAGCGAGCGGCCGTCGTCGAGCCAGACGTGCGGCGTGCGGCAGCCCGGCACGGTGGAGGGCGTGAAGCCGTCCATGGTGTAGCCGGGCGCGGCCTCGCCGTCGTAGGCGATCAGCGGCGAGTCGTCGTAGAAGTAGCCGAAGTTCAGGCCGCCGCAGCAGTACTGGCGCACGTTGAGTTCGTACAGCGCGACACCGGCCTTGGCGCGCGCGGCGGCGCCGGCCTCGCCCGCGTCCTCGATGCCGGCCGGCACCCCCTCGCGCTGGGCCTGCAAGGCCAGCGCGTGGTTCATGGCGAAGCGCGAGACCTGCTCGGTGATGGGCTGGCGTTCGCGCTCATAGGCCGTGAGCGCGGCCTCGGTGGCCCAGCCATTGAGGTGCGCGGCCAGCACCCACGACAGGTTCATCGCGTCGGCGATGCCCGCGTTCATGCCGTAACCAGCCATGGGGATCCACAGGTGCGAGGCGTCGCCGCAGATGAAGATGCGGCGGTCGCGGAAGCGGTCGGCCACGAGGCGGCGGCCGATCCAGTCTTCCTTGCTGATGATCTCGTACTGGAAGTCAGGCCCCACGCCCAGGATCTCGCGGATCGCCCAGTCGCGGTCGACGGATTCGAAGTCGGCCTCGTCGGCCTTGAGGTAGTTATGCAGCAGCCAGGTCTCGCGCCCGTCGATGGCGTAGACGTTGCCGCAGCGGCGCGGGTTGAGCGAGAAGGTGGCCCAGGCCGGGCCGTGTTTCGCCAGGCCCAGCAGGGACGGCGCGCGGAAGTAGGTGGACTGCACGCGGCCCACCTCGTCGGTGCCGGAGAGCTTGGCGCCGATCTGCTTGCGCACCATCGATCGGCCGCCGTCGCAGCCGATGAGGTAGTCGGCCTCCAGGTGCAGCGCCTCGCCGCTGTCCAGGTTCACGCCACGGGCGTGAACGCCGCTCTCGTCTTGCGACACCTCGTTGATGCGCGTGCGGTTGAGGATGCGCAGGCCCTTCTGGCGTTCGGCGTGCGCGAACAGCACGGGCTCCAGGTAGATCTGGTTGATGCGGTGTGGCGGCTCGGGCGTGGGCCACCAGGTGTCGGGGCCGCCGGTGGCGGTGTAGCGGCTCTGGCGCGCGGGAATGGGAATGCGCGAGAGCTCGTCGCCGGTGAAGCTGGTGCGGTAGGCGACGTCGTTCGGGTAGTCGGCGGGCAGGCCGGCCTCGCGCAGCGCGCCGGCCACGCCCAGGCGGCGGAAGATCTCCATCGAGCGCGCCGACACGTGATTGCACTTGACGTTGGGCGGCTCGCCGCGGTGGCGCGTCTCGGCCACCAGCACGTCGATGCCGCGCTGGGCGAGGTCCATGGCGAGCGTCAGGCCCACGGGCCCGGCACCCACGATCAGCACCTGCGCGCGCAGGGTCTGGGTCATGCTTGTCTCCGTTGAATCGATGGGAACCCACAATTACAGGCCCTCACGCACCGCGTGAAAAATGAAACTTCCATGGCGATTCATAAAAATCCCGCCCACCTGGGCAGCCTGCCCTCGGTGCGCCAGTTGCGCGCCTTCGTGGCGGTGTACGACAGCGGCCAGCTCTCGGCCGCGGCCGAGGCCCTGTCGCTGACACAGCCGGCCGTGACCGTGCTGCTGCGCGAACTGGAGGCGCGCCTGGGCGTGCGCCTGTTCGACCGCAGCACGCGCAGCCTGCGCCGCACCGAAGCAGCGGCCGAGGCCATCGGCCACGCGCGTCGCGCGCTGGCCGAGATGCAGGCCTTGAGCGGCGGCATGGCCTCGCTGGCGCGCGGCGAACGCGGGCGGCTGCGCATCGCGGCCACGTCCACGGTGGCGCAGACCCTGCTGCCGGCGGCCGTGCGCCGCTACCTCGACCGCTACCCTGCCATCGAGCTGCAGATCGACGACTGCGCGCCCGGCGAGTTCGCCGAGCGCGTGCTCGCGGGCCACGTGGACCTGGGGCTGGGCACGCTCGAAGGTCCGGTGCCCGGGCTGTCGCAGCGCGTGGTGCTGCGCGACCACCTGGCGGCGGTGGCGCCCGCCGGGCCGCGGTTCGCGGCGGACAAGCCGCTGACCTGGAAGCAGCTCGCCGCCTGGCCCGTGATCACGGTGCGGCCGGGCTACGGCGTGCGCCGGCGCATCGACGCGGCGGCGCGCGAAGCGGGTGCCGAACTGCGCGTCGCGCACGAGGTCTCGCTGCTCACCACGGCGGTGGCCCTGGCCGCGGCCGGCCTGGGCGTGGCGGTGGTACCGGGCAGCGTGTTCGCACCCGCCCTGCACCCCGAGCTGGTGGCGCGGCGCCTGATGCGCCCGGCGGTGGAGCGCGACACGGCCGTGGTGTTCAAGAGCGATCGATCGCTGTCACCCGCCGCGCGGGCCTTCGCCGATCTGATGGAGAGCGGCGCCTGAGCCGCGCCGGGTCGGCACAAGGGGCATTGCCGCCTGCCTACACTCGCGCCATGAACCGACTGAGCGAACTGCTGGGCACGCGCTGGCCCCTGATCCAGGCGCCGATGGCGGGCGTGCAGGGCGCGGCCCTGGCGCTGGCGGCGGGTGAGGCGGGCGCCCTGGGCTCCCTGCCCTGCGCCATGCTGGCGCCCGACGCAATGCAGCGCGAGCTCACGCTGCTGGCCGCCGGCGGTCGCCCGTACAACGTCAACTTCTTCTGCCACACGCCGCCCGAACCCGACGCCGCGCGCGAGGCCGCCTGGCGCGCGGCGCTGGCGCCCTACTACGCCGAGATCGGCATCGACCCGGCCAGCATCCCCGCCGGCCCGGGCCGCCTGCCCTTCAGCGCGGCGGCGGCGGATGCGCTGGAGCCCTTCAAGCCTCGCGTGGTGAGCTTTCACTTCGGCCTGCCCGCGCCCGATCTCCTGGCGCGCGTGAAGGCCTGGGGCGCGAAGGTGCTGAGCTCGGCCACCACGGTGGACGAAGCGATCTGGCTGGAAGCCAACGGCGCGGACGCGGTGATCGCGCAAGGCCTGGAGGCCGGCGGCCATCGGGGCCACTTCCTGAGCCACGACCTGTCGCGCCAGACCGGCACCTTCGCGCTGCTGCCGCAGGTGAAGGCCGCCGTGCGCGTGCCGGTGATCGCGGCCGGCGGCATCGCCGACGCGGCGGGCGTGCGCGCCGCGATGGCCCTGGGCGCCGACGGCGTGCAGGTGGGCACCGCCTACCTGTGCAGCCCCGAGGCCACCACCAGCGCCCTGCACCGCGCCGTGCTGCAGAGCGAGGCCGCGCGCCACACGCAGCTCACCACCCTGTTCACCGGCCGGCCCGCGCGCGGCGTGCCCAACCGCGTGATGCGCGAACTGGGGCCGCTGAACCCGGTGGCGCCCGAGTTTCCGCTGGCCACCTCGGCCATCGCGCCGCTGCGCGCGCACTGGGAGAAACAGGGCAAGGGCGATTTCACGCCGCTGTGGTCGGGCCAGAACGCCAGCGGCTGCCGCGCGGCGGGCGCGGGCGAGATCACGCGCGGGCTGATCGAGGGGTTCGGCCCGATATAGTCCCGGCCTCATGGCCAAGGACAAGACGATCTACACCTGCGGCGAGTGCGGGGGCACCAGCCCGCGCTGGCTGGGCAAGTGCCCGCACTGCAACGCCTGGAACACGCTGGTGGAGGGCGTGGCCGAAGGCGGCGGCGCGCCGTCGAAGAACCGCTTCGCGGCGCTGGCCAAGACCAGCGAGGTGATGCCGCTCTCGCGCATCGAGGCGAAGGACGTGCAGCGCACGCCCACCGGCCACGAGGAACTGGACCGGGTGCTGGGGGGTGGCATCGTCGAGGGCGGCGTGGTGCTGATCGGCGGTGACCCGGGCATCGGCAAATCCACCCTGCTGCTGCAGGCGCTGGACAGCCTGCAGCGCGCGGGGTTTCCCTCGCTTTACGTGACAGGCGAGGAAAGCGGCGCCCAGGTGGCGCTGCGCGCGCGCCGCCTCGGCATCGACGGCTCCGAGGTTCAGGTGCTGGCCGAAATCCAGCTCGAGAAGATCCTGGCCACGCTGGACGCCGAGAAGCCCGCGATCGCGGTGATCGACTCGATCCAGACCGTCTATTCGGAACAGCTCACCAGCGCCCCGGGCTCGGTGGCGCAGGTGCGCGAGTGCGCGGCGCATCTCACGCGCGCGGCCAAGGCCTCGGGCACGGCCATCGTGCTCGTCGGCCACGTCACCAAGGAAGGCACGCTCGCCGGCCCGCGCGTGCTGGAACACATGGTCGACACGGTGCTCTATTTCGAGGGCGACACGCACAGCAGCTTTCGGCTCATCCGCGCGATCAAGAACCGCTTCGGCGCGGTCAACGAGATCGGCGTCTTCGCCATGACCGAGAAGGGCTTGAAGGGCGTGAGCAACCCGAGCGCGATCTTCCTGTCGCAACACGCCCAGCCGGTGCCGGGCAGTTGCGTGATGGTGACGCTGGAGGGCACGCGCCCGCTGCTGGTGGAGCTGCAGGCCCTGGTGGACAGCGGCGGGCCCAGCCCGCGCCGGCTGAGCGTGGGCCTGGAGCGCGACCGGCTGGCCATGCTGCTGGCCGTGCTGCACCGCCACGCGGGCGTGGCCTGCCTGGACCAGGACGTGTTCGTCAACGCAGTGGGGGGCGTGCGCATCAGCGAGCCCGCGGCCGACCTGGGGGTGATGCTCGCCATCACCAGCAGCCTGCGCGGCAAGCCGCTGCCCAAGGGTTTTCTGGCCTTCGGCGAGGTGGGCCTGGCCGGCGAGGTTCGGCCCGCGCCGCGCGGCCAGGAGCGCCTGAAAGAAGCGGCGAAGCTGGGCTTTTCCGTGGCGGTGGTGCCCAAGGCCAACCTGCCGAAGAAGAACGACAAGGCCTTCGACGGCCTGAGCGTGCACGGGGTCGAGCGCATCGAAGAGGCGCTGGAGCTGGTGCGCAGACTGGACTGACATGAACATGCGACGCGTCGCGGCGGCCGTCATCGGCGCCGCCCTTCTCTTCTGGGGCTACCGGCAGTTCGGCTGGCCCGGCGTGGCGGCCGTGGCCGGCGGCCTCGTGCTGTGGATGCTGCTGCACTTCACCCGGCTGATGACGGTCATGCAGCGCGCGGCGCGGCGACCGATCGGCCACGTCGACAGCGCCGTGATGCTGAACGCGCGCCTGCACGCCGGCATGCCGCTGGTGAGCGTGATCGGCCTGACCCGGGCCCTGGGCGAGCTCTTGTCGCCCGAGGGCGAACAGCCCGAGGTCTACCGCTGGACCGACCCGGGCGGCAGCAGCGTGCAGGCCCGTTTCGCCGGCGGCAAGCTCAAGGACTGGGGCCTGAAGCGTCCCGAAGCGGACGCCCCGGCCGAGCATTGAGGGCGGGCGCCGCCGTAAAATCGCCGGTTGACCCGAATACCCCCACACCCTCAAGGAAAACCATGAGCGCCCCCGTTCCCTCGATGTCCGACCGCGACGGCAAGATCTGGATGGATGGCCAGCTGGTGGACTGGCGCGACGCCAGGATCCACGTGCTGACCCACACCCTGCACTACGGCTGCGGGGCCTTCGAGGGCGTGCGGGCCTACGACACGGTCAACGGCACGGCCATCTTCCGCCTGCAGGAACACACCGAGCGCCTGTTCAACAGCGCCAAGATCCTGCGCATGAAGATCCCCTTCACCGTCGAGCAGGTGAACGAGGCGCAGAAAGAGGTGATCCGCGCCAACGGCCTCAAGAGCGGCTACATCCGCCCGCTCACCTGGATCGGCGACAAGAAGCTGGGCGTGAGCCCCAAGGGCAACACCATCCACCTGAGCGTGGCCGCCTGGGCCTGGGGCGCCTACCTGGGCGACGAAGGCATGAAGCGCGGCATCCGCGTCAAGACCAGCAGCTACACCCGCCACCACGTCAACATCACCATGACGCAGGCCAAGGCGGTGAGCAACTACACCAACAGCATCCTGGCCAACACCGAGGCCACCGACGAGGGCTACGACGAAGCCCTGCTGCTCGACTCCAGCGGCTTCGTGAGCGAAGGCGCTGGCGAGAACATCTTCGTCATCAAGGGCGGCGTGATCTACACGCCCGACCTCTCGGCCGGCGCGCTCAACGGCATCACGCGCAACACGGTGTTCCACATCGCCAAGGACCTGGGTCTGGACATCGTCCAGAAGCGCATCACGCGCGACGAGGTCTACATCGCCGAC